>Ga0207648_10004288_pt1 | contig 14698 bp, 11 predicted proteins | sample KBSMisM32_FD_184310 | JGI IMG/M metagenome (GOLD analysis project Ga0207648, IMG submission 184310) | Miscanthus rhizosphere microbial communities from Kellogg Biological Station, Michigan, USA - KBS Miscanthus M3-2 (SPAdes) (version 2) | ecosystem: Host-associated > Plants > Roots >...
TTTCGGCCGGGAGCTCATCGCCAAGGTGGACCGTGGCGAGCTGTCGCTGAACCGCCAGCGGGCCATGGCGTCGAGTGCCGTGCTGGTCACGCTCGACCGGCAGGGGCGGGTCAACATCGACGAGAAGTTGCGCACCTACGCCGACATCACGCTCGAGAGCCAGGTCGTCGTCGCCGGCAACCTCACCAAGCTGGAGATCTGGTCACCCGATCGCTATGCCCGGATCGACGCCGAGGGCACCGACGACATCGCCGGAGATCCGGCGTGAGCGGCACCGATGAAGTCCGCCGACCGACTCCCCAGATCTCCCCACAACAGATCGACCAAACCCAGATTGCACAGTTCACAGAAAGGAGCAAGGCAACGAATCGACCGACGAAACGGATCATCTGATCCGTTCGCTCATCTGCAGTCCTCCGGTCTGCAAGATGGACAGCCCCTACTCCGCCCGCTTCCGTCTCGTTTGACCGGGGAGACATCCCGGCGACACCGATGGACCGGAGGACTGCAGATGAGCGAACCAGATGGTGTGCGATGAGCGAACCTTTCCTTCACCTTCCGGTGATGGCCGACGAGATCACGAAGCTGTTCGCCAAGGTCCCCGAAGGTGTCGTGCTCGACGCCACGCTCGGAGGCGGCGGCCATGCCGAGTTGTTGCTCGAACGCTACGAACACCTCAGGGTCCTCGGATTGGATCGCGACGAGGTCGCACTCGCCGCCGCTCGTGAGCGGCTCGCCCGTTTCGGAGATCGGCTGATGGTTCACCACTGTCGATTCGACCGCCTGGAAGACGCCATGGAAGCTTTCTCTGTCGACACCCTCTCCGGAGCCTTGTTCGATCTCGGTGTCAGTTCGCCGCAGCTCGACGAGAGCGGCCGCGGCTTCTCGTACCGCAACGAGGCGCCGCTCGACATGCGGATGGACCGCTCGCAGGCCTGGACCGCGGCGGACGTCGTCAACGGGTATCCCGTCGACCAACTGGCCCGCGTGCTCCAGCAGTATGGAGACGAGCGGTTCGCTCGACGGATCTCCAACGCGATCGTCGCGTCGCGTCCCATCGAAACGACCACCGAGCTCGCGGCGATCGTGGTTGCAGCGATCCCCGCCGCGGCCCGTCGAACGGGAGGGCATCCGGCGAAGCGGACCTTCCAGGCCATCAGGATCGAAGTCAACGGTGAGCTCGACGCCCTGGCGCCGGCACTCGACGCAGCGATGCGCCGCACGGCGCAGGGCGGACGCGTCGCCGTCCTGTCGTACCACTCCGGCGAGGACCGCATCGTCAAGGAACGCATGCGCGTCGCAGTCACCGGCGGATGCGAATGCCCGCCCGAGCTCCCATGCGTCTGCGACGCGGTGCAAACCGTGCGCATCGTCCGCGGAATCCCCCGCACACCATCGGCGGAAGAGCAGGCAGACAATCGGCGGGCATCGAGTGCTCGCCTCAGGGTCGTCGAGCGGATCGCCGACACGCCGCGCCGGGGCACGGTGGGCTGAGAAGTGGCAACCGCCCTTCGCACCGAGCGGCACATCGTCGTGCGCGATCGCGTGCACGCCGATGGGGGCGTGCTGGCCCGACCGATGGTGCGTTCGACCGCGGGCGTCTCTGTGGTCCCTCGAACGCAGCTCGCCGTCGTGCCACGCCGTCGACGCACCGCAAGGATCGTAGGAGTGGCCGCGTTCTTCGCGTCGTTGCTGATGCTCGGTGCCGCCGCATTCCAAACGCAACTGGCACGCCGACAGGTCGAGATCGACCGCGTCGACCGCCAGATCCGCATCGTCAAGGCCGACTTCAACAACCTGCGCGCCCAACGCGCCGAGTTGCGCTCCCCGGCACGGCTCGCCGCAAGCGGCTCCGTCCTCGGGATGGGAACCGCCACCAAGACCGACTTCGTCACGATCGACCCGGAGGTCGTCGCCACGGTGCAGCAGAGCGCCGGTGGCGTGTTCGACCCGGGCACCGGTTCGGACGATCCGGTGTTCGACGAGTTCAAGATCGTCAAGTCGGTCACCGGCGGATAGGCAGCACACCATGAGGGACGAGAACCACCCGATGCGATCGCGAAGCCATCATCGGATGCGCAGCGGCGAGCCGGAACCGCCCAAGAGCCTGGCAACGTCGAGGTCCGGCCGACCGATCGAGTCCCGACCGAAGAATCGACGACCGGCTCCTCCGCCACCGTCGACCAGGGCCAAGTCGCAGCCGCCACACGGTGCTCGGTCGGCGCGGCATCCCCACCACGGCACCCCGATGCACGCGGGTCGCAAGGCGATGTTGCGGCAGCAGCGCAACGCCCAGACCTTCCGCAAGCGTGCCGTCTCGCAGCGCCAGGTGCGCATCTACAAGGCCGGGCAATCGTCGCGCCGCCTCGTCACGGTGTTCGTGATCGCCGCAGTGCTGTTCATCGCTGTGCTCGCCCGAGTCACCGTCCTGCAGACCGTGCAGGCCGGAGCGTTGCGAACCGCGGGCAAGGACCAACGAACCACCGAGCAACGGCTCAAGGCCCACCGCGGGACGATCTTCGACCGCGATGGCGCGGACTTGGCGCTGTCCGTGCCGGCGCGCACCATCACGGCCAACCCGAAGCTGGTGCTCGACGCGGCCGGCACCGTCCGCACGCTCACGGCCCTGCTGCACCTCGACGCGGCCAAGCAGCAGTCATTGCTCGATGCGTTCACCTCGAAGAAGAATTCGTTCGTCTACGTCGCCCGTCAGATCGATCCGAACCTCGCCGACACCGTGGTTGCCCTGCGGCTCGCCGGCATCTCGTCCATCAGCGAGGACAAGCGCGAGCTGCCCAGTGGCGACGTCGGGCGCAGCGTGATCGGCCGCACCGACCCCGACCTCGAGGGCACCGGTGGTCTGGAGAAGGAGTACAACGACATCCTCCGCGGTGTCGACGGTGAGGAGTCGCAGGAACACGACCGCAAGTACCGCTCGATCGCCGGTGGCGACGAAACGGTCGCACCGATCGCCGGTTCCGACATCGTGCTGACGCTCGACCGCGGCCTCCAGTACCAGGTGGAGAAGGCCTTGGTGCAACGCGTCGACGCCTTGTCCGCAGTGGGCGGCACTGCGATTGTCATGGGCGTGAACACCGGCGACATCTACTCGGTCGCCAACGTCCGGCGCGACGCCGACGGCACGGCGAAGGTGACGTCGGCGAACCTGGCCGCCACCGAGCCGCACGAGCCCGGGTCGGTGGCCAAGGTGTTCAGTCTGTCGGCGGCCGTCAACGAGGGCCTGGCCACGCCGGAGACCACCATCAACGTGCCCGGCTTCCTCGTGTATCGGCCGGTCAACAAGAGCGACGAGAAGTGGAAGTTCAAGATCCGCGACGCCGAGCCGCACAACGAGGAGCCGATGAGCCTGCGCGACATCATCGTGCACTCCTCGAACATCGGGACGGTGTTGATCACCGAAGGTCTCGGGACGTTGAAGTTCGGGCAGTACCTCCACGAGTTCGGCTTCGGTTCGACCACCGGCCTCGGTTTGCCCGACGAGAGTGTCGGGATCATGAAGCCGGCCGCCGATTGGCAGGCGACCGAGAAGGTCACGCCGCGCTACGGCTATGGGTATGCGGCGACGTCGCTGCAACTCGCCGCCGCGGTCAACACCATCGCGAATCACGGCGTTTACGTGGCGCCACGTCTGGTCCTGTCGACCATCGATTCCAACGGCCAGGCCCACGACGCGCCACCGTCGCCCTCGCATGAAGTCGTCACCCCGCAGACAGCGACGACAATGACATCGATGATGAAAGACGTCGTCTGCTACGGAACGGCGAAGTACGCCAAGGTCCCCGGCATGTCGGTGGCCGGCAAGACCGGAACCGCACTGTTGAAGCCCACCGTCGATCCCGCCCAGAAGGAGGCGATTGCCGCCGCGAACGCGGGGAGCACGCCGGCGACGACGACCACCGTTCCTACGGGCGAGGTGAACCCGGCCGCCGGCACCGACTACCAGGCCGACGACGGATCGAAGGAGTACTACTCGACGTTCGTGGGTTACTTCCCGGCCGACAACCCACAGGTCACGATCCTGGTGTCGATCGACCGGCCCGATCCGAGCAACCAGGATCACCTGGGTGGGAAGGCCGCCGGACCGCTGTTCTCGACGCTGGCGACGATCGCGATGCACGAGCTCAAGGTCAGCCCTACCCCCAACGACACCGGCTGCCAGACCAGCGCAGGGTGACCCGGTGTCTCGGCGGCTGCGCGACGTCGTCGAGGGCGCGAGCCTCGGCCGGTTCGAGTTGCTCGGCGAACCGGACGACGCGACGATCGAAGTAACTGCGGTCGACTACGACTCGCGGAACGTGCAGCCGGGCTCGTTGTTCTGTTGCCTCAGGGGTGCCAACTCCGACGGACATGAATTCGCGCAAAGCGCCCGTGAGGCCGGCGCAGTCGCCCTGCTGGTCGACCATCGTCTCGATCTCGACGTCGCCCAGATCGTCGTCGACGACACGCGTCGGGCGATGGGGTGGTTGGCCGCCAGCTTCTTCGGCCACCCGAGTCGATCGTTGACGATGGTCGGCGTCACCGGAACCAACGGCAAGACGACCACGACGAGCCTCATCACCTCGATCCTCACTTCCACCGGTCGAGCGACCGGAATGATCGGCACGCTGACAGGCACCCACACCACTCCAGAGGCACCCGACCTCCAGGCGGTGCTCGCCGACTTCGTCGCCGGTGGAACGACTGCCGTCGTTGCCGAGGTGTCGTCGCACGCGCTCGAGTTGCAACGGGTCGCCGGCTGTCACTTCGACGTCGCCGTCTTCACCAATCTCGGTCGCGATCATCTCGATCTGCACGGAACGGAGGAGCGGTACTTCGCGGCCAAGGCGCGGTTGTTCGAGCCCACGTTGTCCGACACCGCCGTCGTCAACGTCGACGATCCCCACGGCCGCTTGCTGATGGACGCCCGATCGATACCTACCGAGGGCTACAGCCTCGCCGACGTCACCGACGTCGTCGTCTCCGCGACCAGCCACGGGTACACGTGGCGCGGACACCGGATCGAGGTGCCGATCGGCGGCGAGTTCAACGTGATGAACAGCCTTGCCGCGGCCACGGCGTGCAGAAGTCTCGGTCTCGACCTTGCCGACATCGAGTCGGGTCTGCGGCAGGCCGCGCCGGTTCCGGGCCGGTTCGAGGCGATCGTGGCCGGCCAGCCGTTCGCAGTGATCGTCGACTATGCGCACACGCCCGACGGACTCGAAAAGGCGCTGGGGGCGGCGCGCCAGGCGGCCGGCGACGCACGGGTGCACGTCGTGTTCGGGTGCGGTGGCGACCGAGATCGCGAGAAGCGCCCGTTGATGGGTGCGGTGGCCGCGACCTTGGCCGACGAGGTCGTGATCACGTCGGACAACCCCCGTTCCGAGGACCCGCTCGAGATCATCAATGCCGCGATGGCAGGGGTACCCCCCGACTACCGTGGCCGCGTTGTGATGGAACCAGATCGCCGACGGGCCATAGAGATCGCCATCCGCCAGGCGCGTTCCGCAGATGTGGTGTTGATCGCCGGGAAGGGCCACGAACCGACGCAGACCATCGGTGATCAGGTGCTGCCGTTCGACGACCGGGCGGTCGCTCGCGAGATCCTGCGGGCCCTGCCGTGATCGCCGTCATGATCGCCGGAACGTGCGCCATGATCGCCTCGCTGTTCGGCACCCGCTACCTCATCACCTTCTTCCGCAACCGCGGCAAGGGGCAGCCGATCCTCGGCAAGGAGGACCGCGGCCCCGATCACCACATGGCCAAGCAGGGCACACCGACGATGGGTGGGTTGGCCATCGTCGTGTCCGCGTTCTTCGGGTGGGTGGTCGCCCACTTCCGCCACGGGTTGGTGTTCTCCAACCAGGCGGCGATCGCCTGGGTCGGGATCCTGGTGCTGTCCGCGATGGGCTTCCTCGACGACTACATCAAGATCAACAAGGCCCACAACCGTGGCATCTTCTGGAAGAAGAAGAGCTACATCACGCTGGGAATCTCGATGCTCATCGCCTGGTGGCTGGTGACGGCGACGGGGGTCAGCGAGACGATCTCGTTCACGCGGTACAACTGGCCGGGCTGGACCGTGCCGTGGCCGGTGTGGGTCGTGTTCGCCGGCCTCATCATCTGGAGCACCTCCAACGCCGTCAACGTCACCGACGGTCTCGACGGTCTCGCGGCCGGCGCGGCGCTGCTCGGCTTCCTCGCATTCACGATCATCGCCTATTGGGCCTTCCGTAACCCCGAGATCTACGGCGTTGCCACGCGTCTGACAACGGGTAAGGGTGTCGTCAACCCGCTCGACATGGCCGTGCTGGCCGCAGCGTTCGCCGGCGCGTGCGGTGGTTTCTTGTGGTTCAACGCGGCACCTGCTCGCATCTTCATGGGCGACGTCGGGTCGTTGGCCATCGGTACTGCGCTGGCGCTGCTGGCGTTGACGACCGACACCCAGATCCTCCTGATCCTGATCTGCGGGATCAACGTCATCGAGGCCGGCTCGGTGGCGATCCAGATGGGTGTCTTCAAGGCATCGGGTCGCAAGCGCCGCCTCTTCCGCATGTCGCCGATCCACCACCACTTCGAGTTGCTCGGCTGGCCGGAGACGACCGTCATCATCCGCTTCTGGTTGATTGCGGGGGTGTGCGTGGCGGCGTCCTTGGCGATCTACATCGGCGACTTCACGCGGTTGGAGCTCGGCGGACGATGACGACCACGGCTCTGATCTACGGGATGGCGATCTCCGGCGAGGCAGTCGCCCGAGCGCTCGTTGCGCGCGGCGTGCGCGTGCTGGTCGCCGACGACAGCCCCAACGAGGCCAAGGCGGCCGCTGCACGCGCGGTCGGCGCCGAGTTGATCGCCAGTCCCGACGACGAAGCACTCGACGCCCTGGTCGCCGCGAGCGACCTCGTCTGCCCCGCACCGGGCGTTCCGGAGACGCACCGCGTGATCGCCGCCGCGTTGCGCCACCACACGCCCATCCGCACCGAGATCGATCTCGCGTATCAATGGGAGCAAGAGCGCGCCGGCGGGCCGCGTCCGATGCTGGCGGTGACGGGAACCGACGGCAAGACGACCACCACGATGATGGCTGCAGCGATGTTGCGGTGCACGGGCCTGAAGGCCGCAGCGGTCGGCAACACCGAGACTCCGTTGATCGCCGCCCTCGACACCGATGTCGACGCGTTCGTGGTCGAGTGCAGCAGCTTCCGCCTCAACTGGATCGACTACTTCCGCAGCGAAGCGTCGGTGTGGTTGAACCTGGCGCCCGACCATCAGAACTGGCACGTGTCGATGGAGGCCTACGAGCGATCCAAGGCGCGGATGTGGCGCCACAACCGCGCCACCGATGTGGCGGTCGGTTGCGCGACGGATCCGATCGTGATGCGCAACCTGGCGACCGCTCCGGGCCACCGCTGCACGTTCGGCGGACCCTCGGCCGACTACCGACTCGAAGGCACGACGTTGCTGTCGCCGCACGGTCCGATCACTGATCGGCGGACGATGACGCGTGACCTGCCTCACGATGTCAGCAACGCACTCGCCGCCGCGGCCATCGCGATCGAGTCGGGCCTTGCCACCACCGCTGCCGCAGCGGAGGCGCTGACCACGTTCGAACACCCGCCCCACCGCATCGAGCCGATCGGCGAGTTCGCCGGGGCACGCTGGTACAACGACTCCAAGGCGACCACGCCTCACGCTGCAATCACAGCGATCCGCGGCTTCGACCACGTGGTGCTGTTGGCGGGCGGCCGCAACAAGGGCCTCGATCTGGCGAGCCTCGCCGAAGAACACACCAGGGTGAAGGCGGTCGTCGCGCTGGGCGAGGCCGCACCGATCGTGCGCGATGCCTTCGCCAAGTGGTGCGAGGTCGTCGAGGCGGCGTCGATGGGCGAGGCGGTCGCTGCAGCGGCGCGCCTGGCATCGCCGGGCGACACGGTGCTGCTGTCGCCGGCGTGCGCCAGCTTCGACTGGTACCCCGACGGCGGCTACCCGGCGCGAGGCGACGACTTCAAACGACTGGTGCACGCATACTTCGAAGAAGGCGGACAATGAGCTCATCGACGACCGTCATCGGTGATCGGCGCCGGCAGGCGCTCGAACGCGCCGCCGCACTGCGCAGGCATCCGACGCGGCGCCCGGCCTCGAAGCCGACGTCCCCGCCGACCGCTGCGTTCTACGCGATCGCGGTCGTCGTCGCCGTGTTCGTGATGCTCGGGCTGGTGATGGTGCTGTCGGCGTCGTCGATCAACCAGTTCCATCAGGGGTTCTCGCCGTATCGCATCTTCAACAAGCAGGTGGTCTGGGCAGCGCTGGGTCTCGTCGGTCTGTGGATCGGCATGCGCGTGCCCTATCACTTCTGGCGCCGACTGGTGCTCCCGGCACTGATCCTGTCCTACGGCATGATGTTGGTGCCGTTCATCCCCGGTGTCGGAGACCGCGTCAACGACGCCAACGCGTGGATCGCGATCGGTCCGTTGTCGTTGCAGCCGTCGGAGTTCTTGAAGCTGGCCGTGTTGCTGTACTGCGCCAATCTGCTGGCGAAGCGTCGCGACGAGATGCACGACCCGCACCGCACCCTCATCCCGGTGATGATCGTCGCAGTGATCGGAAGCGGGCTGTGCCTCTTGCAGAGCGACCTCGGCTCGGCCATCGTCCTGGCGTCGATCGTGTTCGTCGTCGCGTTCATCGCCGGCGCGCCGTTGCGACCGATGGCCACCGCTGCCACGGTCGGTTCCATCGGAGCGTTGGCGTTCGTCGTGTCGAGCCCTCGCCGGCAGGCCCGGTTCACCGCGTTCCTCGACATCGCCGCCCACAAGGACCACCTCAGCTACCAGACCTACCAGGCGATGATCGCCCTGGCTCAGGGCGGCCTGGCCGGTGAGGGTGTCGGGCAGGGCAAGAACAAGCTCGGCGACTTCCTGCCGCTGGCCCACAGTGACTTCATCTTTGCCGTCGTGGCCGAGGAGCTCGGCATGATCGGCGTCGTCGCCGTGCTCGGTGGGTTCCTCATCCTGGCCTACGCAGGCGTGCAGGTCGCGTTGGCCACCCACGACCGATTCGCCAGCTTGCTGGCGGGCGGCATCGTCATCTGGTTCGTCGTGCAGACGATCATCAACGTCGGCGGCGTGACCGGCATGATGCCGGTCACCGGGTTGACGCTGCCGTTCTTCTCCGCCGGCGGCAGTTCGCTGTTCGTCACCATGACCGCGGCCGGCTTGCTGCTCAACGTGGCACGCAACGTGAGGTGATCGGACCGTGAGATCGTCCGACGCCACTGCGGTCGTCGTGACGGGCGGCGGCACATCGGGCCACGTGCTCGCGGCCCTCGCCGTCGCCGACGCGTTGGTCGCCCGTGGGCACGACAAGGACTCGATCCACTACGTCGGCACCAGCCACGGCGTCGAGCAGCGCCTGCTGCCACCGACCGGCTACGCGTACACGCTGTTCGATGTCGTGGGGTTGCAGCGATCGCTGTCACTCCGCAATCTCGCGTTCCTCCCGAAGTTGATCCGCTCGACGTGGAAGGCGCGGTCGCTCATCCGTCGGTTGTCGCCGAACGTCGTCGTCAACGTCGGTGGGTATGCCAGCTTTCCGGCGACGTTCGCGGCAATGTTGAGGCGTGTTCCGTTCGTCGTCGTCAGCTACGACCGCCGCCCCGGATTGGTCTCGAAGTTGATGGCGAAGCGTGCCGCGGCGTGCGCGGTTGCGTTCGCGGGATCGCCGTTGCCGCACGCCACACTCACGGGCGCTCCCGTTCGCCAGGAGGTCATCGCGATCGACCGGCAACGCGATCGCGACGCGGCGCGCGAGCAGCTCGGCCTGCCCGCCGACCGCTTCGTGTTCGCCGTGTTCGGTGGTTCGCTGGGCTCGCAACGTCTCAACGAGATCGTCGTTCAGACGGTCGAGCGCCTGGCTGAGCGGGATGATCTGGCGATCTATCACGTGGTGGGGGAGCGCAATGTGGCCAACGCCGCGCCCGCTCGTGACGGCGCTCACGGCATCATGTACCGAGTGCTTGGATATGAGGACCGAATGCCGCTCGTCTATGCCGCAGCCGACCTCATGATGACGAGGGCCGGCGCGGCCACGATCGCCGAACTCGCCGCTGTCGGCATGCCCGCGGTCATCGTCCCCTGGCCGGGTGCGGCCGAGAACCACCAGGTCGACAATGCTCGTGAGCTCAGCGACGGCCATGCGGCCGTGCTCATCGAGGAGCACGAGCTCACCGTCGACTTCCTCATCACCGAGATCGAACGGATGCTGTCGGATCCCGCACGCCTGGCCGAGATGTCGGCAGCGGCAGCGCGCATCGGCGAACGTCATCGCAGCGGGGCACTCGTCGACGTCATCGAGGCGGTGGCCGGATCATGATCCCGACGGCACCCCTCGATCTGTCGACCCCCCAACGGCTGCACGTCGTCGGCGTCGGCGGTCCGGGCATGAGCGCGATCGCCATCGTTCTGGCCGAGATGGGGCATCGGGTCAGCGGCAGCGACCTGCGCGAGCGTCCCGTCCTCGAGCGCGTTCGCGCTGCCGGCGTCGAGGTGCACGTCGGCCATGACCGTCGTCACGTCAGCGGTTGCACGGCCGTCACCGCGTCGACGGCCGTTCCCGCGAAGAACGTCGAACTGGCCCAGGCGGCAAAGGACAACATCACCGTCCTGACGCGCGCCGGCATGCTGTCGTCGATCTGCGCGCAGGCCCGATCGCTGGCGGTCGCCGGCACCCATGGCAAGACCTCCACGACGTCGATGTTGATGTTGATACTCGCGGCAGCCGGGTTCCGGCCGTCGTTCATCATCGGCGGCGACGTCACCGACATGGGCACGGGCGCGCAGTGGACCGGTGGCGAGTGGCTGGTCGTCGAAGCCGACGAGAGCGACGGCACACATCTGGAGTTGCCGTTGTTCGGCACGATCCTCACCAACGTGGAAGTCGACCATCTCGACTTCTACGGCACCGAGGATGCGATCGTCGCCGGCTTCGATCAATATCTCGGTCAGATCAGCGGTCCGAAGGTGCTGTGCGTCGACGACCCGGTATGCGCGGAACTGGCCTCCCGGCACGGGGCGACCACCTATGGCACGAGTCCGGCCGCAGAGTTCCGGGCGGTCGACATTCACGCGGACAACGGCACGTTCGCCTTCACGGTCGAGCGCGCCGGTACGACACTGGGTACGGTCGACCTCCCGTTGCGCGGGTTGCACAACGTGCGCAACGCCCTCGGCGCACTGGCGATGGCTTGCTCCATCGGTATCGACTTCGACGTCGCGGCGCGGGCCCTCGCCAAGTTCGGCGGAGTCGCCCGCCGGTTCGACATCCGCGGTATCGATGGTGGCGCAACCCTGGTCGACGATTACGCCCATCTGCCGGCGGAGATCGAGGCGGTGCTGTCCGCTGCACGTAGCAGCGGCGACGGCTGGCGACGGATCGTGGCCGTGTTCCAGCCGAATCGGTTCAATCGAATGGCGATCATGTCGCACGCGTACCGCGACGCGTTCGTCGATGCCGACCTCGTCGTCATCACCGACATCTACGCGTCGGGCACGACCCCGATACCGGGAGTCACCGGGAAGTTGGTGGTGAACGCTGTTCTCGACGCCCATCCGTCCACGCGGCTGGCATGGATGCCGCGCCGGGCCGATCTCATCGATTACGTCGCTCGCGAGCTGCGCGAGGGCGACGTGTGCATCTCCATGGGCTGCGGCGACATCGCCACGTTGCCCGACGAGGTTCAGCATCGCCGCGCCGAGCTACGGATGGCCGCGACGTGAACGTCGACTCTTCCGTGCGCGACGCCGCTGGCGACCTCGGGTCGCTGTGTCGCACGAACGAACCCCTCGGCCCGATGACGACCTACAAGGTGGGCGGCGGTGCCGCCATCTTCGTCACCCCGAAGTCGCTCGCCGAACTATCTGCTGTTGCGGAGGTCGTGCGCCGTTACGAACTGCCCGTGCTCGTGATCGGGCGCGGTTCGAACATGCTGGTCGCCGACAACGGTTTCGCCGGTGTGGCGATCAGCCTCGCCGACTGGGCCGACGGCATCGAGATCGACGGGGTGCTGGTCCGCGCCGGATCGGCCGTTGCCCTGCCCGTCCTTGCCCGGCGCACCGCCGCGGCGGCACTCACCGGTTTCGAATGGGCCGTCGGTGTCCCCGGCTCGATCGGTGGGGCGGTGCGAATGAACGCCGGCGGGCACGGCTCCGACATCGCGTCGTGTCTCGTGCGCGCGGAGATCTTCGACATCGACGAATGCAGCGCTTCGTGGCGGCCGACCGATTCACTGGGCTTGCGGTTCCGTGGCTCGGACCTCGGCGACGACGAGATCGTGCTGAACGCCGAGCTGGAACTGGCGCCCGGCGACGTCGATCGCTCAGAACGCGAGATCGCCGAGATCGTCCGTTGGCGTAGGGAGAACCAGCCCGGTGGTCAGAACGCCGGGTCGGTGTTCGTCAACCCGATCCCCGGCGAGCTGTCGGCGGGGGAGCTGATCGACCGCGTCGGGCTCCGCGGTATGCGCGTCGGCGGGGCTCACGTCTCGGACAAACATGCCAACTTCATCCAGGCCGGCGACGGAGCGACGGCGGCCGACGTCAAAGAGCTGATCGACCGCGTTCGAGAGCGCGTCGCTGCAGAGACAGGGTTCGCGTTGCGCAGCGAGGTGCGGCTCGTCGGGTTCACGGACACCGAGGTGGTGCATGTCGATGGAGCCTCACGTGGCTGAACGACCGAAGGAGAAGCGCCCGGTGCCACCGGTGACCCAGAAACCAATCGACACTCCCGGCCCCGAGGTCGTGCCCGACACGGTGTTGGAAGAACTGCTCGCCGCCTTCTCCGAACCCGAGGCCGCCGACGCCAAGTCGTTCGACTTCGACGACCCGTCGATCGATCGGCTCCTGGGGCTCGGCGACGACGCTCCGGCGATCGAGGAGCCCAAGAAGTCGGAGCCCGCCGACGAGCCGAACGCGACGACCACGGAGGCCTCGAATGCGGTCGATGCGTCTGCCTCGTCCACCGTGGTGCTCACCCCGCCGGCCACAGCCGATCCACCGGCCACGCCCAACCCGCCGCGCAACGTCATCGTCATCGGCGATGACGATCGTCCCGACGCGTTGTACCTCGACGAGGAAGCGGGATCGCGCCTGCGCGACGTGCACGCCGACGAAGGCGACGAAACAGGCGGTCGATCGACGATCGTCATCAGCGACCTCGACGAGAGCAGCCGCATCGAGACGTTGCCGGCGCGGTCGAGTGGCTCGATGGATCCTCGGGTGCGGGCCCGCCGTATCGCCGTGCGCCGTGCCAAGAGTCGTAAGCGCTTGATCTGGGTTGCGATTGGTGCAGCGGTGGTCCTCGTGCTCGTGGGCGCGCTCGCGGTGCTGGCGTCGTCGTTGTTCGACGTGCGCAACGTCGACGTGCAGGGAGCGGTCTACACGGATCCCCAACAACTGTCGTCGATCGTGGCCGGTGTGCACGGTGACCCGATCCTGCTGGTCGACACCCGCCAGATCGAGCGGCAACTCGAGAGCATCGCGTGGGTCGAGTCGGCCCGCGTGTCGACGCAGTTCCCTCACACCGTGTTCATCGACATCCGCGAACGCAAACCGATCGCCACGTTCGCTGGTTCCGACGGCAAGTACCGGGTCGTGGACAGGGACGGCCGCGTGCTCGACGTCGTCGACGGCGTGCCCATCGACTACATGCTCATCACCGGTGCCAATCCGGACGTCGATCGGGGGCAGTTCGCCGGTCGTCCGTTCGCGTCCGCGGCCCAACTGGCGATCGCCCTACCACCTGAGATCAGGGCGGTCACCAAGTCGATCGGCGTCGACGCGACCACCGGCGATCTCACGTTGCAACTGGGCGACAAGACGGTGGCACACCTCGGCGTGGCAACCGACATGTCGGGCAAGCTGGTGCGCCTGCTCTCGGAGGTTCGAGGCGGTCTCGACGGCATCTGTGCGCTCGATGTGTCGACATCGGAGATCTCGCGGACAACGTGCTGATGACCAAGATGTCCACCGATCAGGGGTTCGGACGTGCGAGACTTGCCTGAACAGGGTTTGACATTCCTCGATTTATTCGCCAATCAGTTACGGAGGCTTCCCTGATGGCAGGCGCACCTCAAAATTATCTCGCGGTCATCAAGGTGATCGGCGTCGGCGGTGGTGGCGTCAATGCCGTCAACCGGATGATCGACGCAGGACTGAAAGGCGTGGAGTTCGTCGCGGTCAACACCGACGCGCAGGCGCTCTTGATGAGCGACGCGGACGTCAAGCTCGACATCGGTCGCGACCTCACACGGGGCCTCGGTGCCGGCAGCGATCCCGACGTCGGTCGCAACGCTGCCGAGTCGCACCGCGAGGAGATCGAAGAGGTCATCAAGGGCGCCGACATGGTGTTCATCACGGCGGGCGAGGGCGGCGGCACCGGAACCGGCGCGGCACCGATCATCGCCGAACTGGCGCGCAGCATCGGCGCGCTCGCCATCGGCGTCGTCACCCGTCCGTTCAGCTTCGAAGGCCGTCGCCGTTCGGTGCAGGCCGACGCCGGCGTGCAGCGCCTGAAGGAAAAAGTCGACACGCTCATCGTCATCCCCAACGACCGGTTGCTGACCGTGGCCAACGAGAAGACCAGCGTGCTCAACGCCTTCAAGATGGCCGACGAAGTGCTGCTGCAGGGCGTATCGGGCATCACCAACCTC
>Ga0207648_10004290_pt1 | contig 14693 bp, 16 predicted proteins | sample KBSMisM32_FD_184310 | JGI IMG/M metagenome (GOLD analysis project Ga0207648, IMG submission 184310) | Miscanthus rhizosphere microbial communities from Kellogg Biological Station, Michigan, USA - KBS Miscanthus M3-2 (SPAdes) (version 2) | ecosystem: Host-associated > Plants > Roots >...
ATGAGAAACGGATATTCGTTCGTGCCGTGGTAGGAGCCGCGGTATTTCACCACCCGCAGGCGGCGCGTCGAGACCTGATCGTGGACGCGATGGTCGAGCAGAATCACCGCATCCGAGACGTACTCCTCGAGTCCCTGGCGGGTGAGCAGACCTTCGCCGCGCTCTCCGGTGATGATCGCGGTGACACCCTGCTCCTTCAGCCAGCTGAAGAGCCGCCGCAGCTCGGACCGCAGAATCGCATCGTTCTTCAACCCGGCAAACAGCGACTCGATGGTGTCGAGGACGACGCGCCTGGCGCCGACGGTCTGGATCGCATACGCCAGCCGGACAAACAGCCCCTCGAGATCGTACTCGCCGGTTTCCTCGATCTCGCTGCGTTCGACGCGCACGTAGTCGACGGCCAGCTTTTTCGCCGCGATCAACTGAGGAAGGTCGAAGCCGAGAGAGGCGACGTCGTTCGCCATCTCCTCGGCGTTCTCCTCGAAGGTGAGCAGCACGCCGGGTTCGTCGAACAGGATCGCGCCATTGACCAGAAACGTGAGGGCGAGCAAGGTCTTGCCGGATCCCGGCCCGCCGCAGACGAGCGTGGGCCGCCCGCTCGGCAGCCCGCCGCGCGTGATCTCGTCGAAGCCGCGAATGCCGGTGAGAGTTTTCGGGAGTTCACGGCGGGGAGGGAGATGTGGGAGCACGCGGACACTGTGACAGCTCGTCACTAATTACACTGTCGCGTTTTGCACACCGCACTCAGCCGGCGGATGCGAGCGGGTGGATCGGGCGGATCAGGGTGCTTTCGGACTCGAAATCACCTGATACACGTAGTCGGTCAGATCGCGCAGCCGCAGAGCGGCGGAATCCTTCGACCAGTCGCCGCTCGAGGGCATCGACGGCACTTCGACCGCACGGCAGACGATCAACGCCGCGGCGATGGTCGCTCTCGCCTGGATCTCGGATGGGTTCATGGGCGCGCGGGACCGCCTTCGTCCTCCATGCCCAGCGAGGCAGCGCGGGAGGATGCGGCTTCGTCGAGGCGTTGGCGCCGCCCTGCGAGCAGCGTCTGAATCCGCTGGCGATGGCGGAGCTTGCGCTTTCGGTCCTTGTGGAATCGAGCTCGATCGCCATTGCGCTGTGACATGACGGCCAGCGTAGCAGGGGTGGCGACATGCGACTGTGCGGTTTGGCACATCCCCGCTTGCGCCGATCCGCTACGCTCGACGCCGTGGAACAGACCCACCCCGTGGAAACGGCTCACAACGACGAAGGTGACCGATGAACCTGGTATGGCTCGTCGTCGGTGTTGGCGTCCTCGGCATCGTCGCGTGGCAGGTCACGCGGCGCCTCGAACGCGGCGGGCTATCGGAGCTGGGATTCGTCAGCGAACGATGGGTGGCCGAGCACCGTGCGTCGCACATGTCGGACCAGCGCTCGTGACCGTCCGCGCCGTCAGGATCTGAAAAACCCAAAGGCGATGGCGGCGGCGATCGTGAGCGCGCCCGCCGTGATCATGAGCCGCAGCCGCTGCCGCAGGCGCTCGTCGTGAGCCCGCCCGCGCTCGATCCAGGCGGCCCAGCGCAGGTCGACATCGGCGTCGCGTGCGACGGCCAGCTGCGGGTGATACGCCGGGGTGACCAGAACCGGCGCGAAGAGCTCCGTGTTGCCCATGTGATTCCTGTCCATCCTGAAAATGACGGTGACCGATCGTGACGTCTTGACTATGAGCGCCATCGACCGGCCACGCTGTCCAATTGCGAACAGATCACTTTCGGTGTGACGAAGTAGCGTGGTGGCCCATGTTCAAACTCATCGCCACCATGCGACGCGGATCGGCCACCGGCCTCGCTGCGGCCTGGGCCCGCTACCCGACGATGGCCGCGGCCCGACTCGGCGTGGCGACGCTGTTGCGGGACGATCGCATCCTGCGCGTCATGATCGTTCGCAACGAGGTTCCGCCGGCGTACGTGGAATGGGTGGAGCGTTGAACCCGCAGGAGTCCCCCGGCCTCACCTCGAGGGCAGAGGACCCGCAGCGAACAGGCGTTGGCACGGCCTGGCAATCAGGCGCGCCCACCGGTTGGCGCGGTTGACGCGCGCGCTGTCGGTGGCGATCCCGGTATTCGCGTACATCTGCCGGTAGAGCTTCGAAATCAGGACGAACGCCAGCCGCGCCCGCATGGTCGACGTGCACTTCGAGCGCGCCCAGATGCGGCGCAGGCTGTAGAACCGATCCCACACCGCCTGTGTTCTCGCCCGGATCTCGTCGGGAGACATCACCGGGTGACGCGCGAACAGCTTCGGCCGCTGCGCCTGCGGGATCAGCCAGTGGCGGGTGATCGGGACGCCGGCGACCTGCGCCACGTCGCGCCCCAGCGTTTTTTCCCACGCCTCGAAGTCGACCGTACCGGGATAGGGCGTCAGCATGACGAACTGCGCGAACGAGACGCCCGCGCGTTCGGCGATGTCGGCCGTCGCGTTGAAGGTGGCCGGTCGATCGCTCGGGAGGCCGAAGATGAACGAGCCGAGGACGTGCACGCCGTGATCCTTGAATACGCGCAGCCGCGCCACCAGCGCATCGCCAACTTCGTTGAAGCCCTTGTACACGTCCTTCAGCCCGTCGGGCGTGACGGCCTCGACGCCGACCAGCGCGCCCTTGATGCGGGCCCGCCGCATCGCGTCGAGGAACGCGGGATCCTCGGCGGCCTCCATCGTGATCTGGGTGAAGAGGACCATGTCCGACGGCAGCTGCGCCAGGCGGTCCATCAGCTCGAACCGTTCCGCGCGCAGCGCCCGCAGCTGTTCGTACCGCCCCGTCTGCGGCTGGCGCTCGGCCTGCGCCAGATCGCTCAGCGTCACCGGGTAGAAATTGTCGTCGGCCAGCGCGACGAATCGAACGCCGCGGCGGCGCAGGTCCATGACCTCGTCGACGACCGCATCGACAGCGCGCTGCCGCGGCTTCTGCCCGTCGGTGCGCCAGACCGAGCAGAAAGAACAGTGCTTCGGGCAGCCACGCACCGTCTGGACCGAGCCCCACATGTAGCGTCCCTGCGGCAGCAGGTCCCAGCGCGCGGACATGAACCGGTCGGCGTCGACACGGCCGGCCTCATAAATCGGCTGCAGCGTGCCGTGCACGGCGTGCTCGAGCACCAGCGGCCAGACCACGTCGCCATCGCCCCTGACCACCGCGTGCGCGCCGCCGAGGCTGAGCGCCTCGTCCGGATAGAGAGTGGAGTGGATGCCGCCAAAGACGACGGTGGCGCCCCGGGCCCGCGCGAGCGTGCCGATTTCGTAGCCGCGCAGCGCGTTGCCGGTGTGGATGCCAACCCCGACGACGTCGCCGGGCGCCACGCTCGCGACGTCGAACGGCTCCAGCGTTTCGTCCGCGAGGCGAGGCGTGCCGTATGCGGCGGGCGTGGCGGCCGCGAGGACGAACAGCCATCACGGGGTGATCACGCCGATCCCGAATGACAAGTGGCTCGGGTTCACCAGATGAACCGGCATATCACCTCAGTTCTGACCGTCGCGGAGCGAGGGCGACGACCAGTCGCTCACAGCGTGGCGACGCGCTGCACGGTTTCCAGGACGACGAGGGGAGCCGCCGGTTTCTGCAACACTGCGGCGAACAGCGTCCCGGCCGGCGTGTCGTCGAGTCCGGAGTTTCCCGTGTAGGCAATCACTCGCGCGTGCCGTGTGGTTTCGATGGCTTTGATCAGCCGGGTTGCCTCGATCCCGTCGAGCACCGGCATGGTCACGTCCATGACGATCACCGCCGGCCGCATTTCGTAGGCCGTTAGCAGCGCCTCGAGCCCGTTGCTGGCCGTCCTGACGAAGAACCCGGCGCCCCGCAGCACGGTGGCGACCACGTCACGCACCGCCTGATAGTCGTCGACCACCAGCACACCATTGCGAGGCCAGTCGTCGGCGCACGGCTGCTGGTCGCGGGCAGGCTCGAGCAGCGCCTGTAACCGCGCCGCGGCCATCTGCTGCTCGCCGGCGCCGAGGCACAACTGCCGCGTCGCTTCAGCGCCATACAGGCGTTCCCGCAAATGACTGGACAGCAGGCTTCGCAGCTGATCCGCCGAAACGTCGGCCCCGTCGAGCGCGTGGGTCAGCGCGGTTTCAGCATGCCGCACCTCGACCTCTGCAGCCGACGCGAGCGCCTCGAGGTCGTTCCTGTGATGGGCTGCGCGTTGAACAAGGATTCGCGCGTGCTCACGGAGAGACGCAAGCTGGTCGGCAGAGTATCGAAGGGCCATCGTCACGCTCCTCAGCGGATTACGTCCGGCGCCGGAGCTCGGAGGCTGAGGCGACGTCACGATGGCGTGGCGCCAGTCTAGCGGGCGGTTTGTAGTCTAGCGTACATTTGCCGCACCGCGGCGCAATCGCCTGCCGCAGGCGCTGCGGCCGCCCGACATGTCTCGAGATCGGCTGGCTACCGTGCCGCTTCGAGGCGCTCGTGAACCGCGATCCGCATTGCCGCCGGGCGACTGGCCGGGATGGCGAAGGCGACGTTGGCTCCGGTCTCGGCGCGGACGACGATCTTCCACCCTTCGGCCGTCTCGACCACCGACACGGGGCTGAATGGAAGGCCATGGTGCACGATGACGCTGCGCACCAGGGCTTCCATTTCACCGGTATTCATGTTGCTCCTGTCGGTGCTGTGAGGTGCTTCGGTGAGGGCTGGTGGCCGGATCGGCCGCAGGGCTCAATAAAGCGGTATCGAGCGCGTAGTATACCTCCCGCGTCAGACTGCGCGGCAACTCCGCAATCCCGCACGGCTCACACAATTCGACGACAACGTGTTCATTAAGGCACACCGATCGGGCGTCGCCGCGATCGATGATGGTCAGGCACTCGTATTCGCGGAAGGGAATCGACATGAACACCACGGTGGCGGTCGCCGATTGGATCAAGCGGCTGGCCGATGATGAACGGATGCGGGACACGGTCCGGCTGCAGGGGGAGGCGACGACCTCGCGGCAGGCCGACGTGAACCGCCGGAACGGGCAGCGGCTGATCAGCGAGCTCAGGGCGGCGGTGACGCGCGCAGTGGCGGCGTTTCACGACCAGTTCCCGAACGACGGCGCCCGTGCGGTGGTCGTGGAGCCCTTCGGGCCTGATGGCGGGTTCGTGGCTCGCAAGCCGGCCGGTGCGGCGGTCTCCCTGACGGTCACGCCGAACCTGCTCGCCGCCGCGCTGGTCTGCCACTTCCGCTTCATGCTGAGCGACGGCCTGCCGCCACGCGAAGATCGTTTCGACGTGACGTTCGCCGACAGCACCGCCGACCCGCCGCTGATGCGGCACCATGGGACCGGGCGGGTGTTTGCCACCGCCGATGCGCTCTCGGAGTTTCTGCTCGTACCGGTCCTGACCGGCCGTTCGCGTTGACGCGGACGCTGGTGTGCAGCTCGTGAACCGATCCTCGAAGGAAGCCAGCTCATGATCCATCTCCGCACGCTCGGCATCGGCGCCCTCGGTCTCGTCCTGTCGACGCACTCGCTGGAGAGTCAGGACCGCTCGCGCTATCGCGACTTCAAGCTCGGGGGAGACCTCGCCTCCATCAGCGCGCTGACCGGGGTGGCGGCGTCCGAGGCCAAGACCATCCACCAGCGTCCGGCGTTGATGCAGGAGCTGCTCTGGCGGCGGCCCTACTCCCTGAGCGGCAGGGCGCCGGCCGAGACCGATCCGGTCAAGGAGATCGTCTTCAGCTTCTTCAACGATCAGCTGTCGAAGATGGTGGTCGACTACGATCGCGATCGGACCGACGGCCTGACCGACGCCGACGTCGCCGACGCGATCTCGATCGAGTACGGGCCTCCCCTGAAGCCCGCTGCGGGCCGGGCTGCGGCGCCGCCGATCGATGAGGAATCGGGGACGCGCATCGCCCGGTGGGGCGATGCCGAGTACTCGGTCGTGCTCTACCGGTTGTCGTACGCCTCGGGGCTGCGCCTGATCGTGACCTCTCCGCGCCTCGAGGCGCTCGCGCGGGCTGCCGTCCAGCAGGCCTCGCGCCTCGACGAGCGGGAAGCGCCGCAGCGCGAGATCGCCCGTCAGAAGAAAGAAGCCGAAGCGCTCCGCCTCGCCCAGGAGAAATCGCGGCTGACGAACAAGGCGACCTTCCGCCCGTAGCGGCCGCACGTCGAGGTGGTGGCCGCGCGGGAGGCCGTCGCCCCCCGCGCGAGCTCGCTCAGCGGCTCGAGGTTTTCGTCGATTGGTTGTGCGGCGCGTTCTTTTCCAGCACGTCGACGAGATGCCGGCCGGACGCGGGCACATCGATGAGCGGGCCGGTGACGATGCTCCGCGCTGTAATCTTCCGTCCGTAGACCTCTGCGCTGGCGTCGTTGTCGGGCCGAAGCGACGCGCCCCCGAGCGACACGCCCGCGAACAAACCGCGCGAACGGGAATAGCTGAGGATCTCGGCGCGCAGCGATGCGTCGGTCGAGGCTTCGAGGCTGCGCCCCTTTGGCCCGGCGGCGGCCGAGGCGTTGGCCCCCAGCTTGACCTTGCTGCCGAGCAGCGCATCCACGCCGCGCTGGTTCATCACCAGCAGCACGAGGTCGGTCGATTCCGCTCCGAGCTGCAGCCCGAAGCTGCCGCCGTCGAGCGAGTACATCGCCGGCGCGCCCCAGGGTCCGGTGAAGGTCTTGCCGGAGCGGCACACCATCGCGCCGCGGCCGTAGCTGCCGCCGACACCGAGCGCCAGCTTGGTCATCGACGGGATGACGATGACGCATTCGGCCTTCTCCAGCAGGTCCTGCGGGATGTTGTCCGGGACGTCCAGGACTTCCTGCATCACGACGCCGCAGTTCTCGAGCCGTTCCTGTTCCTTGTTCGACGCATCGAGCACCGCTGAACTCAAGACGAGACAGAGAGCGAGACTGACATAACGCTGCATTGGTGGACCTCTGAAATACCTGGTTGACGACTGGACCGGCTCGGGCCGCCCGGTCTTCGACCATGGTAGGGGCCACCGTCACCGGCGCGTGTGCGCTTGTGCACAGTTCGATCCGGCGTCGCGTGCCATGCTCCACCGGTGAAGGCTCGAAATCGTCGCGAAGCGGCGCTCGGGCCGGACCGTCATGGAGGACAGGAATGAAACGCATCGCACGCCCGGAACGCAGCGGCCGGCTCTCGTCGAAGCGCAAGCTGCTCAGCGCCTCGTGGGTCGCGGACGTCGACGCGATCGAAACGGCAATGTCGCGCTTCGAGCACCAGCACCCGCTCGCGGGTGACTGCGAAGTGGCGTTCTTCGAAATCGCCGCTGACGTGAAACTGCACGTCAACGTCACGCACCGGCGCCGGACGAAGGGGATCCGCGGGTGGGCCGGTCCCGCCGACACCTCGGACGGGTTCGTCACCAACCGGACGTTCGATCCGATCCCGACGACGCAGATTGTCCGGCACGTGCGGGAGATGGTCTTTGCCGCAGCGGAGCAATAGAGGCTCGCGGATCGCACCATCGATTCGACGCCCGGGGCCGGCGGCGAGCGCCGGATTGCGCGGTGTGCAATTCAGGACAGCTGTGCGCCGCGGTGGCGTGTCACAGTCAGCGGGTGGAAGTCTCGCAATGACCGCCAGGCGGAACAGCACCTTCAACGCCAGCGCCTTTCTCGAGTCGTCCGGCGTGGCACGAAAGATCGTGGAGTACCAGCGCGGCGACGCGATCTTCACGCAGGGCGACCCGTGCGACCACGTCATGTACATCCAGAAGGGCGGGGTCAAGCTCTCGGTGCTCTCCAAGGCGGGCCGCGAGGCGGTCGTCGCGATGCTCGGTCCCGGCGAGTTCTTCGGCGAAGGATGCCTGGCGGGACAGCCCGACCGCATGGGCACCGCGACCGCGACGACGGCGAGCACGGTGCTCGTGATCGACAAGGACCAGATGGTGCGCCTGCTGCACAAGCAGCATGCGCTGTCGGACCGGTTCATCGCCCACATGCTGGCGCGCAACATCCGGATCGAAGAGGACCTGATCGACCAGCTGTTCAACTCCAGCGAGAAGCGGCTGGCCCGCACCCTGCTGCTGCTCGCGCGCTACGGCAAGCACGACAAACCGGTGCGCGCCGTCCCGCCGATCTCCCAGGCGACGCTGGCGGAGATGGTCGGGACGACGCGCTCGCGGGTCAACTTCTTCATGAAGAAATTTCAGCGGCTGGGATTCATCGATTACGCGGACGGCCTCAAGGTCAACAACTCGCTGCTCACCGTCGTCCTCCACGACTGATCGGTGTCCTCCGCCATATTTGCAACCGTGAGCGCGGCTCGACCGTGCCTCATCCAGTGATTCGAAAGTTGGAGTCGACACCATGGACATCAGACCGCTGCACGACCGCCTCATCGTTCGACGCCTTGACGAAGGCGAGCAGAAAGTCGGCGGGATCATCATCCCGGACTCGGCCAAGGAAAAGCCGCAGCAGGGCGAGGTGATCGCCGCCGGGGTCGGCGCGTTGAACAAGGACGGCAAGCGCGTGCCGCTCGACGTCAAGGCGGGCGACCGGATCCTCTTCGGCAAGTACACCAGCCAGGAGGTCAAGTTGAATGGTGAGGAGTACCTCATCATGCGCGAGGACGAAGTGCTGGCCGTCATCGACGGCGGCTCCACGAAGCACCAGAAATAAGGGCTCACATGGCAAAGCAGATTGTGTACGGCGACGCCTCGCGTCAGGGCATTCTTCGCGGGGTCAACAGCCTCGCCAACGCGGTCAAGGTCACCCTCGGGCCAAGGGGGCGCAACGTCATCCTCGGCACGAAGTTCGGCACCCCCACCATCACCAAGGACGGGGTCATGGTGGCGAAGGAAATCGACCTCGCCGATGCGCTCGAGAACATGGGCGCGCAGATGGTCAAGGAAGTCGCGAGCAAGACCTCCGATGTCGCCGGCGACGGCACCACCACCGCCACCGTGCTGGCCCAGGCCATCTACCGCGAGGGGGCCAGGAACGTCACCGCCGGCGCCAACCCGATGGCGCTCAAGCGCGGCATCACCAAAGCGGTCGAGGCGATGGTCGCCGCCCTCAAAGATCAATCGAGGCCGGTCGCCGGCCAGATGATCGCTCAGGTCGGCACCATCTCGGCGAATCACGACGAGACGATCGGCCGGATCATCGCCGAAGCGATGGACAAGGTGGGCAAGGACGGCGTCATCACGGTCGAGGAGGCGAAGACGCTCGAGACGTCGCTCGACGTGGTCGAGGGCATGCAGTTCGATCGCGGCTACATCTCGCCCTACTTCGTGACCGATCCGGAGCGGATGGAAGTGGTGCTCGAGAACCCGGTGATTCTGATCCACGAACGGAAGATCGCCTCGCTGAAAGACCTGCTGCCGCTGCTCGAGCTGGTCGCGCGCGCCGGCCGTCCGCTGCTGATTGTCGCCGAGGACATCGAGGGCGAGGCGCTGGCGACGCTGGTCGTCAACAAGCTGCGCGGCACGATTCACGTCGCCGCGGTGAAGGCGCCGGGTTACGGCGACCGCCGGAAGGCGATGCTCGAAGACCTCGCCATCCTGACCGGTGGCAAATCGCTGACCGAGGATCTCGGCATCCGCCTCGAGTCGACGACCCTCGCGGATCTCGGTCAGGCGAAAAAGGTCACCATCGACAAGGACACCACCACCATCATCGAGGGCGCGGGCGCATCGGCGGCGATCGAGGGACGTGTCAGGCAGCTGCGCGCGCAGGTCGAGGAAACCACCTCCGACTACGATCGGGAGAAGCTGCAGGAACGGCTCGCCAAGCTGGTCGGCGGCGTCGCGATCATCAAGGTCGGGGCGGCCACCGAGACCGAGATGAAAGAAAAGAAGGCGCGGGTCGAGGATGCGATGCACGCGACCAAGGCGGCGGTCGAGGAAGGCATCGTGCCGGGCGGCGGCGTGGCGCTGCTGCGCGCGTCACGCGTGCTCCAGACGATGCAGCTCGATGGCGATGAACAGATCGGCGTCAAGATCATCATCCGCGCGGCCGAGGAGCCGATGCGCTGGATCGCGACCAATGCCGGCCACGAGGGATCGATCGTCGTCCAGCGCGTGAAGGGCATGAACGGCGACGAGGGCTTCAACGCGCAGAGCGAGCAGTATGAAGATCTGGTCCAGGCCGGCGTCATCGACCCGACCAAGGTCGTGCGCTCGGCGCTCCAGAACGCGGCGTCGATCGCGTCGTTGCTGCTGACGACCGAGGCGGTCGTCTCCCAGATTCCGGAAACCCGCCAGAACGCCGCGATGTCCGCCGGCGACATGGGCGGCGGCATGTTCTAGACGTTTTACAAGGCGGGTTGCGGCGTTCGATTCAGGGGCCGGCTGCCGAGGCCGAGCGCTTCGCATTCGGCCCGCCACCCGTCGCCGGTGATGCGACCGTTCAACAGCGCGTCGACCGTCGCAAACGGATCGAACGTGCGGGACTCACGCTCGAAGGTCAGCGGCAGCCCGGGCCGCGTGTGCACCCGCCAGCCGTCGTCGATCAGCAGGACGCCGAGCGCGACGCCAATCACCTGCGCGGCGCGGGCGGCGCGCTCGTCGCCGTTGACGTTCTGTTCTTCCGCGCGCACCAGGCCGGAGCCCGCGTGGATGAAGGCTTCCGTGCCCGCGGGCAGCGTGTCGGTGGTGAAGCGGCTCAGCCACGCCGCATGGCGCTGCGCGAGCTCGCGCCAGCGCGTCGTGTAAACCGTCGGGCCGACGGCATCCCATTCAATCGGTTTCAGCTTCCGGACTGCGTCAGCGCCTGCCACCGCCTCCAGCAGCGCGCGCGTGTGCGCGTCGGGGTTGCCGAGCAGCGCCGCAGCGGCCGGCTCGGTGCTCTCCGCCGCCGGTGTGATCGCCGGGGCCGACTGGAGCGCCGCGAGCCGATCGCGCAGGCACGGATGCGTGTCGAATGGATCGGTCTCTTCCGCCGCTTCCGCCCGCGCGAGCAGCTGCGCCGAGATCGCACCGATCCGATGGCTGCCGAGAAACTCCTTGAAGCCGGCCGAGACCGGTGGCAGGTAGCCGGCGTTCAACACCGGTCCCACTTCCTGATCGAGATAGGCCGAGAACAGCGGCCCCGCTGTGGAAACCCGCTTCAATGCGCTGCTCATCGCCGCCGCGCCGGCGACGCCGGCGGCGGTCCGATCGGCGATGAATTCCTGCTGCCGCGAGATCGCGTGCGTGAGCCGCAGGAAGTGGCCGCCGTACCACAGGAAGGGCGCGGCGACGATCGTCTGTCCCACGCCGGCGATGGTCCGGCCGATCGCGGCGCGCGTCTTGTGGATCCACGGCCCGAGCGTGACGTCGCCGGCGCAATAGTGGCCGAACTCGTGGGCGATGATCGCCTCGAACTCCGCGACGGTGACCGCCTGCACCAGCGGCAGGCCGATGCCCATCACGCGGCGGCTGCCGAATCCCATCACCCCGCCGCGGTGCGTCACCCAGGCATTGACCTCGTTCAGCAGGTAGACCTCGGCCGGCGCGGACTGGCCGGTGGCCGTCGCGACGCGCCGGATGACGTCGAACAGGCGCGGATGCGCCGCCTCGTCGAGCCGCGGACCGGGCGGCGTGAAGCGATCGATGCGCGGCACGAGCGACCAGAGAATCGTCAGGCCGGCGATGACGCACAGCGCGGTCAACTTGAGGTGGATCCGGCCGATGTAGGTCACCTCCGCGTACGGAACCCACAGCAGCGCGAGCGCGATCGTCACCGCCAAGAGGTAGAAGCCGACCATCAGGCCGACGGCGAGCAGCGCACGTTGAGCCAGCCAGGCGGGCGAGTTCGTATGGGCCGCAGGACCTTCGGGGTGGTCGAGCGGGGTCTCGTCGGTCTTTCTGCGCCTGACGTCGTGCAACTCCGCCATGGCGCCTCCTCATGCCTGGCTCGATGTCCGGGTATCGCATGAGAGGAGGCATGAATCGTTCCGGGCTCCATTCGATTCCGGTGCAGCGATTGGCTCGTGGAAACGTTCTCCCCGCCAGGCGTCGGCTCCGGCGAGGTTCAATTTCGGCACACGCTCGACAAATTTGATGCTCGTGGCGGCGGGCGGCTCACGTGCGCAGCGCACTCCAGTCCCTTGCGGATACGCGCCACGTCAGTCACCATCAGCCCGTCACGCTGACTGAAACGGAGGAATCGATGCGCCCTCGATCCCGCCTGCTGCTGGTCGCGATCGTCGTCGTCTCCCTGCTCGCCCCGCGCGCGCAAGCGCAGACGGCAACAGTCGATTTCTCCGCCATCGACCGCGTCGCCGCGCAGGAATTGAGCGACACCCACACGCCGGGCGCGGCGGTCAGCATCGTCTCCGGCGATCGCGTCGTCTTCTCGAAAGGGTACGGCGTCGCCAGCGTCGAGACTCGTGAACCGGTGCGGCCCGAGATGCTGTTCAGGCTTGGATCGACCACCAAGATGTTCACGGCCGCAGCGTTGGTGCTGCTGGCGGAACAGGGTGCCGTCGATCTGCACGCGCCGATCGGCAACTACGTGAAAGGCCTGGAGCCGAAGATCGCGCAACTGACCTCGCATCAACTGCTCACGCACACCTCCGGCATGCTCGACGAAGCGCCGATGTTCGGCAGCGACGACGAGAGCGCGCTGGAAAAGGAAGTGCGCTCGTGGACGGCCAACCGCTTCTTCACCGAGCCCGGCCGCATCTACTCCTATTCGAACCCGGCCTTCTGGCTTGCCGGATTCCTCGTCGAGAGCGTAAGCGGCAAGCGCTACGCCGACCAGATGGCCGCCAGCCTCTTCAAGCCGCTCGGCATGCGGCGGACGACGTTGCGCCCGCTGGTGGCGATGACGTATCCGATCGCGCAGGGCCACGACGACTCGCCACAAGGCCCGGCGGTCGTCCGTCCCGCCGCCAACAACGCCGCGTCGTGGCCGGCGGGATCGATCTTCTCGAGCGTCGACGACCTGTCGCGGTTCGTGATCGCATTCGTCAATGGCGGCAGGATCGGAGGCGAGCAGGTGCTGCCGGCGGCGGTCATCGCGAAACTGAGTCACGCGAACGTGCCCATTCCCGGGAGCGACGCCTCATACGCCTACGGTCTGCAGGTGGGGAAGTCGCGCGGCGTCGATCTCGTCAGCCACGCCGGCTCGCGGAGCGGCTACGGTTCGCTCGTCCGCATGGCGCCGCGCCAGCGCTTTGGCGTCGTCATCGTCGCCAATCGCTCCGGCGCCAGCCTCAACCGCACCGCCGACAAGGCGATGGAGCTGCTGCTGCCGCTGCAGCCGGCCGCGCACGACACCGATTCGGCGCCGAAGCCGATGACCGACGCCGAAGTCGCTGATCTGGCCGGCACGTATTCACAGTCGACACGGACGATGTCGATCGTGCAGCGGGATGGCAAGCTGTTCCTCGTGCGAAGCAGCGGCGAGACGGCGATCGAGAAAGTCGGCGCCAACCGGTTCCGCGCCGGCGAGACGCGTCTCGTCACCGTGGCCGACGCGGCGGGCAAGGTCGAGTACATCCACAGCGGCGGCCGCTCCTGGAAAAAGGTTCCGTAAAAGGCGCGCGTGTTAGGCTAGCGGATTCCCATGTCGAACCATCCCGCCGAACCGGTCTACGTCACATCAGGACTGGTTCGCCTCACACGGCCGCAGCTGGTCGGCACGCTGACCGGCCTGCTGCTCGCGGCACTGCTCGCCGCCATCGATCAGACGATCGTCGGCACCGCGGAGCCGCGCATCATCGCCTCGCTGCACGGGTTCGATCGCTACCCGTGGGTGGCCACGATCTACATGCTGACCTCGACCGTGTCGGTGCCGATCTTCGCCAGCCTCTCGGACCGCTACGGCCGCAAGGGGTTCTTCATGTTCGGCGCGATTCTCTTCGTCGTCGCGTCGGCCCTGTGCGGCGCGGCCGGCGAATTCACGTTCCTGCCGATCGACGGCATGGGCCAGCTGATCGTCTTCCGCGGCCTGCAGGGCATCGGCGGCGGCGTCGTCGTCGGCATCCTGTTCACGATCGTCGGCGACATCTTCTCGCCGATCGAACGCGGGCGGTACCAGGGACTGTTCGCCGCGCTGTGGGGCGTCGCCTCGATTTTCGGTCCGACGCTGGGCGGCTGGCTGACCGACCACTGGTCGTGGCGCGCGTGCTTCTACGTCAACCTGCCGTTCGGCCTGCTCGCCGTGCTGGCGATCCATTCCCAGTTCCCGAACATGAAGCCGCGACGCATCGACCACGTCCTCGACTGGGCGGGGTTCGCGACGCTCATCGGCTGGATCGTCCCGCTGCTGCTCGCCCTCACCTGGGCGCCGCAATACGGCTGGGGCGCGACGCGAGTGGTGTCGCTGTTGGTCATCTCGACGTTGATGCTGGCCGCGCTGCTCTACGCGGAGTCGAAGGCCGCCGAGCCGATCATCCCGCTCACCTTCTTCACCCAGCCGGTGATCGCGGTCTGCTCGGTCGCAGCGTTCGTCCTCGGCGTCGGGATGTTCGGGACGATCATCTACCTGCCGCTCTTCATGCAGGGCGTCCTCGGCGTGTCGGCGACGCAGTCGGGCAACCTGCTCACACCGCTCCTGATGGGCGTGGTCGTCGCCAGCATCGTCGGCGGCCAGGCCATCTCCCGCACCGGCGAATACAAGATGGTCGGCGTCGTTGGATCGGTGCTGGTCGCGATCGGGATGATCCTCTTCGCGCGCATGGACGCGGCGACGGCGCGGCTCTACGTGGCGACGGCGATGGTCGTCGCCGGCTTCGGCATGGGATTGCTGCAGCCGGTCTACACGCTCGCGGTGCAGA
>Ga0207648_10004296_pt1 | contig 14686 bp, 12 predicted proteins | sample KBSMisM32_FD_184310 | JGI IMG/M metagenome (GOLD analysis project Ga0207648, IMG submission 184310) | Miscanthus rhizosphere microbial communities from Kellogg Biological Station, Michigan, USA - KBS Miscanthus M3-2 (SPAdes) (version 2) | ecosystem: Host-associated > Plants > Roots >...
GCTGTTGACCGAAGGCCTCACCTTCAAACGGCTTGGCTTGGTCATTGTCGACGAGGAACAGCATTTCGGCGTGGTGCATAAGGAGCGCCTGAAAAGCCTCAAAGCCGATGTGCACGTCCTGACCCTCACGGCCACGCCCATCCCGCGCACTTTGCAATTGGCGCTTTCGGGGGTGCGCGACTTATCCTTGATCACCACACCGCCGATCGACCGGCTGGCAGTACGCACCTTCGTCACGCCCTTCGATCCGTTGGTGGTGCGGGAAGCGCTGCTGCGGGAGCATTACCGCGGCGGCCAAAGCTTTTTCGTCGCGCCGCGCATTTCTGATCTCCGCGAAGTGGAGGATTTTCTAAAATCGGTGGTACCGGAGGTAAAATCGAGGGTTGCGCATGGCCAGATGTCGGCCAATGTTCTGGAAGAGGTGATGACCGCCTTCTATGAGCGCAAGATTGACGTGCTGGTCTCCACCAATATCGTGGAATCCGGCCTGGACATCCCCAGCGCCAACACTTTGATCATCCAGCGCGCCGACATGTTCGGCCTGTCGCAGCTCTATCAATTGCGCGGGCGTATCGGCCGCTCCAAGCAGCGCGCTTATGCCTATCTGACCACGCCGCCCGACAAGAAGCTGACCGAGACGGCAACGCGGCGGCTGGAAGTCTTGCAGTCGCTGGACCAGCTGGGGGCGGGCTTCAGTGTGGCCAGTCACGACATGGATATTCGCGGCGCCGGCAATCTTCTGGGCGAGGAACAGTCCGGCCATGTGCGCGAGGTGGGCATCGAACTTTATCAAGAGATGCTGGAAGAGGCGGTGTCCGGTCTCAAACAGGGCAGCGAGGTGGAAGCCCAGGATCAATGGTCGCCCACCATCAATCTGGGCGCCTCGGTGCTGATCCCGGAGGACTATGTCGCCGACCTCAATGTCCGCATGTCGCTCTATCGGCGGTTGGCGGGCCTCGAAACACGCGAGGATATTGACCGTTTTGCCGCCGAGTTGATCGATCGCTTCGGACCGCTGCCCGATGAGGTGAAGCACCTGTTCGAGATCGTCACCATCAAGCAGTTGGCCAAGCAGGCGGGGGTGGAGAAGATCGATGCCGGGCCCAAGGGCGGCACCATCGCCTTCCGCGGCAACCAGTTCGCCAACCCAATGGCGCTGATCCAATTCATCAGCCAGCACAGCGGCAGCATGAAGGTGCGCCCCGACCAGAAGATCGTGGTGGCCCGCGACTGGCCGACGCCGGAAGACCGCCTCAACGGCGCGAAAGCCCTGTTGGGACAGTTGGCCAGGATGGCCGCTTGATCGCGGCCGGCCTGCCGAGTGATGGTATGCCCCCATGGACAGTATCCGCTTCCAGGTCGACCACCGTCTCAGCGACACCGTGGCGCTCCAGTTTTTCATGCTGCGCCATCATCTTTTGCGCCGCGGGCTGGTTCTGGCGGTATTCATGCTGGGCGGCCTGACGATCGCCACTCTGATGAATGGCGCGCCTTTGTCGGATTCGCTGGCGGACCTGGGACACAATGCCGGCCGGTATGTGGCGATCCTTGTGGTCGGGTTGGTGGTCATCCAGCTTATCACACTGACCATGGCCGTCCTGGCCTGGCGGCGGTTGAACAAGCCCCGGCAGATTCGCGCGGGTATTACCGCAGATGGGATCACCATGCAGAAGGACGGTTTCAGCTACGGCGCCCGCTGGTCCGACGCCGATTTCCTGGCCGAGAATGCGAGCGCCTATCTGATGAAGTTCGGCAGGCTCTACATGCGCCTGCCCAAGCGCGGCTTCGCGCCGGACGAGGAGGCGCAATTCCGTGACATGGCTCGTGCCGCCATTCCCGCCGCCGCCAACCAGATGCGTGCTGAAAAGGCCCCGGCCTGATCACCACCTCAAGATCAGCTTGCCGCCGCTGAAGCTATAGGATTTGAGGCGCTTGAGGAACGCCATGCCCAGCAGGGACGAACCCATCCCCGCCTTGTTGATCGACACGCGCACATCGGAAAATTCGATGGGGCCCACGATCAGGCGCCCCACCACGGCTCTCGCGCCATAACCGATCCCATTCGCCGACCCGAAGGGGATGTCGAATTTCAGCTGGTCGAGATCGAGTCCGATGCGCGTGGCATCGGCCGGGTCGAGAACGATATCCGTGGCGCCGGTGTCGATCAGGAATGCGATCCGCGTTCCATTGATCTCGCCATAGACATGATAATGACCGTCATCGCCCTCCGACAGAGTCAGCTCCCGCGCGCCGGTTTGTATGGGATAGCCCGGCACCAGGCTCGAACGCAGGCGCAGGCCCAGATCTTTCAACTCATTCTGGAACGAAAATCCGATGATCAGCACGCCGCCCGCCGCCACCCAGACCAGCACATTGCGCGCCGTCTGCTTCAAGTTGAATTGGCGCACAAACAAAAGACCGCTGGAGGCGAGCGCCAGAAATCCCAAAGTCTGGATCAAGGCGGGATCGCCAAGCACCGTGTCGGTGCTGGGAAAGCTGCGATTCAAAAAGATAATCACTATCACCGCGCCGCCGACTAGCGCTAGCCATAGATAAAGCCCGACCCGCGAGGCCTTGCGTGGCGCGGGCCGGCCCCAAGGCCCGGGAGATGACATTATTCCAGCTCCATCACCACGGCGCTGCCGGCCTGAATGCGTTCCAGCAGCATGGGACATTCCGGCACCATGCGCTCCATCCAATAGCGCGCGCACATCAGCTTGTCCTTGTGCAGCTTGTCGTCTTTGCCCAACGAGACTTTGGCCATCTTGCCCCACATCAAGGCCAACATGGTGATGCCCATCAGCCGCAGATAGTCGGACGCTCCCGCGCCCGCATCATTGGGGTTTTTCAAGCCATTGGCCGCCAACCACATGGTCGCTGCCTGCAAGGATTCCGTGCCGCGCTTCACCCCCGTCACGAACACCTTCATCGCCTCGTCTTTTTCGTTCTCCGCAATCCAGCCGTTCAGCAGCGCGAACAAGGCCATCGGCGCGGCGCCGCCCTTGCGGCCCAGCTTGCGGCCCACCAAGTCCATCGCCTGCACGCCATTGGCGCCTTCGTAAACTTGGTTGATGCGGGAATCGCGAACGAACTGCTCCACGCCATTGTCGCGGATATAGCCATGGCCGCCATAGCATTGCATGCCGAGATTGGCGGCCTCGAATCCCAGATCGGTGCCCAAGGCCTTGATCACCGGCGTCATCAAATCTTCCAACAGGCCCGCCGTTTCCGCATCGGGGCGGGACGATTGCGCGATTGAGATGTTGAGCATGGTCCAGGACGCCAGCGCCCGCATCCCTTCGGTCGCGGCGCGCGCCTGCAGCAGCATGCGCTTGACATCCGGATGCACGATTTCCAGATCGGCGGACTTGTCCGGCTCTTTCGCGCCTGTCAGGGCGCGGCCCACGCGGCGTTCATGGGCATAGGCATAGCCGTTCTGATAGGCGACTTCGCCCGCGCCGATGCCCTGAATGCCCACCCCCAGCCGGGCCTGGTTCATCATGCCGAACATGCCCGCCATGCCGGCGCTGGCCGAGCGTTTCTCCCCCGGCTTAGGCGGTGTCGGCTTGGGACCAAGCCGCCAGGCCACGGCATCATCGAAATTCAACACGCAGGTGGCCTGACCCTTGATGCCCATCTTGTGTTCGATGCCGCCGGTGTTGACGCCGTTGCGCGCGGCCATGGCCCCGTCTTCCTTGACGATGAATTTGGGCACCATGAAGAAATTGACGGTCGAGAGATCGTCATGAATCTGGCCGTTTTCATCTGGGATTTTGGCGATCACCATATGGATGATGTTGTCGGTCAAATCCTGGTCGCCGCCGGAAATGAAAATCTTGGTGCCGTTCATGCGATAGGTGCCGTCGGGCTGCTCCACCGCCTTGGTCTTCATCAAGCGAAGATCGGTGCCGCATCCCGGCTCGGTCAGGGCCATGGTCCCGGCCCATTCGCCGGAGACCATTTTCGGCGCGATATGCTGCTTCATCCACTCCTGCCCGGTCGCCAGCAGCGCGCCATAGGCACCGGCCGTCAGCATGGGATACATGGCCAGGGATTGGTTGGCGCTCATCCCCATCTCGTGCGCCGCCATGGTGATGATGGGCGGCATGCCGGCCCCGCCCGCGCTTTCCGGCGCGCCGAGTCCGCCCCAGCCGGCCTCGCTATAGGCTTTGTAAGCCTCCTTGAAGCCCGCAGGTGTGCGGACCGTACCGTTTTCGAAATGGCAGCCTTCTTCGTCGCCGGATTGATTCAGCGGCTGCAGCACCTCTTCGCAAAATTTGCCGGCATTGGAGAGAATGTCGTCCACCAGGTCGGGGGACAGGTCGGCAAAGCCGGGCAGGTCGCGGTGTTTTTCCAGCTCCAGCACTTCCTGGAACAAAAACCGGAAGTCGTCGACCGGCGCGCGGTAAATCGGCATGGCAAGATCCGTATTGAACCCGCTCCACTCTTACCCTGCCGCCGGAAAGCTGACCACTCATTGCCGTTGTGCAAGCGCAAAACAAAGGCCGGGCGCCAATGCGCCCGGCCTTTTGCATGATTGGATCGACTTACGGGATGGGGCGTGTGCCGCTGCCCGCTGGATTCATCGGACGCCCGGCGCGCGACGCAGCTTCATTGGCATCGGCCTGGGCCTGTCGAGACATGCGGCCGGCAGGGGTCTGGGTGGTGATGTCCACGCTCCCGGCATTGTTTCCGGCGGTCGCATTGTTGATGTCGGCGCCGCCGGTCGATACGGCACCGGTGCTGGTGCTGGGCCCCAAGCGTCTCGGGGCCCCGTTCGCGGCCAAGCCAACCGCCGCATTGGCATCGGCAGCGGCATTGCGGTTCAACGAACCAGCCGGGGTGGTCACGGTCCCGGTGGTGTTGACGCCTGTGCCGGTCGATGTGCCGGCCGCGCCGGTGGTAGGGCCGGCGCCAATGCCGCCACCGGGGGTACCACCCACGCCGGCAGCATAGGCCGGGAGGCTGAACAGCAGGCCACCGCACAGCAGCATGGAAAGTCCGGCGCGATGAATGTTTTTTTTCATTGGCTTCTCCCGGATAAGGATCAGCCCCTTACAGGATGAAAACGGCCGCCTTTTCGGGCCGTTCCTGAGGTTCCGAAGCCTTGCGGGGGGTCCCAAAACAATTACCCCGCCAGGACGAACTGGCGGGGCAACAATGGGGTTGGGCGGTAGGCTTTCGAAGGTGCCCAACGGGGCGCAACTATTCATGGGGAGGCGGGGGCTTGCAACATTTGTTTTAGCCCAATCCAGACATTTCTCCCCAGCGCAACCGCTTGCTTTACCATGTGAACGGCTGCTTTCGGGCGAACCGTCTGTATACACCCTGACTGATAAGGGGGGTGGTGACCCCGGGGTGACTCGAACACCCGGCCTACGGTTTAGGAAACCGCCGCTCTATCCTGCTGAGCTACGGGGTCACGCGCGGGTCTTTTGCTCTATTTCGGGCTGTGAGGCCAGCGTTGGACGTGATCCAAAGCCAACGGCTGCGATTGAAGTCGGAAGGATTGGGGATGTAGCCGCCCACGCGCGGCCCGACCGCTTCGGTTTGTGACAGAAAGCGCAGCGGCACCCAGGGCAAGTCCGCCAAGGCCATCCGCTCCGCGGATTGGAGAAGCTGCCGGCGCTTTCCGGCATCGGGCTCGCGCTCCGCCGCTGCCATCGCGGCATCGAATTTGGCGTTGCGATAGCCGGCATAGTTTCCCGCACTGTCCGAACGCAGCAGATCGAGAAAGTTGGAGGCGTCGCCGAAATCCGCCAGCCAACTGGTATAGCCCAATTGATAGTCTTTCTGGCGCATGGCCCGCAGCACCAAAGCGTAATCGGCGGTGCCAATCCGAAGGTCGACATGGATCTGGCGCGCCATTGCCTGGAACACCGCCGCCAGCCTTTTGTGATCCGGACTGCCGGGAGTCAGATAGGTCAGGGTCAGTCGGTTGAAGGGACCGTAACCGGCATCCTGCATCAATCTTTTCGCCTGCGCCACGCGCGCCGGATAAGGCAGCGGCTTGAAATCCAGCTGCGGACCGCTGTCGTAACCGCCGATTCCCGGCGGCACATAAGCATAGGCCGGAGTCTCGCCGCGTTTCAGCACCTTGTTCGCGACCGCCTCGCGGTCGTAGACCAGATTGAGCGCCCGGCGGACGCGGGCATCGGCCAAGGCGGGATCGCGCAGGTTTATCGCAATATAGGCGAGCGCCAGGGACGGCATGATGTGCAGGCTGTTGGGCCTATTGCTCCTGAGCCAGGCCATCTCACTGCTGGGCAGGGGCGTTTGCATGTCGAGCTCGCCGGCGCGCAGCCGTTTCAGCGCCGCCTGGCTGTCGCTGGTGGGAAAATAATTGACGATGTCGATCTTCACCGTGCCCGCATCATAAAAGGCCGGATTTTTCGCCAGGGTGATGTGGTCGTTGGGCTGCCAGGCTTTCAGAAGATAAGGGCCATTGGAAATGTAAGCGCCCGGCTTGAAGGATGGGTTGGGCGGCAAGGGCAGGGCGGCCGGCAAAGTCAGCAATTCGGGAAGATAAGGCGCGGGATGCTCCAGCCGGATCTTCAGCAATGACGGGTTTGCGGCGGTGACACCAAGCTCGGTGACGGGCTTTTTGCCGGCCGTGACGGCGCGGGCATTTTGGATCACCCAAAGCAGCTGGGCGCCGCGCGCCGCGGTCTTGGGATCGAGCAGCCGCCGCCAGGCCGATACAAAATTGTCCGCCGTCACCGGCCGGCCGTCGGACCAGCGCGCCTTGCGCAAGTGAAAAGTCCAAATGAGTCCGTCCGCCGACACCTCCCAACGTTCAGCGATGCCCGGGATGGGCCGCGCCGCCGCATCCAGGGTGGTGAGCCCCACCATCATGTCGCCCAGGATGTTGGTTTCCATGACGCTGCCGGCCTGGGCGGGATCCAGCGAGTCCGGCTCCGCGCCATTGCCGCGATTGAGCACGCTTTGCGCCTGCGCGGGCAGCGCCGCCAGCAACAGGAGCGCCAGCGCCAACCGCTTCATGTGAACTGCTTGAGACGCGCCGCCTGGTCGATGCTGATCCAGCGCGAGCGGTGCTTGTCCATGCCATTGGGAATCCAGCCTTTGACATAGGGCCAGACGATGTTGGGATCGACCCAGAAATAAAGCGGCAGGATGGCATGGTCCTTGAGGATGATGTCTTCGGCCTGAACTAGCTTTGTGCCGCGCCTGCTCAAATCGGGATCGCGTTGCGCCGAGGCCAGCAGGGCGTCGAAGCTGGGATTGCTGTATTCGCCGTCATTGTTGCCGCCGCCGGTCACCAGCAACTCCAAATAAGTGGCCGCGTCGTTGAAATCGGCGGCCCACGCGGCCTCAGCCAAGTCAAAGTTGTGGCTGTGGGTCTGCGCCAGGAACACGGCGAAATCCATCGGTACGATGCTGAGATTGATGTAGATCTGCGCCATCATTTGCTGGATGGCGGCGGCGACCGCCCTTCCTGCTCCCGGTGCGGTGCTGCGGATCAGATAGGTGGTGTTGAGGCGGTTGTTGTCGCCAAAGCCTGCCGCCCGCATCAAGGCGCGGGCACGCTCGATCCGCGTGGAGTAGGGCATCGATTTGAAGTCGAAGCTGTTGCCGCCGGGAAAATTGGCCATGTTGGGGGGCACCAGATTGTAGGCCGGGGTATCGCCGACCCGGCGGATGCGCCGCGCCACGGCTTCCCGGTTCAGCGCCAGGTTGATGGCTTCCCGCACGCGCACATCCTGGAAAGGCGGGCGGCGATGATTGACCCAGACATATTCGACACTGAAAATCGAGACGGCGTGTCGGATCTGCGGCAGGTTCTTGTTGATCCAGTCGATGCGCTGGACGGGAATCCTGTCATGCTCGTCCAGTTCGCCGGCACGCATCCGCTGCAGCGCCGCGCTGTAATCGTCAGTGGGATAATAATAAATGCGCTTCAGCGCGACATTCGCTGCATCGAAAAAGCGAGGATTTTTTTCCAGCAGCACGTGACCGTTGGGAACCCACTCTTTCAGCAGGAAGGCTCCGCTCCCAACATGATTTCCCGGTCGCGACCAATCCTTTCCCTTGGCAGCCACGACATGGCGCGGCAGCGGATGGGTACAGGGGTGCATGAGCATCTGGAGCAGGTAAGGCGCCGGGCGCTCCAGTCTGACTTCCAACTCGTGCGATCCCAAAGCGCGTATTCCCAGCGCCGTGACCGGCAGCTTTCCGGCATTGATGGCCTCGGCATTCTTAACCAGGTTCAGATACTGGCCATAAGGCGAGGCCGTTGCCGGATCGGGCAATCTCCGCCAGGAGAAAACCACATCTTCCGCGGTGACCGGCACGCCGTCGGACCATTGCGCTTCGCGCAGGGTAAAGCGCCAGGTGAGGCCGTCAGAAGAGGTCATCCATTTGATTGCCATGCCGGGAATGGGCCGAGCCTCTGCGTTCTCGGTCAGCAGGCCGACCATCAGGTCGGAAATGATGTTGTCATCTTGTGTGCCGGTGGAAATCGAATTGTCGAGGGTCTGGGGCTCGGAACCATTACCTCGCCGCAAGGTTCCAGCATCCGGAATCGCGTGATGGGCAGTTTCAGATGGCCGCCGCAGCGCCAAGGTCGCACCGCCTGCCGCAAGGGCCGCGCCGCCGGCCAAAGCCAGGCGCCGGTTCCATACCTTGCCCGATACCATTAAGACCTTCTACCATGGACCTTCGGCAAACATTTGCCGGATTTACCACAGACAATTCAATGCCTTTGCGTGGGGGAAAGTATGCGTAAGACGATTTTGGCGGTGGCGGTGGCGGGCGGTGCGCTGATCCCGGGTTTGGCCCTGGCCGACGCCCGCGAGGATGTGATCAACAGCCTGACGCGCTGCGCCAGTCTCACCGAGGACCGGCAGTGGCTGGATTGTTATTATGGCGCGGCGCAGCCGATGCGGGCCTGGCTGGGCCTGTCGCCGGCCCCGCAATCGCAACTGAAATTGCTGCAGACCCAGCCCCAACCTTCGGTGCTTCCCGCCACGGTCAGCCGCGCCACGGTGCGCAGCGGCCCGCCGCCCAAGCCCAAAAGTTCCGGTCTGTTCGATGTGTTCGGGGGCGACGATGTCGTCAATCAGACGCCCGTCCAGTCCTATGAGATCACAAGCGGGGGCTTTGTCATCACTTTGCCCGATGGCCAAGTTTGGCAGCAGACCGACGACGATGCCGCTAAAAATCCGGTCCGCTGGCGTCAGCCCGCCTCAAGCATGCGGGTAACCATCCGCCAAGGCGCCATGCGCAGCTTCAACCTGGTGCTGAACGACGAAAACCTGCACCACAAGGTTAGGCGCATCCGCTAACCGCCGAAGGCGGCTTGGGGTCTATATCAAAAGCGCATCAACGCGCAGGGAGCTGGTTGTCCAATACCGGCGATGGCGGAACCTGGGGACTCCAGAGCTTCTCATAAACATAAACCCCGAAGCCGGCCATGATGACTGCTATGACAATCGCCACCCAGGTACGGGATTTTACATCCGCTGCCTCCTCGAAATGGTGGAATTCCTGCAGGTTGCTCATGTGATACCTCCTGGGTGCTTGCCTTGCGGCCGTCTGCTTATGGCGTCTCCATCTTCTCAATGCCGCGCCGTTTCGAAGCGGCGCATAACCGTTTTTATAGCACACTTTTTTTGGACAAGGTTAGTCGTGTTCGGCGACCCAGTGATCCGTTGAAATTTGTTGCAATTTGGGCCGGTAATCGGGAGTGGCGAGCCGAGACTTGAGAAACGTTAACTGGGCGCGCGGGTCCAGCGGCGAGGGCAAATCGCCGGTCAAAAGCTCGCGTTTTTTGGCGCGTTCGGCGCGCGGATCGGGAGAAAGAACGGCGGAAAGCAAGGCGCGCGTATAGGGATGTTGGGGATCGGTATACAGTTTGTTGCTGGATGCGAGTTCCACCACCCGGCCCAGATATAGCACCATGACCCTGTGGGAAAGCCGCCGCACAACCGACAAATCGTGGCTAATGAAAATCAATGCCAACTGGCTTTCCGCCTGCAGGCCGCGGATCAGTTCCACGATTTGCGCCTGGATGGAAACGTCCAGCGCGCTGACCGCCTCGTCGCAGACCAACATTTTAGGACCCAAAATCATGGCCCGCGCCAGACCCACGCGCTGATTTTGCCCGCCGGACAGTTCGTGCGGATATCGATTGATCCAGGCCCCGTCCAGGCCGACGCGCTGCATCATTGCTCGCACTTTTTGCCGCAATGTTTCACGTGAAAGATTGGGCTCCAGCGCCTTGAGCGGTTCGGCGATGGAAATGCCGATCGGCATGCGCGGGTCCAAGCTCGCCAAAGGATCCTGGAAGACGATCTGGAAATCCCCTCGCAGCTTTCGGATTTCGGATTGCGCGACGGCATCCAAGTCGCGGCCCAGCCACACCACCCGGCCTTCCGACTTGGGCAAGAGTTGCAGCACCGCACGCGCCAAAGTGGACTTGCCGCAGCCGCTTTCGCCCACCACGCCCAAGGTCTCGCCGCGGTGAAGCGTGAAGCTCACGCCATCCACGGCGCGCAACAGGCGTGCCTTCTGAAAGATCCGGTCCTTTACGGGAAAGCTGACTCTCAAGTCCTCGACGTTCAGCAGAGGCGCCCCAATGGGGCCGGCCGGCGGCGGCGCTTCGCCCGCCTTGGGAATCGCATCCAGCAACATTCGGGTGTAGCCGTCTTTGGGCGCATAGAAAACCTGATCGGCCGTGCCGCTTTCCACGATCCTGCCATGGCGCATCACCTGCACCCGGTCCGCCAGGCCGGCGATCACCCCCATGTCGTGGCTGATCATGGCGATGGCGGTTTTCTTTTCATTTTTCAGCGCCCTGAGAATCTCCAGGATCTGCGCCTGCACCGTCACATCCAAGGCGGTTGTCGGTTCGTCCGCGACAATCAAGTCGGGACCCGTAATGGTCGCCATGGCGATCATCACGCGCTGGCGCATGCCGCCCGACAATTCGTGCGGATACTGCTTCAAGCGCCGCCCGCTTTCGGGAATGCGGACGTAGTCCAGCATCTCGCGGGCCTTGCTTTGCGCGTCGTCGCGGGGCACTCGGCGGTGCAGCATCAGCGCTTCGGCGATCTGCGCCCCGACTTTCATGTGCGGAGTCAGCGAAGTGAGGGGGTCCTGAAAGATCATGGTGACGGCGCCGCCGCGCAGGGCGTTCAGGCGCTTGGGTGAAGCTCCCAATATCTCTTCGCCGCGGAACTTGACGCTGCCCCGCGCCCGTCCATTGGAGGCCAGCAGGCCAAAGGCGGCCAGGAAGAGCTGACTTTTGCCCGAACCGCTCTCACCCACCACGCCAAGGCATTCGCCCTCCTGAATGGAGAGGCCGGCATCCTTCACGGCATGGACGTCGCCATCGGCGAGGGCGAAATGGACATTGAGGTCCGTGATCTCCAGCAGCGCTGCCATCGGATCACCGGTCCTTGGGATCGAGGGCGTCGCGCAAGCCGTCGCCCACGAAATTGAAGCAGAACAGGGTCACCGCCATGAAGAGGGCCGGGAAGACAAGCATCCAAGGCGCCGTCTCCATCTGGCCGGCGCCGTCGGAAACCAGCACGCCCCAGCTGGTCAAAGGTTCCTGGATGCCAAGCCCCAGAAAGGAGAGAAAGCTTTCGGTCAGGATCACGCCGGGCACGGTGAGCGTGACATAGACCACCACCGGTCCCACCACATTGGGAATGACGTGCCGGGCAATGATGGCCAAGGGGCCCACGCCGGCCGCGCGCGCCGCCTCGATGAATTCCTTTTGTTTGATGGACAGCGTCTGGCCGCGCACGATGCGGGCCATGGTCAACCATTCCACCGCGCCGATCGCAACGAACAGCAGAATGAAGTTGCGGTCGAAGACGACCATCAGGATGATGACGAAAAAAACGAAGGGCAGGGAATAGAGAATATCGACCAAGCGCATCATCAGCGCGTCGACTCGTCCGCCCAGATAACCGGCCACGGCGCCATAGAACACGCCGATGAGCAGCGAGACCAAGGTCGCGACCAGGCCGACCGCCAGCGACACCCGCGCCCCGAACAGCACCCGCACGAACAGGTCGCGCCCGACCGAGTCGGTGCCGAAGATATGCCCCGATGCGCGGCAGGCGGTTTCGCCCGGCCACCAATTGGGGGCGCAGGCGATGATGTCGTAATTGATTGCGTCAAAGGCAAAAGGCGAAAGCATCGGCGCCAACAGCGCCAAAAGCGCAATTACGCACAGGATCACAATGCCGGCCATGGCCGCGCGATTGCGGACCAGGCGCCGGCGCGCATCCACCCACAGGCTGCGGCCCTTGACCTCTTCCATGACTTTGAGAGTCTGGCCGGTGGCGATCATGTCAGCCGCACCCGCGGATCCAGAACCGCATAGGCGATGTCCGCCAGGAAATTCAGCAAGATGATCAGCGCGGCGTAACAAATCACCACGCCCATCACCAAGGTGTAATCCCGGTTCAGCGCGCCCTGCACGAAATACCGCCCGATTCCCGGCAAGCCGAAAATCTGCTCCACCACCAGCGAGCCGGTGAGAACGGCCGCCAGCGCCGGTCCCAGATAGGACACCAACGGCAAGGAAGCGGCGCGCAAGGCGTGCCCCAGCACGATGCGGGAATCCGAAAGGCCTTTGGCGCGGGCAGTGCGGATGTAATTGGCGCGCAACACCTCCACCATCGATCCGCGCATCAGCCGGGAGACGACGGCGATCTGGGGCAGGGCCAAGACCGTCACCGGTAGGATCATGTTGCGCAGGGCACCGCCATTCCAGCCGCCCACCGGCAGGGACAGTTCATGGCCGAAGAGCGAAATGCCGTAGACGCCGAATAGCAGAGTCAGGATCGGCGCGGTGACGAAAGTGGGGATGGTGATTCCCAGCATCGCCACACTCATGATGGAATAATCGCGCCAGCTGTTCTGTCTCAGGGCCGCGCTGACTCCCAGCGCCGTGCCCAGCAGCAATGCCAGCGCCATGGCGGACAGGCCCAGCCGTGCGCTCACCGGCAGGCCGGTCAGGATCAGCTGCGTCACGCTGAAGTCCTTATTCTTGTAGGAAGGGCCCAGGTCGCCATGCGCCAGCTTGCCCAGATAGATGAGATATTGCTGGGTCAGCGGCTTGTCCAAGTCGTAGGCCGCCTTGACATTGCGCTCGACCTCCGGCGGCAGACGGCGCTCGCTGTCAAAGGGCCCGCCCGGCGCCATCCGCATCATGAAGAAGGCGAGAGTCACGATCACGAAAAGAGTCGGGATGGCTCCCAGGAAGCGCCGGAAGGCATAGGTGATCATCGCGAGACGAACTCCTGCCAGCGCGACGCCAGCGCGTCGCCATGTGCCAGCCACCAGCCATCGTCGATGGCAAAGGCACGGGCGAAATTTTCAGGCGCCGTGGGCAAGAGCGGGCGCATTGCCAAGCCGGTCTCGGGATTTGTCCTGACCAACGCCAAGGCGGAATGCCGGGCAGGGCCGAAGGCCACCCAGTTCGCCATCGCCGCCAAGGGGGCGCTGCCTGTCGCATAGGCGATATAATCGAGCGCCCGCTGCTTGTTCGGATTGCCGGCCGGGATGACGAGCACATCCAGTTCGTAGAGCTGGTATTCCCAGATTACGCCGGGAGCATAATTCTTATCCGCCTGCAGGTCGCCATTCAGCGCGGTCGCCATGACGGCGCGTCCGTTTTTCACCCATTCCAGCGCGTCTTTGCTGTCATGAGCCCAAATGGGCTTCAGCGCATCCAATTTGGCGAAGGCGCGGTCCAGCCCCTCCGGCGTGTCCAGCGTCTTGTAGATTTCACCCGGCGCCACGCCATCGGCCAGCAGGGCCAGTTCCAGGTTGAACTTGGCGCTCGCCCGGTTGAGCGCCCGGCGGCCGGGAAATTTCCTGCGATCGAAGAAATCGGCCAGGGTGGCCGGCGTTTGTTTCAGGTCGGGCGCATAGACCATGACCTGGGAATAGACCATCCCGCCCACCCAGCAGGGCCCGATGGCGCCGGCCACAAAGTCGCGAGAGGCAGGCGTTCCATCCTTGCCCGGCGGCAAAACGGAAGCGTCAATCCTTTCCAACAAATGCTGATTGCATGCCTTCACCGCGGTCGGCAATTCGAAATCGATGACGTCGGCCTTATAGGCGCGGTTTTTCACCATGGCGGCGACCTCGGCCAAATCTCCGTCCCACAGCGCCGTGCGCACGTCGACATTCTTTGCCGCGGCATAGGGGTGCATTTGGGCCGTGGCCTGGGCCCTGCCATAGGCGCCGGGCCAGGTCATCACCGTCAGAATCGGGGCGGGGCGGGTCTTCAGATAGAGAACTCCCACCAGCGCCACCAAAAATAGGGCAAGGAGAAGCAAGGCGTAGCGACGCAACTTCATGGATGGCGAGACTAGCGAAGCGGAAAGAAAGGTACAGATCCCAACCCATCGATTGGGCGGAAATGGCGGGTTTCCCGCCGGGCCTCCCTAAGCCCTTGCTTTTGCTTCTGGGCGACCATAGAAGGCCGGTCCTGCGCCCCCTTTGCGGGCGGTTTAGCAGTTGGCCGCCAGGCCATGTGTGTGCAGTTGTAGCTCAGCTGGTTAGAGCGCCGGATTGTGGATCCGGAGGTCGGTGGTTCGAGCCCACCCAACTGTACCATCTCGCATAATTGGCAATCACATCACTGTGGGTGTGCTCCCGGGGTCGCGCTTGGGCGCGCGACCCGTCCTTCGCTGCGCTC
>Ga0207648_10004297_pt1 | contig 14681 bp, 11 predicted proteins | sample KBSMisM32_FD_184310 | JGI IMG/M metagenome (GOLD analysis project Ga0207648, IMG submission 184310) | Miscanthus rhizosphere microbial communities from Kellogg Biological Station, Michigan, USA - KBS Miscanthus M3-2 (SPAdes) (version 2) | ecosystem: Host-associated > Plants > Roots >...
GGACGCATCGCGACGCCCGCGCCCCAGGTGTTGTCGAGCGCGCTCAGCACGCCGGCCTGGCGCGCCACCCGCACCAGCGCGCGCAGGTCGGGAAATTCCATCGTGATCGAGCCCGGCGCTTCCAGCCACACCAGGCGCGTGTGCTCGCCGATCAGCGCCTGCAGGCCGGCCACGTCCATCGGGTCGTACAGCTTGTGGGCGATGCCCCATTCGGCGAGCAGCGTGCGCGCCATCTCGCGCGACGGCCCGTACACGTTGTGCGGCAGCAGCACCTCGTCGCCGCGTCGCAGCAGCGCGATGTTGATCATGGCGATCGCCGCCAGGCCGCTCGGCGCCAACGCGCAGTGCTTGCCGCCCTCCAGCGTGGCCAGCCGCTCCTCGAGCGTGAAGGTGGTCGGCGTGCCGTGCAGCCCGTAGGTGTAGCCGTTCTTGCTGCGCCAGTCGCGCGCCCGCAGTGCGACGACGTTCGGAAAGATCACCGTCGATGCCTTGTGCACACCCACCGGCATGGCGCTGAAGCCGCTGGGCGGTTGATACGGGTGGTGGATCAGCGCGGTCGACAGCGGCGTGATGGGCTCGGTCATGGGTCTCACAGGGGCTGGGCGATCAGGTCGTGTCCTTGCGCGGCCACCACGCGGGCGCGCACGAACTCGCCCACCTGGATGCGCGTCGAAGCCTTGGTCGGCGGCAGCAGCTGCACGGTGCCGTCGATCTCGGGCGCATCGGCATAGCTGCGGCCGCTCGCGCCCTTGCGGCCGAGCGCGCTCGCGCGATCGACCAGCACCTGCAGCGTGGCGCCGACACGGCGCTGCAAGCGCGCGCTCGACACCGCTTCGGCCACCGCCATCACGCGCGCGCGCCGCTCCTCGCGCAGCGCGTCGGGCAGTGCCCCGGGCAGCGCATTGGCCGCGGCGCCGTCCACCGGCGAGTAGGCGAAGCAGCCCGCGCGGTCGATCTCGGCCTCGCGCAGGAACTGCAACAGGTGCTCGTGCTCCTCGTCGGTCTCGCCCGGAAAGCCGGCGATGAAGGTGGAGCGCAGCACCAGTTGCGGACAGGCCTGGCGCCAGGCGCGGATGCGCTCGAGGTTGCGCTCGCCGCTGGCCGGCCGCTTCATGCGCTTGAGCACATCGGGGTGCGAATGCTGGAATGGCACGTCGAGGTACGGCAGCACGCCGCCGCTGGCCAGCAGCGGCAGCAGCTCGTCGACGTGCGGGTACGGGTAAACGTAGTGCAGGCGCACCCAGGCGCCGAACGGCTCGGCCAACCGCGCCAGCTGCTCGCACAGCTCGACCATGCGGGTGCGCACCGGCCGGCCCTCGAAGAACCCGGTGCGGTACTTGACGTCGACGCCGTACGCGCTGGTGTCCTGGCTCACCACCAGCAATTCGCGCACGCCCGATTCGAACAGCGCGCGCGCCTCGGCGAGCACGTCGCCCACCGGGCGCGACACGAGGTTGCCGCGCATCGACGGGATGATGCAGAACGTGCAGCGGTGGTTGCAGCCCTCGCTGATCTTCAGATAGGCATAGTGCTTGGGCGTCAGCTTGACGCCCACTGTCGGCACCAGGTCGACGAACGGGTCGTGCGGCTTCGGGCAGTGCTCGTGCACCGCTTGCATCACTTCCTGCGTGGCGTGCGGGCCGGTGACCGCGAGCACCTTCGGATGCACCTGGCGCACCAGGTTGCCACCGCCCTCGCCGGCCTTGGCGCCCAGACAGCCGGTGACGATCACACGGCCGTTTTCCGCCAGCGCCTCGCCGATCGCGTCGAGGCTCTCCTTGACCGCGTCGTCGATGAAGCCGCAGGTGTTGACGATCACCAGGTCGGAGCCGGCGAAGGTCTTGCTGGTGCGGTAGCCCTCGGCACTCAGGCGCGTCAGGATCAACTCGGAGTCGGTCAGCGCCTTGGGGCAGCCCAGCGAGACGAAGCCGACGGTGGGCGGCGCAGCGGTGTCGGTGGCGGACATGCCGTGATTGTCGGGCACCGCCGCTGCGGCGCCCGGCCGGGAGCGCGCGCGGCGTTCAGCGCTTGCCGCCGGGGAAGCCCGGCACGCCGGAAAACATCGCGCCGGCCTGCTTCTGCATCTGCTCCTGCATCTGCTGGAACAGGCTCTTCGACTGCTCGAGGTAGCTGCCCATCAGCCCCTGCATCACCGGCGTCTGCCCGCTCAGCATCTGAGACCACGCCTCCGGGGTGAACGTCTTGGCGTCGAACATGCCCTGCGCGGTCTCGCTCATGCGGCGCTGCAGGTCGGTGAAGGCCTGCAGGTTCTTCTCCAGGTAAAGGCCCATCATCCCCTGCATCGCATGGCCGTAGAAGCGGATGATCTGGGCCAACGTCTCGCTGGAGAACATCGGCACGCCGCCGCTCTCTTCTTCCAGGATGATCTGCAACAGGATGCTGCGCGTGAGCTCTTCGCCGCTCTTGGCGTCGCGCACCTCGAAGCGCTCGTTCTCGAGCACCATTTTCTTCACGTCGGCCAACGTGATGTAGCTGCTGGCGCGGGTGTCGTAGAGGCGCCGATTGGGGTACTTCTTCAGGATGCGCGGCCCCGGGTTGTCCGTGGCCTGGGGTGCAGCGCGGCGTGACGCTGGCATTGCGTGAGGCTCCTTGTCGGTGCGGCGGATTCTAGGCGCCCGTGGTGCGCACCCCGCGCCGGGTTTCCCCGGCTTGGACCGCAACTTCTGCACCAAGTGCACGCGCGCCGTTCGTCGCCTGATTGGCGAGGCAGGCATACCGATTGCGATTGCCTGGGGTCGAACAACAACGACGCCTCGCGTCTACCAACATGAACGCCCACTTTGTTTTTCGCTGGATCGCCCTTTTGGCGGCCGCCGTGCTGGCTGGGTGTGCTGTTCCTGGCCAACAAATGAACCTCAGTGCCCCCGGCGCGAGCAGCGCCTCGGCGGACGTCCTGTCGCGGGCCGACATCTTCGCGATCGACGCGCGCACTGTGGGCCGCCTCAAACAGCAAGTGGTGGCACGCATGCCCGACCGGCCGGGCGCGTTCCGTCCGATAACCGAGCCGTGGGTCTACCTGGTGGGCCCGCAGGACGAATTGCGAGTCACCGTCTTCGAGCACCCGGAACTCACCAATCCGAGCGGCATCGCCAACGAGCTGGTCGGTCGCGTGGTGAATTCTGACGGCAAATTTTTCTTCCCGTACGTCGGGCAGGTACAAGCTGCCGGTCGCACGGTGCAGGACATCCAGAACACGATCGTCCAGGGATTGGCGCGCGTGTTGAAACAACCGCAAGTCGATGTGGCGGTGTTCAAGTTCCGCAGCCAGCGCGTGGTCGTGTCGGGCGAGGTGCGCACTCCGCAGACGGTGGCGGTCAGCGACGTCGCGCCGACGCTGTCGGAGATGATCTCGCAGGCCGGCGGCCTCACCCCCGAAGCCGACCTGAGCAACGTCACCGTCACGCGCGCCGGCGCCACCACGCGCGTGGACATGTACGCCTACTACTACCAAGGCATCCTGGACCAGAACTTCCTGCTGCAGCATGGCGACGTGGTCAACATCCCGGAGCGCCGCTACAACAAGGTGTTCGTGCTGGGCGAGGTGGGCCGTCCCAACTCGGTGGTGATGCCGCGCGGTCGCTTCTCGCTGGCCGAGGCCTTGTCGGATTCCGGCGGCGTCAACCCGTTCAGCGCCAACGCGGGCCAGATCTACGTGATCCGCGAAGGCCAAAGCAAGCCGCAGATCTATCACCTCGATGCCGCCAATCCGGCCGCGATGCTGCTGGCCGAGCAGTTCGACATGCGCGCGCGCGACGTGGTCTACGTCGACGCCGTGGGCGTGGTGCGCTGGGCGCGCGTGGTCAACAACATCCTGCCGACCGCCGAGTTCCTGCGCCTGAGCGCCGAAACCTTCTCGCCGAGCCTGCCACGATGAAGATGAACGTTTCTCGACATGAGGTGGCACCGCTGCAGGTGCTGCCGCCCGTGACGATGGTGCCGGGGCCGCCGATGTACCCGATGTACGGTGGCGGCTACGGAGGCTACGGCGGCACCACGACGGCCCCGGGGCCGTCGCCGATGCTGTCGCTGGCCGATCACGTGCTGCAGCACGGGCGCCTGTTCATCGGCATCTTCCTCACCGTGCTGGTGCTCGGGCTGCTGTACCTGCTGCTGGCGTCGCCCGTGTACCGCGCCGACACCTTGGTGCAGATCGACAACCGCGGGCCGCGCAACCTGGCCACCAGCCTGACCCAGTTGCAGCAGACCCCGGAACTGCCGACCGGCTACTTTCAGGGTGAGGTCGAGATCATCCGTTCGCGCGAGATCGTCTCGCAGGCGATCACGCAGACCCGTGCCGACCTCGAGGTCGTGGTCGACAACCGCTTCCCGCTGCTCGGCAACTGGTATGCGCGCACCTTCGGCAAGCGCGACAAGAGCGGCCCGCTGCCGCCGCCGCTCGAGCTGCCGTTCCTCGATGCGTTCGCCTGGGGCGGCGAGTCGCTGCGCATTGGCCAACTGGTGGTGCCGAGGCCGCAGTACGGCAAGGCGCTGTGGCTAGAGACCACCTCCAACAACGGCTGGAAGCTGTACGACGCCAACGATGCGCAGGTGGCGGAGGGCGCCGTCGGGCAGAACGTGCCGTTCACGCTCGACACCGGCAGCGGCTCGCTGCAGGTGGCCAACGTGCTCGCGCGCCCGGGCACGCGCTTCAAGGTAACCGCCAACGACCCCGGCGTGGTCTACGACGACATGCTGCGCAACCTGAAGGTCGAGGAAGCCGGTCGCCAGTCGGGCGTGATCCGAATCAGCCTGAACGACACCAACCCGCAGTTCGCAGTGGCGTTCCTCGACGCGGTGGCCAAGGCCTACCTCGAGCACCACCTGCGCGTGCACACCGGTGAGGCCAGCCGTTCGCTGCAGTTCCTCGAGGCGCAGCTGCCGTCGGTCAAGCGCGAGCTCGATCGCTCCGAGGAGGCGCTCAATCAGTACCGCACCGGCAACAACACGATCAACATCGGCCAGGAAAACGAGAGCTCGCTCAAGCGCATTGCCGATCTCGAGCACGAGCGCATCGGCATCGAGCTGCGCAAGGAGCAGGTGGCGCAGCGCTACACGCCGTTCTATCCCGAAGCGATCTCGCTGCAGCGCCAGCTGGCGTCGGTCAATTCCGAGATCGCCAAGCTGAAATCGCAGATGCGCCAGACGCCACGCCAGGAGAAGGACGTGGTGCGGCTGCAGCGCGACGTGCAGGTGAACACCCAGCTGTACACCGCGATGATGAACAACGCGCAGGAGCTGCGCATCGCGCAAGCCGGCATGACCGGCAACGCGCGCCTGGTCGACCCGGCCGGCGCGCTGCCGGTGCCGGTGCGGCCGCGTGCCGGCACCGTGCTGCCGATCTCGGCCGTGCTCGGCATCATGGCGGCGCTGCTCGGCGTGCTGATGGCGCGCATGGTGCGGCCCACTGTGCGCACCAGCGAGGAGCTCGAGCGCCAGAGTGGACTGCACGCGATGGCCGCCATTCCCGAGAGCGCGCAACAGCGGGCGCTGATGCGCAGCCGGCGCCTGTGGCGCAGCCGTTCGCAGCCGCCGCTGCTGGCGATGCGCATGCCGGCCGAGCCTGCGGTGGAGGCGCTGCGCAGCTTGCGCAACAGCGTGGCGCTGCACGAGCGCGACGGCGAATTCGGCACCAGCGTGTTGATCACGGCTGCCACCACCGAGGCCGGCAAGAGCTTCGTGGCCGCCAACCTCGCGGTTCTCACCGCGGCAGCGGGGCGCCGCGTGCTGCTGGTGGACCTCGATCTGCGCGCGCCGCGGCTGCATACCTACTTCGGCATCGACCGCGACCGCTCGGGCCTGGTCGACGTCGTGGCCGAGCGCTGCACGCTCGAGGAAGCGGTGGTGCACGACGTGCTGCCGGGACTGGACGTTCTACTGCCGGGCCGCGTGCTCGGCAGTCCGGGTGACCTCTTGATGCAGCCGCGCTTCGAGGCGCTGATGAAGGACCTGCAGCGCCAGTACGGCCAGGTGATCATCGACAGCGCGCCGATCCTGCCGGTGGGCGACACGCTGGCCATCGGCCGCATGGCCGACCTCACCTATCTGGTCGTGCGCTCCGAGGTCAACTCGCATCGGGAGGTGCGTGATGCGGTGCGCCGATTGGAGGCCGCCGGCGTCGGCGTCGACGGCCTGATCCTCAACGGCGTCAAGCGCGGGCGTCTCGGCAACATGCCGTATCGGAGTTACTTCCCGCGTGACATCGAGGTGCGTGCCGTGCGCTGACGCGCACGGTGCGCGATGTGTGTCGCTCCAGAACCGGCCGCCCGCCATGACGGTCTCTTCGTCGCTGCCCGTGGGGTCGAGCGCGGGCGCGCGAGGGCGCAGCGCGGGTTCGACCGCGCTGCGCAACCTGCTGTGGTTGAGCGCCGACAAAGTGGTGTCGGTGACGCTCGGGCTGCTGGTGTTCGGCCTGATCGCGCGCCACTACGGCCCGAGCGGCGCCGGCCAGTTCAGCTACGGCGTCGCGCTGCTGCAGGCCACGCTGGGCCTGAGCTTGGTGTGCAGTTCGGCAGCGGTGCTGCCGCGCCTGTGTCAGCTCAACGACGGTGCCGCGGCCTCCACCGTGGCCAACGTCTTCGCGGTGCGCATGGTGGGCAGCCTCACGGCCGCCTGCCTGGTGGCGGTGTACGCCCTGGTGGCGATCGACGATCCGATGCGGCGCGCGGTCACGCTGGTGATGCTGGTCAGCGTGCCGCTGATCGAGCCGTTCCAGGCCTTCTCGGCCTATTGGCTGTCACGCAACCAGAACCGCGCGCCGGTGCTGGCGCGCGGCAGCGGGCTGCTGGCACGGCTGCTGGTGGTGGTGATCGCGCTGTGGGCCGGCGTGCCGACCTGGGTGGTCGCGCTCGGCTGGGTGGTCGAGGCGATCGTCAGCGCGTCGCTGCAGACACTCAGCCTGCGCGTCGTGCGACCCTGGCGCACCCTGGTCAACGCGGTCCGCACGCCGCGCGCGACGCCGTACCTGAAGTTCGGCATCCGCTTCGCGGTGGGCCTGTGGCTGTCGCACCTCTTCATGCGCATCGATCGCCTGTGGTTGGCCGAGCGGATGGACGCGCACGCCTTCGGCCTGTATGCCACGGCGATGCAGTTGGTCGAGGTCTGGCTGCAGGTGGCCACGCTGTTGGCCGGTTCGATGGCACCGGCCTTCCTGTACCGCGCGGTGCGCCGCTCGACGCGCTTGCGCGACCATTGGCGCACGATCGCATTGCTCGCGGGGCTTGGACTGGTCGGGCTGGCAGGAGCGGCGCTGTGCGGTCCGCTGCTGCTGACGCAAGTGTTCGGCACACCGTTTGCCGCCAGCAGCGGCTACCTGGTGGCGGGCTTCGCGGCGGCCGTGCTGTTCTTCGTCGATCAGTTCGTGCAGGTCACGATCACCGGCAACAACCGGCCGGGATTGCTCGCCTGCAAATGGGCCGCTGCCTGCGTGGTGGCGCTGGCGACCCTGGCGCTGGCCTCACCGCATCTGAAGGCCTACGCCGGGCCGCTGGGCCTCGCGCTGGGGCTGCTGGCAGGCTGGGTGGTGGTGGCTGTCGGTCGCGGCCTGCGGCCGGCCGCACGGGGGCGTTGAGGAGGCAGCGATGTGGGTCTCGATCATCATCAACAACTACAACTACGCGCGCTTCCTGAGCGCGGCGATCGACAGTGCGCTGGCGCAGACTTGGCACCCGCTCGAGGTGGTGGTGGTCGACGACGGCTCCACCGACGACTCATGGTCGGTGATCCAGCGCTATGGCTCGCGCGTCCGCGCGATCCGCCAGGCCAACGGCGGCCAGGGCGCGGCATACAACGCCGGCTTCGCCGCCAGCCGCGGCCAATGGGTGCTGTTCCTCGATGCCGATGACCTCCTCGATGCCGATGCGCTGCAACGCATGATGGCGCTGGCCGAGGCCGAAGTGGCCAAGGTGCAGGGTCCGCTGCGCTGCATCGCCGCCGATGGCCAGTCCCTCGGCGGCACGGTGCCCTATCACGCGCACGACGGCGACGTGACCCCGATCGTGCGGCGCTTTCGTCACTATGCGGCACCGCCCTCCAGCGGCAACCTGTTTCGCCGCAGCGCGATCGAGCCCTACCTGCCGATGCCGGCGGCGGCGTGGCGCTATGGCGCCGACACGGTGACGATCGTGCTGAGCGCCTTTCACGGCCAGGTTGCGACCGTGCCAAGCCCGATCGGCAGCTATCGGCTGCACACCGGTGCCAATCGCCGCTCCGGGCTGCTCGGCAACGTGAACCGCTCGCTGGCCGTGGCGTTGCGCCGCACCGAGGAGCGCCGCCTCGCGGTCGAAGCGTGGGGTACCCAGCGCAGTGGCATCCAATGGCCCGACGAGTGCCTGACGCTGCCGTGGGACTGGCGCGCACGGGCGCTGTCGTGGCGGCTGCAGCGCGCCGACCATCCGTATCCGCAGGACGACCCGCGCACCATCGCGCGCGGTCTCGAGGCGTCGCTCGCCGCGTGGCCCGGCTACACCGCCACCGAGCGCCTGCTGCAGCGCGCTTGGGTGCGCTTCATGCTCCATGCGCCGTTGCGCTGGGTGAACGCGCTGGCCGCCACCAACGCACCCGGTGGCTGGCGCGCACGCATCAAGATGCTGCGCCGCGCGCGCGCGTCGTGAGCGTCGCGAAGCTGGCATCGCGATGAGCGCCCTGCAGACGCTCACCCCGCAGCCGCGCTACGCCGCCGGCATGATGGGCGGCGGCGGTTATGCGCCCTGGCAGGCCATGGCCCCGATCGGCCGCTCGGCCACCGATCTGTGGTGGCTCAATCCGCTGGTGTGCACGGCGATCCTGTTGGCGGTGTACGCGACGTTCATCGAGTTCGATTTCCAGCGCGTGGTGCCGATCGCCTACATCCCGAGCTTCCTCTACGGGTGGGGCGCGGCGCTGCTGCTGACGATGGGCGCCGGCATGGCACTCGCCATGGCGGCCAGCCGCGACCCGAACGCACGCGTGGAGACCGGGCTGGCGCTCGACGTGCCGGGCTGGGCGATGGGGTGCCTGATGATCGGTGCGCTGTTCGCCTACGGCTACTGGTTCGCGCCGCTGGTGTCCGACCCGCGGCTCATATTCGACATCCTGCAGGGCGAGCGCACCAGCGTGCGCGGCGTGGTCACCACCACGCCGGGCATCACCACGATGACCCAGTTCAGCATGGCCTACGCGATCGCCTACGCGGCGATGCGTGCTTCGCGCGTGCGCGCGCTCGAAGGCTGGGAGACGCTCGGGCTGGTGGCGCTGTTCGCGCTGGCGGGGATCCGGGCCGTGGTGTGGTCCGAGCGGCTGGCCGTGATCGAGCTGGTGGTGGTGTACGTGGTGGCGCGGCTCGCGTTCACGCGCGTCTTCACGCTGAGCTGGTGGCGCATCGCCACCTTCGTGCCGCTGGTTGCTCCGCCGCTGCTGTACATGCTCTTCACCGGCACCGAGTACATCCGCACCTGGGACTACTACCGCAACGAATACGACTCGGTGTGGGCGTTCTCGTTCGAACGCCTGATCACCTACTACGCGACGGCGTCCAACAACGGCATCGGCTTGCTGGTGGAGAACAACCAGTGGCCACTGTATTCCGGCCGCTTCATCGCCGAATGGCTGTACCTGATGCCGGAGATCGGCGACTGGATGCGCGAGTCGCTCGGCGACCCGATGTCGTACTACTTGACGTTCCTCGACCGCTTCGCGCGTCCCGAGTTCAACAGCGCGACCGGGCTGTTCCAGGTGGTGTTCGACCTCGGCTACGCCGGCTCGATGCTGTACTTCCTGGCGATCGGCGCGTTCGTCGGCCGGCTGTGGGACCTGTGGCGTCATCAATCGCCGTTCGGCGTGCTGTTCTATCCGGTGGCGATGATGTTCCTGGTCGAATTGCTGCGCTTCAACTACTTCGCCGCGACTCGCTTCCTCCCGCTCGCGATGGCACTGTGCTTCGTGTGGCTGGTGGCGCGTGTGGCGCCATCGCCATTTCCGCAACGGGCGCCGACATGGTGAATCCGAGCCCCGGCAAAACGGTCGATGCCGATCCGCTGCCGCGGCGCCAATGGCACGTGGCGGCGCTGCGTGCGCTCGGGCGGCCGCTGTCCGACGCAGCCTACCTGCGGCTGTCGCACTGGATCTACTACCGCCGCTGGCCCGACTACGAGCACCCGCGCACCCTGCAGGAGCACATCCAGGCCTATCTGCTGCGCTGCCGCGACCGTCGTCTGGTGATGTTGGCCGACAAGATCGCGGTGCGCGAGTACATCGACGGCGCGATCGGTCCGGGCCACTCGGTGCCGTTGCTCGGCGCGTGGACCCGCGCAGACGACGTGCCACTGGGTCAGCTGCCGTACCCGATCGCGCTCAAGCCGTCGCACCTGAGCGGCCGGGTCGTGCTGCTGACCGCGCACCGTCCCGCCGACGTGCCGCGCTTGCGTGCGCGCATGCGCGACTGGCTGCGCCGCGACCACAGCCGCGTCAATCGCGAGTGGTTCTACGCCGACGTGCCGCGCCGCGTGATCGCCGAGCCTTTGCTGCAGGATGCATCGGGCGACGTGCCGCGCGACCTCAAGGCGTACGTGATCGGCGGTCACGTGCGCTACTTCCAGGTCGACGGCGGGCGCTTCAGCCGGCCGACACGCAACCTGTACAGCCCCGACTGGCAGTTGCTGCCGGTACGCACCTCGCTGCCGCGTCACGCGCCCGAAGCGCCGCCGCCGGCGCTGTCGCGCATGCTGCAGATGGCCGAGCAGGTGGCCGCGCCGTTCGAGTTCATGCGCGTGGACTTCTACGTGCTCGGCGAGCGCGTGCTGATCGGCGAGCTGACGAGTTCGCCCGGCGCCGGGCTCGGCCGCTTCTACCCACCCGCGTTCAGCGAGGAGCTCGCCTCGCACTGGGTGCTGCCGTCGCGCGACGCCGGTTCAGCCTCCGAGACGATCGCGCCCCCGCTGCCCGACGCCGAGGCGAACGCGTCATCGATCAGCGCACGCATGGCACGCTGAAAGTGTGCGACGTCTCGAAGCGCTGCGCATGCGCGTGCGCGGCGATCGGGTCGACGTGAAAGGCATCCGACTCGACGCGCTGCACCGCCGCCTTCAACACGTCCACCGTCTGCTCGTGGAGCAGGCAGCCGGTGACACCGTCGTGCACCGTCTCGAGGCGCCACCGCGACCGAAGGCGATCACCGGTGCGCCGGCGCCCATCGCTTCGATCGGCCCGATGCCGAAGTCTTCGAGGCCCGGCAACACCAGCGCACGGCAGGTCTGCAGCTGCTCGCGGATCAGAGGCCGAGCAACGGGCCTTGCCAGCGCGCGCAATGAGCGCCCTGCTCGCCATCACCGATCACCACCAAGGACGACGCGACCTTCAGGGCCATGGCCCTCCGATGCGCCGGGGCACCGGCTCCATCACGGGAGCGCGGTGTCGAGCGCACCGCCCGCGCGCGGCGAGGCTGGCAACAGCTCGCCCTCGAGGCGGTACAGCGACAGCAATGCGCGCCGAAAGCGCGTCGCATGGAAGCGCTGGCGCGCCTCTTCGCGGGCCGCATCGCCGAGGCGCCGCGCGCGATCGCCCTCCTCGAGCAGCTGCTTCACCTGCACCGCCAGGCTCGACAGGTCGCCGGCCAGCAGCCCGGTGCGCTCATGCGTGATCGCGTCGCGGTTGCCGACCACGTCGGTCACCACGCACGGCAGCCCGACGGCCATCGCCTGCAGCACCGACAGCGACATGCCTTCCCAGCGCGACGTTTGCACGTACAGGTGCGCGCGCGCGAGCTGCGCGCGCACATCGTCGGCGTCCAGCCAGCCGGTGACCTCGACGCCCGCGGCCTTGAGCTCTTGCTCGCAGCGCGCATCGCCGGCTCCGACCCACACGAAGCGCACGTTCTCGCCGACGAAGTGAAAACGCGCGGCCAGCTCGGCAAACACGTCGGCGCCCTTCTGCTCGCAGGCGCGGCCCACCGTGATGACCCGTGGCTGCGCATCGGGCAACCGCTCGACGCCGAAGAACGCGCTGTCCACCGGGTTCTCCAGCACCGCCACCGTGCGATGCGTGAGGCGCTCCAGCTCGCGCGCCTCGCCGAGGCTGCATGCCACCGGACGGAATGCGCTGAGCCCGGCCAGACGCTCCATCATGGACGCCCACGCCGCCGTCAATGGCCGCTCGCGGTTGAGGTGGCGCAGCCCGTGCGGCGAGTAGTACACCGGCGGGTGCCCGCCGACACCGCTGAGGACCGCGCGCCCCATCCAGCCGGCGCGCGGCGCATGCAGATGCACCGCATCGCAGCGCTGCGACGACAGCTCGTGGCACAGCGCGGCGCGAAATGCATCCAGTGGCTTGAACGGCGACGCGCCCGAAGGCCTCTCCATCGACACCAGCCGCACCTGCGGGTGAAAGTAGCGCTCGATCGGCGTCGCATCGCTGCGCTGCCCATGCAGCACGGTCTGTTGCACGCCGGCTTCGACGAGTTCACGCGTGGCCAGTGCCAGGAAAGCCAGCACGCCGGCCGACGGCTGATCGGTCACGTGCAGGATGTTCGACGGTGCATAGAGCAAGAATCACCTCGGGGTCGCAGAAACGGAAGGGGCGGCATCGAAGCGCGGCGCAGCGACAGGCGCGTCGTCAGCTGGAGCGACCGCGCCGGCCGCGCTCAAACGGTCGACGACGATCTCCGCATTGGCGTCCCAGCGGTACCACGACAGGCGCGCAGCGGCGCGCTCCAGCAGCGCGCTGCGGCGTGCTGCGGCGCCAGGCTCGCGGCTCACTTCTCGCAGCAGTTGCGCCAACGCGGCCGGGTCGTGCGGATCGAAATACAGCACCGCATCGCCGCACACTTCAGGCGTGGCGCCGGCGCGAGCGGCCAGCACCGGGCAGCCGTTGGCCAACGCCTCCAGCGCCGGCAGACCGAAACCCTCGTACAGCGACGGGAAGATGAACCACGCCGCGTGCCGGTACAACGCTTGCAGTTCATCGTCGGGCACGAAGCCGAGCCAGCGCAACGCCGCATCGCCCGCGCTGCGCTGGAAGATCGCCGTGTCGCACGCACCGGCCACCACCACTGGCCAGCGCGCCGCCTCACCGAGCAACCGCAACGCCTGCGGAATCAATCCAAAGTTTTTGCTGGCCTTCGCGCTGCCCACCGCGAGCAGGTAAGCGCCCGGCGTCAGCCCATGCTGACGCAGCAGCGCCGCTTCGTCGGGCGGCGGCGTGCCCGCCACGTGCTCCCACCCTTCGCGACCAACCACCACGTCATCGCGGCGCAGACCGTGGCGGCGCAGCTCGTCGGCCGAGAAGCGCGACACCGTCATCAGCGTCTGCACGCGCTCGGCGAGCATCGACACCATGGCGCCGTTGAGCAAACGGTAGCCAAGCGAGAAGGTTTGCGGCTGCGCGCGCACCGCGGCGTCGTGCAGCGTGATCAGCTGGTCGCGCTTCAGCAGCGGTGCGCTGTAGCTGAAGTTCAGCAGATAGGCGCCGCGCGCAAATGCCGCCAGGCTCACTTGCTCCCACGCGTGCCCGCGCAGGAACTGCAACGTCTGGATCTCGAAGTGCTCCAGCAGCGGCACGTCGCGCGCGTCGTGCGGAATGGCGAGCTGCCAGGCAGTGCGCTGCCGCAATTGCGGCCGTTGCCCCAACAGGCGGTCGAGCGCGCGCAGCGTCTCGATGCCATAGCGCTGCACGCCGGTGCGCTGCTGCGCCAGAAAGCGCCCATTGACGACGATGCGACGCATGGCGGCCTGCCGTGTCAGCAGGCGCCGTCCCGCGTGATCAGCACGCGGACGGTGCGCAACAGGATGGCTAGGTCTGTGCCCAACGAGCGCGACTCGACGTAGCGCGCGTCGAGCGCCACGCGCTGCGCGTAGCTCAGGTTGTTGCGCCCGCTCACTTGCCACAAGCCGGTCATGCCTGGCTTGACCGACAGGTAGTGCCGCTTGTGCTCGCCGTAACGGGGCACTTCCTGCACCACCACCGGCCGCGGCCCCACCAGATTCATGTCGCCGCACAGCACGTTGAACAGTTGCGGCAGCTCGTCGAGGCTCGTGCGACGCAGAAACCGGCCGACGCGCATGATGCGCGGGTCGTCGCGCAGCTTGTGATTGCGTAACCACTCTTCGCGCGCCAGCGGGTCGCGCAACAGCAGTTCTGCGAGCACGACGTCGGCATTGCACACCATGGTGCGGAACTTCAGGCATCGAAACAGGTGCCCGTTCTGGCCGACGCGCCAGTGCGCAAACAGCACCGGCGCGCCGTCCTCGCGCCAGATGCGCCACGCGATGATGAGCATCAGCGGCGAGAACACCAGCAACAGCAACGCTGCGCTCACGCGATTCAGCAGCGAGTAAGCCGCATCGACGCGCGAGCCGCTGGACAAGGTGACGCGTCCCTTGGGCAATACCAAGGGACTCATCGTGAGCACTGGGTTGAGAAGAGGATCCATGCTGCTGGACAAATGTGAAATGAGTCCAGCCATCAGCACGAATCATGCCGTCGGTGTTACCGGAGCTACCCCTCGTGCACGCGTACGCCTCACGCAGCGACGTTGTACGAACTGCTCACCGAATTGCCACTGCGCCGCAAGCTCACGCCCAGCAGGCGGCGTCGCTCGACGCTGCTTCAGCGACGCCCGTGCACCCGCGAGTCGATCGATCGCACCGTGAATGCAGCAACTGCACGATCGATTTCGACTATGCACTTTAAAT
>Ga0207648_10004298_pt1 | contig 14677 bp, 11 predicted proteins | sample KBSMisM32_FD_184310 | JGI IMG/M metagenome (GOLD analysis project Ga0207648, IMG submission 184310) | Miscanthus rhizosphere microbial communities from Kellogg Biological Station, Michigan, USA - KBS Miscanthus M3-2 (SPAdes) (version 2) | ecosystem: Host-associated > Plants > Roots >...
ATATAAAATTGGAAAATTACTGGTCTGTTCTACGTAGAGCATACAAGCAGGAATTGGAATAATTATGTTTCATGTTACTGGATAAAAAGAAAAAGCCCCGTGATCGGGGCCTTCGTTGTCCCGGTTTTACGGGACCCAACTTCAACCTAGTTTAAAAAAAAGTCTTTACCATAGAGAAAACAGGAGAGGGCGAACTTGCAAATGATGGATCATTTTCATCATCCATGCTTTCTTTGTTTAATGTTACCTGTCCTGGATGCTGTTTTTTATCTTCTTCCAGTTTGCGTTCTTCCTCTTCGATTTTACGCTTTTGATTCTCTATATTTCTTTTTCTTTCTTCTAACTTTTCCTTTCTTTTCATTTCCCTGGTAGCACTATCTTCTGGTTCCTGATCATAGCGGTATTCTTCAAATTGCTGCGCTGGGGTTCTACCCCTGGTATCCTTTAATTGTCCGTTTGGCTGCATGGTATATTCAACACCCGGATTCCACCAATATTCCACCTCTTCATGAACAACTCCGTCAATATTTATTGTTCTGATTCTGTACCCTGTGTGATTTCCATCGAAACCATGAAGTTTATTTCTTACAGATTCGTCAAAAAGGATTTTTTTACCAACCGGAACCTCAACTAACACCTGAACACGCTGACCGCGAAATTTACTTTCTTTGTATATGGAAAATCCATTTGCAAGGTCCAATACACTATCTATAGATGAAACTGAATATTGAATTTGGTCTGCCCTGTTGATGGCATCCTGCCTGTTTTTACCATGACTGAATCTATTTACATGCACATGATAAAGAGAATCCCCACTTTTCACAACCTCTACGCCAACGAAGGAAACTGTTAATGAATCAGTTGAAAGGTTCCACCCATCACCCCCATCATTCATCCATCCATAACGCCCGGTATACTCAAGCTCGGGTTGTGATACAACCACTACCATCTTTCCATTAACAGGTTGTGCCGTTGTTATTGGTATTTCGTGAGCGGATTCAAATTCACTCCAGTCATTGATCATGCTTGTTGCAAAGAGAATAGCGCAAACCCAGCCAATTGTCCAAAGAACACCAAAGATCCAACCCAGGTAACTGGTACGCCTGCGTACTCCGATAATACGGCGCACAAGCCAGATGATAAACCCTACGAGAGGCACTATCAGAAAAAAGATCAGTGTTCCCCATGCAAATAATTGTTGCCATTTGCTTGTCCATAAAAAATTGTTGATAGGCCACCAGGCGACACCCCCAAAAAACAGGGCCATCAGACCAACAAATAATCCGAAAGCGATGGTACCGGCAATGAACAGGAAGAATACTTTGAATAAAACACCAATCGCATGACCCAGTCCTCTGCCACCACGACGCATGGTATCTCCAGCCTCACTTGCAAAGGTTTTGCCTTTTGTATTCGCAAATTCCTTTGCCCTTTTACCAAGGTTATCTGCAGATTCCTTCACTTCTTCACTCCATTCCTTGATCCGGTCTTTCATATTTTGCCGAATAGTGTTAACATCCACCTTCTCCCCACGCATTTCCATTTGCTCGTAAGTGCTGCGGGCCTCGGGCAATACTATCCACAGAATAATATATGTAAGCACGAAGGTGCCCCCTATTGATCCGAAGAAAATATTAGGAAAGAAATGGCCCATGCCGGTTCGCCACGTAGCCGCATTGATGATATTAAGCAATATGCTGAAAAGGAATGGTGCGGCAAATACCAGCCTTATTACCCAGGTTTCTCTGTTGAAATATGCAGCAAGACCTCCGGCTACTCCACCAATTATCCTGTCGTTTGGATTGCGATATAATCTTTTGCCCATAAATCCTTCCACGTCTTTGGCGGGAAGGATTATCCATAATAAGATATAGGCGAGGAATCCTAATCCAAAACCTCCAAAGGTGATGATCGCAAAAAGGATCCGTACGATGGCAGGGTCAACATTGAGATAAGCTGCAATACCACTACATACGCCGGCAATGAATTTGTCGTTGCTATCACGATACAATCTTCTCCTTGCTCTGTTGCTGGAATATCTTGATTCCTCCCGAGTGCTTCCACTTTGATAAGTAGTTTGCGTCTTCTCAGTATCTTCCGCTTCAAAGTCTTCCGGGCGACCCATGGATGCTGCGATCTCATCAATATCTGTATCAGTAATACAGGCTGCTCCTTTACGGATCTTTTCATTCATCAGCTCTGCAATACGACTTTCAATATCATTGATGATTTCATCGCGGTCTTCTTCCCTGGCAAAATATTGCCGCAGGCTCTCGATATAACCCTTCAGCTTATCATATGCCGAATCTTCAATCGGTATTACCCGGCCGCTAAGGTTTATGTTGATGATCTTTTTCATGTTCTGATAAATTTTTTGGTTGAAGCCTTTGTCCGCCATTCTCATGTGTAGGCGGCACTGTCTTATTGGTTTAGTGGTTGATCATTTTTGTTAGCAAGAGCATTAACTCCGTTGGATAATTCATTCCAGGTTTGTTCAAGCTCTTTGAAGAAATTTTCACCTTTCTCTGTTAGTGAAAAATATTTGCGGGGCGGACCCGAGTTGCTTTCAACCCATCGATATGTAAGCATTTCTGCATTTTTCAGGCGGGTCAAAAGTGGGTACAGTGTTCCCTCAAGGATTTGCAGGTTGGCAGCTCTCATTTCCTCCACTATGTCACTGGGGTAGGCCTCACCCCGGCGAATGATGGAGAGAATACAGAATTCTAGAATCCCTTTCCGCATCTGGCTCTGTGTGTTCTCAATATTCATATCTCCGACTTTTATAGTTAAGGAAAATGGCAGTATCTACTTTGATTTCATGGCTGTACCTGGTTCTGGTTTTCTACTGCCATTTTCCGATTATAGATCAAAGATAGGGTGATATTTGGTACTATGCAAACTAAAGTACCGGTCTAATTAAGGTAATGTTCTATAAAAGGGGCTGAGAACAGAGGCTATACGTTTGATTTACAATGCATTGGATTTAGAGTAGTAGGCACAAAAAAAATTTGGCCCTTATGGTAAAAGGCCAAAATCTATGACAAATGGAAAAATGGCTATTAATTAAGGGGCCTGGACAAATAGGTTAACTCTTCGGAAGTTGGTTTAACGATGGCATATCTTGTTACCCGGTTTATCAGCATTTCATCCAATGCGTCAATTGCCTGGGAATAATTCGCATCCTCGCCGGCCTTGATTATCACCATTAATACTGTCCGGCCTTCTCCGTTTACCGGATGTTGATCCAGCCATTGCTGTTTTTCTCTAATGATTTGTCCAAGTCCGGTTTTCAGATCTAATGTTGTTGGAAGAATCTGGTGATTTTTATACGCTTTCTCCCAAAAACCATGGTAATAGAATATTTTATTACCTCCGATCAATACTGTTAAAGTAGCGTGATCACCCGTTGGCGTTTCTGGTCCATCATCATGCGGCATATTAAGAGGTGTAACCATTGGTTCCGATAACCGGGCAGTAATAACAAAGAAGGTTATTAGTAAAAACCCAAGATCAACCATGGGGGTCATATCTATTTTCAAACTCAGCTTTTTTGCACGGCGTACACCGGCCCTTTGCCGGATGGGGTCCGGTCCTTCAGATGTTGCAGCCATATATTTGGTTTATTCTGAGATACGGGAAGCAAAAAATTCCACATTTAAAAGCCGGTAATTAGATAACTCACTGCCCTTAGAGCTGGCTCTGTTATTGCTGTTTATTTATATATAACAAACTATCATGAAAACAATTATTGTCCCAACGGATTATTCTCCGGCAGCTACCAACGCAGTTAATTATGCAGCGGATATGGCCCTGGCCATTAAAGCTGATCTGCTGCTTGTTCATATTTATCAGATCCCAATTTCAGTAGCTGATGTTCCGCTGGCACTTGTATCTGTTGAAGACATGCAAAAAACCGAAGATGAAAGGATCGCCTCACTGAAAGCAGATGTAGAACATATTACTTCCGGCAAGATCAATATTGCTACCGAAGCACTAATGGGAAGTGTGATTGATGAACTGGAAAATATATCCGGTAAAACAGCGCCATTTGCGATTGTAATGGGGACTACCGGTTTATCTGCCATTGAAAGAACATTGTTCGGAAGCACTACTCTCTCTGCAATTAAACATCTTACCTGGCCAGTGATCTGCGTACCAAAAGGAAAAGAATATGGCGAAGGAATTAAAAAGATAGGATTTGCCTGCGATCTCGAGGATGTTGAGGATACCACGCCATTTGAACAGATCACCCATTTTGTAAAAGAATTGAATGCAGAATTGCATATCCTCAATGTGGAGCAGAAAGAACCGAAATCAGATCTTGCAGAACAAACTGCAATCCTGGGTACTGCCATCAGTGAAATGAATCCACAATTTCATTTCATCGATCACAGGGATATCGAAGATGGTATAAATGAGTTTGCAGAAGAAAATAACCTTGACCTCGTTATCGCCATTCCCAAAAAACACAAACTGCTGGAGAAGTTATTCAAACCAAGCTCAACTAAACAGTTGGTCTTTGAATCACATATCCCGGTAATGTGCATTCATGAATAATGATCCTGTAGAAGTATTCAATTAAAACTCCGCGCTCTTGGGCGTTCTGGGGAATGCAATCACATCCCTGATATTATTCATTCCGGTTACAAACAGTACCATTCTCTCAAATCCCAATCCAAAACCTGCATGGGGAACTGTTCCAAACCGGCGTGTATCCAGGTACCACCATAATTCTTCCGCCGGTATATGCATTTCCTTCATTCTTTGTTCCAGTCTTTCCAGTCGCTCCTCCCGCTGTGATCCACCCACAATTTCACCAATGCCTGGCGCAAGAATATCCATTGCGGCTACAGTTTTGCCATCATCATTCTGACGCATGTAAAATGCCTTGATCTCTTTGGGATAATTCATCAGAATCACCGGTTTCTTGAAGTGCTTTTCTACCAGGTAACGTTCATGCTCGCTTTGCAGATCCATTCCCCAACCGGTGATTGGGTATTGAAATTTCTTTTTCTTATTATGATTGCTCTCGCGTAATATATCAATCGCTTCTGTATACGTGAGACGCTGAAAACTATTCTGTAATACAAAATTCAGTTTTTCAATCAATCCCATTTCACTACGCTTGTCCTGGGGTAATTGCTTTTCTTCCTCAGCCAAACGCTGGTCAAGGAATTCCAGGTCTTCCCTGTTATTGTCCAGGGTAAACTGTATGATATAACGGATAAACTCTTCAGCAAGATTGGCATTATCTTCCAGGTCATAGAATGCCATCTCCGGTTCAATCATCCAGAACTCGGCAAGGTGCCTCGCAGTGTTACTATTTTCTGCGCGGAAAGTGGGACCAAATGTATAAATCTCGCCAAAAGCAGTTGCACCTAATTCTCCTTCCAGTTGTCCACTTACAGTAAGATTGGTAGCGCGACCAAAAAAATCTTCTTTGAAATTGATGCTGCCATCTTCATTTCGCGGAGGATTATCAAATGGGAGAGTAGTAACACGAAACATTTCACCTGCACCTTCCGCATCACTGGCTGTAACAATTGGCGTATGCATATACACAAATCCTTTCTCATGGAAGAATTTATGAACTGCAAATGCCAGCGAATGACGTATCCTGAATACTGCACCAAATGTATTAGTCCTAAAACGCAGGTGTGCTATTTCACGAAGAAACTCCAGGCTGTGTTTCTTTGGTTGTAATGGATATTTTTCAGCATCGCTATCTCCCAGTATTTCAATAGCATCTGCTTTCAGGTCCATTTTTTGCCCTTTACCCAGTGAAGGCACCACAGTACCACTCACTTTAAGCGATGCAGATGTTGTAATTCGCTTTAACAGCTCTTCCGGAAATTTACCCAGTTCAACCACAACCTGCAGATTATTGTTAGTAGATCCATCATTGAGAGCAATGAACTGGTTATTTCTAAAAGTACGCACCCAGCCCATCACGGTTACCTGCTGGTTTTGGGGCTCTGTGGCAAGTAGTTCTTTTATTTTGATGCGCCTGTTAAACATAAGTAGTAAACATATAGGTAAACTGAATGCTGCACCGCCGAAGGCGGTACTGTTTAGGGCAGCAAATATAACTACAGAATCCCGCGATTGGATAGGATTATGCTGGGTTTATGCCACATTTTCAGCGATTTATCAGGTTTTTGCCTTATCCGCAGGGATCAAAAATTTTTGTTTTTACGATTTTTGCCGTATACTTGCATTTGATAAGAAACTGATTAGTAATAGTTCTCCCATTAACCGCTCGTCAGTTACCCAAAGATTTCCATTCAAATAATTCAATTTTTTTCAGCGCTAAGATTGGCCTTCCAAGTCGTGATAACCACAAGATTTTTGTATGTATGACATTTTACAATTGAACGAGATGCTCGTTCCCGAGCTGCTTGATATAGCAGAGCAGCTGAACATACCCAATGCCAAGAAGATGGATAAACAGGAACTGGTCTACAAAATACTGGATAGCCAGGCTATTGCCGGCGCCAAAGTAGGTGCAGGAACTGATGATAAGAATAAACGTAAAAGAATTATAAAAGCCTCTACCGGCATTACTACTGAAGAAGCCGTAGTAGAAGATAATAACAATGAGAAAAAGTCTCCCAAAAAACATACTCCTATGCCCGCTAAAAAAGATGATAAAGGCCCGGTAAAAAGAACCCGCAAGAAAATTGAAGGCAAAGAACATAATGAACCCGCAATAGAACAGACTGAAGAAATAGCAGAACCCATTAGTGCTGAGAATGAAAATGAAGAAACCGAAATGGACGGGCCCAACAATGAAACTGAAATGGCAGCTCCTGAAGCGCCTGCACAGAATAAAGTTTACCCTCAACGCAGAGAACAGAATTTCAATATAGAATTTGATGGTGTAATTCTTTCCGAAGGTGTATTGGAAATGATGCCTGATGGATATGGTTTCCTTCGTTCTTCTGATTACAACTATTTATCTTCTCCTGATGATGTATACGTTTCTCCTTCACAGATAAAGTTATTCGGATTAAAAACCGGGGATACTGTTGCGGGAGCCGTAAGACCTCCCAAAGAAGGTGAAAAATACTTTGCATTATTGAAGGTTGATGCTATCAATAATAAAAGTCCTGAAGAAGTGCGTGACCGTGTTCCATTTGATTACCTCACGCCTTTATTTCCCTTCGAGAAGTTAAATCTCTTTACTACTCCCAATGATTATTCCACACGTATCATGGACCTGTTTACCCCAATTGGTAAAGGTCAGCGTGGATTGATCGTAGCTCAGCCAAAAACAGGTAAGACCATGTTACTGAAAGCAGTTGCCAATGCAATTGCAGAAAACCATCCTGATTGTTATCTGATGGTAGTACTGGTTGATGAGCGCCCTGAGGAAGTTACCGATATGGAAAGAAGTGTGAAGGCAGAAGTAATTGCTTCTACCTTTGATGAACCTGCTGAAAAGCACGTAAAGGTTTCCACTATCGCTCTGCAAAAAGCAAAACGCCTGGTTGAGTGCGGACATGATGTAATAATCCTCCTGGATTCCATCACTCGTCTGGCCAGAGCCCATAATACCGTAGCTCCTGCATCCGGTAAAGTATTATCCGGTGGTGTGGAAGCGAATGCCATGCAAAAACCGAAACAATTCTTCGGTGCCGCCCGTAAAATTGAACACGGTGGTTCACTCACCATTATCGCCACTGCCCTGGTTGATACAGGAAGTAAAATGGATGAGGTGATCTTTGAAGAATTTAAGGGAACCGGTAATATGGAATTGCAATTGGATCGTCGCCTTTCCAATAAACGTATCTACCCTGCCATTGATCTTACTGCATCATCTACCCGCCGGGATGACCTTCTCCTGGATAAAGATGTGCTCCAACGCATGAACCTTCTAAGGGTTTATCTCACTGACATGAACACTGAGGAATCCATGAATGAATTGCTCAAGCGTATGCGCGGTACCAAGAGCAACGAGGAGTTTCTCGCTTCTATGAACAGGTAGGCAGGAAAATTTACGAGAACAGCAGCAGTTGGCCCCTTCGGGCACAATCTAATTCCCTGATATTCGTTATTAAGGGGACCGGATTTGATCTAATATTATGAAAACCAATACCATGAAGACCCTGCGCCTGCTTTTCCTGCTACTTTTTATTCCCGTTTCTTTCATCCACGCACAGAAAACCCTTAGTGGGATATGGACAGGAAAGATGTCTAATGACAGCATTACCGCCAGAAAAGATCAGGGTTTCGAAATGGCACTTACCCAGTACAAAAACAAGGTATACGGTTATTCACGTAACACATTTATCGTTAACGACACACTTTATACCATTCTCAAAAGAGTAAAAGGAACAATTGATGGGGATGTCTGTGAAATAAAAGATGATGAAATTGTTTCATTCAACTTCGCAGGTAAATTAGATAAAGGTGTACACGTTACAACAACTTTCAGGATGAATAAACAGGATAGTACCTGGCACCTGTCGGGCGATTTCAAAACCAATGAAAGTAAAAAACGTGGGTATTATGCCGTTAGTGGAAAGATTGAGATGAAGGATGAACCGGATATTGAAAAATCAGCGATCATTGGTCACCTGGAGGAACTTAAATTGGCTAATGATGTTCCGTTCTACGCCGAAGCCAAAAAACAGGAACAACAAAAACAGGCTCAGGCCCTGGCCAGTACTACTCCCGTAACAACAAAAAAGGATAACCAGGCAGATATGGCAGTAACAAAAGCCCAGCAAAAAGCACAGGCCCGGGAAGAAAAAGCTGCTTTAAAAGAAAATAAGAAACAGGCTGAAATCATTGCTTCAAACAATCAAACTAAACAATCCGAAACGGTTGCTGTCAACACTCCTGCTGAAGAAAAGAAGAAACCAGTTGAATCAATCGTAACCAATCCGGAACCTAAAAAGACAGAACCTGTAGTTGCAATCAATAGACCGGTTGAAGAAAAGAAAAAGCCTGCTGAAACTATTGTGAATAATCCGGAACCGAAGAAGACAGAGCCTGTAGTAACTAATAATCAACCTGAAGAACAAAATATCGCTATTAAAAAGAAGCAAGATCAGCCTGCAACTATTCTTGCAGAAACAAAGAAAACAGTTCCTGCTACCATAACCAGTCAGCCGGCGATCAAATTACCTACAGCAGCTGCATTGGTAAATGAAAGAAAAACAGCTCCTGCTCAGGAAGTCAATTTCAAATCAGACAGCCTGGAATTAGCATTGTATGATAATGGGGAAGTAGATGGTGATACCGTGAGTGTACTGATGAATGGTGACCTGATTCTTGCCAAGCAGGGATTAAAAACATCCGCCATCAGGAAAACAATCTATGTCAGGCCTGGAACTGATGAGGTAACATTGGTACTCTATGCCGAAAACCTCGGTAAATATCCTCCCAATACAGGATTATTGGTGGTGTATGATGGAGATGACAGATACCAAATTCGTTTCAGTGCCGATCTTCAGCAAAATGCATCTGTAATTTTCAGAAGAAAGAAATAGGACTAGAGTGCATCTATTTTAGCGGCCAGCTTTTTGTCCTTTTCAGTGACAATATCTCCCGCATCATGAGTGCTTAGCCATATTTCCACTGTATTATAGACGTTCTTCCATTCAGGGTGGTGGTCCATTTTTTCAGCTTCAAGAGCCACTCTTGTCATAAAGGAAAATGCCTGACTGAAATTTGAAAACTGGAATTTCCTGTATAGCTTATTGTTTTCTTCTTTCCACATACTGAAGGTTTTGAATTTTGGAAGGTTTTTTCAAAAAACAAGATGTTCCTTGTTCTTTATCTTTTCATTGGTCAATTCTACTACCAATTGCACGCCAGAAATAGAACGAATGGAACTTATCATTTGTAAAACGGTGGCATTATCCACCACATCATCCTTCATCAGCCACAAATAATCCAGGTGTTTAAATTCAGGGAGAAGGTATTCCCCGTCAAATTCATTATTATATAAATAATGATTCAGTGATCCCAGCGGTAGTTGATACTGGAATACGGAGAAGAAATAATTCCTGCGTTTTTTATTCAGTTTGATTTCTATATCATGGTTCACGCGGAAATCCATACCCAGCAGATTATTGAGTTGCCAGCAAAACTGGTAATCCTTCAGGGTAGATACAATGCCCAGCAACCTGGTTTCTTCAAAGAAAGCTTCCGCCAGGTCCTGGTTATTCAGTGATAATTTGAAGGTTCGTTCAGACAAGCTGGTATGGTTTGATGGTTAAAACTGTACATCTGCCTCCACAACCTCATTCCCTCTTTTATATTTTACTTTTGTTTTATCGCCTTTATTGAATTTGTTCAGGGCTTGCATATAGCTATCCATATTGCTGATATTAGTATCACCAAGTTGGATAATAACATCCCCTGTTTTCAACCCGGCCTTTGCTGCCGGCCTTCCATCTGTAACACCATCTGCACGAATTCCCACTCCTGAATAAGTATAATCAGGCATTATCCCCATGGTTACCTTGAATGAGCTTACAGATTGTTGAGACTCTCTTGTTTTCAAAAACGCGAGTTTCTGGGTATCCTTATTAAGATCACTTATGATCTTATCGATATACTTGATCACATTCAGCTCACCTTCATAATTGATCTTGTCTGCATCATCAGAAGGACGGTGGTAATCCTTGTGCTGACCGGTAAAGAAAAACAGTACCGGTATATCCTTGCGATAAAAAGAGGTGTGATCACTTGGTCCGGCACCACTTGAATCTATCTTCACAAAAAAAGGCAATTTTTTATCTGCTTCTTTGATTACAGATGCCCATGTTGGCGAAGTACCGTATCCACCTACCTGAAGATATTTAGTACTGTCATTCAATCTTCCTACCATATCCATATTGATCATATAGCTTACAGTTGAAAGATCGATGGTAGGATTGTCTACAAAATATTTTGAACCAAACAAACCCAATTCCTCTCCTGAAAAAGCAAGGAAAAGATAGTTATGATTTTTAGCCTTTGTCTTTTTCAATAAGCGCGATAGCTCAATCAGTGCAGATGTTCCACTGGCATTATCATCTGCGCCATTGTGGATCAACTTCTCTCCCGTACGTACCATGGAATTTCCATCTTCACCATAACCCAGGTGATCAAAATGTGCACCCAGCACTACCGTAGTTGGTGCTCCATTATCAATATAGCCAACTACATTATGACCCGTTCTCTTCTTTTCAGTGATATCGACCTTCATCTTTAGGTTCATGGTAGCGGTTACATCATTAAAATATTTCTTTGCGGCATCCTTTGTAACATAGATCACCGGAATGGGAGCCATCTCCGTTTTATCTTTTGCATTGAACACCAGGTTATCATCTGCAGTGCCTGTATTATATAATATGATCGCAGATGCGCCTTTGTCGAAAGCCTTCTTAGTATTGTTCTTTAAATATTCATAGATATCAAAATGAGGATTGTTACTGTTCTCAGCCAGTATTTCCTTCAGGTCAACAAACCAGGGCATATCAGGTTCCTGGATGGCAATGGCGGGAGCCGCTTCCAGCGTTTTACGGGCACTGAAGGGAAGAGGAAAATATTCTTTACCGGATTCCAGGTTTTTACCGTTAACAGAGAAATAGCTGCTTTCGCCGATCTGCTTGCCGTCATTTATTTCAAATGCCTGCAAATAGCCATCTGTTCCTTTGGGAACTATGCCGATATTCCGGAATTGGGTAATGATATATTCACTGGCCAGTTTCTCTCCCTGAGTTCCAGCCCTTCTGCCTTCCAGTTTGTCATCAGCCAGGTAATAAATATGAGCTTTGAGGTTGGCAATAACTGCTTTATCGGTTTTACTGAGTTTTTGGGAAAATGCGGTAGCGGATAGGAAAAATGATAGAAATATAAGACTAGTCCGGACTCGGTTCATAGTGATTGCATTGAGCCACAAAGGTATTGAGGCGGTTTTATTTTCTTTCCCGTAAAGCCGTTAAATCTGTCTCTGGCGGGTAAAAACTTTTAACAACCAGGATTGTCATAAAATCGGGTTTCGTAAACCGATTAACTTCCAACAGGCTAATTTTGCAGCCTCTTAAATTTGGAAAAACAAAGGATACATATTGCGTTGGTTGGCAATCCCAACAGTGGTAAGAGCTCTCTTTTCAATTATCTCACCGGGTTGAACCAGAAAGTTGGCAATTTCCCGGGCGTTACCGTAGATAAAAAGTCTGGCAGTACCCGCCTTTCCATAGGTGAAGCAGAGGTCATTGACCTGCCTGGAACCTATAGTTTATATCCCCGCAGACTGGATGAATGGGTCAGCTATAAGGTATTGCTGGACCAGGATCCGGAGATCAAACCGGATGTTATCATTGCTGTGGCGGATGCCAGCAGTCTTAAACGGAACCTTCTTTTTTGCACTCAGCTGATCGACCTCAAGATACCAGTGGTAATAGCGCTGACCATGATGGATATCGCTTCCAAAAAAGGTATCAAGATCGATATCACTGAGCTGGAAAGAGAACTGGGTGTACCGGTTATAGCAGTAAATCCCCGCAAACAGAAAGGAGGGCCACAGTTAAAGAAAGCAGTGGAACAAACCGCTCAGGGATTATATAAGATTCCGGTTACGGATTTTATTGATTCAAAAGCACTGGCACCCTCACCGGTTGCTGAAGTAAAAAAGCTGCTGCCTTCACTCAGTGATTATGCCGCCATTCACTATCTCATCAATCATGAATCCTTTTTGCTGGATGAAAGAAAGCAGCAAACCATAGAATCAATTGAAAAGCAAAATGGGTTTAATCCAACTAAAACCCAGGCAGAGGAGATCCTCCAGCGTTATGGCCGCATAAAACATATCATGCAACAGGCGGTTTCAGAACCCGACCCCTTGCAAAAATCATTGTTTACGGAGAAGCTGGATAACATACTGCTTCACCGGCGTTGGGGATACCTGATTTTACTGGCAGTATTGTTCCTGCTGTTTCAAAGTGTATTCTGGCTGGCCAGTTATCCAATGGACTGGATAGATTCTGCCTTTGCATCTTTGCGGGGGTCGCTATCAGCCTCGCTGCCGGATAATCACTGGACTGATCTATTGACAAATGGAATTATCGCCGGGCTTGGTGGAATTGTCATATTCATTCCACAGATCGCCATATTATTTGGGCTGATCACCATCCTGGAAGATACCGGTTATATGGCGCGGATCAGTTTTTTGACGGATCGGCTGATGCGAAGTGTGGGACTGAATGGTAAAAGCGTAATGCCCATGATCAGTGGATTTGCCTGTGCCATACCAGCTGTGATGAGTGCGCGATCCATTGAAAACCGAAAGGAAAGATTATTGACGATATTGATCACACCTCTGATGAGCTGTTCTGCCCGGTTGCCAGTATATACTATACTTATTGGTTTGGTGATCCCCGCCCATTACATTTTTGGGTTTATAGGTGTACAGGGCCTGGTGATGTTGGGATTATATTTATTAGGCGTTGTAATGGCATTGATAGTTTCATACGTTGCCAAATGGTTTATTAAGATCAAAGAAAAAAGTTTCTTTATCCTGGAGCTTCCTGTGTATAGATCACCCCGGTGGAGAAATGTTGCCAGGACCATGTGGACCAAGGCAAGAGTATTTGTAACGGATGCAGGTAAGGTGATCATGGTCATCAGCCTGATCCTTTGGGCGCTTAGCTCATTTGGTCCTTCCGGCAAAATGGAAGCAGTGAAAGCTGAATATGCTGCTGCTATTTCCAATCCCAATAGTGATAAGAATTTGGCCCAAAAGGAATATAACTCTAAAAAGCTGGAGAACTCATATGCCGGCATACTGGGAAAAAAGATAGAGCCTGTGATCCAGCCATTGGGGTACGACTGGAAGATCGGTATTGCATTGATCACTTCATTTGCAGCACGTGAAGTATTTGTTGGAACTATGGCTACATTATATAGTGTAGGTGATGAACAGAATAATGAACCCCTCAAGGAGAAAATGCGAAATGCAAAAAGAGCCAATGGAACACCCGTATACACATTGGCCACCGGGGTGTCACTAATGTTATTCTATCTATTCGCGATGCAATGCATGAGTACTCTCGCTATAGTGAAAAGAGAAACCCGTAGCTGGAAATGGCCGTTAATTCAACTGGCATATATGACAGGCCTCGCCTATATCATGAGCCTGATCGCTTATCAGCTATTGAAGTAAATTCACTTCAGGTAATCAAATACAATCTGGCAAAAAGCTTTAATACCTGTTTTCATACCGGCATCATCTACAAAGAATGAAGAAGTGTGATGTGGCGGTGCTTTGGCAGGATCATTTCCTTTAGGCATTCCCCCAAGATAGAAGAAGAACGAAGGGGCCTTGGTTCCATAATAAGAAAAATCTTCAGCACCAGTTACCCATTCTCTTTCTTTTACATTCGCTGGTCCGGCTGCAGCTTCAAGTGATGGCACCATTCTTTTAACGAGTTCAGGTGCATTATAGGTCACCAGGGTTTTGCCGTCAATAGATATCTCAGCAGTAGCTCCACCGGCTTCTGCAATTTTCGTAACAGTATGCCTTATCCGTTCGTGGGTTTCTTCCTGCATTTTTGAATCCAGTGTACGGATGGTGCCATCCAGGATACAGGAATCAGGAATAATATTATTTCTTACGCCTCCCTGGATCTTACCTACTGTAATAACTACTGGCGCTTTCGTTAACATGGATTGCCTGCTA
>Ga0207648_10004299_pt1 | contig 14676 bp, 10 predicted proteins | sample KBSMisM32_FD_184310 | JGI IMG/M metagenome (GOLD analysis project Ga0207648, IMG submission 184310) | Miscanthus rhizosphere microbial communities from Kellogg Biological Station, Michigan, USA - KBS Miscanthus M3-2 (SPAdes) (version 2) | ecosystem: Host-associated > Plants > Roots >...
AGAGGCTATCCTTGATCATTTCGCGGGCGCCGCCGCCGCCTTCTTCCGCCGGCTGGAACACCAGGTAGACGGTGCCGTCGTAGTTGCGGTGCTTCGCGAGGTGCTTGGCGGCGGCCAGCAGCATCGCGGTGTGGCCGTCGTGGCCGCAGGCGTGCATCTTGCCGTGGTGCTGGCTCGCATGCGCGAAGGTGTTGTGCTCGGTCATCGGCAGCGCGTCGATGTCGGCGCGCAGGCCGACGGCGCGCTCGCTGCTGCCGTTCTTCAGGATCGCGACGACGCCGGTCTTGCCCAGGCCGCGGTGAATCGGGATGCCCCAGTTGGTGAGCTGCGCGGCGATCACGTCGGCGGTGCGCTGCTCCTGGAAGCACAGCTCGGGATGGGCGTGGATGTCGCGTCGCACCGCCGCGATGGCGGCGGCGTCGGCGAGGATGGACTCGATCAGGCGCATGTGGGCTCCATGGCGCGGTGCTGCGCGGGCGTCGCGTGCGGCCGGCCGGACGATGAGGATCGGGCCAGTTTACCTGCGCAGGATGGCGTCGCTCGGCTCAGGGGCACTGCGCCCGCGGGCCGCGCTGCGGCCGCGCCCGACGCCCAGACTCGGTCGTCGGCCGACCGGTGCGTCAGCGCGTTCGCCGGCCGTCGGCCCCGCCGGCGCGGCAACCGGACCGGCGCGCCCGACCCCTTCGCGCCCCCGGGCGCTGTGTGCAATAGTTCGGCCATGAACACGACCACCGTGCGTGCGGCCTGTCCGCACGACTGCCCCGACACCTGTGCGATCCGGGTCACCGTGCAAGACGGCCGTGCCGTCAAGGTGCAGGGCGATCCGGACCACCCGCCGACCCATGGCGCGCTGTGCACCAAGGTTTCGCGCTACGCGGAACGCAGCTATCACCCCGAGCGCGTGCTGCACCCGATGAAGCGGGTCGGCCCGAAAGGCGCCGGCCAGTTCGTGCGCATCGGCTGGGCGGAGGCGCTGGCCGAGATCGCTGCGCGTCTGAAGCCGATCGCGGCGCGCGACCCGCAGGCGATCGTGCCGTACAGCTATGCCGGCACGATGGGCCTGGTGCAGGGCGAGAGCATGGCGGCGCGGTTCTTCAACCGGCTCGGCGCGTCGCTGCTCGACCGCACGATCTGCTCGAGCGCCGGCGGCGAGGCGCTCGCCGAGACCTATGGCGCGAAGATCGGGATGCATCTCGAGTGGTACGCCGAGAGCAAACTGATCGTGATCTGGGGCAGCAACTCGATCGCGTCGAACCTGCATTTCTGGACCTTCGCGCAGGCCGCCAAGCGCGCCGGCGCGAAGCTGCTCTGCATCGACCCGCGCAAGACCGAGACGGCCGACAAATGCCATCAGCACATCGCGCTGCTGCCCGGCACCGACGGCGCGCTCGCGCTCGCGGTGATGCACGAGCTGATCGTCAACGACTGGCTCGACCACGACTACATCGCGCGCCATGTCGACGCCGCCGGCTGGCCGCTCCTGCGCGAACGCGCACTGCAGTGGCCGCCCGAACGCGCCGCGGCAGTCTGCGGCATCACGGCCGACGAGGTGCGCGGCCTGGCGCGCGACCTCGGCACCACGCGCCCGGCCGCGATCCGCCTGAACTACGGCATGCAGCGGGTGCGCGGCGGCGGCAACGCGGTGCGGCTGATCGCGCTGCTGCCGTGCCTGACCGGCGCGTGGCGCGAGCGCGCCGGCGGGCTGCTGCTGTCGAGCTCGGGCTGGTTCAGGGGCGTGCGCAACGATGCCGCGTTGCAGCGGCCCGAGCTGCTCGGCGCGCGGCGCCCGCGCACGCTGAACATGAGCACCATTGGTGACGACTTGCTGCGCAAGGGCGACGACCTGCTGCCGGACGGATCCGCGTTCGGCCCGAAGATCGAGGCGCTGATCGTCTACAACAGCAACCCGGTCGCGGTCGCGCCCGAGTCGCCGAAGGTCGTGCGTGGCTTCGCGCGCGACGACCTGTTCACGGTCGTGCTCGAGCACTTCATGACGGACACCGCCGACCACGCCGACATCGTGCTGCCCGCGACCACGCAGCTCGAGCACCTCGACGTGCACACCAGCTACGGCCATACCTACGTGATGCTCAACGAGCCGGCGATCGCGCCGCTCGGCGAAGCCCGGCCGAACACGCAGATCTTTCGCGATCTCGCGCGCGCGATGGGCTTCGACGAGCCGTGCTTCGCCGACGACGACGAGGCGCTCGCGCGAGTCGCGTTCCGGCCCGAGCTGATCGATTTCGACGCACTGCGCGAGCACGGCTGGCTCAAGCTGACCATCCCCGACGCGCCGCTCGCCGACGGCCGCTTCCCGACTGCCGACGGCCGCTGCATCATCGACTCGCCGCTGCACGGCGTGCCCGATTTCGTCGCCAACCACGAATCGCCGGCGAGCACGCCCGAGCTGGCGCGGCGCTACCCGCTGGCGATGATCTCGCCGCCGGCGCGCAACTTCCTGAATTCGAGCTTCGTCAACGTCAAGAGCCTGCGCGACATCGAGGGCGAGCCGATCGTCGAGCTGCACGCGGCCGATGCGCAGGCGCGCGGCATCGCGAGCGGCCGGTTGGTGCGCGTCTTCAACGACCGCGGCAGCACCTTGTGCAAGGCGGTCGTCAACGCGCGTGCGCGGCCCGGCGTCGTCAACGGCCTGGGCGTGTGGTGGCGCAAGCTCGGCGCCGACGGCACCAACGTCAACGAGCTGACGCACCAGCGGCTCACCGACATCGGGCGGGCGCCGGCCTTCTACGACTGCCTGGTTGAAGTCCGCGTGGCCGACAGCGCGGCGCCGTGACGCGTTGGTGGTGGATGGCAGGTCTGTCATTGGCCGCTGCAGTGCTGCTCGCTGGCGGCACGGTTTGCCTGACCTCGGGCTGCAGCACCGTCGGCTATCTCGCGCAGTCGGTCAACGGCCACCTCGCGCTGGTGCGCAGCGCGAAGCCGGTGCCCGAATGGCTGGCCGATCCGGCGACGCCGGACGCGCTGAAGCAGCGGCTCGAACTGAGCCAGCGCATCCGCGATTTCGCGGCCACCGAGCTCGCCGAGCCCGACAACGCGAGCTATCGCCGCTACGCCGACCTGCACCGCAGCAATGCGGTCTGGAACGTGGTCGCCGCGCCGGAGCTGAGCCTGCAGCTGACGACCTGGTGCTTCCCGGTCGTCGGCTGCGTCGGCTACCGCGGCTATTACGCCGAGGCCGACGCCCAGGCCTTCGCCGCGACTTTGCGCGCACAGGGTCTGGAGGTGAGCGTCTACGGCGTGCCGGCCTACTCGACGCTCGGGATGCTGCCCGGCGACGCACTCGCCGACCCGTTGCTCAACACCTTCATCGACTACCCCGAAGGCGAACTCGCGCGGCTGATCTTTCACGAGCTGGCGCACCAGGTCGCGTTCGCGAAGGGCGACACGGTGTTCAACGAATCGTTCGCGACCGCGGTCGAGCGGATCGGCGCGGCGCGCTGGCTCGCCGAACGCGCGAGCCCGCAGGCGCGCGATGATTACCAGCGCGTCGAAGGCCGGCGCCAGGACTTCCGCGCGCTGACGACGCGCACCCGCGACGCGCTCGACGCGCTGTACCGCAGCAGCGCCAGCGACGCCGACAAGCGCGCCGGCAAGGCCGCGCTGATGGCGCAGCTGCGCAGCGACGCCGAGGCGCTCAAGCGCGAGCGCTGGGGCGGGTTTACCGGGTATGACGGCTGGTTCGCGCGCGCCAACAATGCGTCCTTCGGCGTGCTCGCGGCCTACACGGCGCTGGCGCCGAGCTTCGAGCGCCTGTTCGAGCGCGAAGGCCGCGACTTCGGGCGCTTCTATGCCGAGGTCAGGCGTCTGGCGGCGCTGCCGGCCGACGAGCGCCACCAGGCGCTCGCCGCGTCGCCCTGACGCCGGGATGCGCCGGCCCGGCCACCCGGCGCGTCATGTCATCTGCCCTGAAGGATCCCGTTCCATGCCCGATATCCACATCCACCGCAGCCACACGCTCGGGCTGCCGAAGGCGCGCAAGGTCGCTCTCAAGTGGGCCGAAGACGTCGAGAAGAAGTTCGACATGGAATGCACCATCCTCGAGGGCGACACCAGCGACACGGTCACGTTCACGCGCACGGGGGTCAAGGGCGAGCTGATCGTCGAGGCCACGCACTTCACGCTCGACGCGAAGCTCGGCTTTCTGCTCGGCGCCTTCAGCCGCACGATCGAGGCCGAGATCGAGCGCAACCTCGATGCGCTGCTGAGCAGCAGCGCGGCGACCAAGGCGCCGGCCGCGAAGAAGACCGCGGCCAAGGCCGCGAAGAAGTAGCCGCCCTACTTGAGCGACTCGATCAGGTCGACGTACTCCTGCATCGCGGTCTCGCTGCTCTTGCCCTTGTTCTCGTTCCACGCGTCCCACTTGGCGCGCCCGACCATGTCGCCGAAGCCCGGGCGCTTGCCGTCGACATCGCCGGCGCTGGCCTGCTTGTACAGCGCGTAGATCTGCAGCAGCGTGCGGTTGTCGGGCTTCTCCGGCAGCGCCTTCGAATCGACGACGGCTTGCTCGAAACGGGCTTTCAGGTCGGCCATGTGCGGTGTCTCCGGTGAGTGAAAATGTGCATTGACGGCGCCGATGTTACCCAGCATCTTGGGACGCGATAAGACCGACACACCGAGGAGGAACCCCGATGCCCGAAGCAATGCAGCGCATGTCGCGCGTGGACACCGCATGGCTGCGCATGGACAACGACGTCAACCTGATGATGATCGTCGGCGTCTGGCTGCTGCAGCCGGGCATCGCGCATGCGGTGCTGTGCGAGCGCATCGAAGCCAAGCTGCTGCAGTACGAGCGCTTCCGCCAGAAGGTCGTGCCCGATGCGATCGGCGCGAACTGGGTCGCCGACGACGATTTCGACATCCGCCGCCATGTGCTGCACGAGAAGCTGCAACGGGCACCGGGGCAAAGCGAACGCAAGGCGCTGCAGGCACGGGTCGGCGAGCTCGCCAACACGCCGCTCGACCCGGACCACCCGCTCTGGCAATTCCACCTGATCGACGGCTATGAAGGTGGCAGCGCGCTGATCGTGCGTGCGCACCATTGCATCGGCGACGGCATCGCGCTGATCTCGGTGATGATGACGATCACCGATGGCGGCATCGACCCGCCCCGGCGCAAGAAGCGCGAGCGTCCCGAGGTGCCGGTCAGCGAGGGCGACTGGCTGTCTGACGCGGTGATGAAGCCGCTGACCGAGCTGGCGACGAAGGCGATCGGCATGTACGGTGGCGGTGTCGCCAAGTCGATCGAGATGCTGTCGAACCCGCAGCAGGGCCTGGCCGGCTCGCTCGAGATGGCGCACACCGGCGCGAAGGTGCTGGGCGATGTCGCCGCGATGGCGCTGATGGCCGACGACTCGCCGACCTTGCTGAAGGGCAAGCCGATCGGCCAGAAGGTCGTCGCCTGGAGCGAGCCGCTGCCACTCGATCAGGTCAAGGTGATCGGCAAGGCGCTCGGCTGCTCGATCAACGACGTGCTGCTCGCCTGCGCGGCCGGCGCGATCGGCGCGTACCTGCGTGATCAGGGCGACGACCCGGCGGGCAAGGAGATCCGCGCGATGGTGCCGGTCAACCTGCGACCGATCGAGCAGGCCTGGAAGCTCGGCAACCGCTTCGGCCTCGCGCCGCTCACGTTGCCGATCGGCATCGACAACCCGATCGAGCGCGTCGTCGCGGTGCGCGCGCGCATGAACCAGCTCAAGGACAGCTACCAGCCGCTGCTCGCGTTCGCGGTGCTCGCGGTCGCCGGGCTGCTGATCAAGCCGGTGCAGGACGGCCTGCTCGGCCTGTTCGCGAAGAAGGCGACCGCGGTGATGACGAACGTGCCGGGGCCCGCGGTGCCGCTGAAGTTCTGCGGTGCAACCCTGCGCCAGACCCTGTTCTGGGTGCCGGCCTCGGGCGATATCGGCGTCGGCGTGTCGATCCTGTCGTACGGCGGCGGAGTGCAGTTCGGGCTGATCACCGACAAGAAGCTGTGCCCGCATCCGCAAGCGATCATCGATCGCTTCGAGCCGGAGTTCGAGAAGCTGCTGCTGCTGGCGATGATGCTGCCGTGGCAGGCCGATTGATGGCGCACCGGCGCGCGTCGACCGCGCCGATGGCCGATCCGAACCTGACCCTGTTCCACAACCCAAGGCCATCACACCCGATGAATGCACTGCTCGATCGAATTCGCCTGGCGCCGAGCGCCGTGGCCCGTGCCGCGGCGCTCGCGCTGACACTGCTGGCCGTTTCGGCGGTGCATTCGGCGCCTCCGCAAATTCCGCTGGCCGCGTTCGTGAAGCGCGAGGCATTCAGCCTGCCCAGGCTGTCGCCGGACGGCGCGCACCTGGTCGTCAGCAAGCGAATCCAGGGGGACGGTCGGGACGTCACGGTGATCGCCGTGATCAACCTGGCCCAGATGAAGATCGTCAGCGAAGTGCGCCTGCCAGTCTTCGAAGTGCCGGCGGATTACGTCTGGATCACCAACTCGCGCCTGGGCATTGCCACGGCGCGCGAGTTCGGTTCGCTCGAGCGACCCCAGTACACCGGCGAAGTGCTGGCGATGGACATCGACGGCACGCACCAGGAATACCTGTACGGCTACAAGCAGGGCCGGCTCCAGGACGCGCCGATTCTGCGCCGCGGCGTGCCGATCGTTCCCGACCGGGGCTGGGGATGGATCAACTCGGTTCCGTCGGCGTTGAACGGCCACTTCCTGCTGACGGAACATATGTGGGGCGTGAAGGAGCAAAACTCGCTGCTCTACGACATCGATTCGACCAGCACCAAGCGCCGTCTGGTGGCGTCGATCGGCAAGCAGTCGTTCGATTTCCTGGTGCAGCGCGACGGCAAGCCGCGCTACGCCTACGGCACCGATCAGGACGCCGAACCGGCGGTGTTCGAGTACGCCGAGGAGACGAGCAGCTGGCGCAGCGTGCTCGGTCCGGACAAGCCGGGTTTCGAACCGCTCGCACTGTCCGGCGACGACCGCGAAGTCTACGGCTACATGTTCAGGAAGAGCGGCCCCGGCGTGCTGGTGCGCCGGCGCCTGCCGGACGGCGAGCCGATGGTGCTCGCTGCGGATGCCGTGGGCTCGATCGACGCGCTGGAATGGGGCCCACGCCCGAGCACCCCATTCGCGGCCGCGACCAACGTGGGAATCCCGCAACCCGTCTACTTCGATGCACAGCGGCCGGAAGCCGCGCTGCACAAGGTGCTGAGCGCGCAGTTCCCCGGCAGCTACGTGCACTTCATCAACTACTCGGACGATGGCGCGAAGCTGTTGTTCTCGGTGATCAGCGATCGCGACCCCGGCGTCTACTACCTGTTCGATCGCGGTGCGAACAAGGCCTACCACCTGTTCGACGTCGGCCCATGGATCGACCCGGCGAAGATGGCGGCGCGGCGTCCGATCCGTTTCAGCGCCAGCGACGGGCTCGAGATCCATGGCTACCTGACGTTGCCGACGCCGGCCGGCGAGGCCAAGCCGCCGTTGATCCTGCTGCCGCACGGCGGGCCGCATGGGGTCGCGGACGACTGGTTCTTCGATCGCGACGCGCAGTTCCTCGCGAGCCGGGGCTACGCGGTGCTGCAGCTCAACTACCGTGGTTCGGACGGGCGCGGGCCCGACTTCAAGAAGACCGGCTACCGGCAATGGGGTGGCCGCATCCAGCAAGATCTGCTGGACGGCGTGCGCTGGGCCGCTGCGCAGGGCAGCGTCGACGCCGGACGCATCTGCGCCTACGGCGGCAGCTTCGGCGCCTACTCGGCAATGATGGTGGCGATTCGCGCGCCCGGCCTGTTCAAGTGTGCGGTCGGCTACGCGGGGCTGTACGACCTGCCGTTGATGTACAGCGACGATGACACGATCGAGAGCAAGCGGGCCTTCAACTACTTGGTAAAGGCCATTGGGCAGGACCCGACCGAGCTGGCAAGCAACTCGCCCGACCGCCATGCCGACAAGCTGACCGTGCCGGTCCTGCTGGTCCACGGCAGCGAAGACTGGCGCACGCCTCCGAAGCAGTTCAAGGCCATGCGCGACGCGCTGACGAAGGCCGGCCGGCCGCCGGAAACGCTTTACGTCGACGGTGAGGGCCACGGCTTCTATACCGAGAAGAACCGCCAGGCCTTCTACGAGAAGCTCGAGGGCTTTCTCGCGAAGCATCTGGCGCCCTGAGGCCGGCGCAACGCGTCCCCCGGACAGGAGGCCGCCGCCGGCGATGATGCAGCCACGGCGCGAATGAAAAAGGCCCGCCGAAGCGGGCCCTGTGACGGCAGATCGGCCGGCCGCAGCGTCTAGCGTCGACCGCCGACGAAATTACCGTCGACCGGGATCGACGACGGATCGTGGTACGTGCCGCTGACCGTCCCGGCCAGGTAGTCGAAGCTGCCACTCGCGGTGCTGGCGCCGTTAGTGTAGGTGAAGCTGCCGGTGGCGGGGTCGGTGATGGTCACCGTGCAAGCCTCGGATGTCGACGTTTCGCGATCGAAGCACGAGACGCTGCCGTTGCCATTGATGAACACCGTGGTGCCGTTGGTCGGGCTCACGGCCGTCGTCGAGTCGCGCAGATCCCAGGTGCCCTGATACGACCCGGCCGTCAACGCCAGCGGAACTTCAGGATCGACGGTGGGCAACCCGAGCTGGATCAGCAGCGCGTTTGACGCCACCGTGTTCAGGCGCGCGCTGAGATTGACGACGGGCTTGCTCTGATAGCCGAAGTAGATCAGCCCGCCACGCTCGACGAACACGCGGTTGTAGTTCAGCGGCGCGGCCTGCACCGGCGGGTTGGTCAAGGTCAGCGCGCGCGCGTCACCGAGCGTCGTGATCGTGTACGAGCCGGTGCCGATCGATGTGCAGTTGCGCGTCGAGCCGTTGTTGAAGCGCTCCTGGCACGCGTAATAGGTGACCGGGTTGGCGCCGCTGCCCTGGAACGCGACGCGCAGCAGGGTGTTCGTGGTGTAGAAGCCGGGCGCCGGGCCGCTGCCGACCGGCGCCGTGCCGATCTTGCCGAGGCCGACCGTGCTGTTGCCCCACCATTCGTTCTTGTCGCCGCTGCTGTAGGTGACGCCGCCGTAGGTGAACGACCCGGGCGCAAACACGCACGGCGTGCCCGTCTTCGCTGCGATCATGCCTTCGAGCGTCGTGCTGTTCGTGCCGTTGCCTGTCGTTTCGGTCGAATTGCAGGCCGTGCCCGACGCCTGCGCGCTCGCGGTGCCGCCAGCCGAGACGGCCGCGCTGTACTGGGAGACGATGTTGCTGGTGCCGGCCGAGCTGTTCGCGCCGGCCGGGTAGTAGGCGATGGCGTTGGTCAGCGGCGTGCCCGTTTGATAGAACAGCGACGAGCCGGTCGGGAAGACCGCCGTCCCGAGCGCGGTGGCAGCGTTGGCAATCGACAAGTTGGTGAAGCCCGCGGCGAGGGCTTGGGCGTACACCTCGGCCAGGGTCTTGCCGGAAATGTCGAACGTGGCGCGATTGCTCTTGCCGGTCTCGAGGCCATCGCAGTAGTTGTAGACGCTGTTGCCCTGCGCATCGCGCACGCTGCTCGTGCTCTCGTAGTTGATCGGGCAATTGACCCAGGCGCTGCCGCTCCAGTGCAGGTCGGCGCCGCGCCACGGGTCGCTGCCGGCGCCCCACTTCGCGATATTGCCGCCGATGCTGCGCACGCGACGGTCGACGAACCGGGTGTTGTTGTTCGTGTCCGGCGTGGCCTGGGCGACCGACCCGGTGAACACACGCATCAGGTAGTTCGACGCATCGGTGAAGGACAGGCTGCGCAGGTTGTAGCCCGCCGTCGGCGTCGTCGTCGGCACGGGAGTCGTGGTCGAGGTCTGCGTGTTGATCGCCACCACAGTGGCGACCGCGTCCGGCGTCAGGCCGGAGTTCGTCACCAGGGTCGTCGCCGCGGCGAGCAGCGCGGCCTCCTTGTCGGCCGGCGTGGTCGCGGCCAGCACCGCCGGGTCGCTCAGTGCCGCGACGAGGTCAGGCAGCAGCTCGAGCAGCTTCTTCTGGATCGCCTTGTCGAGGTCGGCCTGGGTGATCGTCGCGCCGTCGATCGCGGTGGTGCCGAGCGTACTCGCGATCGTCGTGGACTGCTGCTGCGTCGTCACGACCAGCATGCGCGCGACCGTCGCGGCGCTGACGCTGCCGTCGGTCGGGGCCGCGACCTTGGTGAAGTCCTGGAACAGCGACACGGTGATGCCGGTCGCGTCTTGCACTGCTTGCGCCGCATCGGCGGTGCTGGCGCCGGTGCTGGCGATGGTCTGCTGAACCAGGGTCGTCAGCGGGCTCACGACGCCGGTCTGGTCGGCCGGCGCGGTCAGCACATAGGGTGTCGTGACCGGGCCGTTGTCGGCATCGATCGCGTCGGTGCCGACGACCGCGAGGATCGGGTACTTGCCGACGTCCTCGTTCGGCACCGCGAGCGTGACATTGCCGCTCGCATCGGTCTTGCCCTGGGTCTCGTCGGCATCGCACTGGCCGTTGGCGTTCTTGTCAATGCAGACGACGGCGTTCTGGAGCGCGCCGTCGACGACCGTTGTGCTGACGTTCGTCGTCGTCGCCAGCGGCGTCGTCGAACTACTGCCGCCGCCGCAGGCCGCCAGAGCGAGCAGCGCGGCGCCGGAACATGCCAGGCGGATTCGTTCGAATGGTCGATTCATGATGAGGTTCCCTGATCGAAGTCGTTGCTGTAGTGAGCTGAGCTGAACTGAGCTGAGCGATGCCGGTTCGCCGAAGGGCTCCGGGCCGGGGCAACGATAGGCAGCGGCGGCGTCGGCCACATCCCATGGACTGAGGATGCCGATGCGTGCATTTCGCACGAACCGGCGTGAGAACATGCGGCCCGCGCCCATCGCGCTGCGCCTCCGCCCACCATGTCACACGTCACCCCGATCACCGTGGCCCTCGTCGAAGACGACCCCGGCATGCGTGCGCGCTTCGAGCGCGTGATCGATGCCGAACCGACCTTGCGCTTCGCATTCGGCGCGGCGAACGCGACCGACCTGCTGGTCTGGTTCGCCGAGAACGCGGTCGATGTGCTGTTGATCGACCTGGGGCTGCCCGATCATTCGGGGCTGGAGGTGATCCGCCGCGCCCGCCGCCTGCAGCCGGCCTGCGCGACGATGGTGATCACGATGTTCGGCGACGAGGCGAACATGATCAGCGCGTTCGAGGCCGGTGCCAGCGGCTATCTGCTGAAGGATGGCACCGAGGCCGATCTGGCCTCGCATGTGCTCAGCCTGCATGCCGGCGGCTCGCCGATGTCGCCGATCATCGCGCGCCGGCTGCTCGTGCACTGGAACGCCCGGCCGGCGCCGCTGGCCGTGCCGGCGCCGGGGCCGACGAGCGAGGCGCTGTCGCGGCGCGAGTCCGAGGTGCTCGATCTGATCGCGCGCGGCTTCACCTATGCCGAGGCGGCGCAGCGCCTGGGCCTCACGATCTCCACCGTGCAGAGCCATGTGCGCAACATCTACGGCAAGCTCGGCGTGCACAGCAAGACCGAAGCGGTGTTCGAAGCGCGCCAGCTCGGGCTGCTGCGCTGACGGGGCATTGCCGATGCGTCGCGCGGCCGTGCTGCTGCTCGCCTGGCTCGCGCTCCTCGGCGTGGCCGCGCCGGGCCCGGCCTGGGGCGCGCCCGACGGCGGCGTGCTCACGCTCGACTCGGCGCAGGCGCTGCTGCAGCCCGACGGCCTGGCCGCGCGCGCCGGCTGGGTCGACCTGGTCGAGCGCTGGGACATCGCCTACCCGGGCCGGGGCGGGCGCGCCGTCTACCGCATCGCGCTGCCGCCGAACGCCGGCGCCGAACCGATGGCGGTGTTCTTCTCGCGCGTCGGCAATCAGGTGTTGGTGCAGCTCAACGGCGTCACGGTGCAGCGCTGGGGCCGGCTCGGCGATCCGGCGCACGATGCCGCGAAGAACGTCCTGATGGCGGTGCTGCCTGCGGCGATGCTGCATGCCGACCGGCCGAACGAGCTGCGCATCGAGGTGACGATCCAGGCGCAGCGCTGGGGCGGCCTGTCGGTGCTGCGCTATGGGCCGCAGGCGGCAATCGAGGCGCTCTACGACGAAGAGCGCCGCTGGCGCCACGCCGCGATGGTCGTGTTCGCCGCCGGCCTCGCCGGCATGGGCGGCCTCGCGGGGATGCTGTGGTGGCGCCAGCGCGACGCGCTGTACGGCTGGTTCAGCCTGGCCGCGCTGCTCGGCGTGGTGCGCAACCTGGATCGGGTCTGGCCGGACGTGCCGCTGCCCTGGCCGCTGTGGGGCATGATCGTGGCGGTCTGCTACGCGGCGCACCTGGCGCTCATGTGCCGCTTCACGCTGATGGCACTGGGCCCGGTGTCGCGGGCGATGGATCGCACGATCGACGCCGCCATCGCGCTGTCTGCGTTGCTGGCCGTGTTGTCGTTCGCGCTTGCCCGGCCGGTGCTGTGGACGCTCGGCCTCGCGACCCTGGTGCCGCTCGGGCTGGCGTCGTTGGCTTTGATCGTCCGCGCGGCGCTGCGCGGCGGCAGCACCACGGCATGGCTGCTCGCCGCCGCCGGCGCGCTGGCGGTGACGGCCGGCGTCTACGACCTCGGGCTGATCCGCGCGGTCAATTCGAGCGGGCTGCGCCACGCCTACACGCCGCACGCGATGTTCGCGTTCGTCGTGCTGATGGCCGGCCTGGTGGCGGAGCGCTACAGCCGTTCGGTCGCGGACTACCGCGCGCTCAACACCGACCTGTCGCGGCGCGTCGCCGATCGCGAGCAGCAGCTGAACCTGGCGTTCGATGCGCTGCGCGTGCAGCAGCACGAGCAGGCGGTCGCGAGCGAGCGCCAGCGCATCATGCGCGAGATCCACGACGGTGTCGGCTCGCACCTGGTCGGGCTGCTCAACATGGTGGCGCGGCCCGGCGCCGACCCGGCGGCGCTGCAGGAGCAGGTCCAGCATGCGCTCGACGAGATGCGCATGGCGGTCGATTCGCTGCAACCCACGCACGACGATCTGATCATGGTGCTCGCGACCCTGCGCTACCGTCTGCAGCCGCGGCTCGAGGCCGCGGGCATCGAGGTCGAGTGGGACGTGACCGAACTGCCCGCGCTGCGTCAGCTCTCGCCGCACACGGTGCTGCAGGTGCAGCGCATCCTGCTCGAGGCCTTCACCAACGTGCTCAAGCACGCGCGCGCGACGAGGGTGGCGGTGCGGACCCGCTGGCACGCGGCGGAAGACCGCGTGGCGCTGCAGATCGCCGACAACGGCATCGGCCTGCATGCCGATGCTGCCGCGCCGGAGTCGCCCCGGCATGGCCACGGCCTGGACAACATGCGCGCGCGCGCCGCGGCGATCGGGGCCAGCCTGCGCATCGAAGCGGCAGCCGGCGGCGGCGTCTGCGTCGCGCTCGACTGGCGCATTGCGCCCGAGGCGGCACCGCCGTCGTGACCGGCCGGGTCAGTCTTCGAGCTCGGCCTTCGCCATCTCGACGTCGAGCCGCTCCATCGCGTCCATCGGCACCGCGGCGGCGGCGTCTTCGTAGAGGCGGGTCGCCTCCTTCATCTTCTTGTCGCCTTCGAGCATCACGAGGCCATTCGCGTACTCGACCATCGCGATCGCCGATGTCGGGTTCAGCTTCAGCGCGGTCTTGAACATCGCCAGGCCGGCGTCCTTGCTCGCACCCTGGGTGCGGCCCAGCAGCGAGCCGACCTTGTCGATGACTTCGGCATGGAAGGCGCCGAGCGCGATGTGCGCGTCGGCGTGCTTCGGCGCGAGCTTGATCGCCGTCTCGAGCGCGCTCTTGACCTTGCCGCCCAGGCCTTGCGCCAGCGCCTTCGCGATGCTGATGCCCTGGCTGTAGCGGCCCAGCGCATAGGCCATGAAGTAGTGCGCGTTGGCATTCGTGCCATCGGCGGCGATCTGCGCCTCGGCGCGTTCGGCCACTTCCATGAACAGCGCGAGCTTGGCCTTCTCGCTCTTCTCGAGGTAGTTGGCGTAGATCGCCTGGGCCTTGTTGGCGACCGTGATACCGGCGCCACCGGCCTTCAGCCCGGCCTCGGCGGCCTTCTGGAATTCGCCCGCATGGAACAACGCCCAAGCGGCCAGCACCTTCGCGTCGGCGGGCAGCGGCTCGGCGTCGCCGGCGTGCAGCCGGGCCCAGTGCTTCTTGAGCGCGGCGGCGTCATAGGTGTAGGGCGCGGCATCGTGCGGGAAGGCGGTCCACTTGGCCATCGGTCAGTCTCCTTTGCGGTAGTTGCGGGCGAGCGCGTGCAGGTGCTCGCGCTGGGTGGTCTCGAGGTAGGGCAGCAGCAGGCTGAGCACGTGGAACGCGCCGCGCAGCAGCGCCGCGCCGGCGCTCGCCGGCTCGAGCGCATTGCGCGGGTCGCGCACGTATTCGTAGCTCAGCCAGTAGGTCAGCACGACCACCATCGCGGTGGCCACCGGCTCGGCGTCGGCCGGCGCGATGCGCATCGCGTCGCCGCGCCCGAGCGCGCCGAGCACCTGCTGCACCGCCCGGCTCTTGTGCTTGAGCACGAACTGGAAGTGCGTCTCGAGGCGCCGGTTCTTCGACAGCAGGTCGTTGAGATCGCGATACAGGAAGCGGTACTGCCAGATCAGCTCGAACAGCATGTGGAAGAACAGCCAGGCGTCCTCGACATTGCCGACCTCGTCGGCGGAGCGCAGCAGCTCCGTGAGCGCGCGCTCGTAGC
>Ga0207648_10004300_pt1 | contig 14674 bp, 9 predicted proteins | sample KBSMisM32_FD_184310 | JGI IMG/M metagenome (GOLD analysis project Ga0207648, IMG submission 184310) | Miscanthus rhizosphere microbial communities from Kellogg Biological Station, Michigan, USA - KBS Miscanthus M3-2 (SPAdes) (version 2) | ecosystem: Host-associated > Plants > Roots > Rhizosphere...
CCGCGCCGGTCCGCCGGTCCAGAGCGGCGACCATAGCCTTGAGACCGACGTACACGATGCCTGCGCGTGGGCGTGCCATGGAAATGCTCCCTGTCTGGTGATTGATGATTTGGCGGATTCGGGCGCGCAGGGTCGCGGTGCTCCCGCGGCCTTGTCCCGCTGAATAAGTTCGCACAGTTGCTTCATCGCCGCAGCGCGACACGAACGTCGCGCTCCGAGAACCTCGAGCTGTTGCAGCGTGGCGCCCAGCCTGACGAACCGCTTGGAACGTCCCCGGCTCGCATCTGCAGTCACCGCGGTGATTGCGGCGATCGCATTTCTCGTCGCGACGCCATTGTCACGCGCCCGGGCGCAACGCGTGCTCACAGTGATCGCGCACGATACATCGCTCGAGTCGTCGCCGACCGTGCCGGCGGGTATAACGACGGTCCGACTTGCTTTCAAGGGAAAGGTGAAACGCGAGCTGGTCGTCCACCGCGTTCCCGCCGGTACGCTGCCCGAGGAGCTCGCGCGCGGAGCGGCGGGACGACAGGAGCGATGGTTTCACGAATGGAGCTTCGGCGGTCCGTCGGTGCCACGAGACTCGGCGTCGGAGGCGTCCGCGACGCTCGACCTCCGGCCTGGTCGATACGTGCTCGTGGCCTACGAGGTCGCCCCCGGCGGCACGCCTCGAGGAGACAAGTTCATCTGGCGAGAGGTCTCCGTGATCGCGGGGGCCGTGCTGATTCCCGCCCGCTTCGCCGTGCCGGACGTGACGATGCGCCTCAAGGACGGACGGATCGAGGTGTCGGGCGTGGTCCATACGGGTCAGCGTATCGTGCAAGTAGAGAATGCGGGTACGCGGCCGCACGATTTGCTCATCGGTCGGCTCAAGCCCGGGAAGACGATGGACGACGTGCGCCGATGGGATAGCGATCGGGCCGATCCTGCGCCATTCGTCTATGTGGGCGGGCTGACGCCGATGTCGAGCGGTGTCACGGCGCAGACGAAGCTCGTGCTCCAGACGGGCGCGCATGTCGTGCTCTGTACCATGCGCCACGGCGGGGAGCGCGAGCGCGATTATCAGCGTGGTGTGCTCGCGTCGTTCAAGGTGAACTAGCGGAGGTGATCGATGCGCGAAGACAAGGCGGGCGAGCCTGAATCCACGCCCTCTCGGCGCGACGTGCTCCGTGTGGGGTTGGCCAGCGCATTGTTTACCGCTCTGCCTGGTCCCCTGCGTCGGGCCGCACGTGCGCATGGGCCGGCGGAACCGGACCTCCGATACTTCGACGCGGCGATCGCTGCGGCACGTTGGCTTCGAGCCACCGCCATCGAGTCACCGACTGGTGCGAGCTGGCCGGCCGTCCCACCGGACGCGAAGACCGTTCAGCGCGATCTCTATACGGGATTCCCCGGCGTCATCCTGTTCTTCATCGAGCTTTACCGGGCCACCGGTGATCGCGCCTGGCTCGATCTCGCGACAAAGGGGGCTGATCAGCTCGCGGCATCGCTTCCCGAAACGCAGGCTGGCGACGAAGCGGCCGGCCTGTACAGCGGGCTGGCGGGGATCGCGTACACCCTGGAAGAAGCCGACCGGGCACGTGGCGAGTCGCGCTACGGCGCAGCGATCAGGAAGGCGTTAGGCGACATCGTCGCCGGCGCTCGGGATGCCGGCGCTGGCGTCGAATGGAACGACTCGACGGACATCATCAGCGGCAGCGCCGGGACCGGCCTCTATCTGCTCCGTGCGTCGACGACATTGCGAGATACAGCGGCTCGTGAGGTCGCCATCCGTGCGGGTCGGCGACTCGTCGAGCGCGAGTTCCGCTCCGGCGACACGTCCTTCTGGATGGCGTCGTCGAGCTTTCCGCGGAACATGCCGAATTTTTCGCATGGGACCGCCGGGGTCTCGTATTTCCTGGCGACACTCGCATCGGAGACACGCGACAGATCCTTTGCCGATGCGGCGATACGAGGCGCGAACTATCTGCAGTCGATCGCGACGCCGACCGACGGAGATGGCCGGCGCATCTTCCACAACGACCCGGATGGGCGGGATCTGTTCTACCTGAGCTGGTGTCACGGCCCGGCCGGGACGGCGAGGCTCTTCCATCGGCTTGGTACCGTGACGGGTGATCGGTCGTGGTCGGCGTACCTGCCGCGGCTTGCCCAGGGCATCATTGGCAGCGGCGTGCCACAGCGGAGTCCGGGCTTCTGGAACAACATCAGCCAGTGCTGCGGCAACTGCGGGGTGTCCGACTTCTTCGTCTCACTGCATGGCCTGAGCGGAGACGCATCGTATCTGGCGTTCGCGCGGCGAGTGGCCGACGACACACTGGACCGCGCAACGCCGGAAGGCGACGGCTCCAAGTGGGTTCAGGCGGAGAATCGCGTGAGCCCGAACGTGGTCCTCGCGCAGACGGGCCTCATGCAGGGAGCCGCTGGCGTCGGCCTCTCGATGCTCAGGCTCGACGGCGTGCTTCGCGGTCGCAAGCCCGCCATCGTCCTTCCGGACTCGCCGTTCTGAGGCTGGGCGCTTGTTTCGTTAGGCGACGCCGTCGGACAGCGCTGACGGCGGCGTTGGCGACGCGAGCAGGTCGGCGAACACCTTCCAGCGGCGGTCGGGGTCGGGTCCCGCCTCGCGCTCGACGTACGCGCGAACGAGGTCCTGGCCGAGGTTGTAGTTGACCACGTAGCTGCGGTACTTGTCGAAGAACCTGATGCGCTGGCGGGCCGCCGTTGGCGCCATGAGCGCGTAGCGCTCGAGCCACAGGGTCGCGGCCGCGGCGTCGATCTCGCCGTCGAGATACCGTCGTGCGGCCTCGTTGCCGGCGTACGACAGCTGGCGGACGAGCGCTTGTATGGCGTAGTACTCATCCACTCGGGATGGTGGCAGGCCGGAGAGCGGAAACAGCACCTCACGCTCGAATGCGTTGCGCTCCGCATCCGGCAACGCCAGCTCGATGCCATAGTTCGCCGTCCCCTCGGCGATGAGCGACTGTGGGCTGAAGAGCGGGTACACCGTGAACTCGAGCCATCCACGCTCGCGCACGAGCGTTCGCTCGAGCAGCGCGTTGTAGACGTGATGGCCCGGATACCCTTCGTGACAGGCGAGGTCCACGGCGCGATCGATGTAGATCGGCAAGCTCGTGTTGACCTGGATGACGCTGCGGTAGGCTCCCTGGTACCAGTTGTATCCGCTCCACGGCTTGTCCGTGACGTACTCGACGACGAAGCTCTCGTTAGGCGGCAGCGGAATGTGTCGACCGGTGCGCTCCCGCCCGGCGGCGATCGCGGCCTGGAAGACGCCGTCGAGTTTCGCCGGCGGGATCACGAACTCGTTGCGATGGCTGACGTACCGTTCGGAAACCGGCCCGCTCCCGGGCAGCGTGCCGTCGAGCCGCGAAACGATGTCCTGGAAGTGCCGCTCGGTGTTGACGGGCGGCGTAACGTCGTAAAGCGCTCGCGCCTCCTCGTCGAACGACAAGCGCTTGCCCAGAAGCATCTGCACGCGCGCACCGAGCGCGCGCAGCTGGCCGACGAGGTATGCTTTCCGGCCGGGATCGAGCGTCGATGTGTCTGCGACCTCGGCCAGGAGCGCCTGGGCGCGTCGCTCGATTTCGGGCAGGCCGATAACCTTCGAGTCGGCCTCCGCCTTCCATTCTGACGGCCCGTAGTACGCATCGACGTAGTCGCCGTCGTGCCGTCCGACGGCGAGCACGAGCTTGACGTATGACTCAGCGATGTCCACGCGAGCTCCTGAGTGGAATACCGATATCCAGACAAAAGGGACTCGCGGATCGAACGGCAACGGCTGATCAAACGGATTGAATCCGTCTGATCAGCCGTTGCCGTTCGATCCGTTTCCCCTGTCGTTCTGGATGCCTGAATACAGGCCAGAGACGATGGATGCGGTGCGCCTAACGCCGAACGAGTCCCCTCGCCGCTTCGACGAGCTTGTCGACCGTCAGCCCGAGTCCCTTATAGATGTCCGCGTAAGGCGCCGACGCGCCGAAATGGTCGATCCCCATGACGATGCCGTCGCTTCCGACCCACCGGTACCAGGACATCGGGTGCGCCGCCTCGATCGCCACCCGCTTGGGCCCGGACGGCAGCACCTCTTGCTGGTACTCGAGCGGCTGAGCCGCGAACAGCTCGTGACTCGGCATACTGATCGCGCGCGCGCGAATGCCGGCGTCAGCGAGCTTCGTCTGCGCTGCCAGCACCAGCGCGACCTCCGACCCACTCGACATCAGCACGACCTCGGGCGCGCCGCCTGGCGCATCCGCGAGAACGTAGGCGCCCTTCGCGAGCCCGGCAGCCGCGCCGTACTTCTCGCGATCGATCCACCCGAGCTTCTGCCGCGTCAGCGCCAACGCGACCGGCCCGTTCTTGTGCTTCAGCGCGAAGCGCCAGGCTTCCGCCGTTTCGTTCGCGTCCGCGGGGCGGATCATGGTGAAGCCCGGGATTGCTCGAAGCGCGGTCAACTGCTCGATCGGCTGGTGCGTTGGCCCGTCTTCGCCGAGGCCGATGGAGTCGTGCGTGAAGACGTAGATCACGCGTTGATGCATGATCGCCGCGAGCCGCTGCGACGGACGCATGTAGTCGGAGAAGATCAGGAACGTTCCGCCGTAGGGAATTACACCGCCATGTAGGGCGAGGCCGTTCATGATGCCCGCCATGCCGTGCTCGCGAATGCCGTAGTGCACGTAGCGCGCGGCGAAGTCCTCAGGCGAGAAGTTCTTGAACGCCTTCGGCTGCGTGTTGTTCGACGGCGTCAGGTCTGCCGACCCGCCCACCAGCTCGGGGACCTTGTCCACGAGCGCGCCGAGGACCGCACCGGACGCCGCGCGCGAGGCGACGTTCCCGTTGTCCTTCGTGAACGTCGGGATCGCGCTCTCCCATCCGCCCGGCAGATCGCCCTGAATCCGGCGCCCGAGCTCCTTTGCCAGGTCAGGCTGCGCCTTGGAGTACGCGATGAGTTGGCGACGCCACTCCTCGTGGAAGGCGGCGCCGCGCTCGCGCGCCGTGCGCCAGTGCGCCAGCGCCTCTTCCGGCACGTAAAACGACTCCTCGCTCGGCCAGCCGAGGTTCCGCTTCGTGAGCTTGATCTCGTCCTCGCCTAACGCTTCACCGTGTGCTTTCGCGGTGTCCTGCTTGTTCGGACTGCCGTACCCGATGTGCGTGCGGCAGACGATCATGGATGGACGCCCGGTCTCGGCCTTCGCCGCCTCGATCGCCGCGTCGAGCGCGTCGAGGTCGTTGACGTCGGCGACGTGCTGGACATGCCAGCCGTACGCCTCGAACCGCGCGCCGGCGTCGTCGGTGTACGTGAGCTCCGTGGGACCGTCGATCGTGATGTGATTGTCGTCGTAGAAGCCGATGAGTTTGCCAAACTTGTAATGCCCCGCGAACGACGACGCCTCGTGCGAGATCCCCTCCATCAGATCGCCGTCGCTGCAGATGAAGTACGTGTAGTGGTCGACGATCCGGTGCCCTTCGCGGTTGAACACGGCGGCAAGGTGCGCCTCCGCCATTGCCATACCCACGGCATTCGCGAGGCCCTGGCCGAGGGGCCCCGTCGTCGTCTCGACTCCCGGCGTGTGCCCGTACTCGGGATGGCCGGGTGTGCGACTCTGCCACTGGCGAAACTGCTTCAAATCCTCGAGCTCCAGCCCGTAACCCGTGAGGTAGAGCGTGCTGTAGAGGAGCATCGACGCGTGCCCGCAGGAGAGCACGAATCGATCGCGGTTGGGCCAGCTCGGGTCCGCCGGATTGTGTCGCATGTGCCGCATGAACAACACGTACGCGAGCGGCGCGAGCGCCATCGGCGTCCCTGGATGTCCCGAGTCTGCCTTCTGCACCGCGTCCATCGAGAGCGTGCGAATCGTGTTGATGCACAGCTCGTCCAGCGACGATGCGACCGTTGAAGTGGCGGGTTCTGACACGGGAGCGCTCCGGCGTGAATGACGTGAGAAATGATGGCTGAATCTAGTCCGCCGAGGATCAAAGGGGTCAGAGTCGTTTGAATTTCGAGACCTCGGCAGTGCCGAGTTCCGCAATTCAAACGACTCTGACGCCTTTGATCCTAGACCGCCCCTGTCTCCGCTGCGCGTTCGGCGATGACGGTGGCGAGCGCCATGATCGTCGCCTGCGGATTGACGCCAAGTCCTGTCGGCAACAGCGATCCATCCGCGACGAAGAGTCCGCGCACCCCGTGGCGTTCCCCTGCCGCGTTCACACCGGAGGTGCGTGGGTCGGTTCCCAGTCGGCACGTGCCATTCACGTGGGCCGAGAACATGGTCAGGTCGTGCGGCCCCCACGCGCGATGGGCCACCGCGGCCACATCGCGCTCGTCCCGCAGCTCGCCGCCCGACGTGTGGAGCGTTCGGACTCCGGTGACGCCGGCCGCGAGCAGTACTCGCGCTGCGGCCTGCACGCCGGCGATGACGTTCGATCGGTCTCGCGCGCCAACGCGATACGAGATCCGCACTCGGCCGCGCCGCGACAGCGTCACGGACCCGTTCGATTGCTCGAGATCGGACCCATCGCGCACGAGCGAGATCAGGTTGGTCGTTCGCCTGAACCGGCGCATGACGTCGCGATGCTCGGCACCGAAGCCAGGGGCAGCGACGGCGGCGAGCCCGGGATGATTCGGGGCGCATTCGATCCAGAAACCGTAGCCGTGGTCGTCGCGCCGGATGAACTCGTCGCACACGGCGGATTGTGGGATGCCGGCGGCGGCATACACGTCGTCGTGCCACTCCCCGGCCACGGCGGTGGTCGGATGGAGTCGGAGGAATCGTCCCACCCCGCCGCCACCGAAACCCGATCGCTGCAGGATCACCGGTGTGCCCACGGCCCCCGCCGCGAGGATCACGACGGGCGCTTCGGCGACCAGCGTGTGTTTCGGAATCCGCGTTAGGCGATCGAGCACCGTGATGTGGACCCGCTTGAGCGGCGCCGTCGTGCTGCGCGCGCCACGCGTGGCGGTGCTGGCGCCGCCATCGCGCTCGATCACCTCGATGCGCTCCACGCGGGCATCCGGGAACAGACGTGCGCCTGCCGCGAGCGCGCGCGGAACGTACACGCGCTCGACGCTCTGCTTCGCGCCGTACCGGCAGCCCTGGCCGCAGAACCCCGCGCGAACACACCCTCGCGCGTTGATGCGTCCGGTGCCTGCTCGCCACCCGAGGCGGCGCGCGCCGTCGAGAAGAATGCGGTTCGCCGGCGAGTGCGCGTCGTCCGGCACCGGCACGGCGTGTATCTCCCGCTCGACGCGGTCGAACACGGGCGCCATCTCGGCTGGCAAGAACCCGACGATCCCGAACCGATCGGCCCACTCGTCGAGCACGAAATCGGGCGCGCGAAACGTGATCATCCAGTTCACGAGCGTGCCGCCCCCGACGGCGGCGCCCTGCAGCAGCACGAACGAGAGATCGTCGGTCGCCCGCATGCCGCTCTCGGCGTAGAGTCGCGCCGTCATGTCGCCCTCGTACTCCGTCAGTTCATCGGCGCCGACGACGCTTCCTTCCTCGAGCAGCAGCACCTCACGCCCCAACTCGGCGAGTCGCGCCGCGACGACCGCCCCACCCGCGCCACTGCCGACGACGATCACGTCGGCTGTCGGACGAGCGCCGCCGGCGGAGGGTGCGCGGAACGCCGGCGAGTCCGGCGATGCGAACGCGGGCACGCTCTCCCTCGGTGCGCTCGACACGGATGCAGCGCGCGCGACCGGTTCGTCGACGTTAGGCACCGCGCTGCGCGCTACCGGGCCCTCCCACTCGTATGCGGGTTCACGGAGGTGCAGGGGCCCGAGATAGCCGGTTTCCTCGAATGACTCGGGTGCCGTGTAGTAGACGGCGAGCACGAGTCTGCGCACGCCTTCGTAAATCGCGCGCGCCGCGGTGAGCGGCGAGGTGGACCACCGCCTCAGCAACGCGTCCTGTCGCTCGGCCGACAGGCGAGGGAAGGGAGCCGTCATTCCCGAGAGGAGGAGTCCCGCCGCGCGACTGCCGAGGATGGTGAGCGCGAGCTGGAGATCGCGCACGCGTTCCACGGGCGCCGTCGCGAGCCGTACTTCGATTCGCGCCGCGAGGTCTACCGGCGCGCCCGTGCCATCGTACGCGTGCGGCACGACACGCCGCGCGACGGCTTCGAGCACCGCGCGATGGGAGGACGAAAGCATCCTCCCAAGGTATCTCGCGCGGATAGGGCTGCTACTGCACTGCGGCGGGCGGCTATGCCTTACCGATCATCGGAGCTGGTCCTTGGCTCCGCTTTCTCTCCGCCGTATCCGGATTTGTGCTCTGTCTCACGATGTCGCAGTGGCTCGGATCCCGAGAGCCCCGCGCCTTCGCCGCGACCCGGTTCGCCGTGCGCGTGCTCCACGGCGGAGCGCTGATCCGGTCGGTTGCCCTTCGACGAATGAATTCCCTCCGACGACTCCGCGCCAGCGCCGGTCGTGCCACCCTCGCTCGCCGTCACGCCCCGACGGGTTGACTCTCCTTCCAGGATCGACCCTTCCTCGCCGTTCGGCACGCCGGTGGCGGAACTGGGGTCGGCCTCGAAACCCTCGTCGGCACGCCCGCCGCCCTGATGGCGGGAGCGATCGTCGTGCGGTGCATTCCCTCGATCGGTCATTTGGCCTCCGCGCTCCAGCGCAACTTGGTTGCGACCCAAAACATCGTCGGAGCCGCCCGTAACCTCGGTCACGCCGACTCGTCTTTTACAGCAGTCCCCTTCCGGGAAAGCACTTCTCGCGCCAGGAATCGGCCCCCGCCGGCGTGCGGGCGCACCCACGAATGAGCTCGATCGCCACTGGCTCCTCCGACGCAACGCTGCCGCAAGACCGCGCCGACTTGCTCATCGAGTTGGCGGTGGCGGTGCACAAGAACGCGATCTATCCCGGAACGCATCCGCTTCTCATCGCTGCGGTCGACAACCTCGCGCGGAAGCTCGCGGCGTTTCTCGAGAGCTCGCCCGCGCTGTCCATCGGTGTCGCTCGCCGACAGCTGATCATCGAGGGCATCGCGACCGACGAAGCGCATCCGCTGCTCCGCGACTTTGCGATCAGGCTCCATCGCCACCAGATCGGAGCGATGCGCTTCACGCGCGGTCTGGACAAGGCTGAGCTCGCGGAAGTTCTCGCGACCGTTGCAATCGACGTCGGCCGCGTGGAGGTTCCGCTCGGGCTCATGGGACCCGAGGTGCTGCAGCGGTGGCAGAATGTGCGGCTGTTTCCGCTGACGTTCGACCAGCTCGAGCTCATCGAGGAAGGGGTCAACGAAGCGTTAGCCGAAGGTGAGGAAGGGCGCGAAGCACGCACTCGCGCCGCACAGCTGTGGATCGGGCTCGCGCGTGCTGCCCTCGCTCGTGAAACGACGGCCGAATTGCCGTCGACCGATCCGGAGATTGTGGCCCGCGCCATCGACGCACATCAGAACGACTCCGCCTACGATCAGGTCGTCGTCGGCTACATGCTTCAGATCGCGGACGAGCTCAGCGCGGACGACAAGCGCACATCGTCGCCGCTCCGCGACCGCGTGTCCCGGCTCGTGCGGCAGATGGAGCCTCGAACGCTGCAGCGCCTTCTGGCCATGGGCGGCGATGCGACGCAGCGATTCCAGTTCGCGTTGAACGCGACGCACGGACTCACCGTCGACGCGGTGATCGACGTGGTGCGCGCCGCCGCGGACGTCTCCGGTCAGACGATCTCGAGCTCGCTCGTGCGCATGCTGTCCAAGCTCGCGGCACACGCCGAGCAGCCAACCGGATCGGCGCTGCAGACGCGGTCCGATGCGGAGCTTCGCGACCAGGTGCGACGCTTGATCTCGAGTTGGGATCTCGCCGACCCGAACCCCGACGACTATACAGCTGCTCTCGACTCGATCTCACGGCATACGACGCAGAGCGACGGCGACAGTGCCGCTGGCGCTGACCCCGAGCGCCTGCTCCAGTTGGCCCTCGAGGTCGCGACCATCGGACCAAACGTCGAGAAGGTGTTCGCGCAGATGCTCGCGCGTCCCGACATCACGCCGGTCCTCGATCTGGTAGAGGGGGCACCCTCGAGCCCGGTGCGCGAGATAATGCTCGACCGCATCGTCACGCCGGATCGGCTGGTCGACGTGCTTCATGCCACAACGCCTAACACGAAGCTGGGCGAGCGGTTTGCGTTGCGCCTTCGCCTGGTGGCGGTCGATCCGATCATCAATCTCCTCGAGGATGAGGAAGAGCGACTCCACGGCTGGGCGTGTGACATGCTCGTGAGACTCGCCGACGTGTCGCGGGCACGCGTCGCGGAACGGCTCACCGACGCGCCGGTTCAGGCACAGCGGCAACTCCTGCATGTCATCGATCGACTCGGTGAGTGGCCGCAGGGGTTCGACCCCGAGCAGTACGTCACCAGCGCGGATGCCGCCGTGCGGCGGGAGGCGATGAAGCTCATGCTTCGCCGAGACGACATGCGCGATGCCGCGATCGTGCTCGGGCTCGACGACCAGGACGAGCGGACGATCGGGATCGCGTTGGCCGCGGCGCTCAAGCGGTGCCCGCTCGAGGCCGTTCCGATCCTCATGCGCCGTGTCGACAACTCGACGCTGAGCGCGGAGCTGCGTGCGCGCGGCATTCGCGCTCTCGCCGCCTCGGGATCCTTCGAGGCGATGCGGTGGATCGCTCAGCGCTCGATCAAGAAGCACTGGCTGCTCGGAACCCCGGTACTTCGCGAGAAATCTCCGCAGCTCATCTCATCGATTGCAGGGCTCGCGGCGCACTGGAGCTCGGCGCCCGAAGCAGCCGAGGTCCTGGCTTTGGTCGCGAAGTCCAAGGACGCGGACCTGAAAACCGCCGCGTCTCGAGCTGGAGCCGCATGAGCGACCGTACAGGCCTGGCGGTTCGCTTTCTCACCTCGATGGCTCAGGCGTTGGCGACCATGTCGCTCTACGCCGAAGGCCATCCGGCACGCGCGCGCGCAGCCGTCGCCTCCTTCGACCTGCTGCGCGATCTGCAGCAGGCCGATCCGCGGCCGAGCTTTTCATTCCTCGGCAGCGAGGTCGTCTACGGGCAACAAGCCATCCGAGGTCTCACCGATTGGGAGTGGGCGCTGAGGCTCGCGAACGTTGGGGTCCAGCGGCTCGAGTTTGCGGACATGGTCGAGCGGGACGCGTACGTCAGCTTCCTCGAGGATGTGCTCGCCCGGGTCTCGGCGTTCGCTGCCGTCGCGGCGTCGAATGCGCCCGCGACCGTTCCGTCGACGCGAGGCAACGGGCCGACCGCCATCCGCTTTGGCGCGGTCGGCGTGCGCGGTTCGAGCGACGCACGGCTACCCGACGCCATTGCCAATGTTGCCGAACTGCCGTCGGTTCTCGACCTGAACGCCGAGGCCGATGCGATGCGCTGGGTGCATAACGAAGTCAACGACAAGGAAGAGATTCCTCTCCTGGAGGCGGAGTCCATTGTGCGGTCGTTGTCGGTCGCGATGCACGGCGACAGCCAGATGCTTCTGCCTCTCCTGCAGCTGAAGGAGTTCGATCAGTACACGACGACGCACGCGCTCAACGTGTCGGTGTTGTCGATGGGTCTCGCCGAGTTCATGGGATTGTCGCCGAAGGAGGTGCGCGCGTACGGCGTTGCAGGTATGTTGCACGACCTCGGAAAGGTGCGCGTTCCAAAAGACATCCTTACCAAGCCCGGCAAGCTCACGCCCGAGGAGTGGTCGCAGATGCGGTCGCACACGGTGGACGGTGCGCGACTGATTCTCCAGAGTGACCAGAAGCTCGACGTGGCGGCGCTCGTGGCTTTCGAGCACCATATCATGATCAACGGCGGCGGTTATCCCGATCGACACTTTCGCTGTGATTGCCACAAGGCGAGCACGCTGGTGCACGTCTGCGACGTGTACGATGCGTTGCGCACGAAGCGGCCCTATCGTGACGCGTGGGAACCCGCGGCGACGCTCGCGTACATCGAGCGCGGCATCGGAACGGAATTCGACGCGGATGTGGCGAAGGCATTCATCGCGATGATGGGGAAATGGGAGCCGCGCCTGGCGTACGCGAGTCTCTCACCGGCCGCAGCGTGACCACTCCCGAGCGCGATCCCGTCACGGACGGGCGGCGCTTCCGAAGTCTCGATGATCACGAAACGCTCCTCCTGATCGTTCAGAATCTGGAGGAGGGCATCTACATCACGAACGCGAGTGGCGACATTCTCGACGCCAATCCCGCGTTCCTGCGCATGTTCGGGGTGTCGTCGGTAGGTGACCTGGCACGCCTCCGCGCCGGCGACCTCATTGCGGATCCGAATCGGCGTGCGCTGGAGATGGCCCTGCTCGAGCGTGACGGAGCCGTGCGCGACTTCGAGCTCACGATCGTGCGCCCGGACGGCCAGCGCCGCACGGTACTCGACACCACGTACGTGTGCCGCGATCCGGATACCGGCGAGACCAGTTATCACGGGATCCTGATCGACATCACGCGGCGTAAGGAGCTGGAGCTTCAGCTTCGCGAGCAGAGCATCCGTGATGCGCTGACGGGCTGCTACAATCGCCGCTATCTCCTCGCCCTCGGCGACTCGATGAGCGAGGAGAAGGTGTCGCAGTGGGGGTGCATCTACATCGACATCGACCACTTCAAGGCGTACAACGACATCCACGGCCACAAGAAGGGCGACCGTGTGCTGGTGCAGATGAGCCGCTTCCTGATGCGTCAGGTGCGAGCCGAGGAACCGGTCATTCGCCTGGGCGGCGACGAATTTCTGATCGTGCTGACCGGTGACAACTCGGGGCGGACGGAGCAGATCGCGAGCCGACTTCAGCGCGCGGCGGCTCGTGGGTCGCCGGTTGCTTTCTCGTTAGGCTGGGCCGTCCGACAGACCGGCGAGCGGTTCGAGCGGACCGTCGACCGAGCAGACCAGGAACTCATCTCCGTTCGCGTCGTGGCGAGGGCCGGCGAGTGGCCTCGGCTGCCGGACGAGATGGAGCGGCGAACGATCCCTGCCGCTCGCCTCGAGACCTGACGAGAACATCGATTGATCCCGGCGCGTCCCTGACATCCAGCTCGGTCCGGCTCCGCAACAGCAGAACCTAACGCGGATTCCGCCGGCGATGAAAACCGATGGTCGCGGATTTGTCCCGATGGCATTGACACTTCCGATGGCGGCTTACGGTCTCTCCTTTCTTTGTTCAACGACCTCGGGACGTAGGAGCTGCCCGAGGCCGTTGCACAAAAGATCCCGGCTCGTTGCGCTGGCACGTTCGGATGCTTCGGAAGCGATCCGGCGGATCCGCCCCATCCCGACGCATCCGAACACCCCTTCGTCGTAGATGCCAGCCCTGAGAGGGCCAGCCCCACAGACGAAGGGGGAACGGATGCAGCAGGATCACTCGGATCCTTCGGGATCGCTCCTCGGCGGTGAGGTCTCCGCTCGCCACGAGCCGGGACTGAGAAATGAACGACCTCGCGAGGCTCTGTTCTGACTTCCCGAGGTCGTTCATCAAGAAACCTGAGAGACCAAACGTGCCGTCGGAGGCTTGGATGCACACGGAGCAAATCCGCGAACATCGGCGCAATCGGTTTTAATCCGCGTTAGGTCTTTGCTGCCTGCCGGTAGGGCGCGCGATGCCGGGTCAGGCTGCGGATGCGCGGTCGGAACGCGAGTCGGTCGCCGAGTCGTTCCGCAGCAGCGGGCCAACGCGGTGGCGGCTCGTCACGTCCAACTTCGCCAGCGTTCGCTCGACGTGGTTCCGCGCTGTGAAGAAGCGGACACCGAGGCGATCCGCGATCTCGTTGTTCGAGAGGCCTTCCGCGATCAGCCGCGCGACCTGAATCTCGCGCGTCGTCAGGCCGAACCGGTCACGCAGGACGTTGTCGCTGAGGGCCTCCGCCGCCGATGTGGACATCGTCACCAGCACCGCCGGCTCCGCACCGAGCAACTCCTGGCCAACGGCGGAGCCGCGGAGGTGATAGACCATCGCGCCGATGCGGACAGAGCGCACGATGTGCCCGTCGGAAGCCGGGTCGGCGGACACGCGACCAGGGGCGAGCTTCGCCTGCGGTCGACGTCGCGCGGACGCGCCGAACGTCCATGCCATGCACTGTGCTTCGCTCCGAAGGCGCGCCGCGTCGGCCGCGCCCACCAGACGATCGAGTGCCGGGTTGGCGTGCAGGAGTTGACCGGAGCCATCGAACAGCATCGCGGGATCCGAGAGCGAGTCGAGCATCCGGACGACGTTGTTTCTGGAAGCGATGGATCCAATCCACGCGGCGATGCCAGCGCGGAAAGCGGGCGCGATCGCGCGCATCGCGGCGATGAGATGGTACGGCGCTGGTCCGAGCGCGAGGTCACGATGAATACAGACAGCGGCGACGGCACCGCTCGGGATGCGTACGCGAAGGCCCAGTGTCCCGGTTGGCGAGGGATTGCCCGAGCGTGCCGCGTCTTTCGCTAAATCATCACGCACCCAGAGCACCAGCTCCTCGGCCCCGCGTTGCTGAAGTCGTTCGGTTGCCTCCTCGTGCAGTCCCCACTCGGCCTCGTGACCAACGGCGTTGGCGATCCGGCTGACGGCTCGCCAGCGCGGCGTCGCCTCGGGAAGCAGAATGGCGCCGGCCGGGGCATCAGCCAGAGTGCACAGGGCGGCGGTCAACGCGTCGCCCCAATGGATGGCGTTTGGAAACTCGAGCGGGGAGAGCGCTAC
>Ga0207648_10004303_pt1 | contig 14668 bp, 16 predicted proteins | sample KBSMisM32_FD_184310 | JGI IMG/M metagenome (GOLD analysis project Ga0207648, IMG submission 184310) | Miscanthus rhizosphere microbial communities from Kellogg Biological Station, Michigan, USA - KBS Miscanthus M3-2 (SPAdes) (version 2) | ecosystem: Host-associated > Plants > Roots >...
TCCACTATCGAGTCGGCAAACCTCTCCTTGCGTCGCAACAACCTCGAACTCGACCGCCGCCGTGCCTATATTGAAACAGTGGTTGATACGATCGCCGCCGGGTTGTTGTCCATTGACAAGAACGGGATGGTGACCAATTTCAATCCGTCCGGTGAGAGGATTCTCGGTGTGTCCGCTGGGCGCATGCAAGGTCGGCCGGCCAATGAGGCATTCAAGGAGTTTGGGTTGACGCTGTTTCAAACGATCTATGATCGTATGCTGCAGGATCAGCGCGACGATTTAACGCTCGACGGTACGGTGGAGGTGGACGGGAAATTTCTGACGGTGGCCCTGCATGCGTCGCGAATGAAGGACGAGCAAGGTCAGGATCTCGGCGTGGTCCTGGTGTTCGAGGACTTGACCGAACTGCTCAAGGCGCAAAAAGTGGCGGCCTGGCAGGAAGTGGCGCGCCGGGTGGCGCACGAGATCAAGAATCCGCTCACACCCATCCAGTTGTCCGCCCAACGCATGCGCAAGAAATTTTTGGAAAAGGCGCCCGACTTTGACCGGGTATTCGACGAATCCACGAACGTCATTGTGAATGAGGTGGCCAGCCTCAAGCATATGGTCGACGAATTTTCCAAATTCGCTCGCCTGCCGGCGCCGCAACTTGCATTGCAGTCGCTGCACAATGTGGTCAACGAGGTGATCGCGCTCTACCGCGGTGCGCATAAGGACGTCGAATTGATCGTGTCGCTGGATGAAGATTTGCCCCAACTTAAGTTCGACTGGGAGCAGATGAAGCGCGTGCTCGTTAATCTGCTTGATAACGCGATCCAGGCGATGAATCAGAAGGGTCGGGTGTGGTTGACGACGCAGTACGACACCAAGCGCCGGCGAGCCGTTGTCTCGATTGCGGATGAGGGCAGCGGGATTGCGCCAGAAGACCAAGAGAAACTGTTCGTGCCGTATTTCACGAGGAAGAAAACGGGCACAGGTCTGGGCCTCGCAATTGTACGGCGGATCATCACGGATCACGAGGGCCAAATCACGGCCGGGAACAACCAGCCGCGTGGCGCGTTGTTTACCTTTGAATTGCCGGTGTAGCTATAACCGACGGACGCACGGAGTCTCATGTCAGCTTCGATCCTAGTTGTCGACGATGAAGAAGCGATTGTCTCGTCTCTCAGCAGCATTCTGCAGGACGAGGGCTATGAGGTCTCCGTCGCAAAGAGTGGCGCCGAGGCGTTAAAAACGTACATGGCCGACCCACCAGATCTGATGCTGCTCGATATCTGGATGCCCGACATGGACGGCCTCGAAACGTTGCGCCGTATCAGAGAATTCGTGCCGACTGCGCAGGTTATGGTGATGTCTGGCCATGGGTCTATTGAAACCGCCGTCAAAGCCATCAAGCTGGGCGCATATGACTACATCGAGAAACCTCTTTCGTTGGAAAATGTCACGTTGCGCGTCAAGCATGCCCTGGAACAGTACCGACTGGAAGAAGAGAACCGATCGTTGCGGACGAAGGTCCAGCGGAAGTTCGAGCTCGTCGGCCAATCTCCCGCCATGCAACAACTTCGTCAATTAATTGATACGGCCGGCCCGACGAACAGCCGGGTGCTGGTCGGAGGAGAGAATGGGACAGGGAAGGAACTTGTCGCGCGTGCGATCCATCTGCAGAGCGCCAGAGCAGATCGGCCGTTCGTAGCCGTCAATTGCGCCGCGATTCCAGAAACCCTCATTGAAAGCGAGTTGTTCGGTCACGAAAAAGGCTCATTCAGTGGCGCCACCTCGATGAAACGGGGACAGTTCGAGCAGGCGGACGGCGGCACGCTGTTTCTGGATGAAATCGGAGACATGAGCCTCAACACACAGGCCAAGGTGCTGCGTGCCCTTCAAGAACAGCAATTCACCAGAGTCGGAGGAACCAAGTTACTAAAGGTCGATGTTCGAGTGCTGGCTGCGTCGAACAAAGATCTCATGAAAGAGATCGAGAAAGGTGCCTTTCGGGAAGATCTCTATTATCGTCTGAACGTCGTCCCCATTGTGGTGCCTCCGCTTCGAGAACGGCATGAAGACATTCCGCTTCTCATCCGTCATTTCATGAAACTCCACGCGGAAGAGCAGGGGTTGCGCATGAAAGAGGTGACGCCCGAAGCGATGAACGTGTTTCAGCAGTACGAGTGGCCCGGTAATATCCGGGAACTCCGAAATTTGATCGAGCGGCTGATGATTATGGTCCCGGGCAACGTCATCGACGTGGCACAAGCCACGACATCGCTGCAAGTAAAGCCTCCCGGAGCCGTCGCTGCAGCTACGAACGCCACGATCCAACCGGTCGTGAACCCACTCTTGACGCAGCCCTACGACTCGCTCCGCGATGCACGAAATGCGTTTGAGAAGGAATATATCGGACGCAAACTACGCGAGCATCATTGGAACATTTCTCGCACAGCGGAAGATTTGAAAATCGAGCGCAGCCATCTGCACCGCAAGATCAAATTGCTGGATGTAGAAATGCGTCCGGAAGCATAAGTTCGACTTGGTCGGGACGAAGGAGGACGCGAGTACGGCTGGAACAGAGAAGGCATGGGAAACCTCAGGTGACTTCTGAGATCGGACCCATGCCTTTTCTACGTGCTTCCGGTGTCTTAGGACTGGTTGCGGAATCTCTGCACCGCATAACCCAGGCCGAATATCCCCACACCAACGCTCATGAGCAAAAGGACGGGCGGTTCCGGGACCGCTTGTGCAGAACCATTAGTGTAGTTCGAAGCTTGGACCGGCGCGTTCACTGGTCCCACTTCTGAATTGCTGGATCGCCTCGAAAATGCATCGGAGGTCGCCGGCAGAGAGAGAAGCACGGCAAGTAACAACGCCGAACCGTAAATCGACCTTTTCATTATTCCCCCCTTGCTGAAATGAGTGTTGTTAAGGCTCAGATCAACAATTTGTTGATCCTGTGTTGGTTCAATATTCATATGAAGGAGGGCGAACGGCAATTCCCACATAAGGGCTACGTACTCCTGCGTGCCTAAGGTTGAGTCCTTCTGGCGATAGGCAAGAGTGCTGAATTCATCTATCTTCGATGATGGATTATTGTATATATACGTACGTAAATATATAGCCATACAAGTTCTTAGGGGCAGTATGGGTAAGATGCTTACCAATGGAGGGCAATGCGAGCGTGACAATAATGCGTGCTGACCTTGAGATGGCCATCCTGGCTGGCGCTGATCTGCGGGGGGCCGCTCGTGGTTGTGCAACTTAAAACAGGCGATGTTGCTGGAGCATGGAGTCGGACGAGTGGTTGGGATATCACCTAGGGGATTTACTAGGAGACCCACATTTGCCTCCTCCTTAGGATGCCCCTCGATTCTTCTCAGCCCTGTTCAGTAGACCGGAGGTTCCTATGTTTGGGACAGATCTTCTTCGTCTCTTTTTGGAACGCCACGTCGGAAATGTGCATCTCCTTTTCTTGGTTATTACGAGTCTTCCAATGGTGATGTGTAGTGGAGGTGGTCAAGAAACAGGTGGTCAAGAAACCATGCAGCCAGGTGTTTCGCAAGTTGTGCCACAGGCATATCTTAAGGCTTCGAACACTGACGCAGGTGACTGGTTTGGGGCGGGCGTCGCTGTATTCGGCGACACGCTGGTCGTGAATGCTCGCACTGAGGACAGCGCGGCCACGGGGATTAATGGAAACCAGACAGATAACAGCATGACTGACAGCGGAGCCGTCTATGTCTTTACTCGAGCAAGCGGGGTGTGGACGCAGCAGGCTTATCTCAAGGCCTCCGACACCAACGCCGATGCCAGGTTTGGCTATTGGGTCGATCTCGAGGGGGATACACTTGTCGTCGGTGCCCCCATTTCAGGCGATACTGGCACGGTCTATGTGTTCACACGCACGGGAGGCGTCTGGAGTCAGCAGGCTGCTCTGAAGGCATCCAATGCGAGAGCCGGTGACTTTTTCGGGTCCAGCGTGGCCATATCCGGTGACACAGTGGTCGTGGGCGCTCGCTTTGAGGACAGCGGGGCCCAGGGAATCGACGGAAACCAGACCGATGATAGCGCTCCTGACAGTGGAGCAGCTTATGTCTTTACGCGGACGGGCAGCGTCTGGAGTCAACAGGCTTATGTGAAAGCCTCCAACACCAGAGCGGGTGATCGTTTTGGGTTCAGCGTCGACCTCTCAGGGAATACGCTCCTCGTCGGTGCTCCGTCTGAGGACGGTGCGGCCGTCGGGATCGGAGGAGACCAAGCGAATACCAGTACTCCTGACAGTGGAGCTGCCTACGTCTTTACTCGAAATGGTAGCGTTTGGATCCAGGAGGCTTATGTGAAGTCCACCAACACCGGGTCCGGCGACGGGTTCGGCAATGGGGTGGCTATTGCAGGAGACACTTTCCTGGTCGGAGCTCCATTTGAGGACAGTGTGGCTGTGGGAATTGAAGGAAACCAGGCAGACAACAGCGCACCCGACAGTGGCGCAGCCTACGTTTTTTCAAAGACGGGCGGAGCCTGGAGCCAGGAGGCTTATCTTAAGTCGTCCAACACTGGAGTCGGTGACTTCTTTGCATTCCATGTCGCCATGACGACTCAGACGTTGCTCATTGGCGCCCATCAAGAAGATAGCGCAGACCAGGTGGTTGGAGGGAATGGTGCCGATAATTCCGCTCCTGACAGTGGAGCAGTCTATGTTTTTACTCGGCAAAGTGGGGTCTGGAGTCAACTTGCCTACGTGAAGGCTTCGAACGCAGGAGCAAATAACTGGTTTGGGGCCGCCTTGGCTGTGGACGGAAACACGGTGGCCGTGGGGGCTAACAAAGAGAACCGCGCAGCGATGGCGACCGAGGCCAACCAAGCCGATCACAGCGCTCCGGAGAGTGGAGCCGCCTACGTTTTCCAACTACAATGAGGAAGATGGATGCCGTCGAGGCCAGTACTAATTTCGGACATGCCTGGTGTTGTGTTCTTGAGCCTGAAATCTAAAAATGGTCATGCACGATACCGAGCTTGCGGGGAATGCGATGTGAGTAAATTCATTTCTTCCTACTGGCTGGAAGCGCCGGTCGAAATCGAATCACCGAATTGCTTGCTTGCAGCCAAGGTTTCTCTCCCGGTATAGGAATCCGTTGGTCTATTTGACCCCGACAGTCCTCCAAATTACACTGCTGCCATTCAGGCTGCCTTTGCCCCATACCAGCCGCCCGACCAACGGCCTTTCAAAGAATGTAGCTCGACCGATTGGTCCATAAATCCCCAAGAATGCGTCATCTGGTATGTCGGACGTATCGATCTTCACACCAGCAAGCTGGATCTGTGGCTCCGCTGCAGATTGCAGCGGAGCCTCTAGCACAATGGTCAGAGAAAGTCCTGTCCTCTCAACTTCAGTGGCGGATGCTCGTTGGCCCTCCATGAGTTTCGCATGGATTTTGAGGTGATCGCCGATTCGGATATTCTCAAAAGGGATGACAACACCCCCGCCTTCAATCAGTGTTCGAGCGTCAGTTTCAATGACAAGCCCCGGAAGCCCGGTCAGAGTGAGAGTGCGAGATTGAAGGTCGATTGACTCGACGTTCGATTCTGCCTGAAGGTTCTCCTTGAATACGACTTCATGAGCTTCTAACAGGCCTTGTATCAGGCTTCCATGGATCAATACATGCGCGCCAGGGATGAGCTCATCCGCTGTGCCACCCTCGAACGTTGTGTCGGACAACAGTGTTATTGGATGGTTGTTGATCGTCAGTGCGCCTGACTGAGTCATGTGGGTAATAAAGCCTTCAATTTTTGCTTCAGAACTGCCTTCGACGCTGAGGCTGAGTGGCTTAATGCTGATGGATCTAAGAGTGGCGCCATGCGGCACTTCGTTTCGGGGCTGCCATGCATCTCCGCGTACATGGACGAGACGACCGTTCCAAGGCATCGTGTCTCCCACTAGGATGTCACTGATGACTGCAGAGGAGTACTCCACCACCAGTTGTCCGATTTCAAAGCGTTTAGCCACCGTATCATGATTCTTAATAACGCCCTCCACTTCAAACTGTGGCATGCCGCTGCGCCTCATGACCAAGGTAGCGAGAATGTGACCATCTCCCGCGACAAACCCGCTGACTTCGATTGCGTCCACTCCTGGCTTAAGGTTGGCTATGGAACCTTCAATCACGGTTTTTGGGTCTACCGTGACTGATTGCCCGAGCACGACCAACCCGGAGCCATCGGGCGCAACAGATTGAACGACCCCTTCCACGGTTTCTTCAAAGGTGATTATATCTGCCACGCGGTTCGCAGGCGTTTCCGATGGCGATTGTGCCGTCCCTCGAACAATCACCACCATGCCGAGCTTCAAATTGTTTTCTGTGCTGCATGGCTCTCCATCCATACAGTAGAGGGAATTGGAGGTGTCGTATTCCGTTCCTGAGACGGAGAGATCGTGCAGTTTAGTTACGGGTCCAGAGGAGACGATGGAGATCGAGCCCGTCCCGCCAATGCCACCGCCTGCTTGAGGACTTGGACTGCACGCTGGCAATGCAGAGAACGATATGGTTAGAGCGAGCGCTAAGACCTTCATATCGGTTGCGTTGACATGAGGCCGCCAGGTTAATGTGGACGCATCAGCCGTTCTGATCGAGCCGTTCTTCAAAGTGATAGACACCAAGGCCGATTCGCACTCGACCCTTCCCTTTGACAGTTGGATTGACATCGCGGTCACGATGGGCAAGCCAGCGGTCAAGCCCCTCGAGCATTTCTTGGGCACGAGCCTGGGCGATTGACTGGAAGGCATCGGCCCACTCCATCGGCACATTGTCGTACATCACTTTGCGTTGGATGCGTGGCCGGGAAGGATTTGCATACAAGTTGTGCTCGATTGTACTAATGAGGTCGGCAGTATCCTGCCCCAGAATTGTCAACTGTTGATCCATGCCTCTTTGAGGGATGTACCCGCGAACGACCAGCCCGATACGCCCATCTCCCAACCGCTTTACAGCCCTTACCCGCATTAACTCATCCAGCATCGCGCGCTGTGGGATGTCTCCGCTATAGCGTTTGACGAGGGCGCTGAAGGATAGGCGTTTTCCGACCCTTCGGAGTGGCACAGGATGGCCGTTGCCATCACTAAAATCGGGGTCACGCATCCACCCAGTAATGACGCGCGCCGCACGATTGTATTCCTCTTCATACCGATCTTCCCGCTTGCGGGGAGTGTCGAGCAGCAGTTGGACCTCTTTGCGGGTAAGCCCCGTGAGGATTGCAATGCGTGACGTCGTTGCTGGCTTCGCGCGAATTCCAAATTCATCGCGAGCGACGAGTACGTAGGTTTCCTTCACCAATTCATAGAAGGATTTGGCCGCGATCCCGTTCCGCAGTAGGATCCGGACCAAAGGGGGGAGCAATCTACGAGCGGCCGCAGCAAGTCCTTTACTACCCATTCCGTGAGAACTTATTCGTAACACTTAAGAGATGTCAAGCCAAGCCGCTGGGCCTTGCAGCCTGCCCATGCCGTGTCCTAAAATTGGGAAACTTTTCCCAATTACTTTTACCAAGCGCCTTTGTGAAATGAGGTAACTTTGAGGGCTCCGACTTCGTTACCATTTGGTCTTGAAGCAGCCAGCTCGCCTCTCGCTCCCAAAGTAAATTCACTGCTTCTACTTAGCTGCCTGTTCATATCCGAATTGTGTATTGCAGTCATGTTAGTGGCATTCTACGTGAAGGGTGATCGCCCCTTCACACTGCTCCTTTCTAACAGGTCGGGCATCGTATTTCTCATGGCCGGCGCTGGCTTGGTCCTAGCCGCCGCTGTTATTGTTTCTCAATATAAGGCAAGCCTTCGATCAAGATCACATGACTTTCGGCTGTTATTAACGATACACCTCGCTATGGTCATACTCGTCCTCATAACTGCTGAGGTTGCCATAAGGGCAGGCACAAGCCGTTCTACGGAAGGGGAGATCTGGAGATGGAGAATGCTGCTGCCGAAAAGCTGGTCAAATCTTGCGCTGTATGAAAGAAAGCTTCTCGATCAGCAGGCCGATCGTCTCTCCTACCTCGTGTACGATGATCTGATGGGATGGACGCTCGGACCGAACAAGCGGAGCGCCAACGGCCTCTACTATTCCAGTTGGGAAGGTATACGTGCTCCGCAAGAGGGTATTTCCTTCGCAAGAATTACCAATAAGTTACGGATCGCCTTAGTAGGAGATTCTTTTACCTTCGGCGACGATGTGAGGTATGAAGACTCTTGGGCCTACTTCCTTCAGGAAGGGTTGGGGTCAAAGTTTCAAGTTTTGAACTTTGGCGTTAGCGGCTATGGGGTAGATCAGGCCTATCTTAGGTACGAAAAAGATGTTCGCGGGTGGAAGCCGAACATCGTGATCTTTGGGCTGGTGTCCGATGATTTCGAACGTACCATGAGGCTCTATCCTGCTCTCAGCTCCTGGGTGAATTTCCCTTTCTCCAAGCCTCGTTTCCTCTTGCGTAACGGGAATCTCAAAGCACTCAATGTGCCTCCTCTTACACCGAAAGACACATTCTCTCGAGAATCGATTTCTGAGCTACCCTTCTTGGAGTACGATAGAAGCTATAAGCCGAGCCAGTGGCAATCTAGCTTCGTCCACCATTCTTATCTCGCTCGGGTTGTTATGACCTTGTTTCCACGGTGGGAAGATGCCGGAGATGATAACTCTGATTCAGCACTATCGTCTGTGAACGCCTCGATCTTGAACGCCTTCATTCAATCGGCAGCCTCCGAACGAACCATCCCAATTATTGTTTACTTTGCCCAAAAAGCGGAGTTTACTGAAGTCGCTCCAACCCTCCCAATTGGCAAAAAAGTGCTGCAAGAGGCAGGCATTGCATATACCGACCTTACACCTTGTGTGATGCCATTGACGTCTGCTGAACGATTTGTCGATAAGCTGTCCCATTATACAGCGGAAGGCAACGCGAGGGTCGCGCAATGCTTGCTTAAGCGTATTAATGAGGCTGTGAGCCAACATTGATTTCTTTGCTGTCAGTCACCGATTAGCATCAGGCCAATTTCCTAAATATAGGTTCTCCCTCGTTATGAGCGCTTTCCTCTGGCAAATTTTTTAACAAACACGCCAACACGATCCGAACGTTCCGTCATTAGCGACGTTTCAAGGGCTTACGTGTATCCCACAAGCTATCGTACAGACCTCCAGCGTTAAATCTTTTGACAACACTTCTTGTTCCATCCGTAATGACTTCTTCAATTTTTCAACTATTTCGAGACTGGTATGGAAAATGCTGCTACTTCAGCAGATTGCGCTCATGGAGGGATTTCACGAAATTCTTGGAGCCGCATATGAATCTCGTCCTGTTAATCGCGATCGGGTTTCTCGCACCGACTCAAGCCTTCGCAAGTATTGAGACCTCAGTTCCGGAACCAGTAAGCCTGATCTTGCTCGGGTCCGGTCTTGCCGGATTAGGTGCGGCAGAGCTCATCCGTGGACGCAGGGACAAGTGGAAACACATCTACCCCACAATCAGGAAACTGAACACGTAGGAGGAATCGTGATCAAGCTGCAAGAGCGTGCTATTCGCATTGGTCTCATTATTACAGGAGTGCTTCTGCCGTTTGACGTCAATGCCAGTGGTTCTATTCCAGCTCCCGAACCAGTCAGTCTGACGTTGCTCGCTGTCGGCGCGGCCGGATTGGGCGCGGCCGCGTGGATTCACCGGCATAAAGACAAATAAGAAACGACTGTTGTTCAACCGGTCCGTCTATTTGCTTTTTCACATAAATTTCCTGAGAGGTTCTGTTATGAAATATCTTATGCTGTTAGTTGCGATTGGTTTGCTCGTGCCGATCCAAGCCAATGCGAGTCAAGTTCCTTCGGTACCGGAACCAGTAAGCCTGATACTGCTCGGGACCGGCCTCGCAGGGTTAGGTGCGGCAGAGTTCATCCGTCGACGTAGAGGCAAGTAGAAGCACGCCTGACACTTACCACCAATGTTTCACCACAGAGGAGGCATTGCGATGAAGCTTTTTCAAGACTGCGGTTTCCTTCTTATTGGTCTCGTTCTGACAGGGGTGCTCCTACCGCTTCAAGCCTACGCCACGACACCTCCTAATGGAGTCCCCGAACCAGTCAGTCTGGCGTTGCTCGCCGTCGGCGCTGCCGGAGTGGGTGCCGCCGCGTGGATTCGCCGGCGGAAGGACAAATAAGCAGAGGCATCGTTCCGCTGAAAGACGGGAGAAGGGCTTATCTGGCCACAGTCGGCTCTCGATGAAAATGCAAAGGGCCAGCCCCTCCCGGAGGCTGGCCCTTTGCTTCTAGGCTACTCTTCTACAGACGAGTTAGATCTGGATTGCTTTCCGCCTCCAAATCCCCATTCCGGCAAACGCAGCTCCGAGCAGCATCAACGATGATGGCTCGGGAGCGGGAACGGTTGCCGACAGAAGACTGCCATGGCCATCGCCTTGATCGGCGCCTCCGAAAAACACTTTCAGATGGGGCCCAGGCACGCCAAACTGGTCCGGAATGGTCAGATTAAATGCACCAGATCCTTTCGTAACCGTGAGTGTGAAATCATTACTCAACGGCATAAAGGGGGAGGGTGTGTTAAAACAAGTACCGCCGCCTGTCCCTCCGCAGCCATTGGCCCCCGCATTAAGACCACCTGGGACCGTATTCCAGGTAACTCCTCCGCCACTCGCCGAGAGGTTCGATGCGGTGCCATAATTGTTGATCTGGAACGCATTCAGCGTTTCAATTCCAAGCCAACTTCCGGTTGCATTGAGCGCATTGGTCACCCGCAGCAACAGGTTGCTCCCACTCAGGCTCAAGTCAAAAGTGACATTCTGAAATGTCAACGAATTGGCCCACGAGGCCGGCGTACCAACCAACCCGAGACTCAGGACCATCACTGCAATGAGTAAAACCATTTTTCCTTTCATTCTGTTTCACCTCCTTCATTTGTTGAGTAGCATCAAGACCATCCTGATGCGCGTTACCAACATATAGTAGGGAAGCAGACACAAAAAATAATGCGCAAGTAGTGCGGCAGAACATCCCCTGCGGCCATGTTGCCGCACCGGCCAACACGGAGGACTTGATCCTACGTCGAGGAAAGCCAGATCCACTTCTGGTCAAAATGGTGTTGAACAAGCCGGGCTGATTCTCCGGAGGGGACCGGCCTTTGCTTTTCTGGGAAAAATCTCATCGGCGGAAAAGAAGATGCTAAACAACGTCTGTTTGACCTCCTTCCAACCCCTCCGCTAAGATGCGTCCCCTGCTATGACCACCTATCGGGAAGCCGGCGTAGACATGGACGCCGGAGACGAATTCGTCGACCGCATCAAGCCGCTCGTCCGCTCGACCTTCCGGCCGGAGGTTTTGACGGATCTCGGGGGGTTTGGTGGCCTCTTCCGCCTGCAAAGCAAACAGTATGAAGATCCAGTGCTGGTATCCGGTACCGATGGGGTCGGTACCAAACTGAAGATCGCTTTCCTGATGGACCGGCACGACACAATCGGTATCGACCTCGTCGCTATGTGTGTCAACGACATTGCCGTAAGCGGAGCGGAACCCTTGTTTTTTCTGGACTATTTCGCGACTGGCACTCTAGCCGTCGATAAGGCAGCACAAGTGGTGACCGGCATCGCCGAAGGCTGCCGTCAGGCCGGTTGCGCGTTGATCGGTGGAGAGACCGCCGAGATGCCCTCAATGTATCCTGATGGGGAATACGATCTGGCTGGGTTCGCCGTCGGAGTTGTCGATAAACCAAAGATCATCGATGGCAAGGGCATTCATCCCGGCGATGCGATTCTGGGATTAGCCTCTTCTGGATTGCACAGTAATGGCTATTCGCTGGTCCGGCGGGTCTTCTTCGATGAGGCCAAACTCACCGTCACCAGTTCGTTGCCGGAGTTGAACCGCCCCTTGGGCGATGTGCTTCTCACGCCGACAAGGATCTACGCCAAGCAGATTCTGGCACTGGTAAAGGAATTTCCGATCAAAGGAATCGCGCATATCACAGGCGGCGGCATCACCGAAAACTTACCGCGCATCTTCCCTCAGGGGGTACGAGCCAGGATTGACCGAACCGCCTGGACGAGCCCCCCGATCTTTCAGGCCTTGAGGAGACTGGGAGAGATCGAGCGCGAGGAGATGTACCGGGTGTTTAATATGGGCATCGGTTTGATCCTTGTGGTACCGCCTCGATCGGCTCATGCCGTCTTGAAGAAAGCCGGCGAGCTGGGCGACGAAGGTTGGCAGATCGGCGAAATCGTGGCCTCGTCAGGGGCAGAACCGGAGGTGGAATATGTCGGCTAAGCGGTCATCGCCGCTTCGTGTAGCCGTCTTGGCCTCCGGCCGAGGCTCCAATCTCCAGGCCATCATCGATGCGATCGAGGCGGGGCAGGTCCAAGCGCAGATCGTCGCGGTGATCAGCAACAAGAAGGATGCGGTGGCGCTGGATCGCGCCCGCAAGCACGGTCTGCCTGAACTTTTCGTTGATCCCAAGCCTTTCGCGGGACAACCCGACAGCCGAGAGGCGTACGACCGAGTCCTTCTTGAGGTGCTTCAGCAGCAACACGTGGAATTAGTACTGTTGGCGGGCTACATGAAGATTGTGACAGCGGTCCTCGTCAATGTGTTTGCCAACCGGATGATGAACATTCATCCCTCGCTGCTTCCGTCCTTCCCCGGCCTGGAGGTCCAAAAGAAGGCGATCGACTGGGGCTGCAAACTGGCGGGATGCACTGTCCACTTCGTCACGGAAGGCGTGGATGAAGGCCCGATCATCGTACAAGCGGCCGTGCCGGTCCTTGATAGCGATACGTCGGAAGCGTTGGCCGCCCGTATTCTCGAGCAGGAGCACAAGATCTATCCTCAGGCGGTGCAGCTCTTCGCCGAGGGTCGTCTGAAAGTCAATGGACGCCAGGTACAGATCGCTGGCGCGAAGCCTGTCGGCGACGCCATCATCAGCCCCTCCTAACCGGCTTCGGCTTGTCGCCTCCTGCTAGAGACTCCTGGGCGGGTCGTGTATAATGCGTCTTCACGGGGACGCGAGCCATTTCCTCCCCGTTCTTCTACCGCAGCCTTTCAGTCTGCACACTGATGTGCAACATCAACCCTGCGGGATTCTAAGCTCGCGTCACCGTTCCCTCTAGGTGGGGGGCTAGCTCAGTTGGGAGAGCACTACGTTCGCAACGTAGGGGTCGCGGGTTCAACTCCCGTGCCCTCCACCAAAAATATACCTAGGTAAATAGATGTACATCATTTTTATTGGGTTGCTTCGATAATAACTCGATAGTTTTGTTCATCATCGGTGCTTTCCGTTGCAGATGGAGAAGTTCCAGAAAAAAACGGGCCGCGACTTCCCAATGCAGAGGTTATCCACCTACTGGAAATACGTGTATTTTCGATCTATCGAAAATGCGTGTATTTCGACCTATCGATTTAACTAGTAAAACAAAGCGGTCAGCCATGTTAGATTTTGCTCGACACGTCCCACTTTAACCTGGGGTGATCTTTGGCAGATACGCGGGCAACGACACGCGTCTTAGTCGTAGATGATGAATCCTTGGTCCGCCGGATTCTCAAACAAATCCTCGCAAGCTACCAAGATTTGGAATTGGTTGGCGAGGCAGCCAATGGCGAAGAAGCCATTGCCGCCGTGGAGAGGCTTCAACCAGACGTTGTGGTGATGGATATCCGCATGCCAGCATCCGATGGGATCGCAGCGGCTCGGGTGATTAAAGAAAAGTATCCCCATGTGAAAATCATCGGCTTGTCAGAGCATGCGTCTGGATTCAACACAGATGCGATGGAACGAGCTGGCGCAGTAGGGGTCTATCTCAAATCGATGGCGTTGGAAGACCTCTACCCGGCAATTAAAGCCGCTCATCCGGCGATTTAGGTCAACGGCGTTTCCGGTCAAAGCTATGCCTCCTCACAAATACCGCGTTCTATTGGTCGATGATTACGTGCCGGTCCGTATTACACTGCGGAGTATGCTCACAGGGTATCCTGATCTTCAAATCGTGGGTGAAGCGTGCGATGGTAAACAAGCGATAGAACAGGTTGCAGCCTGTCAGCCGGACATTATCCTTATGGATTACCACATGCCAGTGATGAACGGCATTGAAGCTGCCCGCCTTATCAAGAAATCCTGGGAAGCGACAGTGATTATTGGATTATGTACGGTCCCGGATACCTTCGTCACGGATGGATTTCTGAATGCAGGCGCCCTAGCCGTGGTACACAAAGAACGGATAGAGCATCTTCATTCTGCGATTCAACGAGTTTTTCCCAAAAGAGCGTCATCGGATTGCCTTATAGCGCAACATTAACTGCGCAAAGCCGCTAACGTCGATAGCGGCATACACGGATCTAGAGGATCGTTCGGCAACGCCGGCTATGATCCTCATGCGAATTTTAGGCTGCCAAGGCAAGCCCATGGATTTCGAAGCGGAGCAGGGCTGCCAATGATGGTTGGATCGCCTGCCCTCCACCACCGCTAGTAACTACTGCGAGACAAGAACCCAGTAACCGGCTATAACTGCCTTGCGCCAAGAATGAGTAGCCCTTGCCTCGCTCGCGCCTGACTCCATGCCACAGAACGATCAGTCCTCTACCGCTCACGCTCCTTCTGGGCTATGTGTATCGGTGAATGTCTGCATGATTGTGAAATACGACGTAGACGGTCCGAC
>Ga0207648_10004304_pt1 | contig 14666 bp, 9 predicted proteins | sample KBSMisM32_FD_184310 | JGI IMG/M metagenome (GOLD analysis project Ga0207648, IMG submission 184310) | Miscanthus rhizosphere microbial communities from Kellogg Biological Station, Michigan, USA - KBS Miscanthus M3-2 (SPAdes) (version 2) | ecosystem: Host-associated > Plants > Roots > Rhizosphere...
CCACTGAACAAACAACTTCCGGAGGAGCCAATGATAGATACCGTGTTGTTTATCTGGAAGGATCGCTTGCTTATGATCGGATAATTGGTAAACACGCCGTATCTGTGCTTACTGTTGCAAACCAGCAAAACAGGCTGGTATTCAGTTCCACCAATCTTCCGGAAAAATATACGGCCTATGCAGGTAAATTAAATTATTCCTTTAATGAAAAATACATAGTTGAAGGTGCCGTCAGTTATGGCGGATACAACTGGCTTGAACCATCAAAACGTTGGGCCACTTACTGGGCTGGAGGCCTTGGCTGGAACCTGCATAATGAAGAGTTCATCAGCCGCAACCTGCCTATAATCAGCAATTTCAGGCTAAGAGCAAACTATGGATTGACTGGCCAGGCAAATGCCGGGTATTTTTCGTACATACAAACCTATTTTAACGGCAATGGCTATTGGTTTGGCTCCGGATCTTCATTGGAAAGAGGATCGGGGGAAAATGCTATTGCCAATACAGGTCTTGTTCCTGAAAAAGCAAAAAAATTTGATGCCGGAATTGATCTTGGATTGTGGCAAAATAAATTGACCATAACAGCCGACTATTTCTATAACAGGTTCTATGATCTTGTAGCTGCACCCACTTTTACAACTGCAGTATTTGGCGCAGGCTATCCAACTGAAAACTATCAGCGGTTTAACTACTGGGGAACCGATATTTCAGCAACATGGCGACAAAGCATAAAAGCATTTAACTATTTTGTTTCTGGTAATTTCTCACTGGTTCAATCAAAAGTTGTGTACAATGCAGAATTACCCAGGAATTACGATTACCAGATCACAACTGGAAAGCCTGTTGGACTGCTATACGGTTATTCCGCGGTTGGCTTGTTTAAATCATACGATGAAATTAATAACCCTGCTACAGCAGTTCTCCCTTCATCTCCCAAATCTTCTCTAAGGCCCGGCGACATACGCTATCTTGACCGTAATGGTGATGGCCAGATTACAGTTGATGATCAGGGGCCTATTGGTAATGCAAAACCTACTATTTATTATGGTCTTTATACCGGTTTTAGTTTTAAAGGTTTTGATCTTTCAGTACTTGTTCAGGGTACGTATTATCGCCAAAGTTATGTAAGCGGCGATTTCATGAACGGCTTTGGAAACGGTGGACAAAATAATGCCTATGAGTATAATTTGGGCAGGTTTACAGCAACAACAGCTGAAACAGCTACACAACCGAGGTTGTGGTTGGGTAACAATACAAATAATACACAGACTTCCTCTTTTTGGTTAAAGGATAATGATTTTATCCGGCTTAAAAATGCAGAGCTGGGCTATATATTCCCCGAAAAATTATCTCGCAAAATTGGCCTTCCCTCAGTACGCTTGTTTGCCAATGGATTGAATCTGCTTACCTGGGCAGAAATCCATGACGAGAGAAAGGACCTTGATCCGGAGGCATGGGGAGCTGCTTACCCTATCATGAAGATTTTCAATTTCGGTATCAACATTAAATTTTAATCGATAATGTATTGTTGTATGAAAAAGAATTATGGCTGGCTCAGCCTTGTTTTAACTACAATCATTTTTACAGCATCATCCTGTAAGAAAGCTTTTGAAGATAAACCACTTCAGCTGCAAACTATAGATTTTACCTTTGATGAGAGAGACCCTACAGGAGAGCAGGCAAATTGGTGGGTGACCAACATGTACCTTAAAATCCCTTCCGGGTATAGCCGGATGTTGGGTGGTTCCAGTTTTGGTCTCAGTGGAACTCAAAACAACATTTCCCTTGTACCATTGGAATGTTTTTCAGACGATGCTGTTCCAAGTGCGGACGGAAATGAAGCATGGAATATTATTCGCGGCGGATACAGTCCTGTTTCTCAATTTGATGATAACTGGGCCAATTCTTATAGCGTTATAAGAGCAGCAAATATTTTCCTAAATAATTACCTCAGGGTTCCATGGGCAGATTCATCCCGGAAAGTATGGTTGCCCAACGAGGCCCGTGCACTCAGAGCCTATTTTTATTACGAGTTGGTCAGGAGGTACGGAGGCGTGCCGTTGGTCGGTAATAAAGTTTTCGAACCTAATGATCCCGAATTACTGAATTTAAAACGCAACAGCTTTGAAGAGTGCGTCAATTACATTGTATCGGAGCTTGATGTAGTTAAAGACAGCCTTCGTCCCGATGCTTCCCTTGCTAACAGAACAACCGATGCCAATTTCGGAAGAATGCGTAAAAGTATTGTAATGGCTATCAAGGCTAAGGTTTTGCTCCTGGCGGCCAGTCCCTTATTCAATCCTTCGTTAAATCCAGGTAAACCTTATACCGGTTATCCAACTTACAGTGCGGAAAGATGGAAAGCAGCTGCAGATGCTGCCAAAGCTGTTATGGATCTGGGTATTTATGATCTGGAGCCTAATCGCTACACCCTGGTGTTGCAGAGAGCAAATAAAGAACATATTTTCTTTAGGATGAGTGATCCCCGTATTGATAATTCATACGGTTATTATATGTCACCTCCCGGATATAAACCGGCTAATCGCAATAGTGAAGGAAGAGTTAGCCCAACACAGGAATTTGTTGATGCATTCCCGATGAAGAATGGAAAAACCATAATAGACCCTGCATCTGGTTATAATCCATCAAATCCTTATGCAGGCCGTGACCCTCGCCTGGAACAAACTGTATTTTATAATGGCGCTAAATGGCTGCAAAGACCCATAGAAATTTTTGAGGGCGGAAAAGACAAGCCGAATAATGCAACTCTTGCTCCTGTACAGACACAAACTGGCTATTACGCTAAAAAGTTTTGCGCAAACGATAGTAGCAGTGCAAATTATACAACCACTTTTTACCGGGATGGTGGCTTTGTTCCGCCATGGAGCATCATCAGGTATGCGGATATTCTCTTAATGTATGCTGAGGCAAAGAACGAATATTCCGGCTCCGACGCCTCTATATATGCGGCTGTTGAAAAAATTCGCCAGAGAGCAGGTCTGTCACCTTATGTTCTGCCGGCAGGATTATCACAGGCTGAAATGCGTGAGGTGGTACGTAATGAACGCAGAATTGAGTTGGCATTTGAAGAACAAAGATTTTGGGATATACGCAGATGGAAAATTGCAAAAACCGTTTACGGAACCACACTTCATGGAGTAACCATTACTAAAAATGCAAATGGAACATTCAGTTATGCCGGAAAGGATGTAACAACTCCCTATTTCGCAGATGCCATGTATTTGCTTCCTATTGCAATAAAAGAAACGCAGGTAAATCCAGGAATTGAACAAAACCCCGGGTATTGATTTTTTTGAATACAATAAATAACAGCATATGAAAATAAAAATATTCATACTGATGTGGTTTCTGCTGGTATCAACCGCTGTATGGTCTCAAAACATAACTGTAAGAGGCAGTATAGTTAATGAAAACAATGAATCAGTGAGTGGAGCTACCATTTCAGAATTGGGCAACGAAAAAAATGCAAGTTCCTCTGACGAACAGGGAAGTTTTGTTATCAAAATAAAATCGGGCGGGAAACTGGTGATCTCGAACATCGGATATCATTCTCAAACTGTTTCCGCAGGTTCAGGAACATCATTGCTGATCCGTCTTGTATCCAATGTAAAAGGTTTGGAAGATGTAGTGGTGGTAGGTTTTGGCCGTCAGAAAAGGATCACAAGTACCGGAGCTGTTAGCTCCGTGAAGGGTGAAGAGATCAGGTCAGTTCCTACAGCTAGTATTCAAAATACCCTTGTCGGCCGTCTGCCTGGTTTCTTCAGCCAGCAAAGAAGCGGGCAGCCTGGGTCTGAAGCTGCCGATTTTTTTATCAGGGGAGTTAATTCCATTAATGGAGATAACAGACCGTTAATTATAGTAGATGACATCGAATACGATTATACACAGCTTGCCCAGTTAAATGTTAACGAAATAGAATCCATCTCAATCCTGAAGGACGCGGCTACTACATCAATTTATGGATTAAAAGGCGCCAATGGCGTGTTAGTTGTCACTACTACCAGGGGACGAATCGGAAAGCCCCGGATCAATGTTACGGCTGAAAGCGGTATCAACAAAGTGATCAGGATGCCCACCTTCCTGGATGCTTATACCACAGCATTGCTACGGAACGAGGCAACTATAAACGATGCATATGGTCAGTCCCAGACCCCGGTGCTTCCCTTTACTCCAGATGATTTGCAAAAGTTTAAAGACGGGTCTGACCCTTATGGACATCCAAACGTTAATTGGACAAAGGTTTTACTTAATACAACATCTTCACAATCCCGTTTCAATGTGGACTTCAGTGGAGGAAATTCTCTGGTAAAATATTTTACATCCCTTGGCTATTTTACAGAGAATGGTATTCTAAAAGAGTTCAAGCCGGTTGGAGATTATGTCAACACCAATTACTTCTATAACCGCTTTAATTACAGGTCCAATCTTGATATTACGCCTACCAAAACACTAAAGATCAGGTTTGATATCAATGGCCGGTTTGAAACTGTTAATAATCCGAGCGGGATACAGGAAGGTGCCGGATTATTTTATGAACTGAGTGCATTTCGTTACACGGCGCCTTATGCCATGCCCCTTATGAATCCTAACGGAAGTTATGGCTATGCGTCTCATGCAGGCGCTGTAACTAATAACGGTGCAATCAATCCAATTTTTCGATTGGCAAATGGAGGTTACATAAGAAAGTTCAATAATAATTATAATATAGTTGCAGGTGCCGATCAAAAACTTGATTTTGTTACACCAGGTTTGTCTGCTAAGATAAATGTCTCTTATGCTGGAAATAATAATGAAGGGCGCAACCTTAATCGTAGTGGCCTGCCTGCTTATAAATATAATGTTGCTACAAACTCTTACTCAATCAGAGATGCAAGCCAATACCGTATGCTGCCTTACTCCATTGCAGTTCCGGCAGGGGCCTTTAATTCTACCACAATTGTTCAGGCGTCTCTAAACTATGATCGCACAATTGGTAGCCATCATTTCACTGGGCTTTTGCTGATAAATCAGCGTAATTATATCGATGGTTTCAAAATTCCCATTAATTACCGCGGAACTACCGCCCGGCTGGATTATGATTTTAAGCGTAAATACCTTTTGGGCGTTACGGTTGCACGTAATGGCAATGATTTATTCCGCAAGGAAAACCGGTATGGAATATTTCCGGCAGTTTCATGGGGATACAACCTGTCTGAAGAAAAGTTCTTCAAAGACCTGTTCCCATTTTTTGACATGTTTAAGATCAGAGGTTCTTATGGTCTTGTTGGATCAGATGCCAGTTATCCAACCACAGTAACCAATGTAATTCAGTATACCACAACAGGCTCAAATTACTATGGTAATACCACAGTGGAGGGCGCCCTGGTAAATCCTGATGTTACCTGGGAAAAAGAGAGGAAAACTGACGTAGGGTTAGAGGTTAACATGTTCCAGGGAAGGGTTATGTTAAGCGGCAGCTATTTTTATAATTACCGCTATGACCAATTGATCGATCAGGGTGGCGTTCCTTTATTACTTGGGCAGGCTCTCCCAAAAAAGAATATTGGCAAATCGGAGAATAGAGGCTTTGATGGAGTTATAACTTACAAGGATAAAAAAGGAAATATTAATTATTCTGTTAGCGCAAATGTTTCCTATGCTGTAAATCGCATAGTTTATATAAGTGAAGCCCCTGATTATCCTTATCAGGCAAGAACAGGAACCAGGCTGGGTTTAACATTAGGATATCATAACCTTGGATTCTATCAGCCTGAAGATTTTGATGCAAACGGAAAGGCAAAGAAAGGGATAGTTATACCGCTATGGAGCGTAATACAACCGGGAGACCTGAAATATGAAGATTTGAATGGAGATGGTATTATCACCGATGCCGATAAAACCTGGTTGTCAAAACCAAATTTGCCAAACACCAATTTGGGCGCTGAGTTTACAATTGGTTATAAAGGCTTGACATTAAGAGCACTCGTTCAGGGCGCATATGGTTATGCCGTGCAGGTAACTGCAGAAGGTGCAGGCGATGCTTTCAATAGCAATTTACGTCCCTGGAACCTGGAGCGCTGGACACCGGCAACGGCTGCAACCGCTACCTATCCACGCATTGGTCTAAATACTAACATCAACAATATATCCTGGCAAACGATCTCTGATTTCTGGTTTGCCGATACCTGGTATGTCAGGTTAAAATCACTGGAACTGGCGTATCAGATTCCTGGCAGCTGGTTGAAGGGTACCAGGATAATTCAGAATGCGAGGGTTTATATTTCCGGATATAATCTCATTAACATCCAGGAGATGGGTAAGTTTCAGCAAGACGCTGAAATTGCAAATGGAACCGGCAATGCCTATCCTAATACTGCAAACTTCAATATTGGATTGCAACTCGGCTTTTAACACTAAAAATTATTTATGACCAACCATAAAATATACCGGAAAATCTTATTGGCACTGCTGCTGATCGTAGTATGGTTTTTTACAGCATGTAAGAAAGATTTTCTCGATCAAAAAACTTTATCAGCCATTGATGAAACGGCCGTCTTTCGGGATAGTACAAGGTCATTGGGAATTATCAATAACCTTTATTCCAACCTTGGAATATCCTTTAATGCAAGAAGGTTCAATAATACAGGATTAGACGCTGCCTGCGATGAATCAGAACCCATCCAGGATCCCACCATTTATACATATAAACTGTCGAGCGGAGGCATTAATCCGAATAATGCAGACAAAGGACTGTGGACAACCACCTTCCAGATAGTCCGGGCCGCAAATATCTTTTTGAAAAACAAAGACAACATACCTGTATCAAATTCGACAAGAGATTACTGGATAGGGCAGGTGCGGTTTTTAAGAGCATGGTATCTCTTTACATTGTTAAAACATTACGGAGGTATTCCCCTGGTTGGCGACAGGATATTTGGCGATGAAGAAAAAATAGATCTGCCACGTAGCTCATTCGAAACCTGTATTAAATATCTGGGCGGTGAATTGGATGCAGCGGCTGCCGCACTTCCTCCATCGTATCTTCCAGGCGATGCAAACCAGTTGAAAGTGACAAGGGGATCCGCTCTGGCAGTAAAAGCACGGATGCTTTTATATGCAGCAAGTCCCCTCTTCAATAGCGGACCGAGAGCAGATGACCCCGAACATTTGCTTACTTATCCAGTTGCAGATCCCGAACGCTGGAAACAGGCATCGGATGCAGCAAAAGCAGTAATTAACCTTGGAGTTTACAGTTTATATACCGCATCATCTACACCTCTATATACTCTCTTTTTGCAAAACACGCCTCAATCGGAGCATGTTCTCATTTATTGGCAGCCAGTAGCCACGTCCAACAATTTTTACATCGAAGCCAGTGCTAATCCAACTTCAAGAGGAGGCATGAATGGATGGGTGGGTACAAAATATTTTCCAACGCAGGAGTTGGTAGATGAATTTGAAATGAATAATGGGTTGCGAATTACAAACCCGGCGTCCGGCTACCCCGGTATCGGCAATAACATGTATAAAAACAGAGATCCCCGGCTAACTTATACAGTTAATTATAATGGCTCCCTTCGTACTTATGGCACATTCGGTGAACAACCCGTCAATACCTACACAGGCGTAATTCCAACAGGAAATGCAGCTGCCACCAGTGCCAGTGTAGATGGAATCTATACACCTACTGGCACCTTAACCGGGTATTTCAGGTATAAAATGTGCAATGGCGCTACGGGAGAACTGTATCGTCCGTGGGTAGTGATGCGCTATGCGGAAGTCCTGTTAAATGCAGCTGAGGCAACGAATGAGTACTACGGCCCCACTACAGAAGTATATGACTGGTTGAAGTTGATACGCAACCGCGCAGGTATCATGGCAGGTACGGATGGTTTGTATGGACTGAAAGCAGGTATGACCAAAGAGGAAATGCGGGAAGCCATCTGGCATGAGCGTCGTGTAGAACTGGCTTTTGAAGAACACCGCTACTGGGATGTACGTCGCTGGAAAATCGCTCCTCAGACTGAGAATGCTGAATCTCACGGAATGGAAATTACACGGGCTGCAAATGGAAGCTTTTCCTACCGTGTGATTGTTATTCGAAAGCATGTGTTTACCAATGCCATGTATTTCTGGCCCATACCACAAAGTGAACTGACGAAATCTCCGGCACTAAAACAAAACCCCGGTTATTAAAAAATTAGCAGTAAACAATTTTAATGTTCAAGATATGAAACGCTTTATAGCTGCACTCATTCTAATTGTCCCGGTTTCATTTATTGCCTGTACAAAAGGGGGAACGCTGAAAACAAACAATGGTGATCAATACACGATTACTTCAAATGCCAGCAGCAAACAAATGGTACCGGCAATTGATACCACTTCCACAGGAACGTTGACAGGTATTTATGATGAACAAACGAATATCTTCACTTTCTCTATTACCTGGACTGATCTATGGCGAACAGCCAGTAAAGACACCATTTCATCGATAAATTTTTACGGCCCCGCCAATGCAACAACAAACGGTCCTTTAGTTCGTTCTTTGTTCTTTGTCAACACAAACAATCCCGGAAGTGCGAATTTAGGTCTGGCAGGCTCGAATGGTTTATCACTAAATGAAAAAAAGGACTTACTGGGAGGTACCTGGTATTTTACCATCAATACAAAAAAATTTCCTGCCGGTATCATTAGAGGCCAGTTGGCCGCAGCAAAACAGTAAACCCAATTCATTTTTGATTTGTATCGTACTTATGCAGAAGTCTCTATCCTTTATCTTTTTTGTGTGTATTTATGCTTTAAAATCAAATGCACAACAACTCGTCACGTATCCTCCTCCGCAGGCTGTTGTCTATTCCATGCACAATGATGATTATACGGTCAAAGTGCGTATGCCCGGAGGCGAATGGCAGGATCTTTATGAATACAATGTAAAGGTTGATCTCGATAAACCACAGGATGCCTCGATGGTCTATTTTGATTTCTCGGGTTCTGTGGAAGTGTTTGTACAAAAGAATAATGGTAACTTACAGTCTGTGAAAATCCGTCCATCTTCTTATGAAATAAAACCAATTTCAAACGGAAACAGTATCACATTCACTTTAAACCAGCCCAAAAAGCTTTCAATAGAGTTTGACGGGGATAAGCTGCACAACCTGCATTTATTTGCCAATCCTATTGAAACGTTTCGTCCTGATCCGGGTGATCCCAATGTAATTTATTTCGGACCGGGTGTTCATATGCCGAAAGACCTCCCTGGTGATGCGTTCAACATCCCCTCTGGTAAAACAGTCTATATAGCCGGTGGTGCTATTGTGAGAGGCAAATTATTATGTGATAAAGTCCAAAATGTTCGTATCACCGGACGGGGAATAATAGATCAGCCGCAAAGAGGGGTGGAGATCAGGCATTCCAGCAATGTTACTGTAGATGGAATCATAGTAGTAAATCCAAAACACTATACAATTTTCGCCGGAGGTTCGGATCATCTGACTATCAGCAATTTGAAATCATTCAGTGCAAATCCCTGGACTGATGGCCTGGATTTTATGAGTTGTAGTGATGTGACGGTTGATGATGTATTCATGCGAAACTCTGATGACTGTATCGCGGTGTATGCTCATCGCTGGGAATTTTATGGCGATGCAAAAAATTATACTTTTACCAATTCTACTCTCTGGGCTGATGTTGCACATCCCATCAACATTGGTGTTCATGGAAATACCGAAAAAACGGGTGAAACAATTGAGAATTTACTGTTTAAGAATATTGAAATACTGGAGCACGATGAAGATGATCTTAGTGCCGAGGGATGTATGGCTATTCAGGCAGCCGACATGAACCTTGTACGTAATGTTAAGTTTGAAGATATACATATAGATAATTTCCAGGAAGGGAAACTGCTGCAATTAAAAGTTGCTTTCTTCGACAAATATAATTCGGCACCGGGGAGAGGAATAGAAAATATCTATTTCAAAAACATAACTTATAATGGCTCTAATATCTCTCCATCCATCATCAATGGTTTGGATAAAGATCATCTTGTAAAAGATGTGACGTTTGAAGACCTTCGCATCAACGGAAAACTGGTTACCAATGTTGAAGACGGAAACATAAAAGCAGGTGAATTTGCAGAAAATATAATATTCAAAAATTCGCAGCCGCAAAAAAAATCAACGGTTAAACCAATAACAAATAATCAATAAGATTAAAAATTGGATCCTGGCATGAACCACATTAAATACTTTTTATTTATCCTGTTATTTTTTCATAGTATCACGCCAAAAGCACAAACCTTTGTACACCCAGGCGGCTTGCATAACCAAACCGACCTGGACCGGATGAAAACGCAGGTGGCAGCAGGCGCGCATCCCTGGATCGATAGCTGGAATACGTTGATTGATCATCCAAAAGCACAAAACACTTATACAGCTGCGGCACGCCCAAATATGGGCGACAGCCGCCAGAGAGCTTCTGCAGATGCTGTTGCTGCTTATCTCAATGCACTCCGTTGGTATATTTCCGGTGATACAACTTATGCAGCCTGTTCACGAAGAATATTAAACGCATGGGCTTATACCGTCAACCAGGTTCCGCGTGGACAGGATGTTCCCGGTTTAATGGGAATTGCGATATATCAATTTGCAGTAGCAGCTGAAATATTACGTCTTTATCCGAATTGGTCCCCTGCGGATTTTAGCCTGTTCAAAAACATGATGACCATTTACCTGTACCCAAATTGCCATGATTTTTTAACACGCCACAATAACGCATGTATCAGTCACTACTGGGCTAACTGGGACATTTGTAATATGACTGCCATATTAAGCATTGGTGTGTTATGTGATGACACAGCAAAGTTCAATGAAGCCATCTCTTATTTTAAATCCGGCGCAGGCAACGGAAACATGGCGCTGCCCGCCAACGGCCAGTCGTTCGGCTTCAACCCAGGGGTCCCGGACGAGCCCCAGGACGACGTGCCGAGAGACACCCATTGACGCCGGAACCGGAGGCCGCCGCTCCTGGAGACCAGGCTAGTGGCGGGTTTGACTTGCCGCGCATCGAGCGCGCGGTCAGGGTGATCCTGCTCGCCATCGGCGAGGACCCGGAGCGGGACGGCCTGCGCGACACCCCGGCGAGGGTCGCGCGGGCCTACGCCGAGCAGTTCGCCGGGCTGCGGCAGAGCCCGCAGGACGTGCTCACCACGGTCTTCGACGCGGACCACGACGAGATGGTCATCGTCCGCGACATCGAGGTGTACGGGACGTGCGAACATCACCTGGTCCCGTTCATCGGCGTGGCCCACATCGGCTACATCCCGAACGTGAAGGGCCAGATCACCGGGCTGTCCAAGCTGGCCAGGCTGGTCGACGTGTACGCCCGGCGGCCGCAGGTGCAGGAGCGGATGACCAGCCAGATCGCCGACGCCCTGGCGGAAACGCTGGATCCGCGCGGCGTGGTAGTGGTGATCGAGGCCGAGCACTTGTGCATGACTATGCGCGGGGTGCGCAAGCCGGGCGCGCGCACGGTGACCTCGGCGGTGCGCGGTGCCTTCCGCGACAGCGACGTCACCCGCGCCGAGGCGATGAGCCTGATCTACGGCCGGCGCTGAATTTTTAAAGCAAGCTAGGCAAATACTGAACTAATCCGTCCTGCGCGGCGTCTACTCGGTTGGGCACTTTCTGTATTTCCTGTGCCGGTCGCGACTCTGTCCCGATGTGCGCTTGGGGAGGTACCGTGAGACCAGGACGCGAGGCGGCGCGGTGACTACGCTGATCAGACGTGCTCTAGGGCCTGACAAGAAAGCAGCCGAGATGAGCGCCAGCGACGACGCGAACCGGGCGGACGATTCCAGGGCTGGCGGTCAGCAGCCTTCGGTCGATCGTGCCCGCCAGCGCCGCTGGGTGCCCCGCACCGCGGCCCTGCTGACCTTCCTCATCGGCCTCGCCGACATCCTCAACATCCTGCGGCCCGACCTGGTCAGCCGGCTGCACCGGCTCAACTCCATGATCCCCGGCACGCTGACCGATGTCACCCGCAGCGCCGACGTGATCATCGGGCTGACGCTGCTGATGCTGGCGCACGGCCTGCGCCGCCGCAAGCGGCGCGCCTGGCAGGCGGTGGCCGCGCTGCTCGCGTTCGACATCGCCATCCACTTCATCCACACCCAGCGGATCGTCACCGCGGTGATCTCGCTCGTCCTGCTGATCGCGCTGCTCTACTTCAGGGACGAGTTCTACGCCGAGGGTGACCCGCGCACCAGGTGGCGGGCCACATGGGTGTTCGTCGGCCTGATCGTGGCCGACGTCGCCATCGGCCTGACCTACATCCTGCTGGCCCGGGGCCTGGCCGAGGACTACTCGTTCGGCCAGCGGGTGCAGGAGGTCATCTACGGCCTGGTCGGGATATCCGGCCCGGTGCTGTGGGCGCCGGAGACCCGCGGCGACCTGTTCAACCTCCTCACCAGCGCGCTGGGTATCTTCACCCTGCTGGTCACCGCGTACCTGTTCCTGCGGCCGGCCGAGCCGCGCGCCCGGCTGGGCCGCGCCGACGCCGACCGGATCAGGGAACTGCTGGGCAAGCAGGGGGACCGGGACTCGCTCGGCTACTTCGCGCTGCGCGACGACAAGAGCGTGATCTGGTCCTCGACCGGCAAGGCCGCCGTCTGCTACCGCGTGGTGTCCGGCGTGATGCTGGCCAGCGGCGACCCGATCGGCGATCCGGAGGCCTGGCCCGGCGCGATCGGCCCGTTCCTGGATGAGGCGGCGCGGCACGCCTGGGCGCCGGCCGTGATGGGCTGCAGCGAACTCGGCGCCGAGGTGTGGTGCCGCGAGGGCGGCCTGACCGCGCTCGAACTCGGCGACGAGGCCATCGTCAACACGGCCGACTTCAGCCTGTCCGGGCGGCCGATGCGGAACGTCAGGCAGATGGTCAACCGGGTGGCCAAGCACGGCTACGTGGCCGAGGTCCGCCGGGTGGGCGACATACCGCAGGCCGAACTCGACGCCATCGTCAGGGCCGCCGACTCCTGGCGCGGCAGCCAGACCGAGCGCGGCTTCTCGATGGCGCTCGGCCGGATCGGCACGCACGGCGACGAGGAGTGCGTGCTCGCCACCGCGACCGAGGACGGCGCCGTCCGCGCCGTGCTGCAGCTCGTCCCGTGGGGCCCCGACGGCCTGTCCCTCGACCTGATGCGGCGGGACAAGGCCGCCCAGCCCGGGCTGAACGACTTCCTGATCGTGGAGACCATCAAGGCCGCCCCGGCGCTCGGCGTCAAGCGCATCTCGCTGAACTTCGCCGTGTTCCGGGCCGCACTCGAGCGCGGCGAGCGAATCGGCGCCGGCCCGGTGCTGCGGGCCTGGCGGGGAATCCTGCTGTTCATGTCCCGCTGGTTCCAGATCGAGTCGCTGTACAAGTTCAACGCCAAGTTCTGCCCGGTCTGGCAGCCGCGCTTTTTCGTCTTCCCCAGCACCAAGGACGCGCCCAGGATCGCGCTGGCCGCGCTCGAGGCGGAGGCGTTCCTGGTCTGGCCGCGGCTGGAGCTGCGCCGGATCGCGCGCAAGCTCGGCCTGCTCGAGATCGGGCGTAAACTGCGCCCGTGACGGAGCTTCCCGCCAAGGACCGCTGCCTGGTGATGGGCGTGGTGAACGTCACGCCCGACTCGTTCTCCGACGGCGGCCAGTGGTACGGGGCGGACGCGGCCATCGCGCACGGCCTGGACCTGGCCGCGCAGGGCGCGGACATCGTCGACGTGGGCGGCGAGTCCACCCGGCCCGGGGCCCAGCGCATCGACGAGGCGGAAGAACTGCGCCGGATCAGGCCGGTGGTCACCGAGCTGGTCCGGGCCGGGCTGACGGTCTCCATCGACACGATGCGCGCGCGGGTGGCCGAGTTCGCGCTGGAGGCCGGGGCGCAGCTGGTCAACGACGTGAGCGGCGGCCTGGCCGACCCGGACATGCCCCGCCTGGTGGCGGCGGCCGGGGTCGGGTACGTGGTGGTGCACTGGCGCGGGTACAGCCAGGACATGTACGCCCGCGCGGTCTACGGCGACGTGGTGACCGAGGTCCGCGACGAGCTGGCCAAGCGCGTTGATGCGGTGGTGCACGCCGGGGTGGACCCCGGGCGCATCGTGCTCGACCCCGGCCTGGGCTTCGGCAAGCGGCCCGAGCACAACTGGCCGCTGCTGGCCCGCCTGGCCGAGCTGGGCACGCTGGCCAGCGGCACGTTCCCGGTCCTGGTCGGGGCGTCGCGGAAGGGCTTCCTCGGCAAGCTGCTGGCGGGCCCCGACGGCACGCCCAGGACGCTGGCCGACCGGGACCAGGCCACGGTGGCGGTCACCGCGCTGGCCGCCGCGGCCGGCGCCTGGTGCGTGCGAGTGCACGTGGTCCCGCCCAACGCGGACGCGGTCCTGGTCGCGGCCGCCTGGCGGGGGAGCCGGTGACCGTGAGGCACAGTGCCAGCCAGCACAGGGCCAGCCAGCACAGGGTGGTGCTATCCGTGGGGAGCAACCTCGGCGACCGGCTGGGTACCCTGCAAGGATGCGTGCACGCCATCAGCGGCCTGCCGGAGACTGACGTGCTGGCCGTCTCACCCGTCTACGAGACCGCCCCGGTCGGCGGCCCGGCCCAGCCCGACTACCTGAACGCGGTGCTGATCGTCGCGACCGG
>Ga0207648_10004306_pt1 | contig 14661 bp, 13 predicted proteins | sample KBSMisM32_FD_184310 | JGI IMG/M metagenome (GOLD analysis project Ga0207648, IMG submission 184310) | Miscanthus rhizosphere microbial communities from Kellogg Biological Station, Michigan, USA - KBS Miscanthus M3-2 (SPAdes) (version 2) | ecosystem: Host-associated > Plants > Roots >...
CGCCACTCCCCGCTCCGCCTTTCAGGATCGTCTCTAGAAGACGCCCCTCCATGAGCGAGGATGGGAATCTTTGTACTATAAATTCGTTACGTAGTCAAGATAAAAGTCATAAAGTAGCTGACAAAATCACACGGTTTCGGCCCTGCGCCGGAGGGCGATCCATTCACCTCAGCTCACAGTCGGTAGCCGAAGATGTCGCAATCGGTGCGCGCTTCGATGTGGCGGCCGAAGCGGTATTTCAACTCGGCGCCGTCGAAGGGGGGCTGCTCGAGCTTCTGCTCGGCATCGGAAAACGGCTCGACCTCCAACACCACGAAGGTATGCCCCGCCATGTTGCCGGCCACCAACGTCGGAAGGTCGCGCTCGAGCGCCGCCAGGTTGGCCAATTCGAACACCCGGTCGAGACCCATGGCGCGCGCGATCGCGGCATAGTCGTTCTTTTCGACGTTCGGCAGGCCGGCATTGGAGGTCGCGCCGTAGACGCGGTTGGACACCAGGAAATGCGTCAGGTTCGGCAGGTTCATCTGCCGTTCGACCATCAGCATGCCGGGGTTCATGCAGAATGCGCCGTCGCCCATGAACGCCCAGATCTTCAATTCCGGGCGCGCGAAAGCAAGGCCCGACGCGAACATGGTCGACAGGCTCATCGAGGCGTCGAGATAGAACGTCGCCTCGGTGTCGCGCGTCGCCGCCCACCAGGCCTGGCCGGAATTGCCGGCGGAGGTGACGACGATCTGGTCGGTGCGCTGGCGCGCGAGCGCGCGGAAGCAGTCGAGGTATTTCATGGCCGGCTCCCGCGCAGCAGGTCGCGCGTGAAGATGACGGCCATCGGCCGCGAGAACGTGCGTGTGTGGTGATAGCAGCGCGAGATCGATGACACATCGCCGGGCTGATCGATGATGCGATAGGGCATGTCGATGGCGTCGAGCACGGGGCGAAGGTAGAGGCTGTTGGAGGCGTGGTGCTTGTGGTGATCGCCCACGCCGCCGCGCAGGGTCAGCATCAGGAACAGCGGGATCTCGTAGGTGTAGTTGATCTTGGTGATGGCATAGATCACCGTCATGAAGCCCGACGCGCCCATCAGCGCCGCCGATCCCATCGCGCCCATATAGGCGCCCGAGCACAGGCCGATCGCGGATTCCTCCCGGTTGACCGGGATATGCGTAAAGCGCTCGTCGCGGTCGAGCGCGTCGATCACGCCGGTGAGCCAGTTGTCGGGAAGCGAGGCCACGAGCTTCACGCCGCAGGCGGCGAGCTCGTCGGTGATATGCCCTGCGATATCAGACGGCTTCTCGTTCATGCGTCAGTTGCCCTTGCTTCCCGGGAGGCCTCGCGCAGCGCGCGCCATACGGTTTCCGATGTGATCGGCAAAGTGATGTCGCGAACGCCGAGATGCCACAAGGCATCGATCACCGCGTTGCCGATCGCGGCGGGTGCGCCGATGGCGCCGCTCTCGCTTGCGCCTTTGACGCCGAGCGGATTGCTCGGCGCCGGCGTCGCGATGAAGGTGGTGTGGAACACGGGAAGATCGCCCGCCCGCGGCATGCCGTAATCGAGAAAGCTCGCGGTCAGGAGCTGTCCGGACGAGCGGTCGTAGACGATCCGTTCGGTCAGCGCCTGGCCGACACCCTGCGCCAGGCCGCCATGCACCTGGCCCTCGACGATCATCGGATTGATCACCACGCCGCAATCGTCGGCGGCATAGAAGGCGCGCAACTGCACGTCACCGGTCTCCGCATCGACGGCGACCACGGCGAGATGCATGGCCTGCGGATCGTTGGTATCAGGTGGATCGTAGAACTCGGCGACTTCGAGGCCGGGCGAGCAGCCGGGCGGCAGCAGGGCGCCGTGATAGGCGAGGTCGGCGACCGCGGCGAAGCCGATCGATCGATCGGTGCCGCGCACGGTGAAGGTGCCACGGGCATAATCGATGTCGCCCTCCGCGCATTCGAGCGCCTGGGCGGCGAAACGCCGGGCCTTGTCGAGCACCTTGCCGGCGGCAAGATGCACCGCCGTGCCGCCGACGGAGGTCGAGCGCGCGCCCCAGGTGCCGTTGCCGAACGGCACCTGATCGGTATCCCCTTCGACCAGGCTGATATCGTCGATCGGAAGCCCCAGGCGGTCGGCCGCGATCTGGCAGAATGTGATCTCGTGTCCCTGCCCGTGCGAATGACTGCCAGAGAATATCGTCACCTTGCCGTCGCTGTGCACGCGCACGATGGCGCTCTCCCAGCCGCCGTGCAGGCCGCCACGCTTGGCAAGATTGGCGCTGGGCCCGGTGCCCGCCTTGTCGATGAAGGCAGCGAGGCCAATGCCCATAAGCACTCCCCTGCTCCGCAGACGGCCCTGCTCGCGCCGCAGCGCGGCGTAGTCCGCCGCCGCCAGCAGCCGATCGAGCAGTGCCGGCGGATCGCCGGAATCGTACACGCGTCCGCCCGGCGCGGCATACGGAAAATCGGCGCGCGCGATGAGATTGCGACGCCGGATCTCGACGGCATCGATGCCGAGCTCGCGCGCGCCGCGCTCGATCAGCCGCTCGTTGGTCCAGGTCGCCTCCGGCCGACCCGAGCCGCGATAGGCGTCGACCGGCACGGTGTTGGTGTAGACGCCGCGCACCCGCAGATGGAGATTCGGGGTCTTGTAGAGACCGGTGACGGTCTGCGGATACGAATTGCCGGGAATGCTGGGCGCAAAATTGCTGAGATAACCGCCGAGCGCCGCCAGCGTGTCGATCTGCATCGCGACAATGCGTCCATCGCGGTCGAACCCCATGCGAGCCGTGGTGTCGTGATCGCGCGCCTGCGCGTCGGAGAGAAATGTCTCGGTGCGCGTCGCGGTCCACTTGACCGGCCGGCGCAGCAGTTGCGCGGCCCAGACCACGGTCGACACCTCGACGGCGAAATTGCCTTTGACCCCGAAGGCGCCGCCGACATCGGGCGAGATCACCCGGATCTTATGCTCGGGAATGTGCAGCGTGTAGACCGAGAGCCAGCGCCGCAGGTAGTGCGGCTGCTGCGTGGTCGCATGGAGCGTGTAGCGGTCGCGCGCGGCGTCGTAGTCGCAGAGATAGGCGCGCGGCTCGATCGGATTGGCCGACAGGCGGTTGTTGTTGAGGCTGAGCTCCACGACCTTCGCCGCCGCGGCCATCGCCGCCTCGGTCTTGCGGCGGTCCCCGCGCTCGATCTCGAACACGAGGTTGCTGCCGAACCGTGCGTGCACCAGCGGCGCGCCCGGCGCCACCGCGTCGCGCGGCGTGGTGACCGCGGGCAACGGGTCGTATGCGACCTCCACGGCCTCGGCCGCGTCCTCGGCGGCGAACCTGGTGCCGGCCACGACCGCGGCGACGATATCGCCGACATGGTGCACCTCATCGCGCGCGAAGGCCGGGCGGGGCGCGGCGTTCATGGGACGACCGTCGCCGAACGGCATCGGATGCACAACCGTGAGCTCGCCATGCCCGGCCCGGTCCCAATCGTCGGCGGTCAATGTCAGCAGCACACCGGGCCGCGCGGCCGCGGCTCGCGTCGACAGCGAGATGATCCGCGCATGGGCATGCGGGCTGCGCACGAAGGCGCACCAGACGAGCCTGGGCAGGACGACGTCATCAACGTAAAGTCCCTGCCCCCGGACGAAGCGGGCATCCTCGCGCCGGCGCAGCGGCTTGCCGATGTAGCCGTCGACGGTGTGCTTTGCGTGCCGCCCCATCCCGCCCCATCCGTGCGTCAGCCGAAGACAGGCGCATCACCGCCCGTCCCGCCGCGCGCCGCGAGCTTACGGCAGAAATAGTGCCAGCAATGGTCCCAATGCGCCGGGGTCATCATCTGGCTCCTGCGCCTGGCGCGCGTGGCCTCGTCCGGCATGGAGGTACGGAAGCCTGCAGCCTGCCCGGCCAGTTGCGCCTTGCACGCCTTCTCGAGAAAGACGCCGACGCAGGTCGCGTGCGGAATGGACGTGCCGCAGAACGTCACGCCGTGATTGGCCAACAGCACTGCGAACTCGCCGCCGAGCGACCGCGCAAGCGCGGCTCCCTCTTCTTTCGTGGTGATCAGCGCCACCTGGTCGGCATGACGCGGCACATGGATGAAATAGTCGGCGTCGAGACCGAACGGTTCGAGCGGGTCGAGCGACGCCGAGAACACGCAGGCATGAAAGGGATGCGTGTGCGCGACCACTTGTACATCGGGCCGCAGGCGCAGAATTTCCGAGTGGATCGGCCATTCCGAATGGCGTCCTCCGGACCCGGCCAACTGCCTGCCATCCCAATCGACCAGGACGAAGTCGCCGGCGCCCATGACCTCGCCGAGCCCGATGCGGTTGCGCTTGAGCCAGAAGCCCTGGCCGTGGGGATCGCGCAGTGAAACATGGCCCAGCGTCATGTCGCCGTGGCCTTCCATCTCGAGAATACGGCAGGCGCGAGCGAGCTCGTCCAGGGATTGGCCCAGCTCGGCGGCAAGCTCGCTCATGCGTCGGCTCCATCGAACGGCGCATGCGTGCGGCGAGCTGAACATGTGCTTTGCACCGGCATCACGCGCCCTCCCGCTGCCAATAGACCGCACGGCGGCGCAACAGCAGCAGCGCTTGATCCAGCACGAGGCCACAGATGCCGATGACGATGATCGCGGCGTAAACGTTGGCGAAGGTGAAGCGCGTGCTCCAGATCGTGATGTAGTATCCGAGCCCGATGGAGTCGCCGATCATCTCGGTGATGACGACGACGATGATCGCCACCGGCAGGGCGACCCGCAGACCGGAGAAAATGCTGGGCAGCGCCGCCGGAAGAATCACCCGCGACAGGATGACGGAGCGGCTGGCGCCGCAATTCTGCGCAGTCCAGACCAGCCGCGTCTGAACCGCGCGGAAGCCGAAGTAGCACGCCACCACGATCGGGTAGAGACACTCGATGAAGGTGAACGCGATCTTCGATGGGGTGCCGATGCCGAATATGTAGGTGAAGACGGGGAACAGCGCGATCTTGGGGATCGGGTAGCCGATGAAGAAGATCGGCTCGAACAGGTTGCGGACCAGCACGGACCGGGCCATCGCCGCCGCGAACGGAATTCCGACCAGCGCAGCGAGCAGGAAGCCGGTGAGCGCCCGGGATATGGTCACGCTGGCGTGGTAGACCAGCGTGCCGTTGCCGATCTCCGTCACCAGCGCGGTCCAGACCCTGCCGGGGCCGGGGAGCAGCCGGGATTCGACGAAGCCGCTCGCCACCGCCACCTGCCAGACTAGCAAAAGCAGCGGGATCGAGTACCAGCGCGCGACCAGGGACCAGGCTTGTGCAAAGGTGTGGGCCATCATCGCACCACCTGCTCCTCGGTGCCGATCATCTGGCCCTTGAGCACGTGCGCGCGAACCGCGAGCAGGATGCGGTCGCTCACGAAGCCGAGCACGGCGAAGCACACGATGCCGGCGAACATCAGGTCGAACCGCACCCATTCCTCGCCGGAGGAGATGATGGTCCCGAGCCCGACCTTGGAGCCGATCAGCTCCGCCGCGAACAACACCACGAAAGCATGAGCGAGGCCGATGCGGACGCCGGAGAACAGCTGCGGCGCCGCCGCCGGAATGATCACCCGGAAAAAGATCTTTCGTTGCGGCGTTCCCATGTTCTGCGCCGTCCAGACCAGCAGCTTGTTGACCGAGAGCACGGCGTGGCGCGACGCGATGAACACGGGAAAGAACCCCGAAAATGCGATGATCGCGATCTTGGACGCGTGGCCGAGGCCGAACAGCAGCAGGAAGACCGGTAAAAACGCGATCTTGGGAATCGAATAGAGAAACGACACCAGGGGATCGAAGAAATGCCGGATGCCGGGGACGATGCCGGCGCCGAGCCCCACGATCACGCCGGCCACGGTCCCGAGCACGAATCCGGTCGATACCCGATAGAGGCTGGCCGCCAGCGCAACGAAGAGCTCGCCGCTGACGGCGAGCTCCCACAGCGCCGCGAGGATGGCGCTCGGGAACGACAGGTAGCGCGGGAGCATCCCGGCCCGCCCGAAGATTTCCCAGGCCACCAGCGCCGCGACCGGCAGGATCCAGTTCTGGATCGTAGCCGAGTTGATCTTCACGCTTCCTCCAGTGCCCGCGCCTTGAGGACCTCGTCGCGCAGCAAGTCCCACACTTGCACGCGCAGGGCGAGGTACTCGCGCGACTTGCGGAAGTCGCCGGACCGATCGATCTCGGGAATGCGGATGTCGGCCTTGATGCGGCCGGGGCGCGCGGTGAACACGATCACCCGCGTCCCGAGGTAGATCGCCTCGTCGATGTCATGGGTGACGAAGAGCGCGGTCTTGCGGGCGCGACGCCAGATCGACTGCAGCTCTTCCTGCAGCAGTTCCCGGGTCTGGGAGTCGAGCGCGCCGAACGGCTCGTCCATCAGCATGATTTCCGGATCGAGCGCGAACAGTCGCGCCAGCGCGACCCGTTGCTTCATTCCCCCACTCAACTGGCCCGGATAGAGGTCGGCGAAGCGAGAGAGGTGAACGAGATCGAGATATTCCGCGGCCTTGGGAAGGCGCTCGCGCTTGGGCAGTCCCTTCATCTCGAGCGGCCATGCGACGTTCTCGATGGCGGTGAGCCAGGGAAACAGCGAGAGTTCCTGAAACATCATGCCGCGATCGGGGCCCGGAGGCCCGATCGGACGGCCGTTGAGCCGTAGGTCGCCCGCGGTCGCGGGCTCGAAGCCGCCGAGGATGTGCAGGAACGTGCTCTTGCCGCATCCCGACGGCCCTACGATGGAAACGAACTCGTGCTCGTCGATGGCGAGCGACAGGCGGTCGATCGCCGTAACGCTGCGATTGTCGACCGTGAACGTCTTGTCGAGATCGGTCACCTCCAGCAGCGGCATCGTCACGGACCTGAGCTCTCTTCAGGTTGACGCAAAGCAGTGCCGCGCACTCAGTGCGCTCCCCTCCCCAACCAACCCCGGCTTGCCGGGGTTGGTCAGATATACCTTGCCGGAAGCGCGCAAGCCCGCAGCCGGCTGGGGAGGGGTTGGGGGTGGGGGTGGGGGTTTGCGGACGCATCTCACGCAACAACCACGACCCCCCTCCCCAGCCCTCCCCCGACGCAAGTCGGGCCTGCCCGACTTGCGCAAGATAAGCCGCGACCCGGGCAAGCCCGGGGCGCGTGGGGGAGGGAGCAGACCGAGTTTGCCGCTCATAATTTCACCCCCACGGAGATCGGCTTTCCGTTCACTTCGGCAGGTAGCTGAGATCGACCAGCGACCGCACGTCGGCGTTCTTCTTCTGGAAGCCGGCCTTGATCTGGAATGCCTGCATCTTCTCGAGCGCATCGACGTCGACCTGCAAGCCGGGATCTCGATAGTAATCGTTCATGCTCACGTAAACGTCGGGATTGACCCGCACCATCTTGCGGTCGATCAGGAGCTGGCGGGCCTCGCGCGGGCTTTCCAGGTAGAACGCGGTCGCCGATTTCAGGTCTTCGAGCAGGCCACGAACTGCACTTGCGTTCTTCTTGAGGAACTCGTCCTTGCCGATCAGGACGATCAACTCCTCCTCGAACGGGATTCCGTATTTCGCATCGAAGATCTTGCGGACCTTCATCTGCTTCTCCGCGAGCGCCGCGAACGGCTGCGGGAATTGCCCGAGGTCGACCTTGCCGGCATCGAGCGCTTCCTGCATCGCCGGGAAAGGCACCGGCGTGATGGTGACATCGGTCTCCGTCAGCCCGTGCTTTTCCAACGCGGTCTTCAGCCACAGGTGGCCCGACGTGTAGAAGCCGTTGATGCCGACGATCTTGCCCTTGAGATCGGCGATCGACCTGATCGGCGAGCTGTCCTTGACGTAGAAGCCGGTGCTGAAGCCGCGCGGGCTTTCGCGCGACACCGAGGCGACGATTTTCGCGGACACGCCTTCCGCCGCGGCAAAGATCACGCCGTTGGCGCTGCTGGACGCAAGGTCGATGGCGCCGGCTTCGAACGCCTGTCCGCGCTTGTCCGAGCCGGTGAAGCGGGTCGCGTCGAGGGTGTAGGCCTTGCCCTGGTTCTTGGCCAGCTCAGGCTTGGCGACGACCAGCCACAGCGGCTCTTCCGCGGCCGTGCCGTAGCCGAGCCGCAAGGTGGCCGGCTGTGCGAGCGCGGTGCCCACGCCACCAGCGAGCAGCGCCAAGACGCAAGCCATTCGGCGCAGAGTGGCCTTGCTGTCGTATCCGCGCATGTCGAACTCCCGTCTGATGGGCAATTGCCAATGGAGACATCTCATCGCGATGACGATGAGACCGATGACCTCGCGCATGACCTCATGCGTCGCCTCATGCGTCGTTCGGGGCCGGCGCTATCGCCGCGTGCGTTCCGCCCGCTCATTGCGGCAAATAGCTGAGATCGACCAGCGATCTGACGTCGGCATTCTTGCGCTGGAACCCGGCCTTGACCTGGAATGCCTGCATCCGCTCGAGCGCCTCGACGTCGACCCGCAGAGTGGGGTCGCGATAGTAGTCCTGCATGCCCATGTAGACGTCGGGAAGCACGCGAACCATCCTGGCATCGATCAGAAGCTGCCGGGCTTCGCGCGGGCGCTCGAGATAGAACTGCATCGACGCGGTCAGGTCCTGCAGCATCGCGCGGATGGCAGCCGCATTGTTCTTGAGGAAGGCTTCCTTTCCGACCAGAACCGTGAGCTCCTCCTCGAACGGTATCCCATATTTGGCGTCGAAGATCTTGCGCACCTTCATCTGCTTCTCCGCCAGGGCGGCGAAGGGCTGCGGAAACTGTCCGATGTCGATCTTCCCGGCGTCGAGCGATTCCTGCATCGCGGAAAACGGCACCGGCGTGATCTTCACATCGGTCTCGGCCAGCCCATGCTTGTCGAGCGCGGCCTTCAGCCAGAGATGGCCTGACGTGGAAAAGCCGTTGATACCGACGATCCTGCCCTTGAGGTCGGCCACCGATCTGATCGGCGAACTCTCCTTGACGTAGTAGCCGGTGCTGAACCCACGCGAGCTCTCGCGCGAAATCGAGGCGATGAACGTTGCCTTCACGCCCTCGGCGGCGGCGAAAATGACCCCGTTGGCGCTGCCGGCGGAGAGATCGATGGCCCCGGCCTCGAATGCCTGGGCACGCTTGTCCGAACTGGTGAACTTGGTCGCGTCGAGGGTGTAGGCCTTGCCGTAGTTCCGGGCCAGATCGGGCTTGGCGACGAGCAGCCAGACCGGCTCCTCGGCGGCGCCACCGTAGCCGAGACGAAACACGACCGGCTGCGCGCACGCGGCGTCGACGGTTGCGGCCAGCACAGCCGCCAGGCAAGCCGCCGCCAGGCCGCGACCGAGGACCATGACCACGAGCCGGTCGCGCACGGGCAGATGGCGCACATGTGGCTGGCACAACGGCGGCGCGTTCGAGCGCCATGGCCGCCAGCCGATGCGCGCCGGCCCTGGGGAGCGAATCCGCTCGCCGCCCGGACCGCACTCGAGAGCCAATCCGCTGCTCATTGCTCGTTTGTGCACTATCAATTCGCCGGCGAGCGTATCGGCCCAACCATTCCGTGCAAACACTTTTTTTGCGCAGCCGTGGGCGGAAAACGGTCACTCTGGCGGCCGCGCGAGCCCATCATGCCACGGCCGCGGCGCGCGTGATCGATGCCCAGCCCGCGGCAAATCGTCAATGCGCGGCACGAGGCGGCGCGCTAGGCCACACTAGGATCATGACTCGCCAGTGTCCCTTTGTTTCCGACGTTCGTAAAAGCGGGTGATGCGAGATGATACGAACGTCGGAAACGGGACGCTAGGGCCCCGCGCTGAGGCGGCGCACCTGGGTGGCGGAGATCGCTTCGGTGGCCTCGTCGAGGACGATCCGCTCGACCGTGTAGCCGACATCGCGCCCGTAGAACACGTTGGTGATGTTGGGGAGCGGGACAATGACGAAGCGGCCGGCATAAGCCGAAAGCGCGGCCTCGATCCGCTGCTTCACGGCGAAAAACGGCAATGGATTCTTCTCGTCGATGCCGTGGGTGTCGCGGATGGCGATGCACACCTGGCCGACGCGCCGCAGACCCTCTTCGATCAGCCGCTGATGCCCGGGATGAAACGGCTGGTAGCGTCCGATGAACAAGGCCGTAGGCTTCTGCGGGTCGAACGCTGGGCGCAACTGAGCGAGCGCCTGCTCGGCCCAGTATTGCGGCGTACCTTCGGCGCCGACCCGAAGGTCGACGCGCTCGGGAGCAACGAACATCCGATTGGTGTCCTCGAAGCGCCCCGCATCGATGCGATCGACCCAGATCGTGAAGGCGTCGCCGAAGGCGGCCCGGGTCTCCGCGGTCGGACAGATGAAATCCGCGATGACCGTGCCGCCCGCCTCGACCACCCGGTCGCACATCCATCCCATGCGGCGCGCGTGCTCGACCCGGTCCGGATGGGTGAAGCCCAGGTCGCGCGACAGGTTCGCGCGCACCGCGTCGGCATTGAACACGACGGCATTGAGCAGCGGCGCCAGCGCGTTCGCCAGCGTGGTCTTGCCCGCCCCAGGCAGACCCATGATCAGAATCCTGCGTATCAGCATTCCCCAGCGGGCCCGCGCGTTCCAGGAACGCGCCAATCGCGCCCCGACGCCGGCACTGTTAATCAATATGCGCTGGCGCCGCAACCTTCGCGGGCACGCGTCGACCGCGGACTCCGGCGGATTCCTAGAAAAAGGCCAGTGTGCGGATTTCGATGCTTTCGCGCGGCCGCGCATTCGGCGGCGAGGTCGGATCGTCGAAGGCGGTGTGGGCGGACCAGCGGGCGCGACCGTCCTTCAGAGAGTCGTAGACCTTGAAGACCAGCGCTTCCTCGCGCCGCATCCGGGGCAGCCAGTACCAGCGGTGCTCGGGATTGTAGGTGATGGCATAGGTCTGGCCGATCCGATTGGGATAGCGGCGCTCATTCACCACGAAATCATCGGGCGCGATGCTGCGGGCGTCACAGATGGCGAGCGGGAAGCTCTCGACCGGGTAGCGGATCGGCCGCCACACCTGCACGATGGCGAACCGGCGCTGCAGCAGCTCGTCGGCCTCCTGCGGAAGAAGGTCGCGCACGCGTTGCGGGCCGGACCATTCGGTGTAGTCGTTGTGCACGCGGCGCACCACCTCGCGGATCTTGCGTACCTCGCGCTGCTCGTCATCGGCGGTACGCAGCGTATGGTCGAACACCACCACGCGCGAAGCTCCGCTCTCGGCCTTCACCAGCTCTTCCATCTCTGGATAGTAGACGCGACGGACCTGGTCCTCATCGAAGAAGTCCGCGACCGCGGTATCGTGACGCACGAAGCGGAAGCCTTCGCGGTCGAGCACGAACGGATCGCTGTGCAGCCGGGCATTGTGGATGGGTACATGGCGAGGATCGACGGTGCCGCCGGTGCGCACATCAGTGCCGCCCGGACCGGCCGTCTCGGTGAACAGCTTCTCCCCGTTATTGACGACATAGTTGACCGTGGCATCGATGGTTTCGCCGACGGTGTCGCGCTCCAGAACCTCAACCATGGACATCTCCCTGCTCGGCTAGCAGCCCCTGCGACCGCGCGGCTGCGGATGCGTGACCGTCGATATAGGTGCACGGATCGCGCGCTACAATCCACGATACCATGCCTGAGCAGTGCTGGCATGCCGCAGCGGACGGTCTCGATCCGCCGTGCGTCACCGAACCGGAATTTGCTGCTTGAAGCCGCTCATGCGGAATGTTCCTCTACGGCGACGACCCACGCTAGGACATCCGCCGCGTCGCGTGTCCGCCAGCGTAACCACAATCTGGAGGAAAGAGCCGATGGCTGAGTACAAATACGAGTTCGTGAAGGTCAGGATCCACGACGGCATCGCCTGGACGGCGCTCAATCGCCCCGAGAAGCGCAACGCCATGTCGCCGGCGCTGCACTACGAGATGGACGACGCATTGATGCGGCTCGAGACGGACGACGACGTCAAGGTCGTGGTGGTGACCGGCGAAGGCGGCAATTTTAGCGCGGGACAGGATCTGAAGAAGTTCTTCCGCGAGCTGGAGAAGAATCCGGCGGAGCGCAAGAAGGCCCAGGCCGCCGCCAATCGCTGGCGCTGGGAACGGCTCTACGGCTACGACAAGCCGACCATCGCCATGGTGCACGGCTACTGCGTCGGCGGCGCGTTCATGCAGCTGCTGGCGTGCGATTTCGCGATCGCGGCCGAGAACGCGACATTCTCGCTCTCGGAGGTGAACTGGGGGATTCTACCGGGTGCGCTGGTGGCGAAGGTGGTCGCCGACATGGTGCTGCCGCGCCATGCGCTCTACTACGCCTGCCTCGGCGACGCATTCGACGGCAAGGAAGCCGCGCGCATCGGCATGATCAATTTCGCCGTGCCACTCGACAAGCTCGAGGCTGCGACCACCGACCTGGCGGAAAGGCTGATGAAGAAAAGCCCCGCCGTGCTGCGCGCAACCAAGCAGGCGATCAGGCACGTGCGCACGATGGACGTCGCGCAGGCCTACGACTACCTGGCCGAGAAGGGCAAAGCGATCAAAGTCGCCGACAATGAAGACTCCTACAACACGGGCCTGCGGCAATTCCTCGACGAGAAATCCTACAAGCCCACATACGAGCCGTTCAAGCTCGGGACCATGCTGACCGACCAGCGGGCCAAACCGGCGGCGAAGAAATAAGTTCGACCACGCCGATTGGCCCGAGGTGGCGCCCTGAAACTAGTGTGGCGCATTTGACGTTCCTATCAGTCTTGGCCGCGAGTCCTTCATAGGAACGTCAAATGCAAAGCCACACTAGGATCGTGACTTGCTAGTGTCCCTTTGTTTCCGACGTTCGTAAAAGCGGGTGCTGCGAGATGATACGAACGTCGGAAACGGGACACTAGGGTCACTTGCCTGCCAAGGCCGGAACGGAACGCGACAAAAACAGGCTTCGTTGCAAGGGAGGACTTTCATGATCCGAAGATCGCTGGTCATCGCCGGCCTGGCCGCGCTTGCGCTCGGCGCCGTCAACGATGCCGCGCTTGCCCAATTCTACAAGGGCAAGACCATCACGATGATCATCAACTATCCGGCCGGCGGGCCCTCGGACATCGAGGGACGCATCATCGCCCAGCATCTGCCCGCGCACCTGCCGGGCAAGCCGACCATCATCATCAAGAATGTGGGCGGCGCCGGCGGCGTGATCGGCACCAATCAGCTTGGTGAAGCCGCACCCAACGGCGAAACAATGGGCTTCTTCACCCTCGACATCATCGCGCAGCTCCTGAGCAATCCGGCGCTGCGCGTCAACTATGCGGATTTCGTGATGATCGCCGGCGTGGAAAACCCGCTGGTGGCCTATGCGCGCAAGGACATTCCGCCCGGTCTCAAGGTCGCAACCGACATCATGAAGACCAAGGATTTCAAGGCGCTCTCGCTCAACGTCCAGAACAGCAACACCCTCAACCAGGCGCTCTCGCTCGATCTTCTGGGCCTCAAGTATCAGGCGGTTCCCGCCTTCCGTGGGCTCAAGGAGGTCGAAACCGCGATCCTGCAGAACGAGGGACAGTTTGCGAACACGTCGTTGCCGGGCTGGCGCGGCTCGATCGAATCGAGCATGGGCAACATCGTCATGCCGTTATGGCAGATCGCCGCGCGCGCGAAGGACGGCAGCTACCCGCGCAGCCCGGCGCTTCCGGATCTGCCGACGTTCGAAGAGTTCTACGCTTCGGTGAACGGCGGCAAGAAGCCATCCGGCTTCATGTACGAAGTCCTGCGCGCCAGCAGCGACCCGCTGGTCGCCATGTTCCGCACCGCCATGATGCCCCCGAAGACGCCCAGCGAACCCGTCACGATCATGCGCTCCGCCTTCGTCGAATTATGGAAAGACCGCGACTTCATCCGCGACTACGCCAACGTCGTGAAGACCACCCCTATCCTCGTCAAAGGCGAGGAGGCGCAGGAGATCGTCGCCGCGCTTGCCAGCGTCAAGCCCGAGGTCAAGGCGTTCCTGCTCGACTACGCCAACAAGCTGGTGAAATAGCGGGCGGATGCCCTCCGATCGACGGACTTGCAAGCGGCGGGCAGCCGGGATCGCACCTGGCGCGCCGCGATTGCCGGTTGCGCGCACCTGCCTCCGGACAGCGCTCAACTTCCTGCCAGCACGGCCAGCGCCGCCAATGCCGAGGCCAGCCCGACCGTCTTGCGTGCCGTGATGCGCTCGCGCAGAACGAAAATGCCAAGCAGCGCGGCGACGATGAATCCCATCTGCGTGATCGGCACCAGCACGCTCGCCTGCCCTTCCGCCACGCTGCGCAACATGAAAATGGTGGCGCCGAGGAGAAGGATCGCCGCGATGGCGCTGTAGCTGAAGGTCATTGCCGCCGGCCGCAGCTTGCGGTCGGCCCCATAGACCACGATGGTCGCGAGCGGCATGAACACCGCCGCCTGGGCGACTGCCAGCGTCTCCGGGACGGCGCCATGGCGGAGCCCAACGGTGTGAAAGAAATTGGCCGCGCCGAACGCGAGCGTCGCGCCCGCCACCTGCAGCAGCGAACGGCGCCTTGCGTCCCTGGACGTGCGATCGGCGGCAGGCCCCGCGGTCCCCAACAGGAGCCAGGTCGCCAGCAGCGCGAACGCCAGCCCGGTGATCTTGCGCAGCGTCAGCGGCTCCCCGAGCAGCACCACGACCAGCGCGACGGTGACGATGAAATTGAGACGAAAGATCGATGCATT
>Ga0207648_10004308_pt1 | contig 14655 bp, 14 predicted proteins | sample KBSMisM32_FD_184310 | JGI IMG/M metagenome (GOLD analysis project Ga0207648, IMG submission 184310) | Miscanthus rhizosphere microbial communities from Kellogg Biological Station, Michigan, USA - KBS Miscanthus M3-2 (SPAdes) (version 2) | ecosystem: Host-associated > Plants > Roots >...
CCGGGCTGTCGATCAGGGGCTGGATCAGGGCCGAGGCCTTGCGGGCATTGAGGTCGAGCAGCATCGCCTTGACCGGCCCGACCGCGGATGGCGAGAGCGACAGCGAGCGGTAACCGATCGCGACCAGCGCCAGCGCTCCGATCGGCGTCGAGGCGAGTTCCCCGCACAGCGTCACCGGCTTGGCATGGGTTCGGCCGTGGTCCGCAATGGCCTTGAGCGCCCGCAGGACCGGCGCCGAGATGGCATCGAACCGGTCGGCCACGCGCGAATTACCGCGGTCGGCGGCGTAGAAAAACTGCACCAGATCGTTGGAACCGACGGAGAGAAAGTCGACGCGCGCGAGCAGTTCGTCGAGCTGGTAGAGCAGCGACGGCACCTCCAGCATCGTGCCCACCTCGACCCGTTCCGGCAGCTTATGGCTGTGCCGGCGCAGGTGGGTGAGCTCGCGCTCCACCAGCGACTTGGCCTCATCGAATTCCTCGACGGTGGCGACCATCGGGAACATGACTTTCAGTTCGCGTCCGCCGGCGGCCCGCAAGAGGGCCCGGATCTGGCTGCGCAGCAGACCCGGCCGATCGAGCCCGAGCCGGATGGCGCGCCAGCCGAGCGCCGGGTTTTCCTCCTCCACGTTGCGCATATAGGGCAGCACCTTGTCGCCACCGATGTCGAGCGTGCGGAAGGTTACCGGTCGCTCGCCCGCGGCGTCGAGGACAGCGCGATAGAGCGAGAACTGTTCGGCGGTGCGGGGAAGCGTCGCGGCCACCATGAACTGCAATTCGGTGCGAAACAGACCGATCCCGGCCGCGCCGGTCTCTTCGATATGCGGCAGGTCGACAGCCAGGCCGGCATTGATCATGAGGGCGATCTTCTGGCCGTCCTTGGTCACGCACGGCTTGTCCCGCAACGCAAGGTATTGCAGCTGCCGGCGGGCGCGCAGCCGCACGCGCTCGATATAGGCCGCTTCCATATCGGGCGACGGCCGCACATGGACGTCGCCGGTCGAACCGTCGACGATGATGGCATCGCCGGGGTCAGCGATGCCGGTGGCGTTGGCGATTTCGCCCACAGCCGGGATGCCGAGCGCCCGTGCGACGATCGCCACATGCGAATTTGGGCCGCCTTCCTCGAGCACGAGTCCGCGCAGGCGCTTGCGGTCGTAATCGAGCAGCGCCGCCGGTCCCATGGAGCGGGCGACGAGGATGGCATTTTCCGGCAGGCGATCGCGCGACGGTGCGTAGTCCTGGCCGAGCAGCTGGTGCATCAGCCGGTTGGCGAGTTCGTCGAGGTCATGCAGCCGCTCGCGCAGATACGGGTCCGTCGCCCGCAACATGCGCGCGCGCGTGTCCGACTGGACGCGCTCGACTGCGGCTTCGGCGGTAAGCCCGGTCGCCACGGCTTCTTCCAGCCGGTGCACCCAGCCGCGGTCGTAGGCGAACATGCGATAGGCTTCGAGCACATCACGGTGCTCGCCGCCGTCGGCGACCTCGCCGCGTTCGAGCAGCACGTCGAGATCCGATCGCATGGTTTCGACCGCCGCTTCCAGGCGTTTCAACTCCTTCGGCACGTCGTCGGCGATGAAATTGGTGATGACCACGCGCGGCTCGTGCAGCACCACGTGACCGAGCGCGATGCCGTCGTTGAGCGCCATGCCAGTTAGTTGCAGCGGGCGGCGGGCGGCGGGCTCGGCCCCGGGCTTGGCGATCGCGGACAACTCGCCCGAGGCGATCATCTCGGCAAGCACCATCGCCGTGGTCTGGAGCGCCTCCTCCTCCTCCTCGGTGTAGGTGCGCCGCGCCCGGTTCTGCACCACCAGCACGCCGAGGGTATTGCCGGCGCGCAGGACCGGGACGCCCAGGAACGAGTGATAAATCTCCTCGCCGGTCTCCTCGCGGTACGAGAAGGCCGGATGGTTCTGGGCTTCCGACAAGTTGATGGGGTTGGCCTCGCTTGCGACCAGGCCGACCAGGCCTTCGTCCGAGCGCAGCACGGTCTGGTGAACGGCCTCCTTGTTGAGGCCTTCGGTGGCGTACAGTTCGAGCGTGCTGTCCACGCGCAGCACGTAGACCGAACAGACTTCCGCCACCATATTGGCGGCGATCAGCACCACGATCTTGTCCAGGCGCTCCTGCGCGCTGACCTGCTCCGCCATAACCTCGCGAAGCCGGCGCAACAGCACGCGCGGACCGCCGAGCGCGCCACGCATGACGTGATTCCTCGGGCAAGCCCATCCGGCCGGGGCAGCCCGCCCGCGGCTCGAAGAAAGTCAGGAAACGGTACCCACCGGGCCCAGGCGCCCACAGCGGCTACTATCCATCACGCCGTATAGCGAATGCAGCGTGGCCCGGGCAAGCCAAAGCGTCGAGGCCGACATCTTACCAGGCATAACTCGCCGAAATGCGACCGCAGGCCGCGCGGAATTCGTCGCTGTCGATCAGCGCGGCGTAGATGTCGCGCAGGCGCGGGGCAGGGGCCAGCTTAAGATTCTCTCTCGACACCGTCGCCTTTGGCCCGAACAACCGCTCGACCGCCCGTTCCAGGTCGTTCGCGGCGGCGGGTTGCTCGAGTACGGAGGGGGCAATATCGCCAGTAAGAAGTTCGATCAGGAGGTCGCGCTCGAGCAGGGGCAGGCGCGTCATGGCGGCGCCGGCCAAGAGGCCCGCCAGGCGATGATCGGGATGCACCTCGTCGGCCAGCGCGGGCTTGACGTTGCGGAATTGGAAGGACTGGTCGAAGGAGGCCGGCGCGGTCTCGAAACAGCGCGCAAGCTCATCGGCCTCCTCCGCAATGTAATAGCGGTTGAGGGTGTCGAACCAGACGTAGCGATAGCCGTGCTTTGCGAGAAACGGTTCCCAAGCCGCCCAGGCCGGCGTCATCGTGTATGGTGCGAGCGCTTCGACCACCACCACCTTCGGCCGATAGCTTTGCCAGTCGCCGTTGAGCAGCACGTCCTGTTCGGCGCCCTCAACGTCGACTTTGAGAAAGTCGAATGTGCGCGGTACGTGCTGCTCGCAGAGTTCCCTGAGCGTCGTCACCGGGACGACAAGGGCTTTCGAAGTCTTTCCGAATTGACTCTGCGCGGCGCGCGCATGGTCTTCGATCATGGTCGAGAGGCCGTGGAAGTCGTTCACGACATAGAAAGTGGCTTCGCCCGCGGCCGCGCCGACGAGGGTTTCGAGATGACGATCGCGTGGCCGCACCGCCCTGGTCAGACGCGCGAGCCAGGGATTCGGTTCGACCGTGACGCCGTTCCATCCCTTGAGATAGAACGCAAAGGACATGTTGTCGTAGACCGGATGGCCGGAGCCGATGTCGATGTAGAACCCTTCATCGCGGCCGGCGAAGCAGCGCATGAGGTAAAGGTCCTCGAACCGCTGGGCGTAGGAGATGGTCCGAGTTGTGGCCATGTCCTTACGGGCCGATTGCGCCGCATCGGGGACATACGCCCGTCATTTGTCCAGCTCATACAGCGAATGCAGCGTGCGCACCGCAAGCTCGGTGTAGTTGGCGTCGATCAGCAGCGAGAACTTGATCTCGGATGTGGTGATGGCACGGATGTTGATGCCCTTCTCGGCCAGCGCCTTGAAGGCCTGGGCGGCCACGCCGGCGTGGCTGCGCATGCCGATCCCGATCACCGAGACCTTGGCGACGTCGGTGGCACCGTCGACGCGGTCGTAGCCGACCTGGTTCTTGACCTTGATCAGAACGTCGGTCGCGCGATGGTAGTCGGAAGCGGGAACGGTGAATGTCAGATCGGTGGTGGCGCCGTCGCCCGAGACGTTCTGCACGATCATGTCGACGTTGATATTGGCGTCCGCGAGCGGACCGAAGATCGCGGCCGCAATGCCGGGCTTGTCCTGCACGCGGCGGATCGAGATCTGTGCCTCGTCCTTTGAGAAGGCGATGCCGGTGACGACCTGCTGTTCCACGATCTCCTCCTCGCCGCAAATGAGAGTGCCGGGTGGCGTCCCATGCGGGTCGATGTCCTCGGGTTTCTCGAAGCTCGAGCGCACGAAGATGCGCACATTGTGCACCATTCCAAGCTCGACCGAGCGCACCTGCATGACCTTGGCGCCGAGCGAGGCAAGCTCCAGCATCTCCTCGTAGGCGATCCGGTCGAGCCGTTGGGCGCGCGGCACGATGCGGGGGTCGCTGGTGTAGACCCCATCGACGTCGGTGTAGATGTCGCAGCGTTCGGCCCCGATCGCCGCCGCAATTGCGACCGCGGACGTGTCCGACCCGCCGCGACCCAGCGTGGTGATGCGGCCCGTTTCCTTGTGCACGCCCTGAAAGCCGGCGAGCACCGCCACCTCACGGCGGTCCGTGAAGCGCTTGACCAGCTCTTCCCCGTTCACGTCGAGGACGCGGGCCGCGGCATGGGCACTGGAAGTCAGGATCGGCAATTGCCAGCCCTGCCAGGAGCGGGCGTTGATGCCCATTCCTTCCAGCACGAGCGCCAGCAGGCCGGCGGTGACCTGCTCGCCCGATGACACCACCGCATCGTATTCGCGCGCGTCGTGCAGTGGGGCGGCCTCGCGGCACCAGGCCACCAGCTGATTGGTGGCCCCCGCCATGGCGGAGACAACCACGGCCACGTCGTGGCCGGCATCGACCTCGCGTTTGACATGGCGAGCAACGTTGCGGATGCGCTCGATATCGGCGACCGAGGTGCCGCCAAACTTCATTACAAGGCGGGCCATGGCGGGCTTGCGGGCTTCTCCGGAAGGATTGGGGGCGCGCGATCCGCTTTACGGCAAGCCCACGCGCGAAAACGCGGGTATACATACCGGTGAGGCCGGGGGGCCGCAACCACGCCTTGGGAGAGGTCGATGGCAAGCAGTGCGAAGCCGAGGCGCGATTCAAGCGTCGACGACGCCGAGGTCGCGCGCTTTTCGGCCCTGGCCAGCGAATGGTGGGACCCCCGCGGGAAGATGGCCGTTCTGCACAAGTTCAATCCGGTGCGACTTGGCTTCATCAAGGACGCCGCGTGCCGGCAGTTTGAGCGGGATGCCAAACGGCTCGATGCGCTGTCAGGTCTGCGCATGCTCGACATCGGCTGCGGCGGCGGCATTTTGAGCGAGCCTCTGGCACGGCTCGGAGCCGCCGTCGTCGGGGCGGATCCGTCCCAGACCAATATCGCGGCGGCGAAGTTGCATGCCGACGAGGCTGGACTTGCCGTGGACTACCGCGCGACCACAGCCGAGGCACTCGCTGATGCGGGCGAGCGCTTCGACATCGTGCTCGCAATGGAGGTGGTCGAGCACGTCGCCGATCTAAGTCTGTTCGTCCGCCGCTGCGCGGAGATGGTAAAGCCCGGCGGCCTGATGATCACGGCAACACTCAACCGCACGCTGAAGAGCTTTGCCCTGGCCATCGTTGGCGCCGAATACGTCTTGCGCTGGCTGCCGCGCGGCACCCATCAATGGGACAGGTTCGTGACCCCGAACGAGCTCGAGGCCGCTTTGGAGCGACATGGGCTGGCCATGCTCGACGAGACGGGCGTGATCTACAATCTCATCGCCGATCGCTGGCAGCTTTCGACCGATATGGATGTGAACTACATGGTCGTGGCTGAACGCGCTCGGCACTGAAGACGTTTGCTCCCCTGAGGTCATTGGCATGATCCTGGAATTAGTACTGTTCAAGTCGCCGCCCGGCATGGATCGTGCCGCCATACTGGAAGATGCCAGGCACACGGTCCCGCATTGGCGCGCCAATCCCGATCTGGTGCGCAAGCACTACCTGTTGAGCGAAGACGGCTATGGCGGCGGCGCTTACATCTGGCCGTCGAGGGAAGCCGCACGGCAGGGCCACGACGCGACATGGCGCGAAGGCGTGAAGAAGCGCACCGGGTCCGAACCTGTCATCCGCTACTTCGACCTGCTCATGGTCGTGGATAATGAGAAGGGTTCGGTCACCGAGTGGACCGAGGGCGGCGACGCTCGTCCGGTCCCATAGTGTAGACCGTCGCGCGAAGGTTGCGGGATGTTCGATCCTTCGTGGCTGTGGGCCGTCTTCACCATCGTCGCCGCCGCCGCGCAGACCGTGCGCAACGCGGCACAGCGCGAGCTGACCGCGAGGCTCGGCACCGTGGGCGCGACCCACGTGCGTTTTCTGTTCGGGTTTCCATTCGCGCTCATCTTCCTTGCCGGCGTGATGATCGCGCTCGGGCAAGGTCTCCCGCAGCCGCCCCCGGCCTTTTGGCCCTGGGTCGTCCTCGGCGCGCTGACGCAGGTGGCCGCCACCGCCTTGATGCTTGCCGCCATGAACGATCGCTCGTTCGTGGTGGTTTATGCCTACATCAAGACCGAGCCGGTGCAGGCAGCGCTGTTCGGCCTCGTTTTCCTCGGCGACGTCGTGACGCCCGGGATGGCGGCCGCCATCCTGATCGCAACGTCGGGCGTGGTCACCATGGCGCTCAAGCCAGGCACCTCGATGGATGTGCGGGCGACGCTGCTCGGGCTGGCCGCGGGGGCGATGTTCGCGCTATCGGCCGTCGGCTTTCGTGGGGCGATCCTCAGCCTCGGCTTGCCGAGCTACGTCATGGCAGCGACCTTCACGCTGGTCGTGGGCCTGGTGATGCAATCGGCGTTGCTCTCGCTTTATCTCTGGCTGCGCAATCCCGACGTGCTCGTCTCGATCATGCGGGCCTGGCGGCCGTCCCTGTTCGCGGGATTCATGGGCGCGCTGGCGTCCCAGTTCTGGTTCCTCGCGTTTGCGCTCGCCACCGCCGCGAGCGTACGGACGCTGGCGCTGGTCGAGGTGCTGTTCGCGCAAGCAATCTCGCGTTTCGCGTTCAAGCAGGCCACGACCCCGCGCGAAGCCGTCGGCGTCGTACTGATCGTGGTTGGGGTTTTGCTGCTGCTGTGGACGGGGTGAGTGGCATCAATTTTGCTCCTCGCGTGGAGACGGAGACCCGTCCAACCGAGTGCAGGAGCAGATGCCATGACCAGCTTTTCCCGGCGTGACCTCGTGAAGGGCGGGGCGGCGATGGCCGGGGGCGTGGTGCTCCGCGCTCGGCCGGTTCGTGCCGCCACCAAGGTCCGGTTGTTGACCAATTGGTTTGCCGAAGCCGAGCATGGCGGCTTCTATCAGGCCGTGGCCGCCGGCCTCTACGACAAGGCCGGGCTCGATGTCGAGATCCGGCAGGGCAACGCGCAGCTCAACGGCATGCAGGTCCTGCTCGGCGGCGAAGCCGACATCATCATGAGTTACGACATCACGATCCTGAACGGTGTGGAGAAAGGCGCGCCGGTGAAGGCATTTTTCACCTCGTTCCAGTTCGATCTGATCGGGCTGATGACGCGGCCCGAGATAAATTCATTGGCGGAACTGAAGGGACGCAAGGTCTATTTCGGCGCCAATGGCTATTCGTCGTATTGGCCCTGGCTCAAGCAGCGCTTCGGCTTCACCGACGAGATGGCGGCGCCGAAAGGGCCGAACCTGGCAACCTTCTTCAACGACCCGTCCGCGGCGGTGGCGGGCTATCTCACCGCCGAGCCCTTTCTCGCGGTGCAGCGAAACGTGCCGGTCAAATTCTTCCTGTTCGCGGAACAAGGCTATCCGCCCTATGCCAACACCATGGTCACGACCGCCGCTTACATGAAGGACAATTCGGACGTCGTCGCACGTTTCACCCGCGCATCGGTGGAGGGCTGGAAGGATTATCTGCGCGATCCCAGCGCCGGCAACGCGCTCATCAAGAAGCTCAACCCGCAGATGCCGGATGAGCACATCGCTTTCAGCCTGCAGAAGATGCGCGACGTCAAGGCGGTCGAGGGGGGCGACGCCGCGACCATGGGCATCGGTATCATGACCGAGGAGCGCTGGCAGAAGACGCGGGATTTTTTGGTGCAGTCGAATCTGCTGAAGGCGGACACGGATTGGAAACAGGCGTTCACCACCGATTACATCAAGGATCTCAAGATCACGATGTGACGGTCTCGCGGCCTTTACCCGTGCTCCTGCGGCCGCTCACGCCGCGGGCTCACTGAGCTCCTTGCGATATTTGTAGAACTTGTTGAATTTCGCGAGCAGGAATTCGCCGGCGCTGAATTCCGGCATGGAGTCGAAGCGCGCATCGAAATCGGGATCGTAGAAGAACGGGATCGAGTAGCGCCCAATGCCGGCGCGGTTGATCACGCGGTGGGGAGCGGAGCGGATACGTCCCGCCGTGATTTCCGAGAGCATGTCGCCGGCATTGACGATGAAGTTACTGCGACGAGGCGGAGCGCCGACGAGCTCGCCCGCGGGGCAGCGCACTTCGAGCCCTCCGGTGGAATCCTGTGCCAGGATTGTCAGGAAGCCGTAATCCTTATGTTCGGCAGCGCCGAACTCGTTCTGCGCCACATTGCTGTTGGGCGGATAGTGGAACAGGCGCATGAACGCCACCGGCTTATGGTACCGCGCGCGCAATGCGGAAGGCGACAGCCCCAGGCACAGCGCGAGCGGTCCGAGGAGCCGGTCGCCCAGCGCCATCATGGCGTCGAAATAGGTCTCCACGGCTGTCCGGAAATCTGAAGACTCTGGCCACTGATTGACCCCATGCAGCGGCTTTCCGGCCTTCACGTCGGGATCGTCGGCGGTGAGCCGGGTGCCGACATTGAAGCTCTCTTTCAAGTCCGGCAGATTGCCGGGATAGACCGTCTGGTGCAGCGGCGCGTAGCCCCGATTGTGCCGGTCGATGCGAACCTTCATCCTCTCCTCGACGGGAAGCCGAAAAAATGTGTTGGCCGCAGCGAAGGCGCCCTCGATCGTCGCGACCGGAACGCCGTGATCGACCAGTTCGAAGGCGCCCCAGCTTCCGAGTGCAGCCTTGAGGTCGGTTGCGACAGTTTCGTCCGCATTCGCCGAAGCGCGGATAATGGGTTCAAGGCTGACAACCGGAATGCTCATTGCTTCATCTCTCGTCTCGCGCGACGACCTCAAGCAAGGCGTGTGCCGCTCGCGTGGGCGTGCGGAGGCCGGCGCAGGGTCCAGCCAGCCAACTCCTGCCCAGATCTATGGCAGGTCCGGCTCATTCGTTGGGCATGGCCGCAACCGCGCATCGGCCCCGAGCGAGCACCGATGAAACTCGCGGTGCCGGACCTGATCTCGAACTCCTACTTCCCCGCGATTGCGGCAGTTGAACTCGGCTTCTTCAAACGCGAGGGGCTCGACGTCACCCTGGAACTGATCGTGCCGATCGAGCATGCGCTCGCGGCCATGCGCGACGGCAGCCTGGATTTCGTCGGTTGTTCGGCTCACCTCCTCGTCGCCGGTTTTCCCGAATGGCGCGACGTGAAGCTCCTGTGCGCACAGGCTCAGGGCATGTACTGGTTCCTGGTGATGCGTTCCGATCTGGGAGCGCGACGCGGCGATTTGGGCGTGGTGAAGGGCCGCAGAATCGGTGCCGCCCACTGGGTTGCCATGGGCCTGCGCCGCCTCCTCGCCGAGGCCGGCATCGATGCCGAGCGGGACGCGGTGACGATCGCGCCGATTCCCGGTGCGCATGGTGCCGGCACCAATTTCGGCGTGAGCGCCGCCCGGGCATTGGAAAAGGGCAAGGTCGACGGATTCTGGGCCAACGGCATGGGCGCCGAGCTTGCGGTGCGGCGCGGCGTCGGGACCGTCGTTCTCGACGCCCGCCGTGGCGACGGACCGGCGGGATGCTTCGACTACACTTTTGCCGCCGTGGCGGCGACGGACGCTTTCATCGAACGCTCGCCGGCCGCCGCAGCCGCGGCGGTTCGCGCGATCGTCCATACGCAGGCGGCGCTCCGGGACAATGTGGCTTTGGCGTTCGACGTCGGCCGCAGCTTGTATCCCGCGAGCGAAGCCGCGCTCATCGTGGATCTGATCCGACGCGATCTGCCCTATTACGATGCCGCGATCTCGCCAGGCTCCGTCGCGGCCATGACGCAGTTCTCGCGCGACCTCGGCATCCTCCAGAGGCATCCGACCTTTGGGGAGGTCGTCGCCGTCGAGTTCGCGCATTTGTGGCAAGGCCGGCCCGCATAAGCCAGCGCAGCGCTGGTCAATTGCGCTCGTCGGGCAGCACCGGCAGAGGATGGAATTCGATCCCTTCCTCGTGCAACTCCTTGGCCTGATCGGGCGAGGCTTCGCCGAAGATCGAGCGATGCTCGATCTCCCCGTAATGCATCTTGCGCGCCTCTTCGGGAAATTTCTGCCCGACATAGTCGGCGTTCTTGGTCAGGTGGTCGCGCAGCTCCTTCAGCTTCTTGCGGAACTCGCGCTCCTGCGGCGACACCATCGCGACTGGGGCAGGCGCCTCGGGTGTGGCCGCCGGCGCGGGCGGCGGCTCTGTTGACGTCTGTGGTGCGGGTGCATCGCCGCGCTTTTTCGCTCCCGATACTCGCGGCGCCATGATCGTCTTTTCGATCTTGGTGGAGTCGCACATGGGGCAACTCACAAGCCTGCGCTTGACCTGGGTGTCATAGGCCGCCGAGTTCTGAAACCAGCTCTCGAATGCGTGCCCCTTGTCGCAGGTCAGTGCGTAACGAATCATGCCGGGCCTCGCACCGCGTGGAGGTGTGCCGGTTCCGCCATCGGCTCGCTCACTTCGAACCGACGGCCGTGCTGAAGCGAAGGGACCTTTGCGCGCGCCGCCGTGACTTCGGCGGGATCGATCACCGCCAGGACCACACCCGGCTCGGTACCGCCCTCGGCCAGAATGCGACCCCAGGGGTCGACCACAAGCGAATGCCCGAACGTTTCCCTGCCGTTTTCGTGCTTGCCCCCTTGCGCTGCCGCCAGCACGAACGCGCCGTTCTCGATCGCACGGGCGCGATTGAGCACGTGCCAATGGGCTTCGCCGGTCTGTCGCGTGAAGGCGGAAGGGATGGCGAGAAACGAGCTGCCGGCCTCGGCGAGCGCACGGTAAAGCGCGGGGAAGCGCAGGTCGTAGCACACGGTCAGGCCGAGCCGGCCCCAAGGCAGGTCGGCGGCGACGCCGATTTCGCCGGGACGGTAATTGCGCGACTCGCGATAGCTCTCGCCGCCGCTGAGGTCCACATCGAACATGTGGATCTTGTCGTAGCGCGCGGCGATCTCACCCTTGCGGTCGATGAGGAACGACCGATTGGCCGCTTTTTCCGGCAGAAGCTTGATCGCCAGCGACCCGACGTGAAGGAAGATACCGAGCTTGCGCGCAAGCTCGCGGAAGGCGGCAAGGCTCGCATCGCTCTCCTCGGGTGCCAGCGCCGCAAACAACCGCTCGCGCTTGACCTCCAGGATATTGGTCATCTCCGGGGTCAGCACATAGTCGGCGCCGCCGTTCTTGGCCTCTTCGATCAGCTTCACGGCGGCATCGAGATTGGCCTGCGGCGAAAGGCCCGAGCGCATCTGCACCAGACCGGCGGTGAAGGTGGCAGCCTTGCCGGTGCTCATGATGCCGGTCCGTTCCGGGCACCCGCCAGCGCGTCGCCGCGGCCGAGCAGGGCGTCGAGCTTGCCGGCCTGTTCGAGCGAATGCAGATCGTCAGAGCCGCCCACATGGGTTGAGCCGATGAAGATCTGCGGCACGGTCATGCGTCCATTCGCGCGTGCCACCATGTCACTTCGCCCTTTCGGATCGCCGCTCACGTCGATCTCGGTGAACTCGACCCCCTTGCGCGACAACAGCCGCTTGGCGGCGTGGCAATAGGGGCAATAGCGGGTCGTGTAAATCTCGACTTTGGTCATGTGAACCGTTGAACCTACTGACGGTTTATATGGGAGCGCGGCCCCCCGCCACAACCCGGGCGAACACCAGCACATCGACGGACGCGGCGCCGCCGCGCAGCAGCGCCCGCGCGCAGCCTTCTGCGGTCGCCCCCGACGTCAGCACGTCATCGATCAGTACGAGTTTTCGGCCTGCCACCTCCGCTTTGCCCTCGGCGGGCACGCGGAAGGCGCCCTGGACGTTCTCCGCCCGTTCGGACTTGCCGAGCCCGACCTGCTGCGGCGTGGCCTTGACGCGCTTGAGCGCGCCGTGGGTCACCACCGGCCCGCTCGCCTTGGCGATGATCTCCGCCAGCAGCGCGGATTGATTGAACCGACGCATCCACTGCCGCCGCCAGTGCAGCGGAACCGGAACGATGGCGTCGGCGTCCGCGAGCAGTTCGCGCCCGGCATTCGCCATCCACCGTCCCATGGTCGGGGCGAGATCAAGCCGGTCGCCGTATTTCAAGGCATGGACGAGCTTGCTCGAGATGTCGTCGTAGCGCACGGCCGCCCGCGCGCGATGATAGGCCGGCGGATCGGCGATCGCCTCCATCGACAGCAGGCCCGGTCCGCCGTCGAACGGGAACGGAATGCCGAGCCGCTCGCAATAGGGCGGCGCGATAAAGGAGAGCTTGGACCAGCATGCCGCACACAGACCGGCGCCGTGGACCGGCTCGCGACAGGTGGCGCAAAGTTGCGGCAGCGCGATATCGAGGACGCGCGCGAAACCGGCGCGCAAGGCGGTCGCAATCCTCCCACGACGCCGGGCCAGCACTTGGCTCGCTTCCATGTCCCCCTGCATCGGATCACGCTACCGCCGCAACGCAGGAAGCTCAATGCGCGCGATCGCAGGGGTGGGATGACGCTGCCACGCGAGCCCCTGCTGCGTGCTGATCGAACGGTCAGGAGTTGCCGAACGAGTGGGAACCGTGTTGTCCAAAGGGCTCCGGCGGATGGCCGATCCGGACCGAAGGCGCACGTGGTATTGAAGGCAATGATCTCGGCAGCGCCCATCATTTTCGACCGCGAACTCGTGCGCGCGCGCCAGCGGCGCGCGGCGAGGTCGGCGGCGTCGAACTTTCTGGTGGACCGCGCGGCCGAGGATCTGTCCGATCGCCTGGCGGCGGTGCTCCGCCGCTTCGAATGCGCGGTCGACGTCGGGACGCCCAACGATGCTGTCCGTCGTGCACTCGCTGCCAGCGGAAAGGTCGGCACCATCATCGCTGTCGATCGGTCCCCCGCGGCCCTGCACGGCGGCGCGGCGGCAGAAGGTACGCGCCTTGTCGTTGCGGCCGACGAGGAAGCGCTGCCTTTTCGCGATGCCTCGCTCGATCTCGTCGTGTCGGTGCTCGCATTCCAATTCGTCAACGATCTGCCCGGCACGCTCATCCAGATCCGCCGCGCGCTCAAACCCGACGGCCTGCTGCTCGCGGCGCTCGTTGGCGGCGATACGCTGATCGAATTGCGTGAGGCGTTCGCCGTCGCCGAGGTGGAGATCGAGGACGGCGTTTCGCCGCGCGTTGCGCCATTCGCAGATGTGCGCGACATGGGTGCGCTGCTTCAGCGGGCGGGTTTCGCGCTGCCGGTAGCCGACGTCGACCGGATGACCGCACGCTACAGCTCGCCGTTCGAGCTGATGCACGATCTGCGCCGCATGGGCGCGACCAATCCGCTCATGGAGCGCAGCCGGCGGCCGCTCAAACGCGCCACACTGAGGCGGATGGCGGAAATCTACGGCGAGCGTTTCTCCGATCCGGACGGTCGCATCAGGGCTACGTTCGAGGTCGTCTGGCTCTCCGGGTGGGTACCGCATGACAGCCAGCAAAAGCCGCTCGCGCCGGGCTCGGCGCGGCAGCGTCTTGCGGATGTACTCGGGACCCGCGAGACTAAGCTGCCGCGCGACCGCGATCAGTGATCGCTTTTCATTCAGAAGCGCGCCCAATCGGAAGCGCTTGTTCGATCATCCTTGGGCCCGGATGATTGACGGCTGAGCGCAGCGCTCGAGTTTCACAGCAGCGTCATCAAATGGGACACCAGCGGCTCGTCCGCCGGCGGCATCGGGTAGTCGCGCAAGCGGTTCACGCGGACCCACGCCAGCTGCTGGCCTTCCAGCGCCACAGCCGTCCCCTCCCAACGGCGGCACACATACAGCGGCATCAGCAGATGAAAATCCGGATAGCCGTGACTGGCGAATGTCAGCGGCGCGAGGCAGGCCTCGTTGACGACGATCCCCAGTTCTTCCTTCAGCTCCCGGATCAACGTCTGCTCCGGCCGTTCGCCGGTCTCGACCTTGCCGCCGGGAAATTCCCACAGGCCGGCCATCGGCTTGCCCGCGGGCCGCTGGGCGAGCAGCACGCGGCCGTCCGTGTCCACGAGAGCACAAGCGGCGACCGTCAACAGCTTCACGCTCACGGCTTGCGACCTGAGGTGGACAATGCGAACGCAGATGGTTCGGGGCGCACGCGAACTTCCGGGCTCATGGCGCGGGCCGCAATCCAGCAAGCACCCGCTGCGTCTCACTCGATGGCCCAGGTGATTTCGACCTCGGCACTGGTCTTGATGGTTCCGACCTCGATGGGAACGTCGATTTTGGCCGCCGCGCGCAGCGGCATGTCGGCCGCGCCATCCATCGCGCTGAACCGGTTGCGCGGAGGATAGGCAATGTCTTGGATCGGCCCGAGCTTCACCTTGGCAGCCTGTGCCAGGCCTTGCGCCTGCCGGACGGCATCCTCGACCGCCTTGGTGCGTGCCTCGTCGGACAGCTTTTCGAGATTCGTCACGCCGAAATGCACGCCGGCGATATTGGTCGCGCCCTGGTCGAGGATTTGGCGCATGAACGTTCCCAGACGCGCGAGGTCGCCGAGCTTGACCCTGACCATGTTGCTCGCGTTGTAGCCGTCCGATTCCTGCCGCGTTGTCCCGTTCGGGTCGCGCACGGTCTTGTAGTTCGGCGCCA
>Ga0207648_10004309_pt1 | contig 14652 bp, 8 predicted proteins | sample KBSMisM32_FD_184310 | JGI IMG/M metagenome (GOLD analysis project Ga0207648, IMG submission 184310) | Miscanthus rhizosphere microbial communities from Kellogg Biological Station, Michigan, USA - KBS Miscanthus M3-2 (SPAdes) (version 2) | ecosystem: Host-associated > Plants > Roots > Rhizosphere...
GGCTGCGTGCCGACGGCAACGATCAGTACCTGCGGGTCGCGGGGCAGCTCGCGCACTATCTCGACGATCCCTATACGCCGGTCACGCCGCGCGCGCCGAAAACCGATCACGTCACCTTCGCTTTCATCGGTGGCGGTTTTGCCGGGCTCGCCGCCGCAGCGCGGTTGTCTGAAGTTGGCGTCAAGGAAGTCAGGATCATCGAGAAGGGCGGCGACTTCGGCGGCACCTGGTACTGGAACAGATATCCCGGCGCGCAATGCGATACGGCCTCGCTGGTCTATATGCCTTTGCTCGAAGAGACCGGCCATATGCCGTCGGAAAAATACGCGCATGCGCCGGAGATTCTCGCGCACTGCCAGCGCATCGGCAAGCAATTCGACCTCTACGCAAACGCGCTGTTCCACACCGAGGTCGTCAGTCTCGATTGGGACGAGGCGAAATCGTGCTGGACCATCCGCACCAACCGCGGCGATGCCTTCACCGCACAATTCGTCGGCATGGGGACCGGGCCGCTGCATGTGCCCAAACTGCCGGGCATCGCTGGCATCGAGTCGTTCAAGGGCCACTCGTTCCACACCAGCCGCTGGGATTACGATTACACCGGCGGCGATCCCCGGGGCGGGCTGATGGACAAGCTGGCGGACAAACGCGTCGGGATCATCGGCACCGGCGCCACATCCGTGCAGTGCGTGCCGCATCTCGCCCGCGCTTGCAGGGAGCTCTACGTGTTCCAGCGCACGCCGTCGTCCGTCGACATCAGAGGCAACGCCCCGATCGATCCCGAATGGTTTTCGCAGATCGCGACATCAGGCTGGCAACAGCGCTGGCTCGAGAATTTTACGGCTAACCAGGCCGGCGGCTCCGCCGAAGAAGATCTGGTGCAAGACGGCTGGACCGATCTGTCGCGGCGGATTCGCGCCAGGATCATGGATCTGCCGCGCGAGCAACGGACCCCGCCGAATATGCTGGCGGCATTTGAGGACTCCGATTTCGAGAAGATGGAGGAAATCCGCGCACGCGTCGACACGATCGTCGGGGATCGCGAGACAGCCGCCAGGCTCAAGGCGTGGTATCGCCAGCTCTGCAAGCGGCCGTGCTTCCATGACGCGTACCTGCAGGCGTTCAACACGCCGGGCACGCATTTGGTGGATACCGACGGCAAGGGAGTCGAGCGGATCACTGAAAACGGCGTCGTCGTCGCGGGCAGGGAATACAAGCTCGACTGCATCATCTACGCGTCGGGATTTGAGGTCGGCACCGAATACAAGCGGCGCGCCGGCTTCGATCTGATCGGACGCGGCGGCGTTAGGCTGTCGAACCATTGGGCTTCCGGCATGCGCACCAAGCACGGCATCCACGTCCATGGTTTCCCGAACGCGTTCTTCGTGCAGCCGACGCAGGGCGCCAATCTCATCTCCAACGTGCCGCATAACCTGACCGAAGCCGCTCGAACGATCGCGCTGATGGTCCGGCACGCGCAGGCAAACGGCTTCAAGGAGATCGAGGTCACCAAGGAGGCCGAGGATCGCTGGGTCGAACTGCTGCTGACCGGCGCCGGCCGGATGATCGGCTCGCCGGACTGCACGCCCGGTTATTACAACAATGAAGGACGCGAGCCTGGTCCGGCGGCCAAGCTCAATGTCGGCCATCCCGCCGGCCCGTTGGCCTACTTCAAATACATCGAGGGGTGGCGCAACAGCGGCCAGTTCGAGGGGGTGCGGTTTCGCTGACCTTGTTGGAATTTCTGTTTCCGTTGCGCAAGGGAGTACACAACAATGAGCCAGGCAGCCACGATAGAAATGCCCAGGGAATCTCCGAAAGATGCGTCTGCGCCTGTCATCGCGCAGCATGCGGCAACGCTCGAGGCGCTGCCGTTTTCCGACACGCGCGATTTCGACGACGCGGCGCGCGGCTTTCTCGGCACGGTGGAGAATGCGAAGATCACCTCGCCGCAGGGCAGGGTGGTCTGGAGTCTCGAGGCCTACGGCTTCCTGTCCGCGGAAGAAGCCCCCGCGACGGTCGATCCCAGCCTGTGGCGGCAGTCGCGGCTCAACATGTATCACGGCCTGTTCGAGGTGGTGCCCGGCGTCTATCAGGTGCGCGGGCTCGACATCGCCAACATGACGCTGATCGAGGGCGACAGCGGCGTGATCGTGGTGGATACGCTCACCTCGATCGAGGGTGCGCGGGCCGCGATGGAGCTATACTTCCAGCACCGGGGCAAGCGGCCGGTCGTCGCCGTCATCTTCACCCACACCCACACCGACCATTGGGGCGGCGCGCGCGGCGTGCTCGACGACGAAACGCTCGCCAGCCGCCGCGTCCCGATCATCGCGCCCAATCTGTTCATGGAGCACGCGGTCTCGGAGAACATCATCGCCGGACCGGCGATGCTGCGGCGCGCGCAATATCAGTTCGGGCCGTTCCTCGCGAAAGGCGTGCGCGGACAGGTCGATTGCGGATTAGGCAAGACGATGGCGGCTGGCGCGGTAGCACTGCTGCGGCCGACCGACCTGATCATCGCGACCGGCGACAAGCGGACCATCGACGGTGTGGAATTCGAGTTCCAGATGGCGCCGAACAGCGAAGCGCCGGCGGAGATGCATTTCTTCATCCCGCGCTACAAGCTTTTGAACCTTGCTGAAAACTGCACGCATAATTTCCACAATCTGCTGCCGTTCCGCGGCGCCGATGTGCGGGACGCGCTGGCGTGGTCGAAATATCTCGGCGAAGCCCTGCAGATGTGGGGCGGCAATGCGGATGCGATGTGCGGCCAGCACCATTGGCCGGTCTGGGGCCATGAACGGATCGACACCATGATCCGCCAGCAGCGCGACCTCTACAAGTTTGCGCATGACCAGACCATTCGCCTGATGAACCACGGGCTGACGGCGGCCGAAATCGCGGAAGCCATCCGCCTGCCGGCGAGCCTTAATGGCGCCTGGCACGGCCGCGGCTATTACGGCCACATCCGGCACAATGTGAAGGCGATCTATCAGAAGTATCTCGGCTGGTACGATGCCAATCCGGTCAACCTCGATCCGTTGCCGCCGGTCGAGTCGGGCAGGAAATATGTCGAGTATATGGGTGGCGCGGACGCGGTCCTTGCGCGCGCGGCAAAGGATTTCGCCAAAGGCGAGTTTCGCTTCGTCGCGCAGGCCGTCAGCCATCTGGTGTTCGCCGATCCCGACAACCAGGCCGCCCGCGCGATGCTCGCGGATACGTTTGAACAACTCGGCTACGCGTCGGAGAGTTCGACCTGGCGCAACGCCTATCTGTTCGGCGCGCAGGAACTTCGTCAGGGCATGCCCAAGGCTCCGGCGCGTTCGGCGATGCCGCGTGAAACGTTGGCGGCGCTCCGCACCGAGCAGCTATGGGATGTGCTCGGCGTGCGGCTCAATGGCCCCAAGGCCGAAGGCAAGCGCATCGTGTTGAACTGGAATTTCACCGATACCGGGGAAAGCTTCGTTCTCAATCTGGAGAATTCCGCGCTGACCTATGCGGCTGGCGCGCAGGCGACCGCTGCCGATGCCAGCCTCACGCTGGCGCGCGGCGTGCTGGACGAAGTGATCGCCCGGCTGACGACGTTTCCGGAAGCCATCGGCGCCGGCAAGATCAAGGTATCAGGCGACCCGATGCAGCTCGACGAACTGATGATGCTGATGGACGAGTTCCCGCGGATGTTCGAGATCGTCGAGCCGAAACGAACGATGGCGAGCTGAGCGTAAAGTTGCTCGTCATGGCCGGGCTTGTCCCGGGCAGCCACGTCTTTGTTACCACGAAGGAAGACGTGGATGCCCGGGACAAGCCCGGGCACGACGAACGCGAGGCTGTTCGCAAACTACTCCGCGCTACTCACAAGCTTGATGCGCGGTTCCGCCGCCTCCATCAGGCTGCGATACACGGCAAGATAATCGAGCGCCATGCGGCGTGCGGTGAAGCGGGCCTCGAACTGCCTGCGGATGGCGGCTCGGTCCAGCGTCGAAAGGCGATCGACCACGGCGATGGCGCTGGTTTCATCTTCCACCACGAAACCGGTGAGGCCGACGTCGATGATCTCCGGGACCGATCCCCGGTTATAGGCGAGGACCGGCGTACCGCAGGCCATGGCTTCGATCATGACGAGGCCGAACGGCTCCGGCCAGTCGATCGGAACCAGCAGGCCGATCGCGCCGCTGAGGAAATCGGGCTTCTCGCGGTCCGAGATCTCGCCGATGTATTCGACCAGCGGATTGGCCTTGATGAGCGGTGAAATCAGCTCGTCGTAATACTCCTGGTCGGCGCGATCGACCTTCGCCGCGATTTTCAGCGGAATGCCGCATCGAGTGGCAATCCGGATGGCGCGATCGACACCCTTTTCCGGTGCGATCCGTCCGAGCACGGCGAGGTATGACGGCTTCACCGGCTGTGGCGTCAGCAAATTTTCCGGCAATCCGTGGTGAATGGTACGCGCCCAGTTGGCCTGCGGCACGGGCCGCCGCTGCGAGTCGGAAATCGATACCACCGGAACCTTGGAGAAGGTGTTGAACACCGGCTGGTGTTCCGGCAGATCAAGCCTGCCATGCAGAGTCGTCAGGAACGGCGTCGGCTGGCGGTAGAACAGCGAGAACGGATAGTAATCGAGGTGAAAGTGAAGAAAATCGAACTCTTCATCGTCACATTTCTGCCGCACGCGCTCCAGCATCACGATGTGCAACGCGTTGGGATCGCGGACTGAGCCGTCGAGGCGCAACGCCTTCGGCCACGTTGCATCGAGTTTCGCCGAGGTGCGGGAATCACCGCTGGCAAACAGGGTGACGTCGTGTCCCAACAAAACAAGTTCTTCGGTCAGCCAGTGCACGACCCGTTCGGTGCCGCCGTACAGTTTGGGGGGAACAGCCTCCGTCAACGGGGCAACCTGCGCGATGCGCATTTTTTCGTCTCCTGTCTGGAAGTGGGATCAACAATGCCCTCAGCCATGTTCGGCACCGGCGTGCCTTAGCGGGAACGTTCCCGCATCTGTGAAGTTCCTTTAGTCAGTACATCTTGCTTCCTCCACACGGCTGTCTTGCTGATGCCATTTGACACAACGAAATTCCCAGTCGTCCTGATGCTGCAGAATTGTTGCGGGGACATGGCCACCTGGCCCGAACCCGAAGCGGCATTCTTCACGTAATCGTGCGCGATGCGCATTGAGGATTCTCGTTCACTCTCAACAGGTTTGTAGAAGTCATGGACAATCTTTCTGGATATGCGCGCCGGCCGTTTCCGTTTGTGCTGCGCTATCTGCGCCAGCGTCGCGCAGCGCATGCTGTCATTCTGACGGCCGTCGTGGCCGCCGTTGCCTGCTCCGTGGGCACGCAATACGGGGTGAAGAATTTGGTCGACAGCCTGACAGCCGGTCAGGCGTACGCAGGCAGCGTATGGCTGGCATTCGCATTACTCATGTCGCTGATCGCGGCCGACAATTTGCTGTGGCGGGTTGCAAGCTGGACCGCGAGTTTCACCTTCGTCGGCGTTACCGGCGATCTCCGGCGCGACATATTCCGCCACCTGACCGGTCACGCGCCCAGTTATTTCTCCGACCGGCTGCCGGGAATGCTGACCAGCCGCATCACCGCCACCTCCAACGCGGTATTTACGGTCGAGAACATGTTCGTGTGGAATGTGTTGCCGCCGTGCATCGCGACCATTTCGGCCATTCTCCTGATTGGAACCGTCAGCCTGACGATGTCGGCGGCGCTTATCGTGATCGCAGGTGTCATGGTGGTGGCAATGTTCCACCTGGCCGCCGCAGGCCGGCCGCTGCACGACGACTTCGCCGACAAGGCCGCCGCGGTCGACGGAGAAATGGTTGACGTCATCAACAACATGCCGCTGGTGCGGGCGTTCTGTGGCCTGAGTTACGAGCACGACCGGTTCGATGCCACCGTCAATCGGGAGCTGGACGCGCGCGGACGCAGCCTTCGTTATCTCGAAAAGCTGCGGCTTACCCACGCAGTCGTGACGGTCGTGTTGACGATCGCGCTGTTGGCCTGGGTGATTACGCTCTGGCAACAGGGCGCGGCAACCACCGGCGACGTCGTGCTGGTCTGTACGCTGGGGCTTTCGATCCTGAGCGCGACCCGCGATCTTGCGGTAGCACTGGTCGACGTCACCCAACATGTAGCGCGGATGACGGAAGCGATTGCGACGCTGCTGCTGCCCCACGAATTGAAGGATCATCCCGAGGCCGAACCGCTGGTCCGGAGCGGCGCTGCCGTCGCCTTCAACAACGTCGCGTTCCATTATCCCGGCGGTGTCCAGGTGTTCGACAAGTTCAGCCTGCGCATCAAGGCTGGACAACGGGTGGGGCTGGTCGGCCAATCCGGTGGCGGAAAATCCAGCCTGTTCACGCTGCTGCAGCGGTTCTACGACGTCCAGCGCGGCAGCATCACGATCGACGGCCAGGACATCTCGCGGGTGACGCAGCAAAGCCTGCGCGAGGCGATTTCGGTGGTACCGCAGGATATTTCGCTGTTCCACCGCTCGATCATGGAAAATATCCGCTACGGACGGCCGAACGCGACCGACGACGAGGTGCTGCGCGCGGCGATCGCGGCAAGGTGCGACTTTATCGAAAATCTTCCGGAGGGCATGGCGACCACCGTCGGCGACCGCGGGATCAAGGTCTCGGGCGGACAGCGGCAGCGGATCGCGATTGCGCGCGCCTTCCTCAAGGACGCCCCGATCCTGTTGCTGGATGAGGCGACGGCCGCGCTCGACAGCGAGTCCGAAGAAGCGATCCGCGAGGCATTGTCCCGGCTGATGCGCGGGCGTACCGTGATTGCGATCGCCCACCGCCTGGCAACCCTGCGCAATTTCGATCGCGTGGTGATGCTGCAGGGCGGCCGGATCATCGAGGACGGGCCGCCGGATATTCTCGTGCAGGGGAAGGGGCCCTACCGTGAATTGGTCGCGCGCGAAATGGGGCGCCTGGCCACCCATGCGGCCTGATCTTGGGCAGTAGTGTCTTGCGTCCCGGTGCGTCGATCGCAACGCGAGGAAATCGCTCGAGGTCCAAATGACCGAAGTCACCCAACTGATCGCCGTTGAAACCGCCGAGCAGGTCTCCGAGTCGCCGTTCTACATCCCGATGACGGGGCCGGCGACGCGGTTACGCCGCTCGCTCAAGCACGACGACACATTTATCGTGCTCGACAGCCACGGCGATATCGGCGCGTCTGCCGGAGGGCCCGACGGTTTGTTCAATGGCGACACGCGCTATCTCGCCAGGCTTGAAATGGTGCTCAACGACGTCCAGCCGCTGTTGCTCGGCTCCAACCTGCGCGATGACAATTCGGCGCTGACCGTCGATCTCACCAATTCCGACGTGTACCGCAACGGCAGACTGGTGTTGCAGAAGGACACGCTGCACGTCATGCGCTCGATCTTTCTGTGGCGCGGCACCGCCTACCAGCGGATAGCTCTGCAAAATCACGGCGAGCGGCCGGCGAGTTTCGATCTCACGCTGCTGTTCGACAACGATTTCGCCGACCTGTTCGAGGTGCGCGGCGAGCGCCGTCCGCGCCGCGGCATCGGCTCCAGCCGATTGCTCGGTCCGTCCGATGTCGTGCTCGAATATAATGGGCTCGACGGCCAGAGCCGCATCACCGCCCTGCATTTCGATCCGCGGCCGACGCGGCTTGCCATCAATTCGGCGACCTATCATTTCGAACTGGCGCCGGGGGAGGTTACAGCCCTCTTCGTCGCGGTGTCCTGCAACAAGCCGATCATGCAGAAGCCAGCGCCGTTTTTCCGCGGCCTGCTCGCACACCGCCGCGAGATGCGCCGGTTTACGGCCGGCGCAGCCAGCATCGAGACCTCGAACAACATCTTTAACGAGGTGCTGTGCCAGGCGATGGCCGACCTCAACATGCTGACGACGGAAACGCCGCAGGGCAGATACCCTTATGCGGGTATTCCCTGGTATTCGACCACGTTCGGCCGTGACGGACTGATCACCGCGATGCAGATGCTGTGGGTCGATCCACGCATTGCCCAGGGCGTGCTGCGGCGGCTTGCTTTCTTTCAGGCTAAAGCGGTCGATCCGCTCGCCGATGCCGAGCCCGGCAAGATCCTGCACGAGATGCGCGGCGGCGAGATGGCGGCGCTGCGCGAGGTTCCGTTCGCGCAATATTACGGCAGCGTCGATTCGACGCCGCTGTTCGTGCTGCTGGCCGGCCTTTATGTCGAACGCACCGGCGACGAGGCGACGCTGGCCGAATTGTGGCCCGCGATAGAGGCGGCGCTGCAATGGATCGACGGGCCCGGCGACCCCGACAAGGACGGCTTTGTCGAATACCGGCGCGCGACGGAGCAGGGGCTTGCCAATCAGGGCTGGAAGGATTCGTTCGACGCCATCTTTCATGCCGATGGGCAACTCGCGGAAGGCTACATCGCGCTGGCGGAAGTCCAGGGATATGTATTCGCCGGGAAGCGGCTCGCGGCGCGTTGCGCCCGCCGCCTGGGATTGAACGATCGGGCGGCCAATCTCGAATCCGCCGCGCTGCTTCTCGCCGAACGTTTCGAAGAGGCGTTCTGGTGCGAGGAGCTCGGCACCTACGCGCTGGCGCTCGACGGCGCCAAACAGCCGTGCAAGGTGCGAACGTCGAATGCGGGGCAACTCTTGTTCACCGGCATTGTCGGAACCGATCGTGCCCGGCGGGTCGCGGCCGACCTGATGAGTCCAAAATTCTTTTCGGGATGGGGCATCCGCACCGTTGCGCTCGGCGAAGTTCGCTACAACCCGATGTCCTATCACGATGGATCGATCTGGCCGCATGACAACGCGCTGATCGCACTCGGCCTGGCGCGCTACGGCCTGAAGCGCTCGGTGGCGCATCTGTTCAAGGGCCTGTTCGACGCCGCCAGCTATATGGACCTGCGGCGGCTGCCGGAACTGTTCTGCGGATTCCGGCGCGAACGGCGGCGCGGTCCGGTGCTTTATCCCGTCGCCTGCGCGCCGCAGGCATGGGCGAGTGCGACCGCCTTTACGCTGCTGGAGGCGGCGCTCGGTCTCGAATTCGATGCGGCGCGCGGCGAGATCCGGCTTCGCGACCCGCGTCTGCCGGAGTTCCTCAACGAGGTGGTGCTGCGCGACCTGCAGCTCGGGCCTTCCAGCGTTGACTTAAGGGTTCGCCGTCACGGTGAGGAAGTGTCGCTCGAGGTGCTGCGAACGCGCGGCCAAATTCAGGTGTCGATCGTATTGACGCATTAGGAACTGCATCCGCGGCCCATGCGTCTTGGAAACTGGGGAGGCCACATGCGCGCCGTTGTTCTCATCACACTCCTAATCGCCGGGTTGACTACGAGCAGCCTTCCGGTTTCGGCCGCAGATGATACGGGAGCGACGCAGGGCAAGCGCGCGGCTCCACAGGAGGCCGTAAAGGAGCCGGCGCCTCCGCCTTCCGTCACCGTGATCGGCGCCAGGGACGCGCTCGGCATACTGGGCCGCGACGTCCGCAGCCCGGCCAACGAAAACATGGGACGTATCGTCGACGTGATCGTCGATCGCGAGGGCACGGTGCGCGCCGCCGTCATCGATTTCGGCGGCTTTCTCGGCGTCGGGAGCCGAAAGATTGTGGTCGACTGGAACGCGCTGCATTTCGGAAGCGTTGCCAACAAGCGTGACAGCATCACGCTCGAGTTGACCAAGGAGCAGGTGACCGCGGCGCCGGAATACAAGCAGGATGCGCCGGTCATCGTACTCGGGGCGGCCGGCCGTTTGCAGCCATGGGACTTCGATCACTAGAGGAGAGACGGTCTGGTCGCGCGCCCATCCCAATCGTTCGACCGGAGTGACGACGATCGCCATGGGCGATCCGCCGGTGCAGGCAATGTTGTGCCGCTGCCGCCAGCGCCCGCTGGCAAGCCAACCCCATCGCGCGAAAGTCAGCGCGGCCTCGACTGGTTCATCTTCTTTCTTGCCGATGTGCAGACCGGTTTCGGCCCCTTCGTGGCGGTCTATCTGACCACGCAGAAATGGACGCAGGTCGAAATCGGCTTCGTGCTCTCGATCGGCGGGATCGTCGGCCTGCTCGGACAGATACCAGGCGGAGCCATCGTCGATGCCGCGCGCTCCGAACGGCTGATGGCTGGTCTGGCGGTCGCGACCATCGGCTGCAGCGCGCTGGCCTATGCGCTGTGGCCGATCTTTCCGGTGGTGACGGCGGCCGCGACGCTGCATGCGCTCGCGAGTTGTGTGCTGGGTCCAGCGATTGCCGCGATCAGCCTTGGTCTGGTCGGGCCGCTCGCGATCGGGGAGCGGCTTGGGCGCAATGCCCGCTTTGCATCCCTAGGCAACGGGTCCGCTGCGGCCTTGATGGGCGCGTGCGGTTACTTCCTGTCGAGTCAATCGGTATTCTTCGTCACCGCCCTTCTCGCCATTCCTACCTTGATGGCGCTCGCGCGGATCCGCGGGCAGGAGATCGACGTGGCGCAATCCCACGGCGCCGTGATGCGCGAGGTTCCCGATACCGAGGCCACCAGCGTGTTGCATCTTCTGGCCCAGCGCCCGCTGCTGATCTTCGCCGGCGGCGTGCTGTTGTTTCAGCTCGCGAATGCGGCCATGCTGCCGCTGATGGCAGGCGTGGTCACCACGCGATCGCCCCAATGGGCGCCGGTGCTGATTGCAGCCTGCATTATCGTGCCGCAGGCCATTGTCGCGTTGACCTCGCCCTCGGTCGGGCGAAAGGCGCAGGTCTGGGGGAGGCGGCCGCTGCTGCTGCTGGCGTTCGGCGCGCTCGCGATCCGCGGTCTGCTGTTCGCGGTCGTGAGCGATCCCTTTCTTCTGGTCGCGGTGCAGGTGTTCGACGGCATTACCGCGGCCGTGCTCAGCGTGATGGTGCCGTTGATCGTGGCCGATGTCGCCTACGGAAGCGGCCATTTCAACCTGGCGCAAGGCGCCGTCGGCACCGCGACCGGCATCGGTGCGTCGCTCAGCACGGTGTTCGCCGGCTATATCAGCGACACCTTCGGCAGCAGCACAGCCTTCACCGGGTTAGCTGCGATCGCGGGCCTCGGCCTGGCGATGATCTGGCTGTTCATGCCGGAGACGCGGCGAACGGCTTGAACGCAAGTCGCGTGGTCAACAGCGCCGCAATCGCCAGCGACGCGCCGACGGAGTAATCGCGATCACGCAGTGATGGAAGGCGCGATCGTCTTTCGATAGAGCGCGTTGTAACAGGCGGCCGAAAGATCCCAGCTAAAGGATCGCGCCATCGCGCTGCGCCGCATCGCGTCGAGGCGGTCCTTGGCCCCGAAGGCCTCGAACGCACGCCTGATACCGCCGAGGAATGATTCCGCCGACGGTTGCGCGAACAGGAATCCGGTTTCGCCGTCCTGGATGGTCTCGGCCAGTCCGCCGGTCTGGTGACCGATCGGCAGCGATCCAAACCGCTGCGCATACATCTGGCTCAGCCCGCACGGTTCGAACCGCGACGGCATCAGGGTAAAATCGCTGCCGGCGAAAATTCGCCGCGCCTGCCCGTCGTTGAAGCCGATGGCGACCCCGATTGCGTCCGGCCTGCGGCGATGCGCATCGACCAGCGCCTGCTCGATCTGCGGCTCGCCGCTGCCGGTCACCACGATCTGCCCGCCGGCCTCGATGATCTCGTCGGCGGCGGACAGTACGAGATCGACGCCTTTCTGGTGAACCAGACGGGCGACAAGACCGAAAATCGGGCCGCGCGACAGCGCCAGGCCAAACTGCTTGCGGACGTAATCGGCGTTTGCCTGCTTGCCCTCCCAATCGCCGGCGCCAAACGTCTGCGCCAGTTGCGCGCAGGCGCGCGGATCCCAGCTTTCGTCGATGCCGTTGAGAATGCCGGTCAGTTGCGCGGCGTCCGAGCGCTGCCGGAGCAGACCTTCGAGCCCGCAGCCTAGCTCGCGCGTGGTGATCTCCTTGGCATAGGTCGCGCTGACCGTAGTCAGGTGCGAGGCATAGACGATGCCGCCCTTGAGGAACGACAGCTTGTCGTAGAATTCGAGCCCATCGATGTGGAAGGAGCTTTCGGGCGCGCCGATCCGGCGCAGCGAGTCCCGCGGGAATAGCCCCTGGTAGGCGAGGTTGTGGATGGTCAGGATCGAGGGGACCTTCGCACCCTTCCAGGCCAGATAAGCGGGCGTCAGCGCAGCCTGCCAGTCGTTGGCGTGAACCAGGTCCGCTGCCCAATTCTTGTCCAGCGTGCCCATGGCAAGCTCGGCGGCGGCGGACGCGAAACGTCCGAAACGAACGTCATTGTCCGGCCAGTCGCGGCCGGATTCGTCGCCATACGGATTGCCCGGTCGCTCGTATAAATGCGGGCAAAGCAGGACGTAAACCGGCAGGCCATCCCGGGTCGATGCCCGCCCCAGTGAGCAGGCCGGCATTTCCGCCAAAGCGGCGCATTGTCCAACGATTTCAATGTGGGAGAATTGCTCGACGACGTCCCGATAACCGGGCAGCATGATGCGGACATCAATCCACGGGCGGAGCGCCCGAGGCAGGGCGGCGGAAACGGCGGCGAGACCGCCCACCCGGACAAAGTCATCGATTTCCGTGGTGACGAACAGGACCTTCAAAGAAATGCCCTCGACCAGCCTTGAAAAGGTCTAATGCAAGAAAGGGTCCAATTTGCCCGGCGATATTTCCGGCGCCCGCAAACAGTTCCCCACGCGTGAATCTTCCCCGCGGTGGCGGCTCCATTTAGGGTCGCGCCGCGCTGTGACAACAAGGCTGAAAGGCCGAAGGAGTTTTGAGAGAGATGACCATAGCCGGTAACGATGAGAGGAATTTGACAGGCAGCTTCGCGGGCCTGCGCGTCCTCGATTTTTCGACCACGATTGCCGGGCCTCATTGCACGCGGATGCTTGCCGACATGGGGGCGGAGGTCATCAAGATCGAGACCGAGGAAGGCGAGACGATGCGGACCCGTCCGCCGGTACGGAATAATTGCTCAACCGCCTTCGGCCAGCTCAACGTCGGCAAGAACAGCCTGGTTCTGGATCTGAAATCGCCCAGGGGGCTTGAGGCCGTTCGCCGGCTCGTTGCAACCGCGGACGTGCTGGTCGAGAATTTTCGCCCCGGCGTGATGCGGCGGTTGAAGCTCGACTACGCCTCGCTACATGAGCTGAACCCGAAACTGATCTATTGCTCGATTTCCGGATACGGCCAGACCGGGCCGTCGGCGGAGCTGCCGGCCTATGCGCCGGTGATCCATGCGGCCTCGGGTTACGAGATGGCGCATCTGGCCTACCAGCCCGGACGAAGCCGGCCGGACTATTGCGGCATCTATCATGCCGACGTCCTCACCGGCGTCTATGCGTTCGGCGCGATTTCGGCGGCGCTCTATCAGCGTCTGGCAACCGGGCAGGGCCAGCACATCGACGTCTCGATGCTGGAATCGATGCTGAGCCTGACCTTGAACGAACTGCAATGGTCGCAATTCGAAGTGAAGCCGCCGCAGCGGCCGATGTTTGGTCCGATCGAGACGACCGACGGTTATGTGATGGTCGCGATCGCCAGCGAGAAGACGTTCCAGAGCCTGATGAAGGTCATCGGTCATCCGGAGTGGGTGAGCGATCCGCGCTTTGCGAAATATTCCGATCGCCGCGAAAACTGGGCTGGCCTGATGGAAGGCGTCGAAGCGTGGTCCCGCGGGGTGACGACCGAACAATGCCTCGTGGCGCTCAATGAACACGGCGTTCCCTCGTCAGCCTATCGCACCGTAGCTGAAGCGCTGCGCGACCCGCAGATCGCCCATCGCGGCGCGATGGCCGAGGTCGAAGACGGAGGCGGCAGCTTCAAGGTTCTCAACCTGCCGTTCCGCATGTCCGGCGCAAGGGTGTCGGCGGCGAGGCGGATGTCGACGCTCGGCGAGCACACGCGTGCCTACCTGAAGGAAACCGGACTGTCGGAGGACGAAATTGCTTCCTTTGCCGGCAAGGCGCAGGTAACGGCGCGAGGCTGACGGCGCCCGTCCGGACGCCAAAGTGTTAATCCTGCGGCTTTTCATCCACCGCTTGCGAACGACCTTGCCCGCGACTGCGTTTCCGGACATCTTGCGGGCAGGCCATCGACGATCCGGAATGCCGGACGAACGACACATCGGAGGGAGCATCAATGAAAGCGGCGATCCGTTTGAGCGCGCTCGCGCGAATATTTCTTGTGGCGGGATTTGGTGCGGCCCTGTCGGCTATGCCCGCCAACGCGCAGAAGCCGGGCGGCAGCATTACCTTCGGCCTTGAACTCGATATCCCCGGCTTCGATCCGCTCAAGGTCGGTGTGTTCGATACCTCAGCTGGATCTGCAGCAGCGGCGATTTTCGACACGCTTACGTCTCTGGACGATAAGGGCGTTGTGCAACCGAAACTCGCGCTGTCCTGGACTCCTTCCGAGGACTTCAAGACCTGGACCTTCAAGCTGCGACCTGGCGTTAAATTTCACGACGGCACACCATTCAACGCCCAAGCGTTCAAGGAGAATTTCAATCGGCAGAAGGACCCTGCCAACAAGTGTCGCTGTGCCTTTTATATTGCCTTTATCAACAGTGTGGAGGCGACCGACGAATTGACGGTGGTCTACAATTTGAAGGACCCATCGGTGAACTTGCCGGCAATTGTGAGCTTTCCAAGCGCCAACAATTCGGTGCA
>Ga0207648_10004310_pt1 | contig 14650 bp, 13 predicted proteins | sample KBSMisM32_FD_184310 | JGI IMG/M metagenome (GOLD analysis project Ga0207648, IMG submission 184310) | Miscanthus rhizosphere microbial communities from Kellogg Biological Station, Michigan, USA - KBS Miscanthus M3-2 (SPAdes) (version 2) | ecosystem: Host-associated > Plants > Roots >...
GACCAGCTCTACCAGGACCTGCGCGATCAGGCGCTCCGAGTGATCCGCGCGGTCGGTGTAGAGACCGGGGGCTCCAACGTCCAGTTCGCGGTCGACCCGCGAGACGGGGAGATCGTCGTGATCGAGATGAACCCTCGCGTCTCGCGCTCCTCGGCCCTGGCTTCGAAGGCGACCGGCTTCCCGATCGCAAAGATGGCCGCGAAGCTCGCCGTCGGCTACGCGCTGGAGGAGATCCCGAACGACATCACGCGGGCGACCCCGGCCTCCTTCGAGCCGACGATTGATTACGTGGTGACCAAGATTCCGCGCTTCGCCTTCGAGAAGTTCCCAGGCGCCGACGGCCGTCTCTCGACTCACATGCAGAGCGTGGGAGAGGCGATGGCGATCGGGCGCACCTTCCGCGAGTCGTTCGCCAAGGCGATGCGCTCGCGCGAGCTTGACTCGCCGGCCGAAACCCCGAGCGACGACGCCGACCTGCTGGGGGCACTGGAGAAGCCCTGCCCCGAGCGCTTCGACCTGATCCTCGCCGCCTTCGAGCGCGGACTCGACGTCGAGGCCGTGCACGAGCGTTGCCTCGTCGACCGCTGGTTCCTGCGCGAGCTGCGGGCACTCGCCAAGGAGGGGGACGGAACCGACGGGCTGGCGCGCACCTACAAGTCGGTCGACACCTGCGCGGCCGAGTTCGAGGCCGCGACCCCGTACTACTACTCGGCTCACGAGCGGGCCTCCTCCTCGGGCGTCGCCGCCTCCGAGGTCCGCCGCGGCGATCGCGACTCGGTCGTGATCCTCGGCGCCGGTCCCAACCGGATCGGCCAGGGGATCGAGTTCGACTACTGCTGCGTGCACGCCGCGATGACCGCGCGCGAGCTCGACCGCGACGCGGTGATGATCAACTGCAACCCGGAGACGGTCTCGACCGACTACGACACGTCCGACCGGCTCTACTTCGAGCCGCTGACGGCGGAGGACGTGCTCGCGGTCTGCGAGGTCGAGCGCCCCGAGGGTGTGATCGTCCAGTTCGGCGGCCAGACGCCGCTGAAGCTGGCCCGGGCCCTGGAGGATGCCGGCGTCCCGCTGCTCGGCACGCCCGTCGACGCGATCGACCTCGCCGAGGATCGCGGCCGCTTCGGCGCGCTGCTGCGCCGTCTCGGCATCAAGCATCCGCCCTACGGCACGGCGCTCTCCGCCGAGGAGGCGGCTGTGATCGCCGAAGAGGTCGGCTTCCCCCTGCTCGTGCGCCCCTCCTACGTGCTCGGCGGCCGGGCGATGGAGATCTGCTACTCGACCGATGACCTGGCCGCCTACCTGAAGGCGAACGTCAAGGCCGACCAGGAGCATCCGCTGCTGCTCGACCGCTTCTTGGAGAACGCGATCGAGGTCGACGTCGACGCGCTCGCCGACGGCAGCGACGTCCACGTCGCGGGAATCATGCAGCACGTGGAGGAGGCCGGCGTGCATTCCGGCGACTCGGCCTGCGTGATCCCGCCGATGAGCCTGGGCGTGGAGATGCTGGAGGAGATCCGCGAGACGACCAGGCGCATCGCGCTCGAGCTGGGAGTCGTCGGCCTGATCAACATCCAGTACGGCGTCGCCGGCGGCGAGCTCTATGTGATCGAGGCCAACCCGCGCGCTTCGCGCACGGTGCCCTTCGTCTCGAAGGCGACCGGCGTGCCGCTGGCCAAGGTCGCCGCGCGGCTGATGCTGGGCGAGGCGCTCGCCGACCAGGAGCTGGGCGAGGCGCCGCCGGGAGTGGTCAGCGTCAAGGAGGCCGTCCTTCCCTTCGCCCGCTTCGCCGGCGCCGACTCCGTCCTCGGCCCCGAGATGAAGAGCACGGGCGAGGTGATGGGCATCGCCGCCGACTTCCCCACCGCCTTCGGCAAGGCGCAGGCGGCCGCCGGGGTCTCGCTGCCTACCGAGGGAGCCGTCTTCATCACGGTCACCGACACCGACAAGCCGGCGGCGACCCAGATAGCCGCCCGCTTCCACGACCTCGGCTTCGAGCTGATCGCCACCGGCGGCACGGCGCAGGCGATCTCGGCGATGGGAGTGCCGGTGACGCCGATCAACAAGATCGCGCAGGGCTCGCCGCACGTCGTCGACTTGATCCGGGAGCGCCGCTGCGCCCTGGTGATCAACACGCCGACGGGCTCCGGCGCCCGCGCCGACGGTTATGAGATACGCACGGCGGCTGTCCGCCACGGCATTCCCTGCGTGACGACGATGACGGGCGCCACCGCTGCCGTCCGCGCGATCGCCGCCAACATCGAGGGCGACTCGGAGGTCCGCTCGCTGCAGCAGATCCACGGGATGGATCGGGCCAAGGCCCGATGAGCGCACCGCTTGGGCGCCGGCCCTGCGAGGTCATCGAGAACCGCGCCACCGGCGGCTACCGGCTCTTCTCGCTGCTCGACGCCGAGGGGCCGGAGCCCCTCCCCGGCCAGTTCTACATGCTGGCCGCCGAGAGCCACTGGGAGGACCGCGGTCAGCGCCCGTTCCTCCCGCGCGCCCTCTCCGTCGCCGACACGTCGACTTGCCCTTTTGTTCCGGATAGCGAAACAAATGAGCAAGTCGACGGACGGAGGCTGGATTTCCTGGTCGAGGGCATCGGCCCCGGCACCGATCGCCTCTGCGAGCTCGAGCCCGGCGAGAGCGTCTGGCTCAACGGCCCGCTCGGCAATTCCTTCTCCACCCCCTCCAACCTGCATCAACTTTTCAATGAAATCGATGGAGAAGTTGATGCGGGTCGGGCGAGCGGGGCGATTCTGGTCGGGGGAGGGATCGGGATTGCGCCATTGGCGCTATTGCGGCATACCTTCGCGGCGAAGAACATCCCCAGCCGCGTCCTGCTCGGCTTCCGCGACGAGGCGCACTCCGGCGGCCTGGATGAGCTCTTCTCGTGCTGCGAGGTGCGTCTCGCCAGCGACGACGGTCACGTCGGCCACCGCGGCTACGTCACCGACCTGCTGGCACAGATGCTCGAAGGGGACGACGCCCGCTCCGCCGCCGTCTACGCCTGCGGCCCGCCGCCGATGCTCGACGCCGTGGCGCAGCTCTGCCTCGACGCCAACGTCCCTTGCGAGCTCGCCATGGAGTCCCCCATGGCCTGCGGCTATGGCGCCTGCTTCGGCTGCGCCGTACCTGACGAGAACGGCGGCTACGCCCGTCTCTGCGTCGACGGTCCCGTGGTGCGAGGGGGTCGCCGGGGGTCGTCCCAAGGGCGCGGCGTCCTGTTTTTCGCCCCAACCTCGCCCGCGGACAGCCAGTCATCTCTCCAGGCGAAAAACCCAGCGCCCGGCGGACGGCCCCCGGCGACCCCATCCCCCTTCGGGACCGGCACCGAGGTCGACTTCTGCGGGTTGAAGCTGGCGCATCCTGTGATCAACGCGTCAGGGACGTTCGATGCAATCACAGCCCGCAAGGTTTACGGGGACGAGCTGTTGAGAGCATTTCCATTCAGTGCATTCGTCTCCAAGACGATCACGCCCGAGCCGCGGGTGGGGAACGAACCGCAGCGGATTTGGGAGACGCCGGCGGGAATGATCAACTCGATCGGGCTGCCGAACAAGGGATTGCACGGCTTCCTGGAGGAAGACCTGCCGAGGCTGGCTGAACTGCCCGTGCCGTTGATCGTCTCCGTGATGGGGACGAGCCACGAGAAGTTCTCGCGGCTGGTTCGAGGCGTCGGGGAGAGGGACGAGGTGGCCGCCATCGAGCTCAACGTGTCCTGCCCCAACGTGCACTCGGGGCTGATCGTTGGCGAGCAGCCGAGCGAGGCAGAGGCGCTTGTCGAGGCGCTGCGTCCACTGACCGAGAAGCCGCTGCTCGTGAAGCTGACGCCGAATGTCGCCAACCCGGCGGACGTAGCCGTCGCCGCCGAACAGGGAGGCGCCGACGCCGTCTCTTTGATCAACACGCTGAAGGCGAGCGCGATCGACCCGGCCACGGGCCAACCCGGGATTGCCGCAGGGCACGGGGGGCTGTCGGGCCCGGCTGTGCGCCCGATCGCGATCGCGCAGCTCCGTGCCGTCGCCGCGGCAGTGACGGTGCCGATCGTCGGCATGGGGGGAATCGACTGCGGCGCTGACGCCGCCGAATTCCTGCAAGCGGGCGCGACGCTCGTCGCCGTCGGGACGGAGTCCTTCCGCGATCCGCTCGCCGGGCGCCGAATCGCAAGCGAGCTTTCCTCAACGATCAAAAGAGTCGAACTGGCCCACTGAACGAGGCCGGTGGCTGAACCTCCAGTGGAGGTTGAGATGAATTTCGGCGCAATTGGGCCGGATGACCTTGCACGTCTCTCGACCGCGGTTATACTCGCCGCCCACATGCCCGCCCCAGTCAAGACCTCCGGCACGGCCCCCGAGAGATCGCTCGACCAGCGGATGGACGCTCTCAAACGGGCCAACGACATTCGCACCGCCCGAGCCAAGCTGAAGAAGGACCTGAAAGCGGGCAAGGCCAACATCCACACCCTGCTCCTCGACCCGCCCGACTACGTGCTGACGGCGAAGGTGTTTGACATGCTCCTTGCCGTACCCAAGTATGGCCGGGTTAAGACCAACCGAATCCTGAATCAGTGCCGGATCTCGCCGTCGAAGACGATCGGCGGTCTATCCGAGCGCCAGCGCAGCGAGCTGGTGTCTCAGCTGCGCCGGTAACGACCGCGATCGCGGTCAGTATCCGGCCGCCATGGCGAAGGTCTTCGTAATCACCGGTCCTTCCGGCGTCGGCAAGGGGACGCTGATAGCTCGCCTGCTCGAACGGGTGCCGGACCTCGAGCTCTCCGTTTCCGCCACCACGCGCGAGCCGCGCGAAGGGGAGATCGACGGACGGGACTACCACTTCCTCACCCCCGAAGAGTTCGATCGCAAGATCGCAGACGAAGACTTCCTCGAGTTCGCCACCTACAGCGGCAACCGCTACGGGACCCTGCGCTCGGAGGTCAGCCGCAGGCTGGCGGCCGGCCACTCGGTCGTTCTCGAGATCGAGGTGCAGGGCGCCCGGCAGGTTCGCGCCGCGATGCGCGAGTCGGTGCAGGTCTTCATCGCGCCGCCGGACCCGGCGGCGCTGCGCCACCGTCTCGAGTCGCGCGGCACCGACAGCCTGCAAGCGATCGACTCGCGCTTGGAGGTCGCCGCGCAGGAGCTCGCCGCGCAGGGCGAGTTCGCCCACACCATCGTCAACGACGACCTGGAGCGAGCAACAGGGCAGTTGGAGCAAATCGTGCGCGCCGAGCTCGGGATATCTCTAGACTCCGCCAGCGATGATCAAACCGCGAGTTGACAAGCTTCTCGATCACGCCGATTCGCACTACGCGGCCGTAGTCGTCGCCGCGAAGCGCGCCCGGCAGATCAACAGCTACTTCCACAGCCTCGGTGAGGGCAGCTTCGGCGAGTACCCACCGCCGATGGTGGACGTGCCCGGCGAGCACAACTACCTCTCGATCGCCCTCGAGGAGGTCGCCGAGGGCAAGCTCAAGTACGAGTACCGCGCCTAAGCGCCCGACTGAAAAGGAGCACCCGTGGCCAGGATCCTGCTCGGTGTCAGCGGAGGGATCGCCGCCTACAAGGCGCTCGAGCTGGCACGGCTGGCAACGAAAGCTGGCCACGGCATGCGCGTGCTGATGACCGACGGTGCGACCCGCTTCGTCGGCGCAGCCTCATTCGAGGGCATTGTCGGCGCGCCGGTCTTGACCTCGGAGTTCGAGCGTGACTCGATGCGCGGGGCGTTCCCGGGGGAAGCCGCGCCCGAGCACGACCCGATCGGCCATCTCGAGCTGGCCGCCAACTGCGACGCCTACGTCGTCGCGCCGGCCTCGGCCAACACGCTGGCGAAGCTGGCGGCGGGGATCGCCGACTCGATGGTCACCACCTCGTTCCTCGCCTGCACGGCGCCACGACTGGTCGCTCCGGCGATGAACGATCGGATGTACGCGGATGCAGCCACGCAGGCCAACCTGGAGGCGCTCCGCCAGCGCGGGATTGCGGTGATCGAGCCCGACGAGGGCGCGCTCGCATCGCGTGGCGAGCACGGCAAGGGGCGGCTTCCCGACCCGGCCCGATTGCTCGCCCTCGTCGAAGCTCAAATCCCGAGCGGGGAGCGTCCCTGGGACGGCATGCGCATCCTGGTCACAGCGGGGGGCACGCGCGAGCCGATCGACGGCGTGCGCTTCCTCGGCAACCGCTCGAGCGGCCGCATGGGCATCGCCCTCGCAGCCGCCGCCGCCCGCCGCGGCGCCGACGTCACCCTGATCGCCGCCAACGTCTCGCTGCCGGAGCCGCCTGGTGTCCGTCGCATCGACGTGCAGACAGCCCAGGAGCTCGCTCAGGCCTGCGCAAGCGAGTTCCCCGCCTCGAATGTCCTTCTGATGGCCGCCGCGCCCGCCGACTTCCGCCCAAGCGAGGTCACCGAGGGAAAGCTCACCCGCGACTCGTCCCTCGACCTCCACCTGGAGCCAACCGAAGACATCCTCGCCAGCCTCGGCGCCGACCGGAAAGAGCACCAGACGATCGTCGCCTTCGCCGCCGAAGCCGGCGAGAACGTCGACCGCGCCCGCGAGAAGCTGAGCCGCAAGAACGCCGACCTGATCGTTCTGAACGACGTCTCAAATCCAGATATCGGCTTCGAGAGCGAAGAGAACGCGGTAATCCTGATCGACTCGGCGAGCGAGCAGCACATTCCACGAGCCTCAAAGGACCTGATCGCGGACGCCATCCTGGACCGCGTCGACCAGCTTCGGGGCAGCAAAGCTCGCCAGCCGGGCTGACCGGATCACCGGTGCCGATTGCAGGAGGGCGGCGGGGTCCCTCCAACGGGCGGATACTCAAAGCGGCGAGCTCATTAGCTCGCCGCTTGTCCGGCGGAGGGACCTTGCCGCCCTCCCCAAACAGGACCCGTTGGCCACATGCCTGAGCCGAGCTATACTGCCTGCAAGCTTTTTCGATACGTAGATTCGTACGAGAAGTGGGCCTAGCCCACTTTTTTTTCGGCCGCATGGCAACCACGCAAGATCTTCAGCAAGACATCCAGGCACAGCTTTACGAGCTCGATCCCGAGCTCTATCTGGTTGCGCTTGAGCAGCCGAGCAAGGAAGCCCTGCGACTCTTCATCGACCACCCGAACGGAGTCGACCTCGGGCTCTGCGAACGCGTCACCCACCACCTCAACCACCTGAGGGTCGATTACTCGCTCGAGGTCTCGTCGCCCGGTCCCAAGTACCGCAAACACAAGGAGCAGGCCCAGTGAGCAAGGAGATCGTCGAAGCAGTCAAGGCCCTGGAGCAGGAGAAGGGGATCTCCGCCGACAAGCTGATGGACGCGCTCGAGGACGCGCTCCTCTCGGCTTACAAGAAGACGCCCGGTGCCGCCAAATACGCGCGGGTGGACCTCGACCACGAAACCGGCGACTTCCGGGTCTTCGAGTTGATCCTCCCCGCCGAGCTCGAGGAAAAGCTGCTTGCCGAAGCAGCCGAGGCGCAGGAAGAGGAAGAGCGGGAGATCGACCCCGAGACCGGCGAGCTGCGCGAGCCCGAGGAGCCCGAACTCGACCCCGAGATGATCGCTCCTTACGAGGACCAGATCGAGACCCGCGACGTCACGCCCGACGACTTCGGCCGGATCGCCGCCCAGACCGCCAAGCAGGTGATCCTGCAGCGGATCCGCGAGGCGGAACGGATGATGATGTTCGACGAGTACCAGGACCGGGTCGGCGAGCTGATCACCGGGATCATCCAGCAGTCCGACAAGCGCTACACGCTGGTCCAGCTGCGCGAGCGGGTCGAGGCCCTGCTGCCGAAGTCCGAGCAGGTCTACAACGAGCGCTACGACCACGGCATGCGCGTCAAGGCCGTGATCACGGACGTCTCCGACTCGACCAAGGGCCCGGCGATCGTCGTCTCGCGCCGCAGTCCAGAGCTGATCAAGAAGCTCTTCGAAATGGAGGTCCCGGAGATCGCCGACAAGCTGGTCGAAATCACGGGCGTCGCCCGCGAGCCCGGCTACCGCTCGAAGATCGCGGTCGTCTCGCACGCCGACGGGGTCGATCCGGTGGGCGCCTGCGTCGGACCGCGCGGCTCGCGCGTTCGCATGGTCGTCTCCGAGCTGCGCGGCGAGAAGATCGACATCATTCCCTTCAACGACGAGCCGGCTCGCTTCGTGGCCAAGGCGCTCTCTCCGGCCCGTGTGCGCGAGGTCATCGTCGACGACGAGGAGCGCCAGGCGACCGTGATCGTGCCCGACGACCAGCTCTCGCTCGCGATCGGCCGCGACGGCCAGAACGCCCGCCTCGCCGCTCGCCTGACCGGCTGGCGGGTCGACATCAAATCGGAGACCGAGTTCGCCTCCGAAGAAGAGGAGGTCGAATACGAGGGCGAAGAGCAGGCCGACGGGCGCTGCATGGCGGTGCTCTCGAACGGGCGCCGCTGCCCGAACGCCGCGCTCGCCGAATCGACCTACTGCGGGCTGCCACAGCACCAGGCGCTGAGCCGCTTCGGGACCAACCAGATTGCGGTGCTCTCGCCGCTGCCCGAGGCCGAGGTCGAGATCCTGGCGGATCCGGACGCCGACCAGGGTCAGGTCGACGAGATCGTCGCGCGGGCGGAATCGGAATTCACCGAGGAGGCTCCGGACGAGGGACCGGACGAGTCAGCCGCGGGTCCTGTCGAGGAGGAGGACTCCTCGCCACCCGCGGCAGAGGCCGATGGGTCCCAGGACGAGGAGATGCAGCTGGACGAGGACGCCGATGGCGCGGCCGCGGGTGGCGTCGCAGGGGGCGGTGGGTCCCCTGCGGCGACAGGACCCGCGGCTGACGCCGCCGTGGCCGAGGAGGCAGAGCAGTCCTAGTGGCCAAGAAGCGAGTACATGAGATCGCCAAGGCGCAGGGGCTCGAGAGCAAAGACGTCCTCGCGGCGCTGAAGAGCGCGGGAATCGAGGCGAAAGCCGCCGCTTCCAGCGTCGAGGAGAGCGAGGCGCTGAAGGCAATCTCGGCTGCCAAGGGCGGTGACGGGGCGGCCCCGGCGGCCACCGCGACCCAGCCCAAGCCGGCCGCGAAACCGGTTCAGACTTCCAAGGCCCCGGTCCGGCCGCAGGAGAAGGCGGCCGGTGGCGGTGGCGGCGGAGCGGCCCCGAAAAAGCGCCGCGTCGTGATCGACTCGCAAGCCGCCCGCCGCGACCAGATGGGCGCGCCGCCGCCGCAGCGACCCCCGCGCAGGCGCGGCGGGCGCCGCCGCCGCCCGATGCTCGAGGAGCCGCCGCCCAAAGTCGAGGAGGCGGTCGAGCCGGAGGCGACCAAGGTCCCGGCCGGCGCCACCGTCCGCGAGGTCGCCGAGCTGCTCGGCCTGGGCAGCGCCGAGGTGATCAAGAAGCTGATGATGATGGGGGAGATGGCGACGCTCACGCAGACCCTCACCGACGAGTCGATCGCCGCGATCGCCGACGAGTACGACCGCAAGATCGAGATCGTCACCGCCGCCGACGAGGAGCCCGAGGCGCCCGAGTTCGAGGATTCCGACGAGGAGCTCGCCGACCGCCCACCGGTGGTCACGATCATGGGTCACGTCGACCACGGCAAGACCTCGCTGCTCGACGCGATCCGGGAGACCGAGGTGGCGGCGGGGGAGGCCGGCGGCATCACCCAGCACATCGGCGCCTACCAGGTCCACCACGACGAGAAGACGATCACCTTCCTCGACACACCCGGTCACGCCGCCTTCACTGCGATGCGCGCCCGCGGCGCCAAGGTCACCGACATCGCGGTGGTCGTGGTCGCCGCCGACGATGGCGTCATGCCGCAGACCAAAGAGGCGATCGACCACGCCCGCGCCGCCGACGTGCCGATCCTGATCGCCGTCAACAAGATCGACAAGGAGGGTGCGCAGCCCGACCGCGTCCGCAACGAGCTTGCCGCGGACGGGCTCACCCCCGAGGACTGGGGCGGAGACACGGTCTACGTCGACGTCTCGGCCAAGACCCGCGAGGGCCTCGACAAGCTGCTCGAGATGATCCTGCTGGTCACCGAGCTGGAGGAGCTCGGGGCCAACCCGGACGCGCCGGCCTCCGGCACCGTCGTCGAGTCCCAGCTCGATCCCGGCCGCGGCCCGGTGGTCACGATCCTGGTCCAGCGCGGCACGCTGAAGGTCGGCGACTCGCTCGTCGCCGGACCGCAGTGGGGCCGGGTGCGGGCGATGCAGGACTTCACCGGCAAGCGGGTCGAGAGCGCCGGGCCGGGAATACCGGTCGAGGTGCTCGGCTTCGACGGGGTTTGCGACGCCGGCGAGTTCGTCCACGCGGTCGAGAACGACCGGCGCGCTCGCCAGGAGGCCCAAGAGCGCGCCAACCGGCTGAAGACCGAGGCGCTGGCCCGCCGCCAGGCGCGCAAGGTCAGCCTCGAGGAGGTCTTCTCGCGGGTCCAGGAGGGCGAGATCAAGGAGCTGGACATCGTCCTCAAGGCGGACGTGGCCGGCTCACTCGAGGCGCTCCAGGACGAGATCGCGAAGGTCCCGCAGGAGCAGGTCGGGATCAACATCATCCACTCCCAGACCGGCGGCATCAACGAGTCCGACGTGATGCTGGCGGCGGCCTCCGACGCGATCATCATCGGCTTCAACGTGCGGCCCCTGGCCGACGCCCGGCGCGCCGCCGAGCGCGAGGGGGTCGACGTCCGCACCTACTCGGTGATCTACAAAATCACCGAAGACCTGCGCAACGCGATGGAAGGCATGCTGGAGGCCGTCGAGGTCGAGGAGACCCTCGGCGAGGCCGAGGTCAAGCAGACCTTCAAGGCGTCCAAGGTCGGCCGCATCGCCGGCTGCATCGTCAGCGAGGGCCGCGTCGCCCGCGACGCCAGCGTCCGCCTGATCCGCGAGGGCACGGTCATATGGGACGGCAAGCTCGGCTCCCTGCGTCGCTTCAAAGACAACGTCCAGGAGGTCGAGGAGGGCCAGGAGTGCGGCATCGTGCTCGAGGGCTACGCCGACGTCAAGGAGGGCGACGTGCTCGAGTTCTTCAAGACAAAGCAGGTCGAGCAGACGCTGGAGTAGGTTGGGCAACTAAGATGGCCACCCCTCGCATGCGCCGCGTCAACGAGGTGCTTCGCGAGGTGCTCGGCGCGGCGATCGCCGAGTTGAGCGATCCGCGCATCGGCTTCGTAACAGTGACCTCGGTGGAGACCAGCCCAGACCTGCGCGCCGCCAAGGTGCACGTCAGCGTGCTCGGCTCCGAGGAGGAGCGCGAGGCGACCCTCGCCGGCCTGCGCTCTTCTCACGGCGTCCTGCAATCCAAGATTGCGGCGGAGACGCGGATGAAGCGCACCCCGACCCTCTCGTTCCACTATGACGACACCGTCGAGCAGGGCATGCGAATCTCGCGCCTGCTCGAGGACCGCGATGACTGACGCGGTCGCTGCGGCCGGCATCGAGCAGGTCGTCGCAGAGCTGCGCTCCCGGGAGCGCTTCCTGCTGACCGCCCACGAGGGCCCTGACGGCGACGCCCTGGGCTCGCTGCTCGGCATGCACCACCTGCTCGGGCAGCTGGGCAAGGACTCGGTGATGTTCATGGCGGCCAAGGAGTTCCCGCTGCCGATCGAGTACCGCTTCCTGCCCCTGGAGGAGGTCTTCCACGAGCCGCCGGCCGACATGGCCGACCGCACCGTGATCTACCTCGACTGCGGCAACGTCGACCGCATGCCGGTGGAGTTCCTGACCAACGGCGCCAACTTCCGCATCAACATCGACCATCACCACGACAACACGCTCTTCGGCGACGTCAACCTGGTCGACACCGGCGCCTCCTCGACAGCCGAGATCGTCTACGAGCTGGCGATCGCGCTCGGGGTCGAGATCACGCCGCGGATCGCCTCGGCCCTCTACGTGGGCCTGATCACCGACACCGGCAAGTTCATGTACGAGAACACGAACTCCCACACCCATCGCATCGCCGCGGAGCTGATCGACGCCGGCGTCCCGGTCGACGAGACCTACCGCCGCCTCTACGAGCACGTCCCGATCGAGAAGCTGCGGCTGCTCTCGCGCGCCCTCGACGGAATCAAGCGCTACTGCGAGGGCAGGCTCGTCGTCGCCTACATCACCGAGGCCGACTACTCGGCGAGCGGCGCCGGCGAGGAGATGACCGAGGGGATCATCGACCACCTGCGCTCGGTGGAGGGGACGCAGGTCGCGGCCCTGATCCGCGATCTCGGCGACCGGGGTCGCGCCGCGCGCAAGGCGAGCCTGCGGTCGAGCGAGGGAGTGGTCGACGTCTCGGCGATCGCCCGCAAGCACGGCGGCGGCGGGCACGTACGCGCCGCCGGCTTCTCGACCGACCTCGAGGCCGACGAGCTGATCGAGCTCCTCTGCGCCGAAGTCGAGGCGCAGCTCGGCCCTTAGGGTGCCTCGCGACTTCGCGCAGGGCGCCGTGCTGCTCTGCGACAAGCCGCCCGGGATCACCTCGCACGACGTTGTCGCGCGGATCCGCCGGGAACGCGCCTGCAAGGCCGGCCACGCGGGAACCCTCGACCCGTTCGCGACTGGCCTGCTTCTGGTTCTGCTCGGCCGCGCGACGCGACTGCAGCAGCACCTCGTCGGCCTGCCCAAGACGTACCTGGCGACGGCGCGGCTGGGCTGGCGCTCGAGCACCGGCGACCCCGACGGCGAGCTGACGGAGACCGGTCGGATCCCCAGGGAGCTCGCCCTGCCGACCGGCCGCGTGCGGCAGCGGGTGCCGATGACGTCCGCGGTACGGGTCGGCGGCGAGCGCCTCTACCGAAAGGCCCGTCGCGGCGAAGCGGTCGATACCCCCGAGCGCGAGGTCGAGGTCTACCGCGCCGATCTGATCGGCAGTGACAGGGAGACCGCCGATTACGAGATCCAGTGCTCGACCGGCACCTATGTGCGAACGCTGGTCGAGACGCTCGGGGACGCCTATTGCTCGCAGCTGCGCCGCACGGCGATCGGCCCATTCGGCGTCGAGCGCGCCGGCGAGGCATTGAGCATAGGCTTGGTCGCCGAGATGGTGCCCGCGATAAAGGACGCGCTGCGGTGAGCATCGAGGTCACTTCCCTGCCCGAGGCCCAGCCGAGGCCGCGCCACGTCGCGATCGGGACCTTCGACGGTGTCCACCGCGGCCACCAAGCCGTTATCGACGACGCCGACACCGTGCTCACCTTCGATCCCCACCCGCTTGAGGTCCTGCATCCAGCGGCGCTGCCAAAGCTGATCATGCCCTTCGGGGTCAAGCGCGACGTGATCGACGGGCTCGGTGTGAGCGAGCTCGTCGTCATCCCCTTCGACGCCGAATTCGCCAAGCTCAGCGCCGAGCAGTTCGTCGAGCAGGTGCTGATCGAGCGCCTGACGGCCGAGTACGTCTCGGTGGGGGAGAACTTCCGCTTCGGCGCGAAGGCAAAAGGCGACCCGGCGATGTTGGCAAGCCACTCGGAGTTCGAGACCCGCGTCGTGCCGCTCATCGAGGTCGACGGCGAGACCGTCTCCTCGACCCGCATCCGAGCCTTGATCGCGGCCGGCGACGTCGACGCCGCCCGACGCTGCCTCGGCGCCCCGTTCATGGTCGAGGGCGAGGTCGTGAGCGGCGACCAGCGCGGGCGGGAGCTCGGCTTCCCGACGGCGAACATCGTCCCCGACGACCGCCTCGCCATTCCCGGCCACGGCGTCTACGCGGCCTTCGCCAACGGCGTGCCGGCCGCGGTCAACGTCGGCGTGCGGCCGACCTTCGAGAGCGGCCGCGGCGTCCTGATCGAGACCTACCTGATCGACCACGAGCAGGACCTCTACGGATCACTGCTGCGCGTCGCCTTCGTCGAGCGCCTGCGCGGCGAGAAGCGCTTCGCCAGCGTCGAGGAGCTGATCGTCCAGATGCGCATCGACGTCGAAGACGCCAAGCGCGTCTGCGCCGCATTCCAGCGTCCCTGAACTGCTTGTCACAGCCGGCAGGGGAGGGCGCCCCTGCTCACTCGCAACTCGTCGATGGAGAGTGAGCCCGCTGGCGCCGCTTGGTCTGCGCTCCTCCCGCGCAAAACGTTCGCAGGGGCACCCGGCCTTCGGTCTCGCGCCCCGACCGTCAAGCTGACACAAGCGGTCCCGAGGCGAGAGGGAGCTGGCGTCGTCCGAGCGTTTTGCGCGGGAGGAGCATTCAGCTTGAGGCGCCAGCTGTCCCCGTGCCAACGACGAGTTGCGAGTGAGGAGGATTCCGGCTTCCTCGCTCTCATCTGCCCTCCCTGTGCTACTTTGCAGCGGCCGTGACCCGCAGGGGTGCACGGCTTTTTTGAGCGAGATGAGATGAGCCTGACCAAGGAGAAAAAGAGCGAGCTGATCGGCAAGTACGGTCGCGCCGAAGGCGACACCGGCTCCGCTGAGGTTCAGGTCGCCCTGCTCACCGAGCGCATCAACGAGCTCACCGAGCACCTCCGCACGCATGCGAAGGACCACCACTCGCGCCGCGGCCTGCTGATGCTCGTCGGCAAGCGCCGCCGCATGCTGCGCTACCTCGAGCGCCACGACCTCGAGCGCTATCGCTCCCTCGTCGCCGAGCTCGGCCTGCGGCGATGATCGCGGCGGGCCGGCCCGCACCCGACTTCACCCTTCGCAACCAGGATGGCGAGAAGGTCTCGCTCTCCGATTTCCGCGGCCGCAAGGTCCTCCTCGTCT
>Ga0207648_10004311_pt1 | contig 14650 bp, 15 predicted proteins | sample KBSMisM32_FD_184310 | JGI IMG/M metagenome (GOLD analysis project Ga0207648, IMG submission 184310) | Miscanthus rhizosphere microbial communities from Kellogg Biological Station, Michigan, USA - KBS Miscanthus M3-2 (SPAdes) (version 2) | ecosystem: Host-associated > Plants > Roots >...
CGGCGACGGAGGCGTGCCGGAGCGGCCGAACGGGACCGCCTCGAAAGCGGTTAGGGGCCTAATCCGTCCCTCGCGTGTTCAAATCACGCCGCCTCCGCGCTCGATCGGGCGGGCCCATCACGGGCCCGCCTTCCATCTCCGGTGTTCCCCGTATCGTCATGGGGATGCGCCGGATCTTCCTGTCGACCGTGCTCGTCCTCGCCGTGGCCATGTCCGGGAGCGAGGCGTCGGCGATCCCGGGCGGGCGCTACGCGATCGGCGACTCCGTCATGCTCGGGGCGAAGAGCCGGTTACAAGCTCGCGGCTTCATCGTCGACGTCGAGAAGTCGCGCCAGTTCTCCGCCGCGGTCGACATCGTCAAGCGGAAGAAGGCGCAGGGCCTCCTTCGGCGCAAGATCGTGATCCACCTGGGGACGAACGGCATCCTGATCCAACCATCCGACTGCGACCGGATCTCGAAGATGGCCGGCTCGCATCGCCGTGTCTACCTGGCGACCGTCACCGGGCCGACGAAATATCCGAACATCCGCAAAGCGCAGAACATCCGCCTGCACGCGTGCGCGGATCGTCATCGCAACACGCTGCTGATCGACTGGTACGGCTACTCGCGGGGGCACGGCGGCTGGTTCTACGACGGGATGCACCTCACGCAGACAGGTCAGCACGCCTACGCGGCGCTCCTCGATCAACGCACGTCCTAGCGGCATCCGGGGTTCCGTAGACTCGACGGCGGTGGCCTGCCCGAGCGGCCGAAGGGACACGCCTGGAAAGCGTGTGGAGGGGCAACTCTCCCGAGGGTTCGAATCCCTCGGCCACCGCCAAACCGCTATAGATCCAGCGCCCAGTTCGTGTACGACAGCCGGATATGCATCCCGATCCGCTCGTAGAAGGACAACGCGCCGGTGCGTGAGTCGGTGTTGAGCTCGGTGAACGACGAACCGAGCTCGTGCGAACGCGCGAAGGCAGCGGCCAACATCGCCCGGGCGATCCCCCGATGCCGGTAGTCGCGATGCACCGCGAACTTGTCCACCCAGATGCTTCCGGCCGACCGGATCAGGAACGCACCGCCGACGATCCGTTCGCCGTCGACCGCCACGATCATGTCCTCGTTGCGGAACCCCTCGCGCCGCGTCGTCATCGCGCGCCAGGTGCCCGCCGAAGACGGAGGCCGGTCCTCGAACTCCGAGAAAGCCTCCTCGAACATCGCGAGCAGCTCGGTTTCATCGGCGGGCCGGAACGCTCGGAGGGTGATGCCGTCGGGTGGTGCGGACTCCGGCGGGACCGGATGGTCCATCCGTAGCACCCACGACGTGAATCGAGGCGTGTAGCCGGCGGCCTGCAGTGCCGAGACGACGTCGGTCCGGCGATCGTCGATCGTCTGCGAGGCGTACGCGCCGCCGAGCGCTCGCACCCGATAGATGGCCCAGTCCTGCAAGGCCGAGCCGATCCCGCGTCGACGCATATCCGGGTGGACGTCGACGAACGTGCGGCGCTGCTGCAGCACCATCGCCCATGCCACGCACCGATCGCCGTCGAACACCCCGATCCAGTCATGTTCGGGGTCGAACCCGTCCGAGGACGAATCGGCGATCAGGTCCTCGCGTTCCCACATCAGCTCGCCGGTGTCATGGCGCTCGCAGGCGTTGATCATGGCGATGACATCGTCGACGTCGGTAGCGGTCAACGGCCGCGCGGTCAGCCCGTCGGGCAGGTTCACGGCGTGTGCCAACCAGGGCACCGCTCGGGGTCGACCGCACCAGGGAGATCCGCCACCGCGGCGAGGGCTTCGCGGACGTCGTCGAAATCTGTGTACGGCAGGAAGGGAACGCCGTCGTCACGGCAGATCGCGACCAGCTCGTCCTTCGCGAACACGATGTCGGCGTAGAGCGCGCCGTAGCGATCGGAGTGTCCCTCGCCGACGAACGCGACCGGACCCGGTGCGTGTTGCACCGCCAGCATCTTGCACGTGCCGCACCAGTCGCAGATCGGGTGGCCGTTGGGGAAGGCCATCGCGCCGCCCGCCCAGTCGTTCGTGATGATCTCGACGTCGGCGACGCCCGCCGCCGCGAGGATCGGCTCGATGTACAGGCCGAGGCCGTCGGACACGATCGTGACCGCGATCTCGTTGTCGCGGCACCATCCCACGAACGCGGGGAAGGTCGGATCGAGCGGGCAGTGTGAGACGGCGTACGCGATCAGCTGGTCGTGCGGCCCGGCGAACGGTGCCACCTGCGCTCGGAGCGCCTCTCGTGTGTCGACCTCCCGGCGGATCCATCGCTCGTCCCACTCCCGCCAGGTGGGCGCACCGAAGCGATCCATCAGGTGCTCGGCAACGTCGTGCGCGCACGCCGTGCCGTCGAAATCGACCAAGACGGAACGCACCGGAGGCATCGAGCCAGGCTACCGTTCGCGTCATGGCACACATCGCATCCGGAGATGGGCGCGAGCGGATGGCGGCCGCGTTGCCGATCTTCTGGCGTCACCGGGTGGCCTCCTGCGGCGGCATCGTGCACGAGGTCGACGGGCTGGCGGTGTGCCTCACCGGTGTCCCCGACGACCCCTTCAACCCGACGTTGGTCGAGCACACCCCGTCCGACCCGGCGGCCGCCCTCGTGGCCGCGGCGGCGTACTACCGCCCGATGGGACTCTCGCTCGGCGTCGACCTCGAGCCGAGCGCCCACGCCGAGGTGCGCACGGCGGTTGAACGCGGCGGGTTCCGGATGGTCGAGTCGCGACCCGGGATGGCGCTGCCGATCGCCGAGCTTCGAGCGCTGCCCGCGCCACCCGGTGTCGAGATCCGCGTCGTCGATGACCCGCGGCTCCTCCCGGCGGCCGCCGAAGCCGACGCCGCGGCGTTCGGCGCCGATGTCACGCTGACCCGAGCGTTCCTTCCGGACGCTTTGGTCGGCGATCCCTCGCAGCGCGTCTACGTCGCACTCGTCGAAGGCGAGGTCGTCGCCGCCGGTGAGAGTGCCCTCGCCGACCGTGTGCTCGGCGTGTTCGGCATCGCGACGGTCCCGTCGTACCGACGCCGTGGGATCGCGGCCGCGCTGACGTCACGCCTGATCGAGGATCGTGCCGGGGACGCAGACCTCGCCGTGTTGCAGTCTTCCCGCCTCGGGTACGGGGTCTACGAACGCCTGGGGTTCCGGGCGATGTCGACCTGGGAGGTCTGGGTCGAGCCTTAGCTCGCGGCGCCGTCGATGATGTCGCGGCCGGCGAGCGGATGATCCAGCGTCACGGTGACCTGCTTGAGCATCGCGATCTCGGGGCACGCCACATCGCCGGCGGTGGGGTCGTTGCCCTGATACAGCGTGACCGTCACCGCGGTCGACGACTCGACGACGTCCACGTGATCGAGGACAGAGCACGGCTCGACACCGGCCCAGAAATCGATCGTCAGGGTGATGTCGTCCTGGCCGATGGTCGCCGTGTCGTAGGCGGTCGGCATGACGTTCGCCATCCCGGGTCGGGGCTCGACCACCTGTGGCTGGGGCTCGGGCACCTGTCCCGGATCCCCGCCACCGAACCCGGTGTCGTTGCAATCGGGGTGGTCGACGACACACGTCGCTCCTGCGCCCGGGTTCGATGCCACGGGCGCATCGGGTGGGCGGGGTGCTGAGGAGGAGGTGGAAGCCGACGCCGTGACCGCCGTGAGGATGGCGCCGACGGAGATCACGAGGGCGATGAGTGCTCGGAGCGACGTGCGCATCATGTGTCCTTTCCGAACCGGCCCCGGGGGGGCACCGGATAGGAGTGGGACGTCCGTGCGGCCGGTGGGGTTCCCGCAGGTCAAGGTCACGGCTCGCGCGGCCGATGAGGGAGGGACGGGACGGGTGGTTCCCGGAGCAGGAGGCCCTGCGATGTCCATCAAGCCGTTCTCAGACCGCACGACGATCCCGTTCGGTATCGGCGTCCTCGCTACGCTCGTGGTCGTGGTGGGATGGCTCGTCTTCCAAGGCGACGCGCCCTTCGTGCTGGGCTGCCTCGTGATGCTCGCCCTCACCGGCAGCGAGGTCGCGCTCGTGCTCCGACCGATCGAGCGCTGACCACAACTCCCTCTCGGACCCCGTGTCCGCGACCCCCCGTATACTCGGCTGCGGCCGTGCTAGGCGGGGAGCTAGCGGTGCCCTGTACCCGAGATCCGCTTCATGCGGGGCTGAATCCCCGCCGGAGGCCCGCGAGGTCCGAGGCAGCCTCGGCGCGGGGCGTTGAAGGTCGGGTCCTACGCGACGTCGGGCCGCGAACCGGGTCAGGGCGGGAACGCAGCAGCCCTAAGCGGTTCCCGGCGGGTGCCGTAGGTTCGCCTGGCTGGAGCCTGCCGTGCTGAGTAGCGATCGAGTCTCACGGTGTCGATGGCGGGTGCACGGCCGTCTGTCGTGAGGGAGCTGCCAGTGGCGGAAGAGACCCAGCACCAAGCGCTCTATCGGCGGTACCGGCCGCAGACGCCGTCGGAGCTGCTCGGCCAAGAGCACGTCGTGCGTGCCCTGACGGGTGCGATCCGCGAGAACAAGTTGCATCACGCGTTCCTGTTCTGCGGTCCTCGTGGAACGGGAAAGACCTCGACCGCCCGCATCCTGGCCAAGATGGTCAACTGCGAGCAGGGGCCCACCGCCGAGCCATGCGGCGAGTGCGAGCAGTGCGTCGCGATCCGGGAGGGCGCCCACGTCGACGTCGTCGAGATCGACGCGGCGTCGCACGGCGGGGTCGACGATGCACGCGATCTGCGTGAGAAGGCACCGACCGCCCCGATGGTCGGTCGCGAGAAGATCTACATCATCGATGAAGCGCAGCGCCTGTCGCGCGAGGCGTTCGACGCTCTACTGAAACTCTTCGAGGAGCCGCCCGCGGGCGTGCGGTTCGTGCTCGCGACCACCGAGCCACACAAGATGCCGGCGACGATCGTCGGTCGCTGCCAGCGGTTCGACTTCCGGCGACACACGATCGAGGGCCTGAGCGAGCTCCTCGAGAAGATCGCTGCGGCCGAGGGCGTGCAGCTGGAGCCGGCCGCGGCGTTCGCGATCGCGCGACAGGCGGAGGGCTCGGCCCGTGACGCGGTCTCGCTACTCGACCAGGCGAGCGTCATCGGCGGGGCGACCGTGGACGAGAGCGTCATCCGGTCGTTGCTCGGTGTGCCGCAGGGTGAGATCCGGCTCGAGATCGCTGACGTCGTTGCGGTCGGCGACCTGCGCGGCGCGTTCGAGGCCGTCGACCGGTTGGTCCAGGCCGGACACGATCTGCGCAACGTCACCGGCGACCTGCTGGCGCACTTCCGCAACCTCCTGCTCGTGCAGACCGCCCCCGACCAGGAGGACCTGCTCGACGTGTCCGCCGACGCGTACTCGGCGCTGCGGGCCCAGGCCGACAAGTTCACCCCGGCGGAGCTCTCGCGGGTCCTCGATCTGTTGCTTGCGGCTCAGAACGACATGCGGTGGACGACGTCGCCTCGCCTCACGCTCGAGCTCGCGCTCGTGCGCGCGTGCTCGCCCGAGACCGATCCCACCCCGGCGGGCGTGATCGGCCGACTCGAGCGGCTGGAGCGCCTCGCCAACGTTGCGCCAGGCGCCGAGGTTCCCGCCGCCGACGCCGCCCCCGAGGGGCCTGCGTCGCGCGGGGCCGCGCCGCGCGAGACGATCGCCGTCGTCGAGGAGCAGCCCGCACCCGTGCCCGACCCCGCTCTCGAGCCCGAGCCGGTGATCGAGGTCGCCGACGTCGGCGCGCAGCTGCCGGTGCCCCAGGCCGCCGACGCGGCCAGCGTCGACGTGGCGATGCTCCGCCGCTCGTGGGGTTCGGTGATCCAACACCTCGGGCAGCGCAAGCAGGCGGTGCTCCGCGCGCTGATGGAGAGCGCGACGCCGACCTCGTTCGACGGCACGACGCTCGAGATCGCCTTTCCACCGACGTTCAAGAACACGGTGAAGCAGGTGGAGAGCCGCGAGGCCGCGTTCCAGCAGGTGCTGCAGGAGCTGTTCGGCATCTCGCCGGCGATCACCTGTGTCGTTCGGGAGTCGCGTTCTGGCGATGACGCCGTCCACGTCGAGTCGGTCGAGGAGGACGACGCGGCCGGCGACGACGCCGAGGCGCTGCGTCGCGTGCAGGAGATGCTCGGCGCCGAGCCCCTCGCGAAGGGCGACGGAGCCTAGATGTACGAAGGCCCGATCCAGGATCTGATCGATGAGCTGGCGCGACTGCCGGGCATCGGCCCCAAGTCCGCGCAGCGGCTCGCGTTCTGGCTGATCAAGGCGCCGGCCGACGACGCCGAACGCCTGGCAGAAGCCGTCGTCCAGGCCAAGCGCCGGATCGCGTTCTGCCGCGAATGCGGCAACGTCGCGGAAGGCGACCTCTGCCGGATCTGCCGCGATGAGAGCCGTGACCGCACCGTGCTCTGTGTGGTCGAGGAACCGAAGGACGCCGCGTCGATCGAGAAGAGCGCATTGCACAAGGGCCGCTACCACGTGCTCGGCGGTGCGATCAGCCCGCTCGACGGGATCGGGCCCGAGGACCTCCGCGTGCAGGAGTTGCTCGAGCGGGTCGAGCGCGACCACGTGACTGAGGTCATCCTCGCGACCAACCCGAACCTCGAGGGCAACGCGACGGCGATGTACGTCGCGGCGCTGATCAAACCGTTGGGCGTGCGCGTGACGCGGCTCGCCAGCGGGCTCCCGGTCGGCGGCGACCTCGAATACGCGGATGAGATCACCCTCTCGCAGGCCCTCGAGGGCCGGAGGGAGATGTGACCGAACGGCCGTCGGCGCGCCAGGTCGTCGACCGGGCGCTCGTGCTCTACGCGATGGTTCGGCGCGCCTCGATCGAGCTCATCGTCGCCGAGACCCGCGACCAGATGCGCCGCCGGCAAGCCGAGGGAGCACGGGTCGAGACGGAGCACTGGTTCGAGCGCGAGTCGCTGACCGGCGCGCTCACCGACACGGAGCGCTCGCTGTTCGACGCGCCCACCGCGGCATGGCCACCCGAGGCGATCGCCGACGGCATGTGGCGCAAGGAGTCCCTCGGCGTGCTGCTATGGGCCCTCCGGATGATCGACGGGCTGCCGGCGATCGACCACGAGTTCGCCGTCGAGGACCTCAACGCGGCGGTCGAGTCTCCCGGTTCCGTCTCGGTGTTCCGCGCGACGGCGCGTCTGCGCGATCCCGGCGAGATCGAGGCCGCATGGCGCGAGGCCGACACGTGGTTCGGCGCGACGGAGGGCGCTGTTGGGGACGACAGCACCCTCGCGTCGATCAGCGCCGAGCGATCGCGGGCGCTGGGGTGGCTCCGGGATGCGAGCGCCCCTCCCGCCTAGCCTGCGTCGTTGGGGGCCGTGTCAGACGCCGACAGGCATGTGAGGGACCAGGGTGCCGTCGGCGGTCACGAAGTGGCACTTGGTCGGTCGTCCGGTGCCGCGTTCGATCAGCGCGGGCTCCTCATCGGTGCACTTCTGCTGCGCGAGCCAGCACCGGGTGCGGAAGCGACATCCCGACGGGGGGTTGGCCGGGCTGGGCAGGTCGCCCGACAGGATGATCCGCTCGCCCGTGACGTTCCCCTGGTCATCGGCCGTCGGGAGCGCCGACACCAAGGCCTGCGTGTACGGATGCGACGGGTGCAGGAGGACGTCGGACTCGTCGCCGATCTCCATCACCTGGCCGAGGTACATCACCGCGACCCGGTCGGCGAGCTGCCGGACCACCGACAGATCGTGCGCCACGAAGATGTACGAGAGGCCGAACTCGTCGTGCAGGTCCTTTAACAGGTTCACGATCTGCGCCTGCACCGAGACGTCGAGCGCCGACACCGGCTCGTCGCAGATCAGCACCTTGGGGTCGAGGGCGAGCGCGCGCGCGATCCCGATGCGCTGGCGTTGTCCGCCCGAGAACTGGTGGGGGTACCGGTTCGCGTGGTCGGGGTCCAGGCCGACGAGTTTCAGCAGCGCGCGGACCTTATCGGGCCACAGGTCCTTGTCGAGCACGTCTCGGTGCACCGTGAAGGGCTCGGTGAGCACGTCGTTGATCGTCATCCGCGGATCGAGCGATCCGAACGTGTCCTGGAACACCATCGCGACCTCGCGGCGGTAGGTCACGAGCTGCTCGTCGGAGAACGTCGCGAGATCGGTGCCTCGATACTCGATGTGGCCCGAGGTCGGCTCCTCGAGCTTCATGATCAGGTTGGCGAGCGTGGACTTGCCGCACCCGGACTCGCCGACGACCCCGAGGACCTCTCCCTCGTGCAGATCGATCGACACGTTGTCGACCGCGTGGATCACGCCGCTTGAGCCGAAGACCTTGTCGCGCAGCGGGAAGTGCTTCACGACGTCGTCGACACGGATGATCACGTCGCCCGCCGTCATCGCACGACCTCCTCCCAGTGCCAGCAGGCGCTCGCGTGCTCGTCGCCGACGGACTCCAGCGGCGGCATCTCCCGGAGGCAGATCTCTGTCGCGTACTCGCACCGGGGGTTGAACGGGCAACCTGCGGGCAGGTGCAGGAGGTTCGGCGGCGCGCCCTTGATCGCGGGGAGCCGTTCCTCGCGGACGTTGATGTCGGGGATCGACCGGAGCAGCGCCGCCGTATAGGGGTGCGCGGGCTTCGCGTAAACCTCCCGGGCGGGACCGATCTCCACCAGTTGGCCCGCGTACATCACCGCGATCCGATCAGCCATCGCGACGGCGACGGCGAGGTTGTGCGTGATCAGCACCATCGACATCTCGCTGTCGGCGACGAGGGACTTCAACAGCTCGAGCACCTGCGCTTGCACGGTGACGTCCAGCGATGACGTCGGCTCGTCGGCGAGGAGCACGTCGGGGTCCAGCGCGACCGCCATCGCCACCATCACGCGCTGGGCGATGCCACCGGAGAGCTGATGCGGGTAGGCCTTCAACCGTTCCTCTGCCGAGGGGATGCCGACCCGCTTGAGAAGATCGATCGCCTCGGCCTTGGCCTCCCGCTTGGACAAGCCCTGCCGCAACCGCAGCAGCTCGATCATCTGCCCGCCGACGGTGTAGACCGGATCGAGCGCCGTGTGCGGGTCCTGGAACAGCATCGCGATCCGGGCGCCGCGGATGTCGACCATCTCGTCCTCGTCGAGAGGGAACAGCTCGGTGCCGTCGAGCGAGACCTCCCCGCCGGTCACGAACGCCGGCGGGCTGTCCAAGATCCGCAGGATCGCCCGCGCATGCACGGTCTTGCCGGACCCGGACTCACCGAGCACCGCGAGGATCTCGCCCTTCCGCAGTCCATAGCTCAGGCCGTGGACCGCTTTGACGACACCGTCCTCGGTCCGGAACTCGACCTCGAGGCCCTCGACGTCCATCAGTGGATCAGACATCGCCGCTACTTCCGAACAGCTTCGGATCCATCGCGTCACGCAGCGACTCGCCGAGCAGGATCCACGCGCCGATGAGCAGGCAGAGGAACAGCGACGGGAAGAACATCAGGTAGGCGAGCTCGGGGAACCGGGTGTCGGCAACCGACAGCTGGAGCCCCCACGAGATCGCGGGGAGCCGCAGCCCGACCCCGAGGAACGTCAGCCCGGCCTCGGCGCCGGCCGAGCTCCCGATCACGTAGGCCGAGAAGACGAGCACGGGTCCGATGCCGTTGGGCAGCACGTGGCGCGCGAGGATCCGACGGCCGCTCGAACCCATGGTCCTGGCCGCGCGCGTGTACCCGCGTTGCTTGCCGCTGATCACGACGGCTCGGACCAAGCGCGTCATGTCCGGCCAGGCGAACAGGGCGATCACGAGCGCGATCACCACCGGGCCGCCGCCGTGGAACAACGTCAACACGAGGATCGATCCGAGGATCGTCGGCACCGAGAACCAGACGTCAGCGAACCGGGAGATGAGCATGTCGATCCAGCCCCCGAAGAACCCCGAGGCCGATCCGAGGAACAGTGCGAGTGCGAGCTCGACCCCCGAGACGATCAGGCCGACCTGCAGCGACGTGCGCGCCCCGTAGATCACCCGGGTGTAGTAGTCGCAGCCGAGCAGATCGGTGCCGAACCAGTGCTCCCTGCTCGGCCGAAGCGCCGTGTCGTGGATGTTGCACGCGTTCGGGTCCTTCGTGAAGAACAGCGCCGGCACCAGGGCCATGAGGATGAAGATCGTGACCATCGTGGCGGAGATCCAGAACCGCTTGTCCCGCTTGAGCTTGCGCCAGACGTCACCCCAGAGCGTCAGATTGAGGTCTCGGCCGGTGGGGATCGTTTCCCCGAGGATCGGTTCGATCGGGGTCGTGTCGGGCTTGAGGTCACTCATAGCTGATCCTCGGGTCGATCCTCGCGCACATGAGGTCGACGACCAGGTTCATGAAGATGAAGATGATCGTCGACAGCACGACCAATCCGACGACGAGCGGTCCGTTCTCGGTGTTGATCCCGAACAACAGCGCGCCGCCGAGGCCGTTCAGGTTGAAGACCCGTTCCGTGAACACGGCGCCGCCCATCAGGTACGCGAGGTCCAGTCCCAAGATCGTCACGATCGGGACGAGAGAGTTGCGCAGCACGTGGCGGGCCATCACTCGGCGCTTGGGCAACCCTCGCGCGATGCCCGCCCGGATGTGTTCGCCGGCCATGTTGTCCAACACGCTCGAGCGCGCGAGGCGGCCCAGCGATGCGGCGAGCCCGACCCCGAGGGTGAGCCAGGGGAGGATGTAACTCTTGATCCCGTCCTTGGTGCCGGCGACGGGCAGCACGTGGAGCTTCACCCCGAAGATGTACTGCAACAGGAAACCCAGCACGATGATCGGGATCGTGATCAAGACGAGCGTGAACCCGAGGATCACGTGATCCGTGACGGTTCGGTTCTTGGCTGCCGAGATGAGGGCGAGCCCGATACCGAAGATCACCTCCACGGCGAACGCGCCTGCGGCGAGGGTGAGGGTCACGGGGAACCGCTCCTTGATGATCTCCGACACGTCACGGTCGGTGAAGGTCGCGCCGAAGTCCCCGTGCAGCAACCCCTCGACGTAGTACCCGAACTGCACCAGGAACGGATCGTTGAGGTGGTAGGCCTCTTTGATCGCCGTGATGGTGCTTTCCGGGAGCGGCTTGGACCCCGCGAGCCGACGGATGGGATCGCCGGGCATAAGGAAGACCAAGCTGTAGACCAGCAGGATCGTCCCGAGGAGGGTCGGGATCACCAGCAGGAGCCGGCGGATCAGGTATCGCTTCGACACGACCCCCCCGTTCCGGCCGGTTCCGTTCCCCTATGCGCCTGAACTACCTGCGTTGACCACTTGTACCTTCGCGAGGTCGAGCTCGTCCAGACCCGGCACCTTGAGCACGTTGCTCACGTTCTCCGAGTGCACCGTGTTGAACCCGAGGTAGCCCCACGGCAGCGCGGGCATGTCCTCCAGGATGATGTCGTCGGCCTGTTGGTAGAAGGGCAGGGCCTCCTGGATGCTGCCGGCCCCGTTGCCCTGCTTGATCAGGTCGTCGAACTGCTTGTTCGAGTACCCGACCAGGTTGTAGCCGCCGTTCGTCCCGTAGATCGGCCGGAGGTAATCCTCCAGGCTGGGGTAGTCCTCGACCCAGCCGTCCCACCACGGTCCGTCCATCTTCTGGGCGTACGTGAGGTCGTAGTACGAGTTCACGTTGACGGGATTCAGTTTCACGTCGATCCCGAGGTTGTCCTTCCACTGTTGGGCGACGGCCTCCATCGCCTGCTCCAACGTGGTGTCGGTGTAGAAGTTCAGCGTCATCTGCCCCGTCCAACCGCCGGCCTCCGCGAGCTTCTGCTTGGCCAGTTCGGGGTTGTACACGCAGTACTTGCAGATGGCGGGCCGGTAGCCCGAGACGACGGGCGTCGTGAAGTCGTCGGCCGGTTTCTCCGCGACGAGCACGGCGGTCATGACCGCCTGCCGGTCCACCGCCAACGACAGCGCTTGGCGCAGTTGCGGGCTGTCGAACCGGTGGTCGTACAGCGGGATGCTCAGGTACAGCAGCGTCGAGCTTGCCTCCTCGGACACGGCGTCCGGGTACTGCGTCTTGGCTTCCGTGAGGTGGTCGGAGCCGAGGAGCGTGACGTCGACATTGCCCGCCTGGAAGTCGAGCCACGCAGCGTCACCCTGGTAGATCGGCAGCTTGATGCTGTCTGCGAAGCCCGGCGTGCCCGCGTAGTCGGGGTACCGGGTCAGGTTGATCGTCTCGTCGTGCTTCCACTTGCCATCCATCATGTACGGCCCGTCGCCGATGGGCGACTCGTTGAACGCCTTGGTGTCCTTGTAGAAGGCGTCGGGCAGCGGGTCGAACGCGTCGAACCCGAGCTGGTACTCGAACTGGCTGTTCGGCGAGGACAAGGTCACGGTGAACGTCGTCTCATCCACCACCTTGAGGCCTGTGAGCTCCTTCGCGGTGGGATCGCCCTGGGAGGGGTTCATCGCGTCGTACCCATCGATCCCCTCGAAGAAGAAGTTCAGGATGTAGCCGTGGGGGCCGTAGGCGGCGTAGTTCCACGCCTTGACGTAGGAGTCCGCGGTCACCGGCTCACCGTTGTGGAACGTCCAGCCGGGCTTGATCTTGATGGTGTACGTCAGGCCGTCATCCGACAGGTCGATCGACTCCGCCTGCGCGGGAACCGGCTGCAACGTGTTGGGATCGAAATCCACGAGACGGGTGAAGACCGCCTGGTTGACCTGGGTGCCGCAGGACTCGTAGTCGTTCTGTGGGATCAGGGAGGTTGGCTCACAGTTGACGAAGGAATACGTCCCGCCCTGCGTCCCCGATGCCCCGCTGTCGGACCCCCCGCCGCTGGTGCTGTTGCTGCAGGCGCTCGCGACCATGGCGAGCGCGAGCGCTCCCACCAGTACCCCTGCGGATCCCCTCATCGACCGACCTCCCGTGCTGGATGGCTCATCGTGCCCCCGAACCGAACGGAGCACAAACCGTCATTCCTGTTCACACATACGCGCTTCGTGGGCCCGGTGGTTGCGGACCGCGTGCCACGTTGCTCCCCTCTCCCCGACCCTTCAAACGCTTCAGGGTATCGGTCGAACCGTCGCTGCGTCCGGACGAGATTCCCTCTCCGTTACACCGAACGAGCGTTCGACCGCTCGTCCGGGGGTTCACGGATCGCGTCGGAGCCCGATGATGTCGAACCCGTACGGATCCGTGGTGACGCCGACCGGTCGGAAACCGCAGGACTCGTAGAGGCCGACGAGCCGAGGATCGCAGTCCAGGGCGACCGTCGGCGGACCGTCGTCGGCGGCCCTGTCGAAGGCGGCCTCGACAAGCCGTCGACCGATCCCGTGCCCCTGCAGCGTTGGTTCGACGGCGATCGGGCCGATGTAGGCGTGCGCCGGCAGGTCGACGTGCAGGCCCTTGATCGCGAGGTTCACGCCGAACAGCGCCTGGGAGACGGGATCGGTGCGCGTCGGCTTCGTCGGATCGAGGGAGCAGAAGTAGCAGGCTCCGGCGGCGTCGACGCAGGCGACACCCACGACGTGATCGCCCGCGAACGCCGCGAGGGTCGCGGCCGGCGGCGCCGGGTCGTTCATCCGCAGGTAGATGTCCTGCACGATGGTGAACCGCTCGATCGGGTCCTCGCTCAGGACTCGGTTGTAATCCTCGCGCCAGAAGGCCCGCCCGGCCATGGCGCCCGCCTCGGGCCAACGCGCCGCCGGCAGCTCTCCGATCGTCACCTCCATACCCGGGCGGAGCCTACCCGCGACTAGACTCGGGTTCGTTCCCGGCCAGGAGTTCCCGCAGGCATGCCTATCGTCGTGATGAAGTTCGGCGGCACGTCGGTCGGCTCCGTGGAGCGGATCAGCGTGGTGGCCGATCGCGTCGTCCACACCCGCGAGGCGGGCAACGACGTGATCGTGGTGGTGAGCGCGATGGGCCACACGACCGACGAGCTCTTGTCGATGGCTGGCCACATCACCGACCAGCCCGACCCGCGCGAGCTCGACATGCTGCTGACGGCCGGCGAGCGGATCTCGATGTCGCTGCTGGGCATCGCGTTGAACGCGCGGGGCTGCCGAGCCGCGAGCTACACCGGCTCCCAGGCGGGGATCATCACCGACACCCGCCACGGTGCCGCGAAGATCACCGAGATCCGTCCGAAGCGGATCCTCGAGGCGCTGGACGCGGGCAACGTGGTGATCTTGGCCGGCTTCCAAGGGCTCTCGAGCGACTACGAGATCACGACGCTCGGCCGTGGCGGCTCCGATCTGACGGCGGTGGCGATGGCCGGCGCGGTGGGCGCCTCGGTGTGTGAGATCTACACCGACGTGGACGGCGTGTTCACCGCCGACCCGCGGATCGCCGAGGGCGCGCGGAAGGTGACCGTGATCGGGTACGACGAGATGCTCGAGCTCGCCGCGGCCGGCGCGAAGGTGCTGCAGTCGCGCTCGGTCGAGATGGCGAGGCGCCACGGCGTGCAGATCCACGTGCGGTCGGCGTTCCGTGATGAGCCGGGCACGTGGGTGCGAGACAGGAGCGAGGACGACATGGAAGGCGTACTGATCAGCGGGGTGGCGTTGGACACCGACGAGGCCAAGGTGACGATCGACGCCGTGCCCGACCGGCCCGGCGTCGCGGCGCGCATCTTCAAGGCGATCGCGGCGGAGGCGATCAACGTGGACATGATCGTCCAGAACGTGTCGCACGAGGCGAAGACCGACATGTCGTTCACCGCGCCGCGGGCCGATCTCCAGCGTTT
>Ga0207648_10004313_pt1 | contig 14646 bp, 13 predicted proteins | sample KBSMisM32_FD_184310 | JGI IMG/M metagenome (GOLD analysis project Ga0207648, IMG submission 184310) | Miscanthus rhizosphere microbial communities from Kellogg Biological Station, Michigan, USA - KBS Miscanthus M3-2 (SPAdes) (version 2) | ecosystem: Host-associated > Plants > Roots >...
TGGTCTTTGTGACGCACATGCACCGCGCAGGCTCGGATCGGGAGGCGGCACCTGCAGCCGAGCCTGTGGTGCGCTCGATCTCCGGCGTGCCCAGGCTGGTTCCCTCCAAACCGGCTGCCTGACTGGGTGACGGACCTTGCGGAGCGCGTGATCAACATGGACGCGCTGACGGGGGAGCGTCGGGTTGGCCGAGGTGTGGAGCGCGGTGCTGACATGGCGGCTGGCGTCGCTCACTCGTCAGTCCCACCCGCTTGTCGCAGGAAGCGTTCTCTTGACAATCGAGAGGAAGCGCCGCACTGTACTCTCGACCGTCGAGAGGAGAGGCCGGGATGGGGGACCGCGGCGACATGCTTCAGGGCACGCTCGACATGCTCGTGCTCAAGTCGCTCCAGGTCGAGCCCATGCACGGATGGGGCATCACCGAGCGGATCGAGCAGTGGTCCGGCGGCGTGCTGCAGATCAACCAGGGATCGCTCTACCCGTCCCTGCACCGCCTAACGCGGCAGGGATTCATCGCATCGTCGTGGCGCGTGACCGAGAACAGCCGGCGCGCGCGATACTATGCGCTGACCGCCTCCGGCCGGCGCGCGCTCTCCAGCGAGCAGACCAGCTGGGAACGTCTCTCCCAGGCCGTGAATTTCATCATGCGCATGACGCCGGGCTGACGCCGGCGTCGGAGGCGACGCCATGTCGCTCGTGAGCTGGTTCCACCGCGCGCGAAGCACTGTCCGCCTCGCCGCGGGCTTCATCGGCAGGGGCCGCCAGGACGCCGAGCTCGATGACGAGCTCGACTTCCACATCGCCAAGGCAAGCGAACGCAACGTACGACGCGGCCTGTCGCCCGAGGACGCACGGCGAGTCGCCCTCGCCGCATTCGGCGGACGCACGCACTGGATCGAACAGACGCGCGACGAACAGCGCAGCCGACTGCTCGAGGACTTCACCCGCGACGTCCGCTACGGTGGCAGTGCGCTTCGTCGCAACCCGGGATTCGCCGTGAGCGCCGTTCTCACCATCGCGCTCGCGATCGCCGCGACGACGACCGTCTTCAGCTTCGTCAATACGGTCTACCTTCGCCCGCTGAACGTCCCGGAAGGGAAACGCCTCGTCAGGATCTACGGAGCCGATCGCCCGGAGTTCGACCGCCAACTCGGCTTCCCGGCCTACCAGGCGCTCCGCGGGCGCGCCCGCTCGTTCGACCTCGTTGCGGCGCACTATTCCACGGCCCCGCTCTACCTAACGAGTCGCAACGAATCCGCCGAAGTGCTCGGTGCGGTCGTGTCGGCCGAGTACTTCCCGATGCTCGGCGTTCGCCCGGTGCTGGGGCGGTTTTTCGGGCCCGACGAGGACGCCGTGCCCGATCGTGACGCGGTCGCTGTAATAGGCTACGGGCTCTGGCAGAGCCGCTTCGGCGGCGACCCCGGCGTCATCGGCGAGCACGTCACGATCAACACGCGCGTGTTCACAATCATCGGCGTCGCACCGCCCGGGTTCGAGGGCGTGACGAGCGGCTGGATCAACGAGCTGTGGATTCCCACGATGATGCTCCACGCGGGCTACCGATGGTGCGACGCGCTGCAGCGGACGTGCCCCATCACGTCCGTGATGGCACGCCTCGCGCCGGGTGCATCGTTAGGCTCGGCCCGGGCGGAGCTGTCGGGGCTGCGGCAGACGCTGCTCGAGGCGACCGACCCAGCCGATTCGATCCACACCATCGCCGTGACGCCCGCCACCGGGGTGCCGACGTCGCAGCAGCATGACTACGCGCGACTCAGCACGCTCCTCGCGGCAATTGCGATGGTCCTCATGGCCGTGGCGTGCGCGAACCTGAGCGGGCTTCTGCTCGCCCGCGGCGTCGCGCGACAGCGAGAGCTCGCTCTCCGGTGCTCGCTCGGTGCCAGCCGTTGGCGGCTCGCGCGGCAGCTCCTGGCCGAAAGCGTCATCATCGGCGTGTTCGGGAGTGCGGTCGGTGTGGTGGTTTCGCTCTGGACGTCCCGCGCGCTCGTAAACTTCTTCGCCGCCGACAACGAGGGCTACGTCCATCGCCTGGTCGTTGCACTCGACTGGCGTGTGACGGCGTTCTGCGCGGCGATCACGATCGTGACGGTGCTGCTGTTCGGTCTCATGCCGGCCGTGCGGGTCTCACGCGTCGATCCGGCCGAAGCACTCAAGAGTGGCAGTGGGAGCACGGCTCGAAGTCGCATCCGGGGCGTGCTCGTTGCGGGGCAGATCATGCTCTCGCTCTCATTGCTCGTTGCGGCCGGATTGTTGATGCGCAGCATCGCGCGCGTGATGGCGAGCGAGAACGTCGACGCGCATCACCTCGCCCAACTGCGTCTACGGCCGCGGCTCGTCGGATACACGCCGGATCGTGCGCAGGAGTATCTCATGCGCGCGCTCGAGTCGATTCGTCGCGTACCCGGGGTGGTCGACGCGGTGCCTGTGCGCGGGTCGATCGTTCGGCAGGCGACGGAGACAGTTCCGGTGGCGCTGCCCGGCGAACCTGCCGCGAACAGTCGGAACAGACCGGGGGTCGATTACTTCGACATTGGGCCGAGGTACTTCGCGACGCTCGGGGTGCCGGTGCTCGCGGGGCGAGAGTTTACCAATGCCGATACACCGGAGTCGCCAGCCGTCGCGATGGTGAATGAGGCGTTGGCGCAGCGGCTCTGGTCGACGATCGACGTCGTCGGACGAACGATCGTCCTGAGCGGCAAGCCGTTCCAGGTCGTGGGCGTCGTGACGAACTACCGCACGCACCGCTCCGATGAATCGCCGCCGGCGTCGGCGTACGTCGCGTTCTGGCAGAACAGCTTCGAGCCGCAGGTCGACGCCCGTGTGGCGATTCGGGTGCAGGGCGATCCGGCGCAGCTCTTCACGCCGATCCGGCGTGCGCTGGAGGCGGTAGACGTCGCGGTCCCGGTGACCGAGACGATCACCATGGACGCTCAGCGCCGCTCGACGTACACGGAGCTGCGGCTCGGCGGCGCCGTTCTCTCGGTGGGCGCGGCGCTCGCGCTGGTCCTGAGTGCGGTGGGGCTCTACGGTGTCGTGTCGTTCGTCGTGGCGCGGCGAGCCAAGGAGGTCGGGATCCGGCTGGCCGTCGGTGCTCGGCCCGGTGAGGTGGTTGCGTTATTCGTTAGGCAGGGACTTCGGCCGATGTGGACCGGCGCCGCGCTTGGTCTCGCCGCGAGTGTCGCGCTGGCTCCGCTGCTCTCCCGGTGGCTCTTCGGCATCGCGCCGGTCGATGTTCCGACGATGGTGGGCGCCCTCGCTTCGGTGATCCTCGTGGCGGTCATCGCGACGTACGTGCCCGCCAGTCGTGCGGCACGTACCGATCCGGCGATCGTGTTCCGCAGTGACTGAGGAATCGGCCGTGTATTGCCCGTCGTCAGCTACGCCGCGCGTCGTCCGGGCTGACGACTGATCGCGAAGAACGAATCACGCAAAAGCTCCCTATTCCCGATTCCTCACTACCACAGCGACACCATAGGGCCGTTCTCCAACCGGAATCGTCTGCGTGACCACGCGCTTCGCCGTCGACACCACGGTAATCGCGTTCGAGCGACCACTCGCGACGTAGAGCGTCGCCCCGTCAGGCGTGAGGGCAACGCCCCACGGCCGTTCGCCGACCGGTATCGACGCGACGACCTTCCGGTCTTGCATGTCGAGCACGCTCACCTGGTTCGCGCGGCCGTTCGCGACGTACGCCCAGCGCCCGTCTGGCGAGATCGCGATGCCCGTCGGCTTCGTCGTCCGATCGCCGATCACGATGGTCGAGAGCAGACTGTCTCGCCGCACGTCGATGACGTGCACCGTACCTCCCTCTTCGGTGCTCGCGAGCGCCCAGTCACCACGAGGGGCGAAGGCCATGAATCGCGGCCGCCTGCTCACCTGCATGACGCGCAGCCGACGCCCCGTCGAGGCATCGAGGACGGTCACGCTCGAGTCGGACTCGCCAGTGACATACACCTTCGCCCCGTCAGGGCTCACCGACACACCCTCCGGCTCCTTTCCTACTGGCACCCGAAAGTGCGTGGCGTGACCCTCCACGGAAACAGCCGTTGCCGAGTCGAGTGCCTCGTTCGAGACATAGACCGTGCGGCCATCGGAGCTCAGGGCAACCTGCTCCGGATCCGTTCCCACGGGAATTTTGTCCACCACGCGCCGGGCCTCGAGGTCGATCACCCCGACGGCGTCGTCCTTTCCGAGCGCGACGTACGCGCGTTTTCCGTCCCTCGAGACGACGAGCCCGCGTGGCCGATTTCCGACGGGAATCGTTGCGACGACGGCCGTGCCCTCGATCACGCTCACCGTGCCACTCCCTTCGTTGGTGGCGATCACCTGCTGGCCACGCGCCCGACCGAGCGGAATGCCTAACGCCGCGATCAACCTGACCGCCAGCCGCGCACCCGATGCGTGCGGCGCCTGATTGACTTGCCAGTCAAACGGCCGACGCGACAGGTGCGCCCACAGCCACGCGTCCACGCCCCACACACGCCCGGCATGCGCGAACAGGAATGCGATCATCATCGCGAGCAGCATCACGTGGAACCCCTGCTGTCCCGAGCTCATGTGCTGTACGGCGAGACCATACAGGATGACCTGGAGCGCGCCGAATGCCGCACCGACCTCGGTGAGAAGCCCGAGCGTGAGCGAGATGCCGACGGCTGATTCGCCAAGGGCCGTGAGATGTGCGTAGGTGTGGCTCGGAACGACCGTTCCGAGCAGGAACGCCTTGTACGCCGGAAACGGGTTCTCGGCCGCGTATTTCGTGATGAGCTTCGGCATCGTCGCGATCCAGCGTTCCGATGCAACGGGCAGCGGAATGACGCCGCCCACGAACGCCACCGACACCTTGGTGAACAGGCTCTTCAGGAACCACAGCCCGACCGTTAGGCGGAGCACGGCGAGCCAACGCGCGGGGTGACGCATCGGCAGGGCTTCAGTTTCCAACCGCTGTCGGCTCATACGCTTCCTCCGTCACTAGGCGCTTCGTTGCGCAGACTCACCGGCTGCTCACTTCAGGCTGGCCACGTATGTCGCGACCGCGCGCAGCTGCTGGCCAGAGAACACCGAGAGCGTCGGCATGAGCGCCCCGGGCTTGATCGCCTGCGCGTTCGCGATCCACGCCTCGAGGTTTCCGACCGTGTTCGGGAGAGTCCCGGCCGCGATCGTGGAACGGCTGCCGATGTGCGTCAGGTCCGGCCCGAGAGTCGCCTTCGCCGATGTGCCGCGTACCGTGTGGCATAACGAGCACGGTGCGGACTCGAACAGCCGCTTTCCCTCGACCGCGAGACTGTCGGTCGGAATCGCGGCGTCGCTGAGCTCCTTCCTTGCCCATTGCCTGAAGGCCGCCGAATCCTCCGCGACTACTACGATCCCCATCTTCGCGTGCTCCGCACCGCAGAACTCCGAGCAGGCACCGCGATACGTACCCGCGCGTTTGGCGACGAGGCGGAGCTGGTTCGTGTCGCCGGGGATCAGATCGATCTTCCCCTGAAGCTGCGGCACCCAGAAGCTGTGAATCACGTCCTTCGTCGTCAGCTCGACCTGGACCGGTACGCCGACCGGTACGTGGATCTCGTTGGCGGTGTCGAAGCGATCGGGCAGGTCTGCGAACTCGTAGCGCGCTTCCCACCACCACTGATGTCCCGTCACGTGAATCGTGAGCGCCGGTCGCGGGTTTCGCTCGCGTCCCATGGTGCCGAGCGCTGCGACGAGGACCGCCGCGAGGACGATCGCCGGCATGATGAGCCCGCCGACGACCACCCACCGGCTTCCCGGATCGGACAGGTCGACGCGACCAGCATCCCGCTCGCGGTTGCGCCGCATCGCGACCACCATGACCCCCATCACCGCCGCGTAGACCACCGCCGCCAGCACGATCATGAACCACGTTAGGCGCGTCACCCGTGCGGCAGCGTCGGTGGCATCCGAGAAGATGCTCATGTCACTCATCGGTCGTACTCACCGCGGCGGGTCGGGCTCGTTCGGCGTTCGGAGCGACTTGATGTAGGTCACGATCTTCCACCGCTGGTCCTGCGGCAGCTTCGCGCCCCACGCCGGCATCCCGTGCTGCCGCCCTTCGGTGATCGACGCGAAGATCGACGCGTCGTCGCCGCCGTAATACCACAGGGAATCGCGGAGGCTCGGCCCCATGCCGCCACCAGCGTGGTCCCCATGACATCCCGAACAGTTGTACCAGTTGAAAAGACGTCGCCCGTCGGCGAGCACATTCGTGTTCCCGGCGTACGGGTTCACGGGCCGCGCGATCGCCCGGTCCGCACCGGGTTGTGGACCCATGAGAAATGGGCTGTCCGACGTCGCCCCCGCGGCGGCCAGCTGCCTCGCGTCAGACTGGCGGCACGCGGCGGCCGCGGCCACGACGGTGACGACCAGAAGGCTCGCACGACCGAGCTCACGCATGAGTGCCTCCTTCACGGTTCACCGCGCGCCACCCTGCACGAGCGGTACGCCGTACTCCTCGAGGATCCGCCGGATGTCGCGGCGCCGCCTCGCCAGCTCGTCGTCGAGCGTCGCGCGCCATGTGCTGTCACCGCGCCTGACGCCGAGCGACATGCTGTACGCGAACCCGTCGGCATTCGGCGAGACCGGCGTCAGCACGAGCCGCGTTGGTGAGCGCTTCGCGAAGTAGCCGGCCAAGGGACCCCAGGCCACCGCGACATCCACCGAGTCCGTCGCCACCGCGCGAATGAGCCGCGCCGGCGGGTTGGGCTCGGAGTAATCACCGTAGATCATGTACGGCACGACCTGCCCACCGAGCCCGCGCTTGGCCAGTGCGATGGCCGCGGGTGAGTTGGCGTAGTCATCACCCATCATGTGGATGCCGACGCGCAGGTGGCGCAACGCCGTGTCATCGAACGTGCGGATCGAGAGGTGCCGGTCCGCGCGCGTGACGAACACGTACGTCGACCGGTAGTACGGCGCCGTGTGGCCGGTGAGCTCGTACCCGCTCGGCACCTCCATCACGACGTCGCAGATTCCGGCCTTGAGCGTATTGCGAACGAACCCGCGCCGCTGGGGCCACCACGTATACCTCACCGGTACGCCGAGGTCGCTCGCGATCAGGGATGCGATCCGATTCTCGAATCCTTCCTCCCTGTCATTGGAGAACGGGAGGTTGTTCGGGTCCGCACAGACGCGCAGCGCGCGCACGCCGCGTGGCGCGGGCGCGGATTCGTGCCCGTACGCATCCTCGTGACTGCGTGACGCCACGAGACCGAGCAGCACTGCCGGCAGCAGCAGGACCAGGAGCTCCGTGCGCGGCGGAACCGCGGCTCCTCGCCGGCTGACGCCGGCCGGGACGTCAGAGCGCGAAGACATAGAGCATCCCTCCCATCGCCGATTTCATCTTGAGATCCGGGACTGCACCGGCGACGCCTAACGCGGTGTACGGGTCATCCGTCGAGACGTCCGGGAACGCGACGGCGCCCATCCACCCGCCAATGCCCGAGTACACGGCGATGTACTCCTTGCCGTCCGGGCCCTTGTACGCGATCGGGTTGCCGACGATCCCCGAGCCGGTCTTGAACTTCCACAGCTCCGCGCACGTCCGCGCATCGATCGCCTTGAACCAGCCATCCATTGTGCCGTAGAAGACGAGATCTCCGGCCGTCGCGAGGACGCCGCTCCAGAGCGGCAGATCCTCCTTCACGCTGCACACCGGGCGAGCGCGCACCGGGTCCCACGCCACGAGCTCGCCGCGGTAGCCGCCTTCTCCCGGCCCGGGAAACATCTTCACGCTGGCGCCGAGGTACGGTGTGCCGGCGATGTAGTTCGCTTCGACGCCCTCGTAGTCCATGCACACGTTGTGCGCCGGGATGTAGAGCAGTCCGCTGCGCGGGGAGAACGCCGACGGTTGCTGATCCTTCGCGCCCGTGGAGGACGGGCAGATGTCCCGGGTCACCACGCCGTCGTGCGTCCGCTTCGTCGGGTCCTCGATGGTCTCACCCGACTTCGTATCGACGCGCAGCGCCCAGTTGGTGGGTTGATACTTCTCCGCGTTGAGCAGCTCCCCGGTCGTGCGGTCGAATGTGTACACGAAGCCGGTGCGCCCCGGATGGATGAGCAGCTTCCGCGGCTGACCGTTCACGGGCATGTCGACGAGCACGTTCTCCATGATCTCGTCGTAGTCCCACGCGTCGTGCTTCACGAATTGGTAGGCCCACTTCGCGTGCCCGTTGTCGGGGTCGCGAGCGAACAGCGTGATGGACCACTTGTTGTCGCCGGGCCTCAGGTCCGGATTCCAGACGCCGGGATTCGCGGTGGCGTAGAAGAGCGAATTCGTCTCGGGATCGTACGAGACCCATCCCCAGACCGTCCCGCCGCCCAACTTCCACTGGTCCTTCGTCCACGTCTTCACGCCCAGGTCAGTACCGCGGTCCCTGGCGTAGAAGGGCTTGAACTCGGGCCCAATGAGCACGTCGGTATCGGGGCCGGTGCTGTATGCCTTCCAGATCTGCCTCCCGCTCGTTAGGTCGAGTGCCACGACGTAGCCACGTACGCCAAGCTCGGCGCCACTGTTACCGACGATGACTTTGCCCTTGACCACGAGCGGCGCCATCGTGATCGTCTCGCCGATGTTCACGTCTCCGATGCGGACCTTCCACACCTCCTTGCCCGTCGTCGCGTCCACCGCGACCGTCTGCGCATCGAGCGTGTTGTAGATGATCTTGCCGTCCGCATACACGGCACCGCGGTTGACCACGTCGCAGCACGCGATCCCGACCGCACGCGAGTCGGTCGCCGGCGTGTACGACCACCGGAGCGCACCACCGGGCTTCGTCAGGTCGATCGCATAGAGGAGGTTGGGGTACGGCGTGACCACGTACATCGTGCTGCCGACCACGAGTGGCTGTCCCTCGTGTCCGTGCAGCACGCCGGTCGAGAACGTCGTCGCCACCTTCAGGCCCCGGGCGTTCGACGTATTGATCTCGTCGAGTGTGCTATACCGGCTTCCCGAGAAGTCCCGGCCCGGCATCCACCACTCTCCGCTTCCCTGCGCGGCGGTCGCGCCCGGCGGCAACTCGGCGGCGGATGGCGCCGTCGTGTTCCCCGCCGGCGACGCCAGCTGTGGTGCCGCCGGCCTCGAGGGAAGCGCCGCTTGAGTCGTATCTCGCTGCTCTGGCGTCTTGTTGCTGCAGGCCGCACCGACGGAGACAGATGCCGCCGCCACAGCCGCGACCGTCATCCTGCGCATCGATATCATGAGTCTCTGCCTTCCTCCGTCTCGTCGCATCAGCGGAGCGTGTAGAGATAGGCCACCATGTCGCGCGCCGTCGGCTCGATCACGTGCAGATTCGGCATTGCCGTGTTGGGCTCGATGGCGACGGGATCGCGAATCCAGCGCACCATGTTCTCCGGCGTGTTCGCGAGCTCGCCGGCGATGATGCTGCGATCCGCAACACCCGTGAGTGGGGGACCGACTTTCCCGTGCGCGCCGGTGACACCGCGGATCTCGTGGCACGACCCGCAGCCAAAATCCGCGAGCGACTGGCGGCCACGCTTCACGCTCGCCCCCGCGATCACGCTTCCCTCGGCAGCGCGGCACGCGGTAACCCACGCGACAGCCGTCGCCACCGAAACCGCGATGCTGGCCAGACGCGCCACACGACCGATACGGAGCATGGGATTCATGGTCACCGCACGTGATCGCACGCGTTCACCAGAAGTGGCGGCAGCGCGAACAGCACGATGCCCAACACGAAGAGCGCGCTCGCCACGACGCCCGCCAGGGCCATGAAGTGGGCGCGGCCCCAGGCGGCCGCCGGGTTCGGCGTCGACCGCTTACGAACGCGCTGCCAGTTGCCCGCCGCGATCACGAGCCCGACGACCGCAACGACGCCGAGCCCGATGGCCACGGCGTCCTGCGTCATCCCCGCATGCGCCACCGTGCTCGCGGCGCCACGGTCGCACGCCCGCGAGACGAGATAGTAGCCCAGGAGTTCAGCCACGCACCACGCCGCGGGTGCAAGGACGACACCGGCCCAGAGTCGGCCGGTCGGGATGGGCGATGGCTCACGCTGGCTGAGAGTCGCCATGACGCCTCGTTAGGTGAGCCGGGGTGAGAGGTAGAGCGACACCAGGATCACGAGCCACACGGCATCCACGAAATGCCAGTAGAGCGACGACACCTTCACCACGATCGGCCGCTCGGGATCGACGCGGCCGGTCGCGTCGCGCAGGAGTGTGTACAGGAGGAGGAGCAGACCGAACGCGACGTGCGCGCCATGGACGCCCGTGATGGTATAGAAGAGGGACGCGTACGCGTGTTCGGTTGGCCCCATGCTGCGGAGCTTTTCGCGATATTCGGTCGCCTGGAGTGCCAGGAACCCGATGCCCAGCAGCATCGTGAGGGCGCTGCCGGCTCGGTAGATGGCGCGCTTCCCATGCTCTCGCTGCTTCTCGGCGACGATGAGCACAATGCTGCTCGACACCAGCAGCGCCGTCATGATCAGTGGGATCTCAAGCTTCGGTTTCTCGGTTCCTGCCGGTGGCCAGGCTGGGTTCGCAGCGCCGAGGTAGAAGTAGCCGGCGAGGAAGTAGGCGAAGAGCGCTGCTTCGCTCATGCAGACGAGCGCCATCGCCCACCAGCCGACTTCCTGACTCGGCTTCCACACTGGCGGCAGCAGATGGTCGGAGCGCAGCTCGACGGCCGTCATACCTCGGTCTCCGCGACCTCGGTCTGGAGCGGCCACATCCATCGTGCGCTGCCGAGGAGCGTGGCCGCGAGCGCGAGGCCGAATAGCCAGTACCAGCGCGTGAGGAGCGCGCCGAAGGCGACGAGCAGCGTGACGGCAGCCGCCACCGGCCAGTAGTTGTCGTCCGGCAGCTCGACGGCCGCTTCGATGTCAGCGTCGAGCGCCGACGTGCGGGGCGTTAGGCGGTCCGCATCGTACGCCGGGCCTGGTGAGACGGCGTTGGTCCACAGCGGGTCGCGGCCGCTCACCACCGGCATGCTCGCGAAGTTGTAGTTCTCCGGTGGCGACTGGGCCAGCCACTCGAGCGTTCCCGCGCCCCACGGGTTCGGACCCGCGACCGCACCGGTCGCGCGGCTTCGGACGACGTTCCAGAGCGTGACGAGGACGCCGATCGCGAACACGTATGCGCCAATGGTGGAGATGAGGTTGGCCGCGTCGACGCCGGGGCTGGGCGCGTAGGTGTAGACGCGACGCGGCATGCCGAGGAGGCCGCTCACGTGCATCGGGAAGAACCCGACGTTGAAGCCGACGAACATCACCCAGAAGCTCAGCTTCCCGAGCCGTTCGTCGAGCATGCGGCCGAACATCTTCGGATACCAGTAATAGATTCCCGCGAAGACGCCGAAGAGTGTTCCGCCCGCCAGCACATAGTGGATGTGCGCGACCACGAAGTACGTATCGGTCGCCTGCCAGTCGAACGGCACCGCGGCCGTCATGACACCGCTGATGCCGCCGATCACGAACTGGACGATGAAGCCCAGGGCGAACAGCATCGGCGTCGCGAAGATCACGCGTCCGTAGTACATGGTCGCGAGCCACGCGAAGATCTGGACGGCGCTCGGAATGGAGATCGTGATGCTCGCGGCGCCGAAGAAGCTCATGGAGAGCTGCGGCAGTCCGTCGGCGAACATGTGGTGGAGCCAGACGCCGAACCCGACGAACCCCGTCACCACCGTGGCGAGCGCGATGAACGTGTGTCCCACCATCGGGCGGCGTGAGAACGTCGGGATCACCATCGACAGCATGCCGGTGGCCGGCAAGAAGACGATGTACACCCACGGGTGGCCGAACACCCAGAACAGCTGTTGCCACAGCATCGGGTTGCCACCGAAGCGGCTGTCGAAGAACACGAAGCCCCAATGGCGCTCGAGCTCGAGGAAGAGGAGCGCGGCGGAGAGGGCGGGTATCGCGAACACGACGGACACCGACATAGTGAGCGAGCTCCAGAGGAAGAGCGGCATGCGGTCGACCGACATGCCCGGAGCGCGCAGCTTGAGAATCGAGACGATGGCGTTGATCGCGCCGGCGGTGGTGGAGATGCCGAGGAAGAGGAGCCCGAGCGCGTAGAAGTCGATGTTCGGCCCGGAGTTGTAGAGCGAGCTCGAAAGCGGCGTGTAGTTGAACCAGCCCGCGTTCGGGGCCGCGCCGATGAGGAAGCTCGTGTAGATGAAAACGCCGGCGAGCAGGAAAACGTAGTAGCTGAAGCTGTTGAGGCGCGGGAACGCGAGCTCACGCGCGCCGATCATGAGCGGCGTGAGGTAGAAGCTGAACCCCGAGAGCACCGGCTGGACGAACAGGAACATCATCGTCACGCCGTGCATCGTGAACAGCTGGTTGTACGCCTCGGGGGAGAGGAGCTGCGCCTCGGGTCGGGCGAGCTGTGTCCGCATGACCGCGGCTTCGACGCCGCCGAGCGCGAAGAAGACGAAGGCGGTGACGATGTACCGGGTGCCGAGTTTCTTGTGGTCGACGGTCGCGAGCCAGGCCAGGATCGATCGCGGCGGCGGCCACAGGCGCGTTAGGCGCTCGGTCGTCGCGGGGGCGGTCTCCAGATGCTCAGTCGCCAGGCCCACGGGTCCTCCACATCGACAATTGGTTGTTTTGCCAATGTCGCGGACCCGACATTGCAAAGCATGTTCCGCGACACGCGACTCGGCGCGGGTGGAGGCATTAAGAACAACGGAGGCCGGATGGCGGCGCGGGTGACCTCGCGGCTGGCGACGCGACGACCGGGCAATCGCATTCTCGCCGCGCTCTCCGAGCGTCAGTATCGCCGGGTCGCGGCCGACGTCGAGCAGATCTCACTCGTCGCAGGCCAGGTGATCTACGAGCCGGGCCACGCCATCTCGCACGCCTATTTCCCCGAGGACAGCATCATCTCCCACGTGTGCTGTCCGGCGATCGGCAGCACGCTGGAGGTCGCCATGATCGGGCGCGAAGGCCTTGCCGGGCACGCTCCACTTCTTGGCGTCCCAACGACCGTCACTCGCGTGCTCGTCCAGATTCCCGGCCGTGCCTGCCGCGTGAGCGGAAGTATGCTGCGGCAATTAGTAGCAGAAAGCGAACCATTCCGCCTGGCGGTCACACGGTTTTCGCAGGCGCTGTTCGATCAGGTGACGCTCTGTGCCGCGTGCAACGTCGGCCACACACCGCTCGAGCGATGCGCGCGGTGGATGCTCATGATCCACGACCGCGTCGAGGGACGGCAGTTCCCCGTGACCCAGGAGTTTCTCGCCTACATGCTCGGGACGAGCCGGCAGACCGTGTCGGTCGTCGCGCGGCAGCTGCAGGCCAAGCGGCTCATCGAGTACAGTCGGGGACGCGTGGCGCTCGTCGACCGCCGCGGCCTCGAGCGCCTGGCCTGCCCCTGCTACCGGAGCATCGCCGACCGGCTCGCGCTCGTCCTGGGAGTTCGGCGGGGAACACCGCTTGCCCGCGGTCTTACTTAGCGGTCTTACTTAATGGTTGTCGCTTTCCGTCTCGGACACGTCGCGGGTCGGAGTGGCGTTCGGACCGGTGTAGGCGTTGGCGGCGCCCTCGCGGTAGACCAGCGTCCCGCCGCTGTGTCCCACCTGGACGCCAGCCGCCACGAGGCCGAGTGCCCCGGCGGCCGAGACGAGGCGGGCGGCGCGGCCGACGGTGCCGCGCGCGAGTCCGGCCGCGGTCACGAGCACGAGGACGGCGGAAAGAACCAGGAATCGCTCCGCGGCTTCCTCATGACCGTGCAGCGCGCCGCGCGTCACCACGCGCTCGACGCGGCCCTCCCGCGATTCGCCAGTCTGCGTGGCGACCCAGGCGCTCAGAGCAAGCGCTGCAGCCAATGCCACCGGTACGGACCATACCCGACGCGGCGTAGCGCCTTTCCTGATAATCCAGAGGGCGATCGCGATCGAGATTGGAAGCAGTGTCACGAGCACGATTGGGAAGTGGACGACGAGAGGGTGCAGTGGTATGCCTGACATGAGCGGTGCCTCCGTGAATCGAGAGTCGACCCTAACGTCGGCAATCGGCGAGGGCGCGGGTATCCGCTCTTTGTCGGAATCGCCGGCATTCTCGTCCCCTCCGTCAAATGACGGAGGCGAGGCTCTGCGAGGAACCGCCGAGATCGACGGCGTCAACGCGAGGTTGCGGTGGATTCTCGCGGTCGCACTGGTTTCCATCGTGGTGGGCGGGACCGTTGATCTTGCGATGGACAGGCCAGCCAGGTGGCTGTCGTTTCACGTCATCGTGGAAACGCTGATGATCGCCGGCGCGCTCGTGATGGCAACGACGCTATGGCTTGGCTGGTGGCGATCGGCGCACTCGAGCCTGGCGCTCCGCCAGTCGCTCGAGGCACAGCGGCTGGAGCGCGACGCGTGGAAAGCAAGCGCCGAGTCCTTCGCCTTGCCTGACGCGACGCACTCCTCGGCCTTCTTGTAGTTGACCGCGGCCACGTAGTCCTTGTCGTTCTGCGACGCGTTCACCTCGAGCTTCGTGTAGGCCCCTTCGGAGTTGTACGAGGTGAAGAAGAACCAGCCCTCGGACGGGCCCTTGCCGGCGTGGCCGAGATCGTAGTTGTAACCCGGCATCAGGATCTGGAACGCCATGTCCATCTTGCCCGGCTGGTCCGCGGTGATGAACGAGAGTGTGCCCTTGAAGTTCT
>Ga0207648_10004314_pt1 | contig 14646 bp, 14 predicted proteins | sample KBSMisM32_FD_184310 | JGI IMG/M metagenome (GOLD analysis project Ga0207648, IMG submission 184310) | Miscanthus rhizosphere microbial communities from Kellogg Biological Station, Michigan, USA - KBS Miscanthus M3-2 (SPAdes) (version 2) | ecosystem: Host-associated > Plants > Roots >...
ATGAATATTTTCTGGCAAAGAGACAGCAGCCAAAATCTTTTCCTTTATTTCTGTTTGTAACTGATGCAATCGGTCGTGGGGTGGGCTTATCTGCCGCTTTTTTACAGTACCGTCCTTATATGTTTTTGGCTGGCCAGTAGCTTTATTTACTTTTATTTCATCCCATTCCCGATAATGTAAATTGACATTATTAATAATATCAATAACTTCATCAGGAGTTGACCTAATTATGACGCACAATTTCTTTAGCTCATTCTTTTTAAACTGCGAAGAGTTCATTTATAAAAGATTTGATAGGTGGCCCCATGATCATAAATGTCTGTCTTTTGTTCTCAGGTATATCTTCTTCATTCAATGAAAGAAAAAACAGTATAGGAACAGGGATATTTAATTGCTTGCTTATCTCCCCCAATACGGACAAATTTGGCTCCTTTTGATTATTTTCAATTTGAGACAAATAAGTTTGCGTGATGCCACAAGTTGTGGCAAACTCAGTTTGAGTTTGACCACTTTGCTTTCTTAAATTCTTTATAGTTGCGCCTAAGTCCATTGATTATTAAAAGAGAAATTAAGGAGTGCTCAGATACGTCACAAATGGTTCATAATAAACTTCAAGCTATTTGAAAAACTTAGCAAGTAACTCGATTACCTCAACTCCTGTTTCCAGAATGTCTTTGTTCGTTTTACCTTTTCTATTCCTCATGTTTTGAAGATGAACGATCGCTTCGTCAAGAAGATTCACATCTTCGTCCGAGAGAGAACACCGGTTCTTGAGGACAGCTCTGATAGCCCTTATCAGCCTGTCCGTGTTTTGGCTTTGTTTTAATCTGCCCATGGTTTGAAATTATTAACAGGACAACATTGTCCTTGTGCCATGCAACTTGCCTGTTACTAAATGCGTTTACGCGATGTTCTCATACACCCACTTAATTATCCTTGTGCCAATCAATCTCATCAATCAATGACAACAGTTTTCTCCGGTTCAGTTCGTCTTCGCATCGAGTCATTGGTTTACACCCGATTGCACGAGCGAGGAAGATTTTGTGCCAGAATATTTACCCTTAAAGGGTTGTCTTTACAGACTATTAATTGAACTTCATTTAGTTTACAGAAGCCTAAAACCTTTTTCAAAGAACGAATAAACAAATATATAAATATTACCAACAATTAATAAAATAAATAGATTTATATTTTACAAATATAATTTTCACTAAGAATTTAACTATAAATATTAGTATTTAACGTTGGCAGATTTTTAAAATCCGAATTACTGGTTTAAGTCTTCCGCAGGGCAAAATACCGGACAGAGTCCTGCGAATCATTTTGGATTTTTTCGCCAGTAATTTGTTTTTAAACGGTGCTCAAGAGGGCTGCGCCGTTAAGAGACGCTGCGCTAAACTCTTAAACCAGTTCCAGAGGGATATGGAGTATGTAGAGGCCGGTTTATTAAAAAAATTAAATATTTTTTACCTTAACTATTGCAACGTACGTTTTTAATACATACCTTTGGTTTATGAGTTTTTTTAAGAAGGATACACCCGCCGAAATGATACCCACAAAAACCGAAATGGACGTGTTGCAGGTTTTGTGGCAGTATGGCCCCCAGACTGTGCGTTTTGTGCACGATAAGCTGAACGAGCAGAAAGAGGCGGTGATTTATACCAGCACGCTGAAGCTGATGCAGGTGATGAAAGAAAAAGGGATGCTTGACCGTGACGAAAGCGCTATGAAACACGTCTATAGTGCAGTGTTGCAGGAGGATAAGGTGAAGGGCAATATGCTGGGCCGCTTTGTGGACTCGATGTATAACGGATCGCCGAGCAGTTTGATGATGGCTTTGCTGGGAAATGATAAAACATCGGCAGAGGAATTGAAGAAGATAAAAGAACTGTTGAAAGAGTTTGATGGTAAATAAGTATGTTCCCCTCTTGAGAGGGGTAGGGGTGTGTTATTCAGCATGACGTAGAAACCCACCCCTGCCACACACCATCCAACGCACCCCCTCCCGGGAGGGGAGCTTTTATGAGGTACTATGAAATAAGCAAGTAAGAAAAAACAACCAATATGAACCTCCACCTTGATACCGCCACACACCGCATCATACAGGCTTTTAGCTGGATGCTGATCCATTCGCTATGGCAGGGACTGTTGCTGGCAGTGGTAACAGCAATCATATTGTTGTCGACCAGAAAGTCGGGGGCGAGGTTGCGGTATAATTTGGTTGCGGTTCAGTTTTTATTATTTGTTGCGGCCTGCTGCTGCACCTTTGCATGGGAGTGGTATCATGCGCCGGCAAAAGCCATTGCTCCGCTGGCGGGGGCCATTGGTAATGAGGCTTCGCAGATATTTCACCTGGATGCCGAAAGTATACGCCGGTTTGTGCAAACCTGTATCGGCTATTTTACTGCCAATGCGCCAATGGTGGTATTGCTGTGGTCGGTGTTGTTTGTTTTCCGGTCGGTGAGGATGATGGGTAGCCTGGTTTATATCCATCGCGCCAAAAACAAGTATACTTACTCACCACCTGCCAACTGGCAGCAAAAGGTAGAGGCGCTTTGCGAAAAATTGCAGATCAATAAAGCAGTGCGACTGCTGGAATCAGGTTATGTGAAAGTGCCAACGGTGATCGGTCACCTTAAACCGGTGATCCTGATGCCTGTGGGATTGCTTGCCGGGTTGCCTGCCGAGCAGGTGGAGGCAGTATTGCTGCACGAACTGGCACACATCCGCCGTCATGATTATGTGGTGAATTTCCTGCAGACACTGGCCGAGACGGTATTCTTCTTTAATCCCGGTTTGTTGTGGATATCGTCGTTACTACGGGATGAACGCGAGAATTGCTGTGACGACATCGCCCTGGAGCAAACCAAAAACAAGCGCGAGTTTGTGCAGGCGCTCATCAGCTTTAAAGAACATTCGCTAAGAGCAGGAGAATATGCGGTAGCTTTCCCCGGTAAAAAGAAGAACCACCTGCTGCACCGCGTGAGCCGCATTATGAGTAACAAAAACCAAACGCTTGGCCCGTCGGAGAAGGTGTTTTTTATGATGGGGATCGTCATGCTGTCGATGGTTGTGGCTACTGCGGCCATTGCACAGATCAGGACAGCGGATTATAAGGCAGCTAAGGATAAGATTAACAGCGTATTGTTTACCGGCGCGCCGGCGGTGAAACCAACGCATTCATCAAAAAAGGTTTACTCTTATAAGTCAATTGTGAAAACTGCCGATCCGCAAAGGCCTGTGGAATATGCAGCTCAGGCTTACAGATCGGCGGAAGCACAATACAAAGAGAGGGAGCAAAAAGAGCAGGCAGAAAAAGCCGAAACAGCTGAACTGGAGCAACGCAAACGTGAGCAGGAGGAGACCAAACGTAACCAGGAACAGGCAGGCCGCGATCAGCATGATGCAAAAACACAGCAGGACCAGGCCAAACGTGACCAGGAGCAGGCAGTGAGGGACCAGGAACAGGCAAAGCGCGACCAACAACAAGCCAAACTGGACCAGGATCAGGCTATGCGCGATCAGGAGCAGGCCGTAAAAGACCAGGAACAGGCAAAGCGCGACCAGGAGCAGGCTGCCCGTGATAAGCAAATAGGGAAGACTAATGATGAGCAGGCTCGTAAAAATGATGCGCAAAATAAAGTGAACAGCGAACAGGCTAACCAAAATGGTAAACAGGCGCGCAATAACGTGGCACAAGCAGTAAAGAATGAGATACAGAATGCCCGTAACAGAGCACAGGAACACGCTAATGCTGAACAGGCAAAGCGTAACGAGGAACAGGCAAAGAAAAACCAAACAAGCATACAGGAATAATAAATCTACCGGTTGGTTTGATGAAGTGGCAGGCGCGGTCGCGGTGTTAAATTCAACCTCCTTATAAATCTACAAATTTCATGTTTTTAAAATTCTGCCCTTGGGTGGGATGATAGCTTATTGTCTAATTTTTAAACTTAAAATCAACAAAAATGAAAGCGAAATACATTTGGCTAATGGGGATGCTATTGGCCGCAGGCACAGTATCGGCGCAAACAAAAAAAGCAGCCAAAACAGCCTATGATGACAACCTGAATAACAATTACGACCGCATACATACGGTGGACGGCAAAAAGGTAGAGGACATACAAATGCACCGGGACGGCAAAATTTACAAGGCCGAATTGGTGAATGAGAAGTTGACCGACTTGTATGTGGATGGCGAAAAGATACCGCAAGCTGACTGGACCAAATACACCGGCGCAATTGCAGCTATCCGTGTACAACTGGAATTGAACAGGCAGCAAGCTAAAGCCAATGCCCGTCAGGCAAGAAGGAACGAGGAACAGAACAAGTTGAACGAAGATCAGGCTAAACGCAATGCTGAGCAAGCGGTACGCAATGAGGTTCAGGCCAAAAAGAATGATGAACAGCAGGCCCGCAATGCCGAACAAGCCAAGCGTAATGCTGAACAGGACGAGGTGAACAGTCAGCAGGCAAAACATAATGCGGAACAGGCTGCCCGTAGCGAACAGCAAGTAAAGCGTAACCAGGAGCAGAACGAGGGTAACAACCATCAGGCTAAAATGAATGCGGAACAGGCCATCCGTAACGAGCAACAGGCCAAAAAAAACCGGGAGCAGAACGCCCGTAATGCGGAGCAGGCTAAATTGAACGCAGAGCAAGCTGCAGCCAATGAGCGTTTTATGAAAGAGTTTACCGAGGATCTGGTGAGCGATAAGATCATTCCCGATGCAAACAGTTTAAAGGAGTTTAGCCTGAATAAAGAGGAAATGGTAGTGAACGGCGTAAAGCAGCCGGATGAATTGTTTAAAAAATATAGTAAGAAATACAGCAAGCAATCAAACGGGTTTACCTACTCACGGGATGGCATTATCAGGAATAATTGATAACAGCTTTTTATAAAGATTGGGTGAATAAATAATTGCTGACACGAACATTAAAAACTTAAATGATGGGACCGTTTTGCATTACTATTTTCTTAACCATGTGTATCACAGTTTATATTTTATTAAAAACAAGCAAAAGATGAAAATTACGTTGAAAAGCGCCCTGCTGATTGGCGCAGTTATACTAAGCACGGCTGCCATGTCGCAGCAAAAAGCCAAAAAGAGAACGGCTTATGTACAAACCGGCAGTACAGAGTATGGCAACAATACTTACACCTATAATGAAGAAGGCGGTGTTTTGCATGAATACGTGGAGACCTACTGGAAGGGCAATAAGTATGAAATGAAACTGGTAGGTGGCAAGCCTACCCTGCTGGTGGTGAACGGCGAGAAAATAGCCCCTGCTGATTATGGCAAATACAGCGAAGTGATAAGCGAAATACGTGCGCAGATAAAACGCGACCGTGAGCAAGCCAAACGCGACCAGGTACAGGCGGTGCGTGACCAGGAACAAGCCAAACGCGACCAGCAGCAGGCAAGGAAAGATCAGGCGCAAGCGGTAAAAGACCAGGAACAGGCCAAACGTGATCAGGAACAAGCCGGCAAAGATCAGGAGCAGGCTAAACGCGACCAGGAGCAAGCAGTAAGGGACCAGGAACAGGCTAAACGAGATCAGGAACACGACCAGGAACAAGCCAAACGTGACCAGGAGCAGGCTGCAAGGGACCAGGAACAGGCAAAGCGCGACCAGGAGCAAGCCGGCCGCGACCAGATACAAGCCAAACATGACCAGGAGCAAGCTGCGGAAGATCAGCGTGTGCTGAAGCTGATGGTTAACGACCTGGTGAAGGATGGTTTGCTAGCTGACGAAGATGCCCTGCGTAACTTACGCATGAATGCGGACGAAATGATAGTAAACGGCAAGAAAGTGAGCGACAGCGTATTCAGCAAATACAAAAGCAAATATCCGCGCTTTGCTCATGGGCACAGCGAGAACGGAAACTTTAATGGGTTGAGTATATCGAATTGAGTGAGAGTGGTATGCTTTGATCCGGCCCCTTTCCTTGTGGGGATGGTTTTTTTTTGTTAGGCGTAGAGTACTCACCCGGTCGTTACTACGCTCGGCCACCCTCTCTTCCGCAAGCGGTAAAGAGGGTAAAAATAACATCATACAAAAGACCCCTCTTTCCGCTAGCCAGCGGAGAGAGGGGCAAGGGTGAGTAAATTCTGCTAGCGATACGAATACCAGCTATCTATGGCACATACGTGCTAATTGCATAACTAAAACAATTAATATCAGGATCAGTCGCCAGTTAGATGCGCTATCGGGAGTTTCAGGGTATTGTCTTTCGCGAATAATACCGAGATCTACTACTTCTTTTGCCGGTACTTTTTCTTCTTCTTCCTGGTAATAAATTGTTGAAACTATGGAGTAACCTATCAATTTTTTCTGCTCCTGATTGTAGTATTTAGATTCGACGAGGCGCCCGTTCGTATCATAGTTTCTTATCTTGACCATCATATTGTTTTCATACCAAACTTCGCACTCCATTTTTTGTGTAGGCAGCCATCTCCTGAAGCTGTAGCCATCTGCATGTTTGCCATTCTCAAATACACTCAGAGAGCGCTGCTTGCCATTTTCGAAGTAAGAGATTATACTACCATTCGGCATACCGTTATTATAATGCGCCTCTGATTTAAGCTGTCCAGACTTAAACCATTCTTTCCAAACGCCTGTCGACCTGCAATCAAGATAATGACTTTCAGATTTTGCCACCCCGTTCTCATACCATTCCCTGATTGCTCCATTCGGGCGGTCATGATAATAAGTACCTTCCAGTTTTAATTGTCCGTTATCATAATATTCACGGTGTTCGCCATGCCAGATGTAATTCCTAAGTAAGTCACCGTGACGTTCCAGCAAACTTTCTAAGTCTTTTTTATTTTCCCAATATTCAATAATGTGTTTTAATTGCCATGGGTATAAAACTGTTGCTAATTTGTTAAGATCAAACTCAAGAACTTCGTCAAACTTAAATACGCGTGTTAGGTGTACCAGGGGCGGATTTATACCTAAATTCTGATAGGCCAGTAACTTATGATGACCATCCAAAATGAATGACTCGGAATATAGGTCAGCGTTTGTACAATTCGCTTGTATGATGATTGCAAACGGCCTATCTCCGTTTTTTATCCGTTCTTTAAAATAACTAACCCGCTGCTGATCTATCTCGCTTTCAGGCCTTGTGGCATAATAAACATAAGTACCGCCACTATCATAAATATCCATTGTAGTAAAGTCGGTCAGGTCATACCGGCGTTCTTCCCGGTTATGTGTTTTCTGATACGCTTTAAATTCTTGAATTTTTAAATTCATTTTAGCCTGTTCGGTAAAACTGCCAAACAGTACGTTCCAACCCATTTCATGTTGTTTTGCATTCTCGCCCGAGCCACTATAATAGTATGACTTTCGAGTGCCGTCAGTATAAGCAAGATTATATTCCCCATTTTGCAAAAGCGGTAATAGCGGCTTTAAAATGGCGTACAGATCTTCAATGCGGTTATTAAAGTTTTCGAAAAGACTTTCATTAATTTGCTTTTGGATGGCATTCCGTTCCGACTGATCATAAGGCATTACGGTAAGATATTTTCCAGCTGAGCCATGATTGTCGTACCAAACCATGCTGCAGGGAGTATTGAATCTAAAATAAGAGGCCCCATCCTCGTTCAAGCCAATAGCAATGATATTTAACCCGTCGGTGATATTAAAGTTCATAGTAAAGCAAGGATACAAAAAAGCAAAATAAAGCTACAGCCAAATGGAACAGTAACACCAACCAACTTGCTATTTATTAAACAACTTCAACCTTATCCCAACCTCAAACGCACCATTGGTATAATTGGTGATCTGCCCGCTATAAACGTTGTATGAAAAGTTGAGGGCGTAATTATGCTGATCAAAAGCTACCCCGAAGCCCAGATTGTCGTTGCTATGATAAATGGCCTGGAGGTCGACGTGGTAGTTGTTCATTTTGAAGTTTAAGCCTGCGTCAAATATATCGGTAAAGCCTTTTATCTCCCTGAAGGCCACAAGAGGTTCGAGGGAGAAGGCACCTTCTTCACCGTTCAGATTAAACTTGTAGCTGGCTGCGGTGAAAAATACGGTCTTGTCGATATCCGGCCTTTGTCCGCCGTGGTTAAAAACATTGGTATTCAGGTTGGGTAAAACGCTTTCTATAAACAAATGATTGCTGGTATAGGATAAGCCCAGATCGCCATCGGCATAAAGGCTTTGCTGATTATATTGCTGAATTTTAATATCGGTCAAATCGCCGTTGATGGCATCGTAGTTTAACCGCGGGTCATTAAGGCCAAGTGATAACCCGAAGTTTAATTTCTGGTTCTGATCGCCTAAAGGCAAGTGATAAGCATAGCTTGCCATAATGCGGGTTTGACGGAAAATACCCGATTGATTGTCGCTTATATTTAGTCCTAAGCCTACCTTCTCAGTCGCCTGGTAATCTGCAGTAAGCGATTGTGATTTTGGTGCGCCCGGAAACGAGCTCCATTGCTGCATATAGCCCAGGTTGATGTTCAGGCCCTTATTCAGTCCGGCTACTGACGGATTATTCAGGTACCTGTTTTGATAATAGATAGACTGGTAGGGGTTAAGCTGCGCTTTGCAACAGGTAGTAATTAGTGTCAGAGCAGTTACCATCAAAAAGATGTACATGTGCCGCATTGGTTTCTTAACTGACTTGCCGTATTTTATGATAGTGGTCATTCTTTTTCGTAATTCAATAGTTAAACCTGACGCAGTTAATTCCTGAGGATGCTGATAGAACCTTTAAACTTCCGGAGATTAGGCCCAAGGTCGACCACGAAATAGTATGTGCCTTCTGCTAACGGATGACCGTTCAGTGTGCCGTCCCATTCATTGTTGTAACTCTTTTTTGAGTAGATCAATCTGCCGCCCTTGTCAAAAATGATCACATTATTTTGAGGGTACAGCTCTATGTCCTTTATCACCCAGTAATCATTTTTTCCGTCGCCATTGGGTGTAAGCACGTTGTTGCAATTAATGTCGGCTTGTGCTTCTCCCCGGTAAACTACTACGGTATAGGTATCGATGGTTACGCCATCCTGCGCTTTAACCACTACCGTAATGGTATTGTTGCCCACAGCAAGCGGTAGAGCATCCGATGGGGTACCACTTACTACCGGAATGCCATTTACAGTTATCGTTGCCGTGCCGTCTGATACTGTTGGTGTTGCTGTAATGCTTGTGACCGAATTGGACACCGTATCCGCATAAGCCATAATACTGCCGTTAAACGCAGGGGATAAATGTCCCTGGCTGACAGTGAGATTGATCAGACTTGCATCTGAACTGGGTGCCCTTACCACATTGACAGTGTAAGTATCTGTTGTAACGCCATCCTGAGCAGTAACTATTGTAGTGATTATGTTTGATCCCACAACCAATGGTATTTGATCTGAAGGCGTGCCGCTTACAACTGGTTTTCCGTTCACGGTTACTGTGGCGGTGCTATCGGTAACAGTAGGGGTAAGGGTGATCTGCCTTGTGGTGTTTGATACGCTATCTACATAACTAGTGGTGGTGCTTACAAATGCTGGGTCCAAAGTGCCTGCGCTTGGCACCAGGTTGATCAGCGTTGCAACTGTTGAGACAGGTTGATAAGTAAGCGTAACAACCGCTGTGGAAAAACCGGCTACATTGTAAGCTGTAATGGTGTCGGTTTGTGTGGTAAACGGAGCGGTAACGGTTCCGCTAATAATACCTGTAGTTTGATCAAAGGTTAATCCCGGTGGAAGCGCGCCACTTAATGTATAGCCTGTCAGCATAATTTTCCTTATACGACTGGCGCCTCCCAGGCCCCATTCAGCAATATAACCTACGCCTGTTTTGTCTATGCGCATGTAGCAAGGTTCGTCAAATTGTGCAGCTGTAAATACTCCGTCTGCATTACCCGCTGCTTGTGTTGGGCTGCCTGCGACCAACGACACTGTTCCGTCGGGCATCATCTTCCGGATATCGTTGTTCAGAAGGTCCACAATATAAATAACCCCGCTTTGGGATATTTCCACACCAGTAGGGAAATTAAAACGGGCAGTGGTATCGTGGCCGTTGGCATATAGTACGGGATCGTTATACTTACCTGCAATGGTGGTCACCGTGCCGTCGGGCGCTATTTTTCGTATCTCGTTATTGAGGGCATCAGCGATGATCAGATTGCCCGAAGCGTCCATCCTTGAGTCGGTTGGGCTGTCAAAAAGCGCAGCTGCTCCTACACCATCTGCATATCCCGGAACATTGTTGGTGCCTGCAATAGTTGTTAGTACACCCGAAGGCGAAAGCTTTACGATCTGGTACCCGTATTGCAGGGCGAAGATTAAATTACCTGCCTTGTCAAAAAACAAGGTTTGCGGGTCGAACGTTTCCGTAAGGTTCTGGTAAACTGTACTCACCATACCCGATGGCGTTATTTTTCGAATCGCTGAATTATAAAGGTCCCCTACAAATAAATTGCCTGCTGAATCAATAGCCAGCCCGTCGGGGTAATTAAAAAATGCGGTAGTATCCTGCCCGTCGCCATAGCCGGCTATGCCTTGAGGGTTGCCGGCAACGGTGCTAACCATGCCGTCAGGGGTTATTTTGCGTATAGCATTGTTACTTGCGTCGGCAACGTATAAGTTGCCTGCAGCATCTTTAACCATGTCCTGCGAGTTATTAAACAGTGCTGTAGTGCCCATACCGTTCACAAATCCGGGTACGCCGGTGGGGCTTCCTGCAAAAGTGGTTACCTGGCCGTATATTGTGGCGGGCACTGCTCCGCCGCTGTTTTTAGGACTTATAGTGAATGGAATGGTCCCGGTTACTTTTACGTTGTTCCCGCTGCCGTAAATAATGCTGGGAGACTGTGCAAAGAGGTTTTGTGAAGAGGCCGCTAATAGTAAAATACATAGGATCCTGATTGCAAATACAAACGGGGTGAATACTGGCCGGTTTAGTTTATTCATTGTGAATGTGATGGCTCCCGGGTTGAATAATGCAACCCTGAAACGGTTAGGATTTTAATTTCTAAATGCAATATATGGAGATTAGACAATTTTAGGGCCAAAGAAAACTATTGCTAAAAAATAACTGATAACCGGTCACTAATCACCGGTTAACTGTACGCCAAATCAACTTTAGTTAACAAATGTGGAAATGTTGATATCTAAATAGTTATAGATTGGTAGGTCTATGTAAATTCACGTCCAGTCTAGACCAAGCAATTATGAGTAAAGATGAAGTGATCCGGTTTCTGCAACTGGTAAAATATTACGAAGCGTTCCCCATTAATAAGGAAAATTCGCCCTATAGGAGAATGATCAAATACTGTCGCTGGAACGAGCTGGTGACGGTAACCCCAGACGATTTGTGCATGCTTTCAAGCAAAGGTGTAAAGTTGCTGAAAGAAGAAAACAGGCAAGTTGAACCTTTATCCTTGTTAGAAGTAGAGCTGCAGCGTAAGGACGAATCTGTAAAAGCTACTTACTGGCTTGCCGGAGCGGCGGTATGCGTATTGGTTTTTTATGAGATTTTTGTAAAAGGCTATAAGTAGAAATAAGTTTTCGGGTCAACACCTCTTTCCTTTTTAGTTTTAAGAGCGCTGCGCTAACTCTTAAACCAGGGTAATATGATTTGACCCAAGCCTGGTTAAGTAATCAAAAAGTTATTGTTAATTATTTTCGCGTGTTGCCGGTAACGCAGCTGTGAAAGTGGTTTTTTAACTGCCAGTATTGATGTTGGAACAAATGTTTCATTAAAATAAATAAAATTAATTTAAACAATCTTGTTACAAATGGCGTTGCTCTATTTAATTGTCTTATTGATTAACCAAAAATTCAATTTTAAAAACTATGAAAAAGTTATTTGCAGCGCTGTTATTATCAGCATTCACATTCGGAGCTATTGCCGTGTCGGCGCATCCAACTATGCAACAGGATACCACCAAGAAGCATAAAATGAAACGCGACACAGTGAAAAAAGACACCTTGAAAAAGCCACAGAAGTAATTGCCTTTTTTAACGCAAAGCCCGGTAGTGTATGCTACCGGGCTTTTGTTTTTATTGACGCCCTGATAAGGCGAAAATAAGTGCTCGCAGTTTTAAACATAAGCAAACTGTCGTTCAAGAAGATCTTCGGCGGCGGCTTCAATAAACTTAACAACTGCCGAAGGCTGCGATATCATGGCAAGATGACTTGCCGTAACTTCATGCACGGTGGCATGCATCCGTTCGGCTTCAAAACGTTGCAGGTTAGGATCAATGGTTTTATCCTCGTTTGAAATTATAAACCACGATCTTTTGTCTCTCCAGGCGGCTTCAGTAGCTGGGGTTCCAAAAATGGCTCCGTTAGGTACTTTTTGTACGGCGCACAACACGTCTGCTTGTTCAGTTGGCAGGTCCTGTGCAAAAGCTGTGCGGAAACCTTCCTGCCTTAACCACACATAGCCCTCTTTTACATCAAAAAAAGGGGCTGCTGCAGTAGGAGGATTCATGCCCAGCAAATCGTTCATTGTTTCTCCGCGGTCAGGTGCAAATGCAGCAAGGTAAAGTAATCCTTTTACATTAGGATGCACACCTGCGTGAGTAAGAACCACGCCACCATATGAGTGGCCAATCAGTAAACAATCGCCCTCAATTGTGTCGAGCGCTCTTTTTACGGCTGCAACGTCATCAGCAACAGATGATAAAGGCATTTGCGGTGCCAATACGTTGTAACCGGCCCGTTGTAAAACCGGGATAATGGCAGAATAACATGATGAATCTGCCCAAAAACCATGCACTAAAATTAAGTTTTTCATAATTAATCTGTTTTTGGTTTACAGGCGTAAAGTTATGTAAATGAGATGGCAAGCGTTTTGATTTAAAGTTAAATAAAAGTGCCAAAATTGGGCAATTTATCCACTTTTGTTGACGGTATTAACTGTTACAACAATGAAATTCAAGGGCTTGTCTGGAAGGAAAGATAACCAGGCAGTGTATAACTCAGAAATCGTCCGAGCGTTTGCTCATGGTGGCTGTCAGCAGATCGATCTTCTTTAAAAATGAAGCATCCATGGCTTTCAGCACGCGCTTCTCTTTACCCACACCTATAATACCTCCGCCTTTTTCTTTGTTCAGATCATACAAAGCATGCGAGCTGGTTTTATTATCATCTTCGTAACTCACCACGATATTATCGATAGTGAAGCGGTAACGACCCTTCTTCATCTCAATTTTAATGGTGTATTTCAACGTCATGGGCTGGTCGCCTATACCGGTTTGGGTTTTATAGGCTCCGGGTTCTTCAATATCGGCTATTACTGTGCCGCCGGTAGCGTCATCGGTAGTGATTTTGGTGTTTACCAAAGCCAACTTGGTAACAAATAGCCTGGCATCCTTATACAGATCGGACAGAGTGAACGATGTATCCACTTTTACCACATCGCCATAGTAGAGGTAACGGTCTTCGGCTTTATAACTAAACGGATCCTGTTTGGTTTGTGCGCCTATAAACAAAGGAATCACAAGAGCTGCGGCAAGTAATATTCTTTTCATATGGGTAAAGGTTTGCTTACCCAAGTTTAATCAATTAATTCCGCATTGTAATGTTCGGGATTAAAAAATACAGATCAAAATGAAGCGTTGAGCTGTCAACCCAAACCCAGGTGATAGATTATAAAAGAGGGGAATATTAGTCGAGCGACGACCTGCGGCCACCCCATTTGATAACAGACAGATCTAACTGAACGAGGATAATATGTACCAGGGCAAACAACACAAAATAAAAAATGAGGGTTTGCATCCAGGTGCCCACGCTGAAGTAGTTGATTATGAATTGGTAAAGGTTATTCGCCATAGTCAGGGGGAATAAATATACGTAACTAAAACTTAAAAAAGCAAGGGGAAGCAGGGGATATACAAATATAGTCAAAATTAATTATTGTGCAATTTTAATTAACCAATAGGAATTAAAATAAGCCCTTGTTAACCGATTGATGGCGTTTATTGCTTTAAGGGATATTTCTATTTTTAGGAAGCCTTTTCTATTGATTATCAGTGAGATGTAAATTGCTCATAAAAACGCGCAAAATCGTGCCCGAATAATCATAAATTATATCTTATTGTGTGTCAATTGAATAGTGAGTAACAAAAAAATTACCTAATAAATAGCCTGGTGGGTAACCAATAATTAACCAGGTTGTTTGTCCAGCCTTTTTTCATAGCAATAAAATCGCAAGTTTGGCCGGAAGCCCAAGCCGATCTCACCAGCGTATTGATACCCCAATTTGGGAAATAATTGCTGAGTAGCTTTATTGCTGGTATTAGTATCAATACGAAGGGTTTTTATACCGCGCCTGATGGCCTCGGCTTCGGCTTGCTGCATCAGTTTGGCTGCTATGCCCTGTCCGCGGTAACGGGTACTTACGGCCAGGCGGTGTGTTACGATAGCCGTTTCGTTCAAATCCCAGCCTACTTGCGCATATTCGGCTTCCTGATCGGTTGTAATGGCCGATACGCCGGCAATGTCGCCATCAGCGTCAGCAACCCAAAGCTGACGCAGCTCAATATCTTTTTCAAATACAGCGGCGTTGGGGTAGGTGCTATCCCACTGAAAATTACCGGCAGCATTCATTGCAGGAACTACTTCGGCTATTAATTGCATAATGCCAGGGATGTCGCCCAATATGGCAAGGCGGATGATCAT
>Ga0207648_10004320_pt1 | contig 14631 bp, 16 predicted proteins | sample KBSMisM32_FD_184310 | JGI IMG/M metagenome (GOLD analysis project Ga0207648, IMG submission 184310) | Miscanthus rhizosphere microbial communities from Kellogg Biological Station, Michigan, USA - KBS Miscanthus M3-2 (SPAdes) (version 2) | ecosystem: Host-associated > Plants > Roots >...
CCGGTGATCGAGGTGGAGCCGGGCGAGGAGGTGACGCTCGAGACGCGCGACGCGGTGGACCTGCAGATCGGGCCGCGCACCACGGTGAAGGACCTGGAGAAGATGGAGCGCACCGTGGCGCATCCGCTGACCGGGCCGGTGTACGTGAAGGGCGCGAAGCCGGGCGACCTGCTGGAGATCGAGTACCTCGACATCGTCCCCGAGCGCTACGGCTGGACGCGCTTCTCGCCGGGCTTCGGGTTCCTGCCGGACCTGTTCGACCATTACTTCGTCGTGCACTGGGACATCACGCCGGAATACGCCACCTCGCCCCAGCTTCCCGGCGTGCGCATCCCGAACGGCGCCTTCATGGGCACCGCGGGCCTTGCCCCGTCGAGGGAACAATTACGGATCTGGTCTAGAAGAGAAAAAGAATTGGCCGATCGCGGCGGCAAGGTGATGTTGCCCACCGCCGCGGCCGCGGTGCCCGACCAGGGACCGGTGGCCGAGGAAGGCCTGCGCACGATCCCGCCGCGCGAGAACTGCGGCAACGCGGACGTGAAGCAGCTCACCCGCGGCTCGAAGCTCTACGTGCCGGTGGCCGTGGACGGCGCGCTCTACTCGGTGGGCGACGGCCACTATGCGCAAGGCGACGCCGAGTGCTGCGGCACCGCGATCGAGATGGGCGCCACGGCGGTCGTGAGATTCAAAGTCTTGAAGGATGAAGCGAGAGCAAAGCGCATCGTCTGGCCGCGCTTCTCGCATCCGGGGTACTTCGCAAAGCACGAACAGAACTTCATCGCGACCATGGGGATGCCGGTGACTGACGATGGCCGCCAGGAGGACGCGGACCTCAACCTCGCAGCGCGCAACGCGGTGATCCGCATGATCGAGCTGCTCGAGGAGCGCGGCTGGACGCGCGAGCAGGCGTACGTGCTGTGCAGCGTGGCGGTGGACCTGCGGGTGAGCAACGTGGTCGACGTTCCGAACGTGACCGTGAGCGCGCTGCTGCCGGAAGCGATCTTTGCGGGTTGAGCAGGCGCGCTACTTGCGCCGGATGACCTTCGCCCCCGGCCCGGCCGTTTTCTCGTACACGCCGTCACCCGCCTTCTTGTACTTGGTCATGCCGAGCTCTTTCACGCGGCTGTCCGAGGTCGAGTACTTCCCGCCCAGCTTCACCGCGCTGATCAGCCGCTCGCAGGGCTGATCGCAGGCCGGGCAGCGGGTGAGCTTCGGGTCGGCGATGCGCTGATGAACTTCGAAGCGGCCGTGGCAGCGGTCGCAGCGGCCCGAGGCGGGAGCGTAGTCGTAAAGCGGCAAGACCTATTTCTTCCAGGGCGGGTGTGGAGCGGCATTATCCCTCGGGCTTGATGCCCGCTTCGCGCATTAACTTCGCCCACTTCGCCTGGTCGTCGCGGATGAAGCGCGCGAACGCCTCGGGCGTGTTGCCGGCGGGATCGGCGCCGACGGCCTGCATTCTGGTACGCACTTCCGAGTCGGCGAGGACGCGGTTGGCATCGGCGCTGAGTTTTTCTACGGTTGATCTGGGCGTGGCGGCGGGGGCGAGGAGGCCGAACCAGCCGACGGCTTCGTAGCCGGGGAGGCCGGACTCGGCGACGGTGGGAAGGTCGGGAATGGTTTCGGGGCGCCCGGCGCCGGTGGTGGCGAGGGCTTTGAGCTTGCCGGCCTTGACGTGCGGGAGCACCGCTTGCGCGGGCGCGAACAGGAGGTCGATCTGGCCGGCGAGGAGGTCGGTCACGGCCTGGCCGGTGCCCTTATAAGGGACGTGGAGCAGGTCGATCTTCGCCATGGATTTGAACAGCTCCGCGGAGAGGTGGGAGGCGGCGCCGGTGCCGGAGGAGCCGAAGGTGAGCTTGCCGGGGTTGGCGCGGGCGAAGGAGATGAGGTCGGCAACGCTGCTGGATTGGGTTTTCAAGCTGACCACCAAGACATAAGGCGACGCGGACACGAGCGTCACCGGCGCGAACTGGTGGACGTTCTTCTCGGTGAGCGAGGCGGTCGAGCTCATCAGGAGGGTCTTGCCGTCGGCGGGGGACCTGGCGACGAAGTCGGCGCCGATGTGGCCGCTGGCGCCGGGCTTGTTCTCGACGATCACCTGCTCCTTCCACAGCTCGGTGAGCTTCGGCGCCATCAGGCGCGCGAGGGCGTCGGCGCCGCCGCCGGGCGGGAACGGGACGATGATGCGCGTCTGCGAGACCGCGTTGCCGGAGAGGAGAAGGAGGGCGAGGAGAAGGAATCTCATGGGCGTACTTTACGGCCGCTGACGGGAATCGACGACAGCGCGCGGCCGCGGCGGCATCGGGGTTCCTGAAAAATCAAGAACAAGGAATCGGCCTGTTTGTTGCAACAGGCGGGCGGGCTTTTTCGGAAAGGACCCAGCCATGAAACGCACTCTCACTCTTGCCTTCGCCCTCGCGCTTGCCGCCACGCTGGCCGGCTGCGACAGACCGAGCAACAACGCCGGCAGCGGCAGCAGCAGCGGCTCGTCCGCGACCGGCAGCAGCAGCTCGAGCGGCTCGACCGGGTCCGGCGGCATGTCCAGCCAGCCGAGCCAGCAGAAGAAAGCTCCCTCGAGCCCGACGGGCGGCGCCAAGTAAGGCGGCTGGTCCTCGCCGCGCGCGCCTGTTCACGGCGCGACGATGTGCGTGCGCAGCGTGGCGATGCCTTCGATGCTGCACTCGACGGTGTCGCCGGGCTTGAGGAAGAGCGCGGCGGCGTTGGGCTTGCCGACCGCGACGCCGCCGGGCGCGCCGGTGGAAAACATGTCGCCCGGCTCGATCGGGATGTAGCGCGAGAAGTGCTCGAGGATATCGGGCAGCTTCCAGATCTGGTCGGCGGTGTTGACGCGCATGCGCTGCTCGCCGTTCACCGCGCAGGTCATCCAGAGGTCGTAGGGATCCGGGATCTCGTCCATGGTGACGATCTCCGGCCCGAGCGGGCCGAAGCCGGGGATGTTCTTCCCGGTCCAGAAGCGCGAGCCCGAGGCGACCTCGCGCTTTTGCGCGTCGCGGTCGGTGAGGTCGTTGAGGATGGTCACGCCGGCGACGTATGAAAGGGCGTCTGAGCGCGCATCTCCTCCTTTCTTGACGCCTAGCGCGCGCTTGCCGATGACGAAGACCAGCTCCGGCTCGTAGTCGAGGCGCGTGATGCCGTCGGGCTTGGCGACCTCGGCTTCATGGCCGACGAGGCAGGAGTTCAGCTTCACGAACGCGGTCGGCTCCTGCGGCGTCTCGGTGAGGAGGTCGTTGGCGCGCAGCTCGGCGAGGTGGGTGCGGTAGTTCTTGCCGACGCAGAGGAACTTGTCGGCGTCGGGAACGGGAGGCAGCCAGGTGATGCTCGTATCCGCGAGCGTCGTCGCCGCGGAGAGATCGATGTCGTCGATGGCCTCGAGCACCGCCGGGCCGCCGGCGAGCAGGTCCTTCATGCGCGCGGGAAAGCCGTGCGCGCTCAGGTCGAGGATGCGCCGGCCGCTGCGCAGGCCGGTGCGGGGCTCGGGATGGTCCCAGGTGCAGAACGTCAGCAGCCGCATGCGTGACGTCACTCTAAGTGAAAAAGCAAAGCCCGCTGACCGCGCGGGCTTCGTGTTTCGCTGAGCTGGACTACTGCGCGAGCGGCGCGTACTCCGGCGCGAGCTTGTCGTGCGTGGCCCAGAACGGGCGTGGCGCGACGCCGTTCAGGATGTCCTCGAGGATGCCCGAGTGCACGTCCCAGCCGCCCAGCACCTTCGCGACGATCGGCTTCGTGAGGCGGCGGTGCACGATGGTGAGCAGCACCTGCTTGCCGCGCGGCGCGAGCTCGTAGCTCACCTCGGTGTCGACGGTGTCCCAGCGCCAGGTGTGGGCGAGCAGGCGCAGCGGCTCGAGGCGCGTGATCACGCCCTCGAACGCTCCCTTGCCGGCGTCCTTGTACTTGGCGGGCAGCGGCTTCTCGTTCGGCAGGCGGCCGTTGTCGAACTCGAGGCGGATTTTGCCGCCGATGCGCAGGTCGAATTCGCCGCCGGCGAGCCACTTGGCGCGCTTGTCGGACTCGACGATGTAGGCCCAGGCGCGCTCGACCGGCCCGGGCAGCAGGCGCTCGACCTTGACGGTGCCGGGCTCGACCACGGTGACGGGACGGTGGGTGACGGGGTGATTCATTTGCTTTTCCTTTTCTCCGCGCGCAGCGCGGCTTCGAGTCGATCGAGGCGGGAAGACCAGAATTCGCGGGTGTCCTGCATCCATTGCGTGAGCTCGTCGAACGGCTTGGGCTCGAGCGCGAGGAAATGGTCGCGGCCGGCGACGCGCCGGCGCACCAGGCCCGCGCGCTCCAGGATGCGGATGTGCTTCGACACCGAGTTGAGCGAGATCTCGAACGGCTCGGCGACGTCGGTGACGCGCGCCTCGCCCGAGGCGAGCCGCCGCAGGATGCTGCGGCGGGTGTCGTCGGCCAAGGCGATCAGGGTGTCGTCGAGCTGCATGGCCGAATATTCACCCAAAAGGATGAATGTGTCAAGTAGTAGCATCCGCACATGGCGGACGTGAGGGATTTCGAGGAGGGCGGCTACCGCTACATCAAGGCGGTCTTCCAGTACTCCGGCGGCGTCGCCGCGCTCCCCGGGTTCGAGATCGAGCGCGCGCGGCTCGCAAGACCGGTGCCGCTGGACGAGGGATTCGCGATCGTCGAGCGGCATTTGAAGGCGATCGGGCGGCCAGTGAAGGCGTTCGCCGCGTGCGAGCTGCGCTCGCCGGCGCCGTTTACCGAGCACGGCTTCAAGGAGTTCAACCTGCGGTACTCGCGCACGCTCGAGCGCTGGGGCCTCTGGCGCGACGGCGACAACCCCGTCGCCCGCAGCAACGTATGCCCGAAGTACGACCCGCCGGCGAGCCCCTCCATGTATGCCTTCTCCTACACGGTGCCGGCGCGCGGCGCGACGCGGCGCAGCTTCATCATCGCCGGCAGCGCCGAGGCGAGGGAGGGCCTCGCGAGCTATCGCGAGAGCATCGTGCGCCTGGGCGACACGTCGCCCGACGGCCTGCGCGAGAAGGTGCGCTGGGTGCTCGGCGAGATGGAGGCGCGGCTCGGCGCCCTCGGTTGCTCATGGGCGGACGCCGTTTCGACGCAGGCCTACACCATCCGCGACATCGGCTTTCTCGTCGGCGAGGAGATCGTGCAACGCGGGGTGGCCGCGGGCGGCCTGGCCTGGCACTTCTGCACGCCCCCGGTCGTCGATCTCGACTACGAGATGGATGTGCGAGGCGCGGCCCGGGAGATCGTGGTCTAGGTCCTAGGGCGCTTCGAATTCCACAGCGATCGGGCGCGCGCCCTCGCAGGCCGACGTTTCACCGAGGAGCCGCGCGATCGCAACCCGGCTCCCGTCTGCCCGCTGATAGGTATTTCCCACGCGGGCATTAAAAGGTGCGCAACCATGGTTGTGCAATCGCGGCTGTTGTTCGACCACCCCAGGCAGACCCGCCACAGCCCCAGGGTTCGATATTGGCCGGTAGGACGCTGAATTCCGAGGCGCCTTCTTGGGGACGGTGTTAGCCGTGGTTCGCTCTGGTCCGCCATAAGCCCAAAGCCCATAAGTGGTCGAAATGCTTTCCGCCAGGCGGCCTTCGCCCTGGCTGAGTTCCGCCATCAGACGTTCCGTGCTTGGGTAATAGCTGACCTGATAGCTATGTTCGGTCTGCGGCCAGGTTACGTCGGCGGAGGGCTGTCCCTGAACCAGAAACTTGATCAGGAAGCTTCGTTCGGCGCCGAACGTCACAAATGACGGAGTAATCACGAGGCGAGGAAACTGATGCGCGCTATCCCCTTCACGGTCCGATGGCGGAGTGCCCAGACGGTAGGCAATTCCGGTCGCGGTGACGTGACTCAGGATTTTTTGGTGAGCGGCCGACAGCTCTTCCTGGGATGGCAACGCGGGCACATACGGCTGACTGCGTGAAGCCCTGCCGTGTTCCACCAGGGTCCCGGTTCCATACGCCACCGGCACGATGACGATACAAAGTGGAGAAAAAATAATGTAGGTTTTAACCACGCAATCGACCGCCATCGCGCCGGGACTGTTTCCTCCCGACATCCTTCGCTCCCTGATCTCGCTGACCCGTTCTTCTCGCGCCTTGTTGAATTCTTCCCGGGCTTTCTCCAATGCCTGTCTTTCCTCGGGACTCAGGCGGAAAGGTGCCGTCGGCTGGTCCTCCACGACGATGAGCGGCATGGACGAGAAACGGTGGACGAGACCTTGCGGCTCGATGATGCGCGAATGATCTGGCGGGAAAGGCCTCGCGCAGCCGCAGCTCATCGCGATGATGGCCGATAGCAGACACGTGCCGGATCGGTGATCCATTCCGACCTCCCCCAAGCGGATAGTACGCCTTGCGGCGTGAAGAGGCCCTGCTAGCGCACGCGCGTCTTGCTCAGGATTCCGGAAGGCTCGAACAGGAGCACCAGCTCGCCGGAAGATGGGGGGTGTTCTCTATAAACCCAAACGTCATAGCCGCTCGGGAAGGCCACGACCGTGCCTTCGCCGAGCGCGGCGCGCACGTCGGACTTGGTGCTCTTGCCGATGGTGAGCGCGTTCCCGGCGGTGACGGCAGAGCGCACCTCGCCGGGAGCGAGGGGTGTTGGTCCGTTCGTGGCGGCACAGCCCGCGAGGAGCACGCACACGGCGACGATGAGCTTCATGAGCTGGGGCCCATGTATTCGATCTCGACCCGCGTATCGTCGGGCCAGCTCGTATCGCCGAGCGGCACGAAGTACGCGTGGTCGAACAGCGCCTCGCAGTCGCAGTACTTGTCCTGCTTCCATTTCGGGTCGCGCGTGGCGCCGCCGTAGAGCATGTCGACCGGCAGCACTTCGCGGCGCGCGCCGTCGACCAGGGTCACGCTGAAGATCGGCTGCTCGGCGAAGAAGAGGTAGCGCGGCGCGGCGCGGTGGCAGTACTCGGGCTTCTGGCCGATGAGCCCGTCGAGCCAGCCGAGCAAGCCCTGCGGGTAGTTGGAGATCAGTCCGGCCTTCATGCCGACTTCGCATTCGAGGCGCAGGTCGCCGAGGCGGCGGACGTGCGGCGGCAGGCCGGGCGTGCGCACGTCGGCGCGCCAGGTCATGGTGCCGGCCTTGCGGTTGGGCATGACCTCGGCGTTCTCGCGCAGCGCAGTGCGGTTGCGCTCGATGGTGAAAGTCTGATCGGGCGCCACCTTTAGCGGGATGGCCAGGCTGTCGGCCTCCACTTTCAGCTCGACGCCCTTCATCGAGGTGTCAGGCTTGCGCGGCAGGAGCTTGAAGCGCAGCGCGGCGGCGGGGGCGAGCTCGCTGCGCCGCTCTTCGAACAGCGCCGCGCCGTCGATCATCTTCCTGTACGACTTCTTCACCGGGTTGCGCATAGCGGAAACGACTACGGCGTCATCCGGCTCGGAAGGCCGGTCTTCGGCGAAGCTGGCGCTGCACGCAAGCAGCGCCAGGCCCGATAAAGCTGCGCACATACTTGTGCTAGTCAGGGACGGCATGGCATCTTGGCGGCAGCAAGCCGGGTGCCCGCATAGGCCCGCTCGCCCCACTAGAATTCGCCACGCCATGCGGTCACCTCGCCCCGAACTCGTTACCGAGCCGCAACTCGCTTTTCTGGCGGGCGGCGGCGAGATGGGCATGCGCATGCGCGAGTGCGACTGGGCGCGCACGCCGCTCGGCGCGCCTGGGCGCTGGCCGCAGGCGCTGAAGACGCTGGTGGGGCTGATGCTCGCCTCCGAGCAGCCGATGTTCCTCGCCTGGGGCGCGGCGCAGACCTGGCTCTACAACGACGCCTTCATCCCGATCATGGGCGCCAAGCACCCCAAGGGGCTGGCCCAGGGCGCGCTCGCCGAGGTGTGGAAAGAGGCGCGCGAAGTGCTCGAGCCGATGTTCGCGCGCGTGCTCGCGGGCGAGCCGGTGCACATGCAGGACTTCAGCCTGATGCTCGACCGCGACGGGCGCCTGGAAGAGGCGCACTTCGCGTTCTCGTACACGCCGGCGCGCGACGAGTATGGCCGCATCGCCGGGCTGTTCGGCGCCTGCATCGAGATCACCGAGCGCGTGCGCGCCGACCAGCGGCGCGCCGCCGAGCAGGAGCGCCAGCGGCGCCTGTTCGAGCAGGCGCCGGGCTTCATGTGCATCATGCGAGGCCCCGAGCACGTCTTCGAGTTCGTCAACAACTCGCACAAGAAGCTGTTCAACAGCGCGGGCTGGATCGGCAAGCCGGTGCGCGAGGCGTTCCCCGAGCTCGCGGGCCAGGGCTACATCGAGCAGCTCGACCACGTTTACCGCACCGGCAGGCGCTATGTCGCCCACTCGGCGCCGGTGCGCTATCACCGGCAGGCCGGCGGCCCGATGGAGGAGCGCCTGTTCGACTTCCTCTACGAGCCGATCATCGAGGACGACGGCACGGTGTCCGGCATCTTCTGCGAGGGATTCGACGTCACCGACGCGCGCCGCGCCGAGCAGGCGCTGCGCGACAGCGAAGCGCAGCTGCGCGACATGGACCGCCGCAAGGACGCGTTCCTCGCCACGCTCGCGCACGAGCTGCGCAACCCGCTGGCGCCGATCCGGCAGGCGGTGCGCATCGCCAAGGCGCCGAACGTGAGCGCCGAGCAGCTGCGCTGGAGCCACGACGTGATCGAGCGCCAGTCCTCGCACATGGCGCTGCTGCTCGACGACCTGCTCGACATGTCGCGCATCTCGCGCGGCCAGCTGCGGCTGCGCAAGACGGTGCTCGACCTCGCCGCGGTGATCGATCCGGCAGTCGAGGCGGCGCGCCCCTGGCTCGACGCCCGCAAGCACCGCCTGGAAGTCTCGCTGCCGCCCGGGCCGCTCGCGCTCGAGGCGGACGGGCTGCGCGTGTCGCAGGTGGTCTCCAACCTGCTCAACAACGCGGCCAAGTACACCGACGGCGGCGGCCACATCGAGCTGCGCGTGCGCAACGAGGCCGGCACGCTGGTAATCGTCGTGCGCGACAACGGCATCGGCCTCGACGCGGAGATCGTGCCGCGCCTGTTCGAGATGTACGCGCAATCGCAGGCCGCGCTCGAGCGCGCCGAGGGCGGCTTCGGCATCGGCCTGCCGCTGGTGAAGGGCCTGGTCGAGCTGCACGGCGGCACCATCACCGCGCACAGCGCGGGACCCGGCAAGGGCAGCGAGTTCACGGTCACGCTGCCGGGCGCGGTGCGCGCCGCGCAGACGAAGCCGGCGGGCGCGGGCGAGGTCAGCGGTGCCGCCGCGCAGAAGCGCATCCTGGTGGTGGACGACAACATCGACGCCGGCGAGAGCCTGAAGCTGCTGCTGCAGCTCGACGGGCACGAGGTGCGCCTGGCGCACGACGGCGAGCAGGCGGTCGACGTCGTCGGCAACGCGGCGCCCGACGTCGTGTTCCTCGACATCGGCATGCCGCGGGTGAACGGCTACGAGGCCGCGCGCCGCATCCGCGCGCTTCCGGCCGGAGGCGGAATCAAGCTGGTCGCTCTCACCGGCTGGGGCCAGCCCGGCGACCGCGAGCGCGCCGCGCAGGCCGGCTTCGACATGCACCTGACGAAGCCGGTGGCGCACGAAGCCCTGAGGGAGCTCCTGCACCGTCTCTGAAATCCGGGGTCAGACCCCGATTTTTTGCGCGATGAAGGCCTTCACCATCTCCTGCGCGCGCGTGGTCTGCGGGCCGGGCTTGCCGGTCCACTCGTGCTCGCTGTGCTCGAACAGCTCGTAGCGCACGTCGCCGCCGGCGGCGCGGTAGGTGTCGGCGAATTTCTTCTGCGTCGCGGGCAGCACGTTGTCGTCGAGGTCGCCCTGCATGATGAGGAGCGGGCGCAGCGTCACCGGCTCGCGCCGCTCGAGCATCTCCTGCGGGTTGCTCTCGTGGATCGAATCCCAAGGCTGGAAGTACTGCTTGCTGGCGTTGATCAGGGTGTCGCGCTTCATCTTCTCGGCCTGCTGCCAGCGCGCGTACGGGTCGGTGATCGGCGAGCGGCAAGCGACGTAGGCGACGCCGGCGTCGACGTTCGACGCGACTTCGAGCGGGATGGCGTTGTAGCGAGGGTCGCGCGGGCGCATGGCGAGCAGGATGGCGATGTGGCCGCCGGTGGAGCTGCCGTAGATGCCGACGCTCGCGGGGTCGCCGCGCCATTCGGCGGCTTTGGCCTTCACCCAGCGCAGGCCGTAGTTCGCGTCCTGGACGTTGGCGGGGTAGGGCGCTTCGCCCGACAAGGTCATGTCGATCGCGACCACCACCACGCCGCTCGCCGCGAGCGCGCGGTCCATCGGCTCTTCGGCGAAGCGGTCCTTGCGCGTCCAGGCGCCGCCGTGGAGATCGAGGACCATCGGGAACGGCCCGGCGCCGTCGGGCTGGTAGACACGCGCAAACAGGTTTCGGCCGGCGGCGTTGCGCCGGAACGGCACGTCGGTCACCTTGAGGTCGAATTTCGCCGCCGGGTCGTAGGACTTCGCCAGCGAGGCCGTCGGAAATGCGGCCGGGAGTGCGGCTGCGGCGCCGAGCGCGCCGATGTGTTGCAGGAAGTCGCGACGTTCCATGGAGCCCTCCTGGGCATTCAGTGCCTCACCTAGGCAAGCCCAGCTTACTCCAAAGGTTGCCCGGCTTGCGCCGGTCAGGGGCGGGTGGCGGCCGTGCTCATGGCGGGCGGGCGATTGCGGCGCGCTCCAGGTCGCGTGCGCGCACCAGCACCGGGGTGAAGTACTGCGGCAGGTGTTGCTTGACCCACACCAGCAGCGCCTGCGAGGAAGGCATCAGCGTCGGCGCACCGGCCCAGGTCACGAGCGATTGCAGCGCGATCCCCTTGATCTCGCCGATCACGTCCTTGATGGCCTGGTTCACCACCAGCCGGTGGCGCACGTAGTCGTCGCAGGGGATCACGTGGCTGTGCGTGCCGCAGACGTGGCCGAAAGCCTCGTCGTAGATGCTGGGGTCGAACTTGTCCATGAGGAAGGAGCAGAAGATCGCGATGCGCTCGTCGTGCGCCAGCTGGTCGAAGAACTGCTCGAGCTGGTTGGAGCCGTGCGCGTTGCCGTTCACATAGAGCACGTTGACCATCTCGCCCCACCAGCGCACGCGCGGATACTTGCCGCCGGCGCGCGCGCGCTCGATGGTCTGCTTCGCGAGCGGCTTGAAGATGGCGCCGTCGGGCGTGTTGCCGGCCATGAATTTCGGCAGCGTGGCGTCCGCGTCGAGCAGGGTGAGCTGGCCCTGGCGGAACAGCGCCGCGGTGTCGAAGCCCTTGGCGTGCAGGCGGCCGGAGATGTTCTTCCAGTGCGGCCCGGTCGCCACCAGGATGATCGACTCGCCGCGCACCAGGCCCTCGGCGGTGAAATGGCTGATGGCCTCGCCGTAGAAGTCGTCGTCCTGGTAGAGCTGGACGATATGCCCGTCCTCGCCGGGATCGGCGAGGAGCTTGCGCCAGGAAGTCGCGGGGCCGGATTGCATTGTCCACGGTACACCCACGCCCGGCGCGCGGATGTCGGGAGACGGAGGACGTCGGGAGAAAAGAAAGCGCTACTCGGGCTTGACTCCCAGCATTGCCGAGCGGCTCGCGGGCGTCTCGATGGTCACCCGGCCGAGCAGTCCGCTGCGGTAGTCCTGCAGGAGCGCACGCCCTGCTTTCTCCAACTGCGGCGTGCCGCCTTTGCCGAGGTAGCCGCGCTTGGCGGCGATCGCCGCGATCAGGTGATCGCCGTCCATTCCTTGGGTATCAACGCCGTAGCGCGTCTTTAGCTGCGCGGGATAGCGCTCGAGCAGGATCCCGGCGAGGAAGGCCGCCACCTCGTCGGCCTGGTAGGACTCCGGCCCGATGAGGTGGCTCGCGGCGAGCATCATGCCGTCGGTGGCGTGCTTGATCACCGGCGCCATCAGGCCCGGCGTGTCGATGAGTTCTGTACTGTTGTCGAGCTGGAAGCGGCTCTGCTCGCGGGTGACCGCGGGCTCGTCGCCGGTCCTGGCCGCCTTGCGTTTCAGGAGCGCGTTGATGAGCGTGGACTTGCCGACGTTGGGCACGCCCATCACCATCATGCGCACCGGCTTGAGCGGGCTGTCGCGGTGCGGCGCGAGGGCGGCGGCGAGGCGCGGCACCTTCGCCACGTCGCCGGGACGCTTGCAGGAGAGCGCCACCGCGCGCACCAGCTTCTCGCTGCCGTAGTGGCGCAGCCAGGCGGCGGTCGCGTCCGGGTCGGCCAGGTCGGCCTTGTTCAGGATCTTCAGGCAGGGGCGCTGCTTGTCGCGGCGCAACTTCTCGATCAGCGGATTCGCGCTCGCGCCGGGAAGGCGTGCGTCCAGCAGCTCCACCACCACGTCGATTTTGCCCATGGTCTGCGCGGCGTTCTTGCGCGCGGAGGCCATGTGGCCGGGAAACCATGCGATGGACATGCAGAGCCGGCGGGGGCGTTTCTCACTTCTTCCAGGGGTTTTGCGGAAAGCCCGGCGTGCGCGGTGCGACGGGCGCGGGCGGCTTCTTCGGTTTTTTCTTCTCGCGGTTGCTGCGTTGCTGTCCTTTGGGCATGGCGTTTTCCTTGGCGGTCTTGCTCGATGGGCTGCGCGCATTATCCGCCGTCTATGCGTGTCAGCGCACGGTGCCGGGCGTGAGCGCGTGAGAAGGTAGGGCCCAACAGGAGATTACCCAAATGATCAGAGCCCCCTTTGTTCTTTCCGCGATTGCGGTCGCCGTCCTTGCCGGATGCGCGAGTCCGACTGAAAGCGGCATCACCTCGGCGCCTGCGCCCGCAGCCGCGGCAGCCCCGGCCGCAGCCGCGGCACCCGTGGCTGCAGCGCCCGCGGCACCCACCTATTCGGTCGGCGCCGCCGGTACCACGGTCGTGGTGCCGAACGCCAGCGCTGCCCCGCCGGTTGTCGCACCCCCCAAAGCGCTGCCGTTGCGCGTCGGCTTCGGCCGCATCGACTCGATTCTGGTGGTTCCGAACGCCTCCGCCGGCGGCACGGCGCCGAGCCCGAGCAAACGCATCGCCATGCGGATGGACGACGGCACGATGCAGCACTTCGACACCAACGCCGACGACCTGAAGATCGGCGATCGCATCGAGATCACGCCGAACGGCACCATGCGGCACCCGGTCTAGACGCAGAGAAAATCGGGCACACCAGAACCAGGAAAATTCGGGGTCTGACCCCGATTTTCCTTACATTCCCATCCCGCCCATGCCGCCCATGCCGCCCATCCCCGGCATGCCGCCCGGGCTGGCGCTCTGGTTTTCGTCGACCTGCTCCGCGACCATCGCGGCGGTGGTGAGCACCAGGCCCGCGACCGAAGCGGCGTTCTGCAGCGCGAAGCGCACGACCTTGGTCGGGTCGATGACGCCTTGCTCCACCAGATCGCCGAACTCGGCGCTCTGTGCGTTGTAGCCGAAGGCGTCCTTGCCCTCCACCACCTTGTTGAGCACCACCGAAGGCTCGGCGCCGGCGTTCGCGACGATCTGCCGCAGCGGCTCTTCCAGCGCGCGCAGCACGATCTGGATGCCGGCGTCCTGGTCGTGGTTGGCGCCCTTGAGATCCTTCAGCCTGGCGCGCGCGCGCAGGTAGGCGACGCCGCCGCCCGGCACCACGCCTTCCTCGACCGCCGCGCGGGTCGCGTGCAGCGCGTCCTCGACCCGGGCCTTCTTCTCCTTCATCTCGAGCTCGGTCGCGGCGCCGACCTTGATCAGGGCCACGCCGCCGGCGAGCTTCGCCAGGCGCTCCTGCAGCTTTTCCTTGTCGTAGTCGCTGCTCGCGTCCTCGATCTGCAGGCGGATCTGCTTGATGCGGCTCTGGATCCGCTGCTTGTCGCCGGCGCCGTCGATCAGCGTGGTGTTCTCCTTGGTGCTCTCGACCTTCTTGACGCGGCCGAGGTCCTTGAGCGTGGTCTTCTCGAGCTGCAGGCCGAGCTCCTCGGAAATCACCGTCGCGCCGGTCAGCACCGCGATATCGTCGAGCATCGCCTTTCTGCGATCGCCGAATCCCGGCGCCTTGACCGCAAGTGTCTTGAGGATGCCGCGCAGGTTGTTCACCACCAGCGTGGCGAGCGCCTCGCCCTCGACTTCCTCGGCCACGATCAGCAGCGGCCGCGCCGCCTTGGCGATCAGCTCCAGCAGCGGCAGCAGGTCGCGGATCGAGCTGATTTTCTTGTCGCACAGCAGGACATAGGCGTCGTCGAGCTGCGCGTTCTGCTTCTCGGGCTTGTTGATGAAGTAAGGGGAGAGATAGCCGCGGTCGAACTGCATGCCCTCGACCAGCTCGAGCTCGTTGTACAGCGACTTGCCGTCCTCGACCGTGATCACGCCCTCCTTGCCGACCTTCTCCATCGCGTCGGCGATGATCTTGCCGACCTCGGTGTCGAGGTTGGCGGAGATCGAGCCGATCTGCGCCACTTCCTTCGAGGAGGCGCAGGGGCGCGAAATGTTCTTCAGCTCCGCCACCACCGTGACGACCGCCAGGTCGATGCCGCGCTTCAGGTCCATCGGGTTCATGCCCGAGGCGACGTACTTCATGCCCTCGCGCACGATTGCCTGCGCGAGCACGGTGGCGGTGGTGGTGCCGTCGCCGGCCACATCGGAAGTCTTGGAGGCGACTTCCTTCACCATCTGCGCGCCCATGTTCTCGAACTTGTCCTTGAGCTCGATCTCCTTCGCGACCGA
>Ga0207648_10004321_pt1 | contig 14629 bp, 13 predicted proteins | sample KBSMisM32_FD_184310 | JGI IMG/M metagenome (GOLD analysis project Ga0207648, IMG submission 184310) | Miscanthus rhizosphere microbial communities from Kellogg Biological Station, Michigan, USA - KBS Miscanthus M3-2 (SPAdes) (version 2) | ecosystem: Host-associated > Plants > Roots >...
CGCGGAAGTTCGTGGAACAAGGCGGTATCGTAGACGCCGATGCTCGCGTACGTGTGCCGCGGCCCGCCGTCGAGCGCGACCCGGCCGTCGACGAGAGCGAAGTCTCCCTCGAGATGATAGGGCGGGTTCGGGACCAGCACGAGGTGCGCGCGCGCGCCCGATGCATCGCCCGCCATCGCCTCGGCCCGGCGGCGGAACGACGCGTAGTCGAATGCGGTATAGACGTCGCCGGCCACGATCAGTGCCGGTCCCGGCGGCAAGAGCGGCAGCGCCGTGGCGATCCCGCCGGCAACTTCGAGTGGCACCGGCTCGAACGACCAGTGGAGCGAAACGCCGTACCGGGCACCGTCGCCCAGCGCTTCGACGAACTTCTGCTGCAAATGAGCGGCATTGACGACGATGTCGCTGAATCCCGCGCGGGCGAGCGCCTCGATCTGCCACACGATCAGCGGCTTGCCGCCGGCCTCGAGCAACGGCTTGGGCGTCGTGTCCGACAGCGGGCGCATCCGCTCGCCCCTGCCGGCGGCCAGGATCATCGCTCCGATCGGATGCGTCATGCGGCGCCGCCGTGGATCTCGTCCAAGAGCGCGCGAAGCGGACGCAATGCGTCGTAGCGCTCGCATGCCCGGCACAGGTAACGAAGCACGCGCGGCATGTCGGCGAGGTACGCCGACTTGCCGTCGCGGTGATACAGCCGCGCGAAGATGCCGAGCACCTTGAGCTGCCGCTGCACGCCCATCCATTCGAAGTCGCGCCAGAACGTGCTGAAATCGGCGTCGACCGGAAGCTCCGCCTTGCGCGCGCGCTGCCAGTAGCGAACGGCCCAGTCGATCTGCCGATCCTCGTCCCACTCGACGTAGGCATCGCGCAGCAACGACACGAGGTCGTACGTGATCGGGCCTTCGAGCGCGTCCTGAAAATCGAGGATGCCGGGATTGGGCTTCGCGAGCATCAGATTGCGCGAATGGTAATCGCGGTGGACGAACACCTTCGGCTGCGCGAGATTGTTGTCGAGGATGAGCCGGAAAGCTCCGGCGAGCACGCTCTGCTGGGCCTCGTCGAGTACCGCTCTCCGGTGCCTTGCGACATACCAGTCCGGGAAGAGCGAGAGCTCGCGCGCAAGGAGCGCTTCGTCGTAGGGCGGCAACGCGCCGCCTCGCGTGGCATGCTGCCAGCGGATCAAGGCGTCGGTCGCATCGCTGTAGAGCGCCGGCGCCGACTCCGCGTCGAGCACCTCGAGGTAGGTCTCTCTGCCGAGATCGGTGAGGAGGAGGAAGCCCTGCGCCGAATCGTCCGCGAGCACCAGCGGCGCGTTCAGTCCGGCGTTCCGCAGCAGCGCCGCCACGTGGACGAAGGGCCGGGTGTCTTCCATCGGCGGCGGCGCATCCATGACGATCAGCGTCGCGTGGCCGCACCACGGCGCTGCCGGCGTGATCCGGAAATAGCGGCGGAAGCTCGCGTCGGCGGACGCGGGGGCGAGCGCGAACGCATCGGTTGCGAGCGCGCGCCGCGTAAACGCCGACAATGCTTCGACGCGCGCATCGGAGGCGCCCGGGGCTGTCGTCATCGGGCGGACGCTCTGCCGAAGGTCGTGAGTGGAGGCGGCAACGGACATCGGACGTTCGCCCTGGAAGCACCGGATGCGAACGATCGAAGGAATTTGCACTCAGTGCACTAGAATGCACGAATTTTACCATCGGCGTTTGCGAATGCCGGGACTTACGGACCAGGACGCCAGGTTCCTCGATGCCGGTGACGACTGCTCGCTTTACGCCCTTCGCGATCACGCTCCTCGGGCCCGTCGCGATCGCGCTCTTCGCGCTGCTCGCGCCCCATGCCGCCGCGGCGCAATCGGGTACGGCGTCGCCGGAACTCTCCGAGGCGCTGCCCGAACCGGCGCTCAAGCCGGCGCCGCGCCTCGTTCCGCCGACGATTGCGCCGCCCCAGTTGCCGTCCACGGGACCACCGTCGACGGAAGCGCCCAAGCCGACACCGGCCACTCCGGCCCCCGCACGTCCCTTCGACGAGGGCGCGATATTCATGCGTGCCGACCGCATCGAAGGCTCGGCGGATAAATCCATTGAAGCCTCGGGCAAGGTCGAATTGCGGACGCGCCGGGAAACCGTGCTCGCGGATTGGCTGCAATACAACTTCCTGACTGACGAAATCTGGGGCAAGGGCGACGTCCTGATCCGGTACGGCTTCGACTGGATCACCGGGCCGGAAGTCAAGTTCAAGCGCGGCACGGAAACCGGCTTCTTCGCGTCGCCGAAGTTCTTCGTCGGCGAGAACAACTCGCGCGGCAGCGCGGCGGAAATCAGGTTCGCCGGCCCCGATCACTACGAAGCGTCCGACGCGCGCTACACGACGTGCGTCGCGCCCCGCGAGGATTGGTACATCCGCATGGGCGAGCTCGAGGTCGACAAGACACGGATGGTCGGCACCGGCCGCGACGCGACGGTGTATTTCTTCGGCGCGCCCGTCATCTATTCGCCGTGGTTCGAGTTTCCGCTGTCGAACGAGCGCAAGTCCGGGTTCCTCACGCCGACGACGGGTCTCACGGGCATTCGCGGCTTCGAGTACGCACAACCCTATTACCTCAATCTCGCCCCCAACTACGACGCCACGATCACGCCGCGGCTCATGACCAAGCGCGGCATTCAGATCGGCGGCGAGGGCCGCTATGTGTTCGAGAACGGCCAGGGTCAGGTCGGCGCCGAGATCCTGCCGAACGATCACGTGACGGGCACGACCCGGTGGCTGCTCGCGACGCGGCACACCGAGAACCTTTCCAACTGGGTGTCCGGCCTCACCGGGTATTGGAACTACAACAAGGTCTCCGACGATACATATTTCTCGGACTTGTCGGACCGCGTCGGGCTCACGTCGCAGACGACGCTGCCCCGCGAAATCGGCGTCACCTACGTCAACGGTCCGTGGACGATGCTGGGACGCGCGCAGGCATTCCAGACCCTGCAGGATCCCGCGGCGCCCCCGCAGCCCATCCCGTACAACCGCGTGCCGCAGGCGCTCGTGACGCTGCGCGAGCTCGATTGGAACGGCCTCACGTTCGCGGGTGTCGGCGAATACGCCTACTTCCGGCAGCCGACCCTGACGACGGGCCAGCGCGTGTACACGTGGCCGACCGTCGCCATCGAGCGACAGGGCGCGGCGTGGTCGTTCACCGCGCGCACCGGAGCGCACCTGCGGCAATACGACCTGAACGAGGTGCGGCCCGGCGTGCCCTCGACGCTCGACTACGCCATCCCGATCTCGTCGATCGACGGCAGCCTGGTCTTCGAGCGGGACTGGAGCATCGCCGGCCAGAATTTCGTGCAGACGCTGGAGCCGCGCGCCTTCTACGTCTACATTCCGTACAAGAACCAGAGCCAGGCGCCGATATTCGATACGGCCGTGGACGATTTCAACTTTGGCCAGCTGTTCAGCGTCAACCGGTACCTCGGCAACGACCGGATCGGCGACGCCAACCAGATCACGCTCGCGCTGACGTCGCGGCTGCTTGAGTCGGACACCGGCGCCGAGCGGCTGCGAGTCGCCGTGGGCCAGCGCTTCTATCTCAGCAATCAGCGCGTCGTGCTGAACGAGTCCCCGCGCTCGGCCTCCACTTCGGACATTCTCGTCGGCGCCGAGGGCCGACTCTCCGACGCCTGGTCGATCATCGCGCTGTGGCAATACAACCAGGATGCGAAGCAGACCGAGCGCCTCAATGCGGGGATTCGCTACACCCCGGCACCGGGCCGGGTCTTCAACGCGAGCTACACCTACTCGCGCCAGTTCATCGACCCCGTCGGCCGCCAATCGCGGTTGAACCAGTTCGACCTCTCGTGGCAGCTCCCGGTCAACCGGAACTGGACGCTCCTCGGCCGGTGGAACTTCTCGATCCTCGACAGCAAGACGCTGGAGGCCGTGGCCGGGGTCGAGTACAATGCCGACTGCTGGGCCCTCCGGCTCGTCGGCCAGCGGTTGGCGACGACCACGGAGACGACGTCGAATTCGGTCTATCTGCAGATCGAACTGAACGGATTGGCGCGGTTCGGTACTAACCCACTCGATCTGTTGCGCCGCAGCGTCCCGGGCTACCAGCAGACGAACGATCCGACGGTGTCGCCGCGTTTTCGCGACGAGCCATTTCAGGAATATTGAGGCCAGGAATGTTCTTCGCACATTTCCCGTCGCGGATTGCCGCGCGCTTGATTGCGCTCGTCGCCGCGACCTTTGTTGCCGCCGCCCTCGCGCAGGGGACGGCACCTCCGCCCGCGGCCGCTTCGGCCCCGGCGCCGTCCACCCCTCGCGCGAGCAGCGATCGCGTAATCCCGGTCGACCGCGTGATCGCCATCGTCAACGACGAGGCGCTGACGCAGTACGACATCAACGAGCAGAAGCGCGTCGTGCTGGGCCAGATGAAGTCCTCCAACTTGACCCCGCCGTCGCCGGAAGTCCTCGAAAAGCAGCTGCTCGAGCGGCTCATTACCGAGCGCGTGCTCCTGCAGTACGCGAAGGAGACGGGCATTCGCATCGACGACACGACGGTCGAGCGCGCGCTTGCGCGTATCGCCGAGGACAACAAGCTCTCGAACGACGAATTCAAGAAGGCGGTGGAGCGCGAGGGCATCCCTTTCGCGAAATACCGGGCCGACATCCGCAACGAGATCACCGTCCAGCGGTTGCGCGAGCGCGAGGTCGAGGGGCGCGTCAACGTGAGCGACGCCGAAGTCGATTACCTGCTCGCCACGCTCGAATCGCAGGCGGGAGGCGAGGTCGAATACCGGCTGGCGCACATCCTCGTGCTGGTGCCGGAACAGGCGACCACCGACCAGATCGACGTGCGGCAGCGGCGCGCGGAAACGGCGCTTGCGCAAGTGCGCTCGGGCACCGACTTCAGCCAAGTCGCAGCGGGCTTTTCCGATGCGCAGGACGCCCTTCAGGGCGGCAATCTCGGCTGGCGCGCTCCGGCACGCCTGCCGACGGTGTTCGCGGATTCGGTGCGAAAGATGAAGCCGGGCGATGTTTCACCCGTGCTGCGCTCGGCGAGCGGCTTTCACATCGTCAAGTTGCTGGAGATCCGCAGCCGCAACAGCCCGACCGTCATCGAGCAGACGCGCCTGAGGCACATTCTCGTCAAGGTGAACGAGACCACGTCGAACGACGACGCGAAGGTCAAGGCCGAGCGCATCCGCGAAAGGATCGCGCAGGGCGCCAAGTTCGAGGACCAGGCCAAGGCCAACTCCGAGGACGCGAGCGCCGCGAAGGGCGGCGACCTGGGGTGGGTGTCGCCCGGCGATACCGTGCCCGACTTCGAGCGTGCGATGAACGCGCTCCAGCCCGGAGAGCTTTCCGCGGCGGTGCGCACGCCGTTCGGCTGGCACCTGATCCAGGTCCAGGAGCGCCGGTCGCAGGACGTCACGAAAGAGAAGGCGCGCGAGCAGGCGCGCGTCGCGCTGCGGCAGCGCAAGTCGGAAGAGGCATTCCAGGACTGGGTACGGCAGATGCGCGACCGGTCGTACGTCGAGATCCGCGCGGACGAGCGCTAGTGCTGGCAGGTGCAAGGACGCGTTGACGGGGGCAGCGCCCTTCGGGCTTCGTACCTCAGGCGCCCGCAGGGCTCTGCCCTCGCCCCGGCGCCTACGTTGGAGCGGTCAGTCCGGCGTGATGGCCGAGGCCCGCGCGCGGCGGCTGACGCGCAAGACGTAGATCCCCGATGCGATGACGAGCGCAATGCCTCCCCAGGCGAGCGCGTTGGGCTTGTCGCCCCAGATCACGAAGCCCGAGATGGTGGCGAACAGAAGCGCGGTGTAGCGGAACGGCGCGATCAGCGACAGGTCGCCATGCCGCGTGCTGACGACGATCAGGTAGTAGGCGGTCGACAGGAATACTGCGACGACCGCGAGATACCCCACCTCGAATACGGTGAGCGCCCGCCACCCTTCGAAGACTGACAGCACGCCCGCGAACAGCGTGACGGCGATCGTATTCGACAGCGTGATCAGGATCGACGGAACGGCGGCGTGCACCCGGCGCGTCACGAGGTCCCGCACCGACAGCAGCACGGTCGACAGGACGCACAGCAGCGCGTAGCCGTCGAAGCCCTCGGTCTGCGGCTGGATGATGCAGAGGACGCCCGCGAAGCCGATGCCGATCGCGATCCACCGCGACGGTCCGAGCCGCTCGCGCAGGAACAAGGCAGCGAGCACGCTGATGATGAGCGGCGACGCCATGTTGATCGCGGTGGCGTTGGCGAGCGGGAGGTGAAAGAGCGACACGAGAAACAGCATCGTCGCGACCGCATCGACGACCGCGCGCACGGCGACCCATCCGCGCGCCACTTCCCGGATCTTCCGCGTCGCGCCCATGGCCTGCGCCACGGCCAATACCAGGAGCGAGGCCATGACGCCGCGGACGAAGATGAGCTGCATCGCCGGCATCGTCTGGCTCGCGTACTTGACGAGAGAATCGTTGACGATGAAGCACGCCATCGCGCCCACCATCGCAACGATGCCGATGCGGGTGGCGCGAGCGTGCGAGGCTTCATCGTCCGCGGCTTTGGCAACGGCAGCGGCCACGCGGACGGCGTTCGCGTTGCCTCGCGTCATCGAATTGCGACGCTTGCGCGCAGCCGCGCGCGCATCGGTTGCGCCGGAAAGCAGGGTCCGCTAGTCCTGGCCCGAGTAGACATAGCCGGCCTGCGGGACCCGGCCTTCGTCCATTTTCTTCCGGTTGGCGAGGTCCGCGGGACGCTTGTCCCACCAGATCGCCCGGGCTTGCCGCTGCTCGCTCTCGAGCCCGGGCTTCTTGTCCTTCATCTCGCGAATGAAGCGCGTGTGTTCCGACTCGTAGTGACGGGCGGGGAGCATGGGCATGGCGGAAGGACTCGAGGTCTGAAAAGTCGAAGGCGCAATCTTAACATTCGGACCCGGCGGCCCCTCCGGCGCGCGACTCGCGCCTTGGCCGCCCGCTCACGATCTCGAAGCGAAACAGACGGCATTCGATAGCGCCGTTGTAGAGCGGCGTTCGCTTCGACGGCTTGAGGCCGATGAGCTTCGGCAGGCGCGGGTCGCCGGTCAGGAGGCACGCGGTCCAGCCTGCGAAGTGCTGCTTCAGCGCATCGCCCAGCTTGGGATAAAACGCGGCGAGCGTGTCCTCGTCGCCGAGTCTCACGCCATAGGGAGGATTGGCGACCACCAGGCCGGAGGGACCGGGCGCAGGCCGAGAAAGCGCATCGGCTTCGGAGAGGTCGATCCAATCGGCCACTCCCGCGGCCGCGGCGTTGCGCCCGCATTGCGCGACGGCGCGCGGATCGATGTCGGATGCGAAGATCGACGGTGCGGACGGAGCCGCGCGCGTCCGGTCGCGTGCGCGTTGGCGCAGTCGCTGCCATGTCGGCCCGTCGTACCACGCGAGCTTCTGGAACCCGAAGGTCCTGCCCTGTCCGGGTGCGATGTCGGCAGCGGCAAGTGCCGCCTCGATCGCGATCGTGCCGGAGCCGCACATCGGGTCGAGCAACGGCGTTCCCGGCGTCCAGCCTGCGAGCGCGAGCATGCCGGCGGCGAGATTTTCGCGCAGCGGCGCCACGTCGGCCTCGCGCCGCCAGCCCCGCTTGAAGAGCGCCTCGCCCGAGGTGTCGAGATAGAGCGTCGCCTCTCGCTCAGTGAGGTACGCGTGCACGCGGACGTCCGGCCGCTCCTTGTCGATCGACGGACGCACGCCGGTATCCGCGCGAAAGCGGTCGCACACCGCATCCTTCACCCTGAGTGTCGCGAACTCGAGGCTCGCGATCGGCGAGCGCGTCGCCGCGACATCGACGCGCAACGTGCGGGCCGCGGCGAAGTGCTTTCCCCAGTCGACGGCGTTCGCGAGAGCGTAGAGCTCGTCCGCATTGCGATAACGCCCGTGCGCGACCTGCCACAGGATGCGGCTCGCAAGCCGCGATTCCAGATTGGCGCGATAGGCGAGCTCGAGAGCTCCCGCAAAGCCCACGCCTCCATCGGCGGGGGTGACGTAGGTCCCGCCCTGGGCGTCGAGCTCCGCCGCGAGCGCCGTTTCGAGGCCACGCGGACAGGGTGCGAAAAAGCGCTCGGTCATCGCAGGAGCCGCCGGCGCGTGAGCACCAGCGCGGCATAGAAGGCTGCGACCGCGTAGGCGACGAGCACCGCAATGTGCAGCACGATGTCCGATGGGACGCTGCTCATCAGGAGCGGGCGCGCGAGGTCGATCGCGTGCTTCAACGGCAAGAGCGCGGCAACCGCCTGCAGCGGTGCGGGCATCTGCGCCACGGGAAAGAAGACGCCGGACAGGAGCAGTCCGGGCGTCAGCACGAGCGTGAAGAAATACGTGAAGAAATCGTAATTCGGGGCGAGCGCGTTCATCACGAGCCCGAACCCCCCGAACGTAAGGCCGACGAGGAAGCCAAGGGGAATGATCCACAGCGCGAGCCACGAGTGCCCATACCCGAGTCCCAGGATTACCGCGAGGATCGCGACGGTCGAGGTGACGGCTTTCGATGCCGCCCACACCCATTCGGCGACCATCACATCGTCGAGGGAGATGGGCGCGTTGATGATCGCGTCCCAAGTCCGCTGCACGTGCATACGCGAGAACGCCGAATACATCGCCTCGAAGCTCGACGTGAACATCGCGCTCTGGCATACCATCCCGGTACCGAGGAACGCGATGTATTTCATGCCGTCGACTTCGGGAATGAAGGCGCCGATCCCGAAGCCGAGCGCCAGCATGTAGAGGAGCGGGTCTGCGATGTTGCCGAGAATGCTGGCGATCGCGAGCTTGCGCCACACGAGCTGGTTGCGGCGCCAGACGGCGATCCACCGGAGCGAAAGTTCCGGCGCGCGCCACAAGGCGGATGCGGTCATGGCGAAGCTCCCGGGGCTGAATGATTGCGGAAGTGCAGAGGGTGGGTATCCAAGTGTGTCACCGGGTCCTAATAGCCACGTCTGCGATCGACGACGTTGAGGAGCGCACGTCCGTCGCGTGCGCGCCGGAGGTTCTCGAGAAACTGCCGGGCGGCGACTTCGGGGCGCGGCATCGCCGCGATGTGGGGAGTGCAAAGGATTTTCGGATGCCGCCACAGCGGGCTCGTCGCGGGCAACGGCTCGGTTTCGAAAACGTCGAGCGCCGCGCCGGCGAGATGTCCGGTATCGATGGCTGCGACGAGATCGGCCTCGCGCAATACCGCACCGCGCGAAACGTTGACGACGAACGCCTCCTGCGGCAGCGCGGCGAACGCAGGTGCCGCAAGGAGGCCCGTCGTCGCGCTGGTGAGCGGCAGCGCGCAAACGAGGATGGCACTGCGGCCGAGGAACGGCGCGAGTCCGCCGCTTCCGGCAAATGCGTCGATGCCGTCGATACGACGCTGGGTCTGGCTCCAGACGGCGACCGGAAATCCGAGACGCATCAGTACATCGGCTATCGGCGCGCCGATGGACCCGTATCCCATAACTCCGATGGTGCGCTTCGCTTCGTCGACGGGCAGGAATCGCCGCCATTCGGCCGCTGCGTGCTGCGATTCGAGCCTCGGGAGTTCGCGATGGAACCGGAGCATCATCAGCGTGACGTATTGCGCCATCCGCTGGCCCTGCAGCGGATCGACGGCACGCACGATGGGGAGATCCGGCGGAACGTCCGGCGTGGCGAGGAGATCGTCGACCCCGGCACCGGCGCAGGCGACGAACTTGAGCGCCGGAAACCGCGGCGTGATGCCTGCCGCAAGCTTGAACGCGAGCATCGCTTCGATGTCGCTGGACGGGGCGGTGTCAGGATCCGTGTGAATCCGCTCATTCGGCGCAAGCAGCGCGAGCGCCGCGCGCTGCTGCTCGACGAACGGCGACGTGTTGAGAACGAGAATGGACAAGGGCGGGAAGGGCGCGAACGGCGAAGGACCGCCGCTACTCTACACGCTTGACACGCTCCTCGCGCCTCCGTAGCTTCCCTGCTTTCTCTCGCGAAGGGCTTTCGATGACGGATCGGCTTGGCGGATGGCGGCGTTGCTGCCTCGCTGTTGCGCTCGTGTTCTTCTCCTCGCTCGCAGCCGCGCAAGGCGCGTATCCCGCACGGCCGATCAAGCTCGTCGTTCCGTATCCACCCGGCGCGCTCACGGATCTTCTCGCCCGCGCGATCGCCGAGCGGCTGGGCGCGGCGCTCAAGGAACCCGTGATCATCGAGAACAAGCCGGGTGCGGGGACGCTCGTCGGCGCGGAGTATGTCGCGAAGCAGCCGCCCGACGGCTACACGCTGCTGATGGCCACGTCGACGACGCTCGGCATCAGCCCGGCGCTGTACCGCCCTTCGCCGATCGACCCGGTCCGGGACTTCGCGCCGATCGCGCAGATCGGCTCCGTCGATTTCTTCCTTGTCGCCAATCCGAACTTTCCCGCGAAAACGGTGCGCGAGATGATCGACGCGGTCAAGCGCGCGCCAGGCAAATACAACTATGCGTCGGTCGGCAGCGGCAGTCCGCACCACCTGTTCATGGAGACGTTGAAGTCGGAGCTCGGCCTCGAGATCCAGCACGTTCCCTACAAGGGCACGCCGGCGGCGATGACCGACCTCCTGACGGGACAGGTGCAGGTGATGTTCGCCGATGCGACGCTCGCAGCCCCGAACATCCTGGCCGGCAAGCTCACCGGGCTCGGGACTTCCTCGGCAACGCAGACGACGCTGCTTTCGGCCGTTCCCCCGGTGGCCGCGACCGTCCCCGGCTTCGATTGGAGGGCTTGGCAGGGCATCGTCGCGCCGGTCGGAACGCCGTCCGCCGTCATCGATCGGCTGTCCGCCGAGATCCAGAAGATCCGGGCGACTCCCGACTTCCAGGAGCAGCTCTACCGGTTCGCGATGGAGCCTGCGGCGGCCAATACACCGGCCGAGTTCGCCGCGGTCATCCGCTCCGAGCAGCCGCGCTGGGCGAAGGCCGTCAAGGATTCCGGCGCCAAGGTCGATTGAGCGCCGACCGCGCATCGACCCGCAATCGCGCGGCGGCCCATCCCCATCTATCAGTCTGAATCCCGCGGAGCCACGCCATGCCAAGTCCCGTCATCGACGTCCACACGCACTGCCTCACCGAGCAGTGGTTCTCGCTGTTGCAGCAGCACGGCGGCCCGCGCTATTCGGTGCGCGCGGTGGCCGGGGGCATGCGCGCAATCCATCTGGACGGCGCACCGTTCATGACGCCGGTGCCCGCGATGTTCGACTACGATCTGCGGATCAAGACGATGAACGACGTCGGCGTGGACGTGTGCATCGTCTCGCTCACGTGCCCGAACTGCTACTGGGGCGGTCCGGAGGTGAGCTTGCAGGCGGCGCGTCTCACGAACGACGACATGGCGGCGGCGCGCACGGCGCATCCGGACCGGCTGCGCTTTTTCGCCTCGCTTCCGTGGCAGTACCCCGAGCTCGCGCTGCCGGAGCTCGAGCGCGCGAGCGCCGCGGGCGCGTCGGGCGTGATGGTGCTCGCCAATGTCGACGGCCGTCCGCTCACCGATCCCGCGTTCGCGCCGATCTGGAGCGCGATCGACGCCAAGTCGCTGCCGGTGCTCGTGCATCCCACCGCGCCGCCCGGTGTCGACGCGATGGACATGGTTCGCTTTCAACTGACCGCGTCGATCGGCTTCACCTTCGACACATCGCTCGCGATCGCGCGAATGATCTACGACGGATTCTTCGACCGCTATGAGAAGCTCAGGATCATCGCGGCGCACGGGGGAGGGGCCCTGCCGTATCTCGTGTCGCGGATGGATCAGTGCTTCGACAACATTCCGGCGTGTCGCGAGAAAATCTCGGCCCGTCCCTCGGAATACGTCCCTAAAATTCTCGCCGACGCGGTTGTCTTCGCCCCGGAAGTGCTCGACCTGTGCCTCAAGGTGTTCGGCGCCGACAACGTCCTCTACGGTTCCGACTATCCGCACACCATCGGCGACATGCCGGGATGCCTGAAGCGCGTCAACGGCCTCGCCGACGCGGCGAAGGACAAGGTGCGCGGGCGCAACGCGCAGCGGGTGTTCGGGCTGTAGCGCATCGAGATTCGTCTGCGTCGCGGGGAGTGGCGGGGGCCTTCGGGCTTCATACCCCAGGCGCCCGAGAGACCCCGGCCACTCCCCGCTCGCTTGACTTGGCGAGCATCCACAATTGAGATGCATTGAGCAGAGCAAGGCACGACGTGCGCCGGTGGAGATTCGTGAGGCAGGCAGGGGGTCGCGGGCGCCTGGGGTATGAAGCCCGAGACCCCCTGCCTGCCTCACGAATCCCGCAACGAACAAAAGCTAGTCGCGCAACTCGCGGCCCGTGAGCTTGATGAACAGGTCCTCGAGATTCGCGGGCCGGTGCAGGTAGCGCACGCCTTGCGCGTGCGCGAGCGCAGCGAGCAGCGGCTGCGGATCCTTCGCATAGCAGAACGCGGTCTCCCCCGCGAGCTCGACGCGGGTCGACAGCGGCCGGCCCTGCGCGTCGGCCCAGGCTCTCGCATCGTCGCCGTAGACCTCGATGACTTCGGGCTCGACGTGCGCCGCGATGAGGGCGCGCGGCGTGTCGGACGCGATCAGCGTGCCGTGATCGATCACCGCGAGACGCGACGCGAGCCGTTCCGCCTCGTCCATGAAATGCGTCGTGAGCAGGATAGTCTTGCCTTGCGACAGGAGCTGCCGCAAGCCGTCCCAGATGAGATGCCGCGCTTGCGGATCGAGGCCCGTGGTCGGCTCGTCGAGGATCAAGAGCTCGGGATCGTTGATGAGCGCTCGCGCGAGCGTCAGCCGCCGTTTCATTCCGCCCGAGAGCGTTCGGAGGCCGGTCGCGCCGCGCTTTTCGAGACCGGCGAATTCGAGCAGCGCCGGAATGCGCGTGGCGAGCGTGGCGGGGTCGATGCCGAAATACCGGCCGTAGACCTGCAGGTTCTCGGTGACGGTGAAGTCGGGATCGAGGTTGTCCTGCTGCGGCACGACGCCAACGCGGATCCGCGCCCGTCGCGCCGCCTGCGGCACGGGCTCGCCCACCATCTCGATCGTTCCGCCGTCGGGCTCGATGAGCCCCAGGCAGCAGCGCAATGTCGTCGTCTTGCCGGCGCCGTTCGGACCCAAGAGGCCGAAGCATTCGCCCCGGCGGATGTCGAACGACAGGCCGCGGACGACCTCGTTCTTGCCGTAGAGCTTGCGCAGGCCCGCGACCCGCAGCACGACTTCCGCCGCGCTCGCGGTCCGTGCGGGCACCGCGGTAGCGACGTTCGCGGCGTCAGGCACCGGGCAGCCTCGCATGCCCCCGCCAGGTCGTGTGCCACATTCCGGTGATTGCGCCTTGCAACTGAGGCAGGCGGCCGTGGAAGAAGTGGCCGCATCCGGGGAACACGACGATCGGCAACGCCTGTGGACGCGCCCACGCGAGGACTTCAGAGAGCGGCACGACGTCGTCTTCCTCGCCGTGGATGACGATGGTGTCCGCCGGCACGGCCGCTGCGAAGCGGCGCACCGCGGGACCGACAAACACGAGACGCTCGGCTGCAACCGACTGCGCGACAATCGTCTGCACATACGCCCCGAACGAAAATCCGGCAAGCACGACCGGCAGCGCACGCTCGGCGTCGAGGCGGTCCTGCGCGAAGCGAAGCGCCGCGAGCGCGTCGGCGGCTTCGCCGGGACCGTCGTCGAAGGTGCCTTCCGAAAGACCCACGCCGCGATAGTTGACGCGAATGGCGGCGTAATCCAATGCGAAGAACGTCTTGGCGAGCGTCTGCGCGACTTTGTTGTCGAGCGTGCCGCCCTGCTGCGGATGCGGATGCGCGACCAGGGCGATTCCGCGGGGCGTGGACGGCGGGATGTTCTGCGCGATCTCGAGGGCGCCCGCCGGGCCGTCGATCGTCGCGCGTTCGGTCGACTTCGGCGTCAAATGCGGAGCCTCTCGACGATCTCGCCGTGAAGAACGTGCCGGTCGATGATCTCGTCGATGTCGGCGCGGTCCACGTAGGTGTACCAGACCGCGTCCGGATAGACGACGAGGCACGGCCCCTCTTCGCAACGGTCGAGGCACCCCGCCTTGTTGATCCGCACCTTGCCCTTCCCGGACTGATCGAGCGCCCGGATCCGGGCTTTGGCGTAGGCCTGCAACTCCAGGGCGCCGTGGTTGGCGCAGCAGGCCTCCGGCGCCGGCCGCTCGTTGCAGCAGAAGAACACGTGGCGCTGGTAATAGCTCATGGCGGACCGGGTGACGGGAAAGAGAGGCGTGGGGCGCGCGCGCCGGAACATTCGCCGATTCGACGATTATAGCGGACGGTCGCTCTCGCCCCGGGCTTAGGCATCGTGCCTCCGATATAATCCTGCGCTTCCTGCGCGACGTACCGAAAAGCGCCCCTCCCCCGTGAAGCACTATCGCCGGATCCTCGGCTACGTCCGTCCCTATCGGGGCGTGTTCGCGATCGCCATTGTCGGCATGCTGCTCGTCGCGTCGACGGACGTGATGCTGCTCAAGATCGTCCAGCCGCTGCTCAACAATGTCGGCGCCATCGACGCCGATTCCGTGTGGTGGCTCCCCTACTCGATCGTCGGCGTGTTCGTCCTGCGCGGCCTGGGCTCGTACGCGAGCGAATACGGCCTCGCGTGGATCGGCTCGCGCGTCGTCT
>Ga0207648_10004322_pt1 | contig 14629 bp, 13 predicted proteins | sample KBSMisM32_FD_184310 | JGI IMG/M metagenome (GOLD analysis project Ga0207648, IMG submission 184310) | Miscanthus rhizosphere microbial communities from Kellogg Biological Station, Michigan, USA - KBS Miscanthus M3-2 (SPAdes) (version 2) | ecosystem: Host-associated > Plants > Roots >...
CCAGCTGCACTCGGTGAATCTCAACATGCCGACGGGCAACCCGCCGCCGCCGCTCGTCAAGCCGGAGGTCCTGAAGATCGACATCGACGGGAACGGCGTCATCTATTTCAACGGGGAAGTCATCCCCGACCGTGCCACGGTGGAAACGAAGTTCAAGGCCTACGCGGAGCAGGCGGTGCAGCCCGAGCTCCACCTTCGTCCCGACAAGGCGGCAAAATACGACATCGTCGCCATGGTGATGGCGTCGGCGCAGAAGCTCGGTCTCACGAAGATCGGCATCGTCGGCAGCGAGCAGTTCATCGAATAGCGGCAGGGGGCCCACAAGGCTGCCGGCCAATCGGAGTCAAACCGCAATGGACTACGCGCGACAGCAAAGAGACCCGACCAAGCACGCGATCGGGATCGTGTTCGTGGTCGCGGTGCACGTGATCGTCGTCTATGCCCTCCTGACGGGACTCGCCCGCAAGGCCGTGGATGTGATCAAGAAGCCGCTGTCCGCCACGATCATCGAGGAGGTCAAGCCGCCGCCGCCGCCTCCACCTCCTCCGCCGCCGCCGAAGCGGATCATCGAGCCGCCGAAGGCAGCGCCCGAGACCTACGTGCCGCCTCCGGATATTCCGGTCCCGACCCCGCAGACGGCGCCGGTCATTACTGCACCCACCACCCCCACGCCTCCGCCGGAGCCCTACGTGGTCGCTCCCCCGGTCGTCGCGCCGCCGGCTCCGCCCGCGCCCAAGCCCGCAGTCCGCAAGAATCCGAAGCGGCTATCGGGCGAGACTCTCGAGTATCCGCGCGCGGCTATTCGCGCGGGTGTCGAAAAGGGTCGCGTCGTTGCGCGGGTGATGGTGGACGAAAAAGGGAACGTCACCGACGTCGTCATCGTCTCGGCCGACCCGCCGCGCGTCTTCGATCGCACCGTCATCGAAGGCGTCAAGGGCTGGAAATACACGGCGGAAGGAGAGAAGTTCGTCGCCGAGCTCGAGATCGACTTCGTGCTGAAGTAGTCATCGCGGGCGCCAGACGCAGGAACGGCCGCCTTCGGGCGGCCGTTTGCATTGGGGCGCGCTTCTGCTGCTCAGTCGTCGCGCAGCGCGAAGGCCGCCGCGGCCCAGGCGGCGACTGCAAGCGCCACGACCGCCGCTCCGATGCCGGAGAGCGACACGTGCTGGCCGGCAACGACGTGCATGACGTCGTACGCGACGTCGACTACCGCGCCGGGCAGTGCAAGCGCGATGCCGAGCCCTGCGAGCGCCCAGAGCAGCATGAGTGCAGGCCTTCGCCACGCCGGGAGCGCGAGCGGTGCGGGAAGCGCCGCGATCACGCGCGCGGTGAACCCGGCGTCGTCCAGATACTGGGCGCGATGCTCGCGGCCGTCGGCCAGGAGCGCGGCTTCGAGCCAGTCGTCGTCGGTGTTCGTGTACGACTCGGCGGCGGGGAGAGGTCGATCGTTCATGGCCGTGTTCCTAATCGCGCGCCCATGCGGCGAGGCGCGCCTTCATCTTCTGCTTCGCCCGCAGGATGTGGGTCTTGACGGTTCCGACCGGGCAGTCCAGCACTTGCGCGGCCTCCTCGTGCGAGAGGTCATTATGGTAGCACTGGACAATCGCGGCGCGCTCGGCGTCGGAGAGCACCTCCATGGCGCGCTGCATGTCCATCGACAGCGACGCCGCCCTCTCGGGGTCCGGGCCGCCGGCGTCGTCGTCCGGCGCATCGCCGCTCTCGTCGTCCGCGACGCCGGAGTCGCGGTCGCCGAGCAGCTCTTCCTTCCGCTTGCGCGCCTCGGCCAAGTAGGCATTGGTCGCGATCCGGTAGAGCCACGTCGAGAACTTGGCCTCCTGCCGGAACGAGCCGAGATTGCGATACGCGAGCATGAAGGTCTCCTGGGCCAGGTCGTCGGCAAGCGCGTGATTGCCGCCCGTGAGGCGTCGCAGCGTCGTGCGCACGGCCGATTGATGCCGGCGCACGAGCTCCGAGAAGGCATGGCGGTCGTCGCGAACGACGACACGGGCAATGAGCTCGGCATCAGCAAGGGGCGACTCCGCCATCGGATGGGATGATCGCGCGCGCTCGGGCGTCGGATGCGCTTGTCGCAGCCATCAGGCGGACGGCGGACTTCCCGGCGTCGAGCCGGGTCCGGGCGCCGCGTCGCGCGAAAGGGCAGCGGGCGGAACGAGGTGCCGCTGCTCGAACCACCAGAGCACCACGAAGCCGAGGCCGACGAAGAGGAGCACGAGGCCGACGACATTGGGGCTCCGGCTCGTCATGAGGGAATGCACCGACAACGCAAATCCGACCCCTGAAATCAGCACGCCCTTGCGCAGATCGGACCAGGCGGCGCGGCGTTGCACCTGTTTCGCCTGCTCGTAGTACGTCGCGGCTGCCGCGGGCTGCTTGCCGCCGGAAAGCGCATCCAATGCGTCGGCGGACGGCACGATTCCCTTTTCGGCGAGCTTCAGCATCGTTTCGTTCAGCATCCGCGCCTTGCGCATCCGGTACCAGAGGATGAGCGCGATGGCGAGCACAGGCGCGAAAAAGACGACGCTGACGATCCCGACCACCATCGCCGCCAGCGCCGGCTGGTCGTGCACGAACTCGTCGAAGGAGTCGAACTCCTTGTCGGTATCGAGATCCTCGATCGTGACGCGCGCCCTCTTCTTGGATTTTCCGCGCTGGCTCGTGTCGTCGCCGGAACTGTCCGGGGAGGCGGCGGCATCGGGCGACGCCTCGGCCCCGGACTTTGCCGCCGGCGGGCTTGCGCTGACGTCGATCTTGATTTCCGCGCCGCGGCCGTCGCCGATCGACATCGATTTCGAGCCCGGCTTCGGCGCCGTGGCCGCCGGCGCCTTGGGCTCCTGGGCGTGCACCGCAGGCGTCCGCGGCACGAGGGCGACGGCGAGCCCGAGGAAAAAGGCGGTCCCGAGCACCAACCGGCGGAAGAGCCGGCTCGGGACGACCGTTGTTGGATAAGTCATAAAGGCTCCCTGGGAAACATTCCTATGCCCGGTAGGATGCGGCCATCCCTTGGTTTGGATTCACCTTTCGGCACCGCGGAGCCTTTTCGGTGCATGCTATTATTCCCGAAACGGCGCGGTCGCTCTCGAAATTCGGTGGCGCGTCCCGATTCGTGCAGTTTTCTCGGCGCGGCTCGCTCTGGCGCGGTCACGTCGGTTCTCCCTGGCGCGTTTGACCACGAAACTGCGTAGACCGGTGCACCGCAACCCCGCAGCGCGTCCAATTCGCGTGGGCAGGGGCGTGCTGGCCGCACTGGCTTTCGCGCTCTGCGCCGGGTTCGCGCCCCTGGCAGTGGCGGCCGACGACACCGTCACCCTCAATTTCGTCAACGCGGATATCGAAGCCGTCGTCAAGGCGGTCGCGGACATCACCGGGCGCAATTTTCTGATCGATCCCAGGGTCAAGGGGACGATCAACATCATCTCCTCGCGCCCGGTGCCGAGGAGCCTTGTCTATCCCACCCTCCTGTCGGCGTTGCGGATGCAGGGCTACGCGGTGGTCGAAAGCGAAGGCGTCGTGAAGGTCGTGCCCGAGGCGGATGCGAAGCAGCAGGGCGGCGCGGTCGCGGTGGGTCCGCTCGGCGCCGGCGGCGATCGCCTCGTGACGCAGGTCATGACCCTCAAGTACGAGTCCGCGGCGCAGCTCGTCAATGTCTTGCGGCCGCTCATCACGCCGAACAACACGATTGCCGCGTTTCCGGGCAGCAACGCCCTCGTCATCACGGATTACGCGGACAACCTGCGGCGAATCGACCGGATCATTGCGTCGCTCGACCAGGCGCCCGGGGCGGAACCCATACTGGTGCCGCTCCGGAACGCGTCGGCGCTCGACGTCGTCGCGCTCTTGAACCGCCTCATGTCGGACCCCGCCGCCGGCGGCCCCGGCCCGCTCGATGCCCAGCAGCGCGTGACGATCATGGCCGACTCGCGCTCGAACAGCGTGCTCGTGCGCGCCGACAATCCCGGCCGGCTCGCACGCGTGCGTCAGTTGATCGAGCAGCTCGACACGCCCGGCCGCCCCGGCGGCAACATGTTCATCGTCTATCTCAAGAACGCCGAGGCTGCGCGCGTGGCACAGACGCTTCGCGCGATGTTGAGCGGCAGCGACAGCGGCGGCACTCCCGGCGGTTCGACGCTCCCGTCGGCGCCGTCGTTGTTCCTCGGCAACGCGCCGATGGCCGGAGCGGTGCCCACGGCGGCCGTCGCGCCGCTCGCGAACGCCCCTGCCGCGGCGGCGACGTCGTTTTCGGCGAACGGCGCGACGATCACCGCCGACGTCGCGAGCAACGCGCTCATCATCATGGCGCCCGAGCCCGTCTACAACAACCTGCGCGCGATCATCGAGAAGCTCGACGTTCGCCGCGCGCAGGTGTTCGTCGAGGCGCTGATCGTCGAGGTCTCCGCCGACAAGGCGGCGGAATTCGGCATCCAGTGGCAGGCGCTCTCCGGCTACAACTCGACGCAGACGCGCGTGATCGGCGGCACGAACTTCACGCCGCGCGACAGCGGAAGCAACATCATCGACATCGCCGCCACTCCCGGTGCGGTCGGGCAGGGGCTGGCACTCGGTGTCATGAAAGGGACGGTGACCATTCCGGGCCTCGGCACGATCACCAACCTTGCCTTCCTCGCCCGCGCGCTCGAGACGCAGATCGGCGCCAACATCCTGTCGACGCCGACGCTCCTCACGCTCGACAACGAGGAAGCGCGCATCATCGTCGGCCAGAACATTCCGCTCGTCACCGGCAGCTACGCGACGACGGGCGGCGCGAACACCGTGACTCCGTTCCAGACGTTCGAGCGCAAGGACGTCGGCATCGTGCTCCGGGTCAAGCCGCAGATCACCGAAGGCGGATCGGTCCGCCTCGCGATCTACGAGGAAGTATCGCGGATCGACAGCATTTCCACGACGACCGGCACGATACTGTCGAAACGCGCGCTGGAGTCGACGGTAGTCGTCGACGACACGCAGATCATCGTGCTGGGCGGCCTGATCCAGGACCAGTTGACCGACGGCAGCGACAAGGTGCCGCTGTTCGGCGACATCCCCATCGCCGGCGCGCTCTTTCGGTACGACGCGCGCCGTCGGGTCAAGACGAATCTGATGATCTTCATCAAGCCGACGGTGCTTCGCACGGGCGCCGATGGACGCGAGATCACGTCCGAGCGCTACCAGTACCTGCGGGGGGAGCAGGAACAGCAGACGCCGCCCAATCGGCTGTTCTGGGGCGACCCGACGCAGCCCGCGCTTCCGCCGCAGGGAGTCTCGCCCGGCACGCCGGGCGCCGATTTCACGCCGCCGCTCTTGGGCGGAAAGCCGACCGATCCCCCGCCCGCAGCGCCGGCCGCGCCACCCGCGAAACCCTGAGAGCGCCAAGGCGGTTCACCGATGGCCACGGTCAAAGAGAGCGCCGCCCCCGCATTCGCGCACCGGATCCCGTACGCGTTTTCGCGCGCGCACGGCGTGCTGGCGCAAACGGAAGAGCGCGACGGGATCGTCGTGCTCACGCGACCCGACGCGACCGTGGAGGGATTGGCAGAGTTGAAGCGCGTGCTGCAGCGGCCGCTCCTCACGCGCGCCGTCGATGCGGAGCGATTCGCCACCGAGCTCGCGCGGGCCTACAACGTCGAAAGCGGCGTGGCCCAGATGAGCGAGGACCTCGTCCGCGATGGCGATCTCGCGCGGCTCATGCAGGATCTCCCGCCGGCGGAGGACCTCCTCGACAGCGGTGCGCAGGCTCCCGTCATCCGGATGATCAACGCGCTCCTGTTGCAGGCGCTGCGGGAGCGAGCGTCGGACGTTCACTTCGAGCCGTACGAAGCACGGTCGGTCGTGCGCTTTCGCATCGATGGCGTGTTGCGCGACGTGCTCGAGCCGCCACGGGCGCTGCATGCGGCGCTGGTCTCGCGCGTCAAGATCATGGCGAGCCTCGACATCGCCGAGAAAAGGCTCCCGCAGGACGGGCGGCTTGGCTTGAAGCTCGGCGACAAGCTCGTCGACGTCCGTGTCTCCACGCTTCCCACGGGGCCCGGAGAACGCGTCGTGCTGCGCCTCCTCGACAAGGATTCCGCGCAGCTCGACTTGACCGCGCTTGGCATGAGTGCCGGCACGCTCGCGGCCGTCGATCGCCTGATACGCGAGCCCCACGGCATCGTGCTCGTGACGGGCCCGACCGGATCCGGCAAGACGACCACTCTCTACGCTGCGCTCTCGAGGCTCCCGCGCGGCACGCTCAACATGATGACGGTCGAGGATCCCATCGAGTACGCGCTCGACGGCGTCGGCCAGACGCAGGTCAATCCGAAGATCGACCTGGATTTCGCGCGTGCGCTCCGGGCGATCCTCCGGCAGGACCCGGACATCATCATGATCGGCGAGATTCGCGATCTCGAGACCGCGCAGATCGCGGTGCAGGCGTCGCTCACAGGACATCTCGTGCTCGCGACGCTGCACACCAACGATGCCGCGAGCGCGATGACGCGCCTTGCCGACATGGGAGTGGAACCCTATCTCCTCGCATCGAGCCTTCTTGGGGTGCTGGCGCAACGGCTCGTGCGCACGCTCTGCACCGCCTGCCGCACCCGCGCCGCGGCGACCACCGGCGAAGCGGAATTGCTGGCCGAGATTGGCCTTCCGTCGAACATGCCGCTCTACGCGCCGGCCGGCTGCAGCGAGTGCAGGGATACCGGCTATCGGGGCCGCTCGGGCGTCTACGAGCTCATTGTCGTCGACGACGCGTTGCGCCGCCTGATCCACGAGCGCGCCCCGGAACATGCGTTGAAGGCGGCGGCAGCGTTGGCCGGGACGACCTCGCTGCGCCGCGACGGCGCGCGCTGGCTCGCGGACGGCACCACCTCCCTTGCCGAGCTCGTCCGCGTATCGCGCGAAGCATAGGTCAACGGACGGATGGCGCAAGCGTTTCGCTACGAGGCCGTCGACGCGCAAGGCAAGCTGAAGCGCGGATTGGCCGACGCCGAGAGCGCGCGGCAGGTGCGCGACCGGCTGCGCGCCGAGGGACTCTTTCCGACGGCGATCGATGCGGAAGGCGCCGATCCTGGCTCGACGCTCGGTCGCGCGTCATCGGTGGAGCGGTTGCGGCTTCCTGCCGCGCAGGTCGCGCTGTCGACGCGGCAACTCGCGACGCTCGTGCGGTCCGGGATGCCGCTCGACCAGGCGCTGTCAGCCGTTGCCGAGCAGGCGGACGATGCGCGGGCCGCGAAGCTCTTCGCCGAGGCAAGGACGTTGGTGGCTGCGGGCGAGCCGCTGTCGGGGGCGCTGTCGCGGTGGCCGCGAACGTTCTCGGATCTCTACCGCGGCCTGGTGGCGGTCGCGGCCGAGACCGGAGGCCTCCCCGATGTTCTCACGCGCCTTGCCGACTATCTCGAGGCGAGGCAGGCACAGAAGCAGCAATTCACGCTCGCGCTCGTCTATCCCGCGCTGGTTACGCTCATCGCCTTCGCGGTGATCGTCGTCCTGCTCGTCTATGTCGTGCCGCAGATCGTCTCGGTCTACGAGCAGAGCCGACAGACGCTGCCCTGGCTTACGCGGGCGCTGATCGCGCTCTCGGGCTTCCTTCGCGGAACGGCGTGGATGTGGCTTGCGGGTGCGGCGGCAGCGATCGTCGCCCTCTCGCTCGCCAACAGGCGCGAGGCGTTCCGCGCGCGATGGCAGCGCGTGCTTCTGCGGATTCCGGTTCTGGGTCGGCTGGTGGTCGCCGTGGACACTGCGCGCTTTGCGAGCACGCTTGCCATCTTGACGGGCAGCGGCGCCCCATTGCTCCGTTCGCTCGACGCCGCGCGCGACGTCGTCTGGGCGCTGCCGCTCAAGGCAGCGGCGGGGAAGGCGGCCGTGCTCGTGCGCGAGGGCGTTTCGCTCGCGAGGGCGTTGAAGGAACAGCGGGTGTTCCCGCCGGTGCTCGTCCACCTGACAGCCAACGGCGAGGCGAGCGGCCAACTGGCGCAGATGCTCGATCGTGCTGCCGTCGAGCTCGAGCGCGAAGCCGCGCGGCGCATCAACTGGTTCGCCGCATTGCTGCAGCCGGCGCTGATCGTGACGATGGGCGCGATCGTGCTGGTGCTCGTGTTGGCGGTGATGCTGCCAATCGTATCGATGAACCAGCTGATACGCTGAGGCCCGCGCGCAACACCCGGGTCACAGGTCCACAGGCGGCACAAGCGTTCGGGCTTCATAATTCAGGCGCCCGCCCGCTTGTGCCGCCCATGGCCCTGCAAGCCGGCGCTTGTGCCGAGTCGGCCATGAAACGCGGACTTGCCACGATGCCAGGTGTGGCGCGAGGGCAGAGCCCTGCGGGCGCCTGAGTTATGAAGCCCGAAGGGCTCTGCCCTCGCGCCGCACCGATACGCTAGCGTCCGTGCCGACGCAGCGCCCACGCGACATGCTCGCGCACGAGCGCCGACGGGTCGTGGGTGCGCGCTTCCAGCGCGGCGACGATGTCGGGATTCGTCGGCGCGTTCCCGAGCCCCACGGCGAGGTTGCGCGACCAGCATTCGTAGCCGATTCGCCGGATCGCGCTGCCTTCGAGACGAGTGTCGAATTCCGTTTCCGTCCAAGCGAAAAGTGTGACGAGATCGGCGGCGTCGAGACCGTTGCGCACCGCGAAGTCCGCCTCGTCCGCGTCCTGCGCGAAGCGGTTCCAGGGACAGCAGAGCTGACAATCGTCGCAACCGTAGACCCGATTGCCGATGAGAGGCCGAAGCGCCTCGGGGATGCTGCCCCGAAGCTCGATCGTGAGGTACGAGATGCAGCGCCGCGCGTCGAGCTCGTACGGGGCAACGATCGCGCCGGTGGGGCAAACGTCGATGCATGCGCTGCAACTGCCGCAATGCGACGATTGCGGCGGCGTGACGGGGAGCGGGAGGTCCGTGTAGATTTCGCCCAGGAAAAACCACGAGCCCGCTTCGCGCGTCAACAGGAGCGTGTGCTTGCCCTGCCAACCGATGCCGGATTTTGCCGCGAGCGCAACTTCCAGCACGGGCGCGCTGTCGGTGAACACGCGGTAGCCGAAGTCGCCGATCGCCTCGTGGATGCGCGCCGCGAGCCGCTGAAGCTTTCGGCGCAGCACCTTGTGGTAGTCGCGGCCGAGCGCGTAACGCGCGACGAACGCCTTCGTCGGATCGCCCAATATCTCGTCGCTCGGTCGTGCCGCGGGCGGGCGATAGTTCAACCGCGCGGTGATGACGCGAACCGTGCCGGGAATGAGCGCGCCCGGCCGCGCGCGGGTGACTCCATGCCGTGCCATATAATCCATGGCGCCGTGACGGCCCGCGGAGAGCCAGTCGAGCAATCGCTGCTCCGCAACGTCGAGATCGGTGTCCGCGATCCCGATCTCCTGGAAGCCCAGGGCCTTGCCCCACTGGCGGATGTCGGCGGCAAGCGCGGCCCAATCGGGCTCGGCCGAGGACGCGCGAGCGTTGGCGCGGAGCGTGGACATGGACGAAAGCGTACAGGATTGCGCCGTCAACCGAATGTCCACCGCCTCCGTTCATCTCTCCAATGCCGGCGCGACGGAAGCCGCCGGCGCGCGGCTTGCGCGCGCGCTCGAAGGCGGCGTGATCGTGACCCTGACGGGCGATCTCGGCGCCGGCAAGACCACGCTGGTTCGCGGTTGCTTGCGAGCGCTCGGCTGGACGGGCCCCGTCAAAAGCCCGAGCTATCCATTGGTTGAACACTATTCGCTTTCGAGCCTATACTTTTATCACTTTGATTTTTATCGGTTCGCCGATCCAAGCGAATGGGAAACGGCGGGACTTGCCGATTGCTTTCACGCCGGTGCGGTATGCCTGATCGAGTGGCCCGAGCGGGTCGCCGGTCGGCTGCCGGGCCCGGATCTCGCGTTGACGGTCGCCTATCCGGCCGACCCTTCGGCGCCCGGGCGTGAACTCACGCTATCGGCCCATACGGAGGTTGGCGAGCGATGCCTGGCCGCAGTGATCGCCGTCGATCCGGGCTGACCAGCGTTTCGCTCGAGCGGAGGCGCTTGGGCCGGTGGCTCATCGTGCCGGCGGCGCAGTTCGTCGTCCCGGCGTTGGCGTGGGCGAGCATCGGGCGCATCGCGTCCGCGCGCATCTGGCCGGCGCAGGAATACACGCGCGTCGTCTTCGAGGCGCCGGATTCGGTCGCGCATCGCGTGTTCACGTTGACGGATCCGCATCGCGTCGTGCTCGAGCTCGACGGCGTGAAGCTCACCCCCGAGCTCGCGCAGCTTCCGACGCGCGTGCAGCCGGCAGACCCCTACATCGCCGCGATCCGCTTCGGGACGAGGCCGCCCGACACGCTGCGCATCGTGTTCGACTTGAAGTCCGAGACGCGGATCCAGGTCTTCGCGTTGACGCCCGTCGCCGAGTTCGGATTCCGCGTCGTCCTCGATCTCTATCCGATGATACCGCTCGATCCGCTGATGGCGTTGCTCGCGGAGCGGCCCGAACCGCCGGATCTCGTGACGAAACCCGGCCCGACGGCGCAGGAGCGCGTGCCGCTCGCGAAGACCGAAACGAGAACGCCGGGACGCCGCAGGATGATCACCGTCGCGCTCGATCCCGGCCATGGCGGCGAAGATCCCGGGGCGATCGGTCGCCGCGGAACTCACGAAAAGGACGTGACGCTCGCGATCGGCAGGAAGTTGAAGCGGCTGATCGATGCGGAGCCCGGCATGCGCGCGATGCTGACGCGCGACGACGATTACTACGTTCCCCTCGCGGCGCGAGTGCAGAAGGCCCGCCGCGTCGAGGCCGATCTCTTCGTGTCGATCCATGCCGACGCATTCCGGGAGGCGCGCGCCCGCGGATCGTCGGTGTTCGCACTGTCCGAAAGCGGGGCGACGAGCTCCGCCGCCCGGTGGCTCGCGCAAAGCGAGAATGCGGCCGACTTGATCGGCGGAGTGAATCTCGACAGCAAGGACCCGGCGCTCGCCCGCACGCTGCTCGATCTCTCCCAAGCGGCGCAGATCAACGACAGCCTCAAGGTCGGGCGGCACATGCTGGACAGCATTGGCGCCATCAATTCGCTGCACAAGGGGGCGGTCGAGCAGGCGGGCTTCGCGGTTCTCAAAGCGCCCGACATCCCGTCGATATTGGTGGAGACGGCGTTCATCTCCAACCCCGACGAGGAACTGAAGCTCCGCAGCGACCTTCACCAGACGAAGTTCGCGGAATCCATGAGCGACGGCATCAAGCGGTACTTCGCGGCGAATCCGCCGCTCGCCCGCGCGCGATCGGGGACCGGATAGCAACAGGGCAGGGTTCACCCCGAGGGGTTGCCGGGCGCCTGAGTTATGAAGCCCGACGACCCCTCGGGGTGAACCCATACGATCGACTACGGGGGCACCTACGTCATAAAGGCGGCGGCCCTCGGGGCGACCGCCGTCACGTGAGACCCACTTCGGTAGAATCGCGCGATGCTGGGATTCTTCATCACATTCATCGCGCTGCAGGTCGTGCTGTTCGCCGCGGAGCTGACGCCGTGGGTCCAGCAGTTCTTCGTCGTGCCCTGGACCAACGCGCTCGCTGCGATCAGCGCCTCGCTCGTCACTTTGTTCGATCCCAACGTCGTCGCGACGGGGAAGGTGCTCCGCAGCACGGTGAACGGGTTCGCGGTGTCGATCGAAGCGGGGTGCAACGGCATCGAGGCGACGATCGTGCTCGTCGCCGCGATCTTTGCGTTTCCGGCGCCGTGGCGCGCGCGCTTCGTCGGACTCGTCGCCGGCATCGTTGCCGTCCAGGGCTTGAACATCGTGCGCGTGATCAGCCTCTTCTATCTCGGCCAGTGGAACATGAAGGTGTTCGAGTGGGCGCATCTTTACGTGTGGCAGGCGCTCATCATGCTCGACGTCCTCGTCGTGTGGCTGGTCTGGATTCGCATGCTGCCCGGGCGAGGCCGTGAGCCCGGCGGACCGTCGGGCGGCGCCCCCGCTCCCGCATCGGCCTGAACGACGTGGCAGGCTCTTCGCGCGGTTCGCTCGGCGCCTTCGTCGCCAAGGTCTTCGCGTGGCTGCCGGTGACTTTCGTCGTCTGGTATTTCGCGGCGCCGGTGCTCCTGTGGCCGGCCGCGTTCATCGTCGAGCTCGTCACGCGATGGGGGTTGGCCGACATCGTCCAAGGCATCGAGCGGGCCCGCGCGGAGCTCACGTTCGCGACCACATTGAAGCCGGGCTCCGCATCGGCGCGTGCCGGCGAGATCGCCGTCGCCGTCGATCTCCTGCTGTACTCGTTCGGATTGCCGCTCTACGCGGCCTTGGTGCTCGCCGCGAAGGTACCCGGCTGGCCGAGCCGTCTCGTCGTGGGTTACGCGGTCCTGATGCCTTTCGTCGCCTGGGGCGCGCTCGCCGATTTTCTGAAAAACGTGGCAATCACGATGGGGCCGCAGATCGCGTCGCAGACCGGATTCGTCGCCTGGCAGCGCGAGGCGATCGCGTTTTCCTACCAGCTCGGCGCGCTGATCCTGCCCACCGTCGTTCCTGTCGTCACCTGGGTGCTCACGCATCGCGCGTTCCTCGACCGGTTGCGGCCGAGGATGGGCGTCGCCTGACGAGGCAATCGCAACGTCCATTTCGCGGCCGGCGACGCGCCCCGGTGCGCTCAGTATCTTAAAGGGGTCAGTGCAGGTCCGCGCCCGCGGCTTTGCGCGCCCGCTCACGCTCGCGCAGCACGCGTCGCTGGACCTTGCCCGTGGTCGTCATCGGCAGCGCATCGATGAACTCGATTTCCCTCGGGTACTCGTAGGGCGCCAAGTGCCGCCGCACGTGCTGCCGGATGTCGTCCTCGATCGTCGCCGACGCCACGACGCCTGCGGCCAGCACGATGAACGCCTTCACCACGTTGCCGCGCGTTTCGTCCGGCGAAGGCACGACGGCCGCGTTCGCTACTGCCGGGTGCCCGACGAGGCAGTTCTCGATCTCGGATGGGCCGATCCGGTAACCCGCCGCCTTGAACATGTCGTCGGCGCGTCCCGAATACCAGAGGTAGCCGTCGGCATCGCGCCGCGCCAGGTCGCCGGTGCGGCACCACTCCCCGGAGAATTTCTTCGCGGTGGCCTCCGGGTTCTTGAAGTATTCGAGGAAAAAAATGGGATCCGGCGTGCCGTCGGGCGCAATGCGATTGACGGCGACGTCGCCGATCTCGCCGTCGCCGACGACGCGCCCGTCATCGTCGAGCACCTCGATCCGGTGGCCGGGATACGGGCGGCCCATCGATCCCGGCTTCGCGGGCCACAGTTCCTGCGAATTGCCGACGATGTAGTTCATCTCGGTCTGTCCGAACATCTCGTTGATCGTGACGCCGAGCGCTTCGCGCGTCCAATCGAAGACCGAGGTTCCGACCGCTTCCCCCGCGCTCATGATCGTGCGCAGGCGAAGAGGGAACCGCTCCCTGGGGCGCGGGCACGCTTTCATCATCAGCTTGAGCGCGGTCGGAAACAGGAACGAGTTGCGCACGCCGTATCGCGCGATCAGCGACAGCGCGCGCTCGGGATCGAATCGGCCCCGATAGCCGACGATCGGCTGGCCGAAGTAGAGCGCGGGGAGCAGGGCGTCCATCAGGCCGCCGGTCCATGCCCAATCCGCTGGGGACCAGAAGAGATCGCCGTCGCGGGGATAGCCGTCGTGCGAGTGGACGAAACCGGACAGGTTGCCGATCAGGCATCGCTGCGGCATCAGCGCGCCCTTCGGCGGCCCCGTCGTGCCGCTCGTGTAGATGAGGAGCGCCGGATCGTCCGCCTGTGTCGTCGCGGGCGCGAAGCGGTCCGATGCCTGCCGCTGCAGTGCCTCGTACGGCGTGACCCACGCTTCGGCCGCGCCCGCCACGCCCACGACGTGCGCGACGCCGGGGCATTCGTCGCGGACGAGCGCGAGATTGGGAAGCGATTGCGGATCGACGAGCGCGACTTTCGCGCCGGAATCGATCAGCCGATACGACAGTGCCTCCGGACCGAAGAGGAACGACAACGGGACGGCAATCGCGCCCAATTGGTACGCGGCGAGATGTGCGACGACGGTTTCCGGCCGTTGCGGGAGGATGAGCGCGATCTTGTCGCCGCGGCCGATCCCCAGCGCCGCGAGCGCGTTCGACAGCCGGTTGGCCTGCTGCTGCAAGTCGGAGAACGTGAAGGCGGCGGTCGCGCCGGACTCGTCTTCCCAGTGCAGTGCGATGCGCGAGCGATCGTTTGCCCAACGCGCGCAGCAGGCTTGCGCGATGTTGAACTGCGGGGGCACGTTCCAGCGGTGCGCCGCGAAAATCTCGGCGTAGCGGTCGGCCATCAGGCAGGCGGCGGCTTGAAAATCAGGCGGAGGAGCCGTCGGTTCCGGGCGGCACGGGGTCGATCACCGTCCAGACCCAGTCCGCATGCTGCTCGAGGAGGCGCCCATGGCGGATTGTGCGCTTGGACATGCCGGTCTGCAGCGTGTAAATCCGGGAGGCGTGATATTCCCCCGCCGGAACGATCAGCGACTGGACCGGAGGCTCGTCCGCCCGCCGCTTGTATGAAAGAAAGAGGCCATGGAAGCGCCGCCCCGCAGTCGCGGGATTATGGCCGTTGACAGAATAGTGGTCGTCGCGCGCCTTCTTTTGCTCGACCAACTCGGCCGCGGCGACGGTGTTCGCGATGA
>Ga0207648_10004324_pt1 | contig 14627 bp, 20 predicted proteins | sample KBSMisM32_FD_184310 | JGI IMG/M metagenome (GOLD analysis project Ga0207648, IMG submission 184310) | Miscanthus rhizosphere microbial communities from Kellogg Biological Station, Michigan, USA - KBS Miscanthus M3-2 (SPAdes) (version 2) | ecosystem: Host-associated > Plants > Roots >...
ACCGACCACCGCATCAACCTCACGCTGCACAAGATCGACGCGATCATGGACGGCGACCTCGCCGAGATCACCTCGGCCCTGCAGAACGAGCACCAGGCCGAGCAGCTCGCCAGCCTGTCCGATCAATAAGGGCCGCCAGCAGGTGCTCACCATCAAGGCGGCACTCGAGGAAGCGATGGGCTCGATCGACCGCGTGGACGCGCAGGTGATCATGGCGCACCTCCTGGGCGTGAACCGCGCCTACCTCGCGGCGCACCCGATGCAGGTCCTCACCGAATCGCAGGACGCGCGCGTCGACCTCATGGTCGCGCAACGGGCGCTGGGCCTGCCGGTCGCCTACGTGATCGGCAAGCGCGAGTTCTACTCGCGCGAGTTCGAGGTGAGCACCGACGTGCTGATCCCGCGCCCGGAAACAGAGACCCTCGTGGAGACGGCCCTGCGTCACTCCGTCGAAGGACGGGGCCTGATCAATATCCTCGACCTCGGCACCGGCTCCGGCGTTCTGGCGATCACGCTTGCACTCGAGTTACCCGGAGCCAGGCTCACCGCCACCGATAGCAGTCCCGCCGCCCTCGCTCTGGCCCGCACCAACGCCAAGGCCCTCGGCGCCGACGTGGAATTCCTCCAGGGCGAGTGGTACGCCCCGGTCGCGAAGCGCCGCTTCGACCTCATCGTGAGCAACCCGCCCTACGTCGCCGGAGGCGACCCGCACCTCGCCCAGGGCGACCTGCGCTTCGAGCCGCGCCACGCGCTCACCGACGGCAGCGGCGACGGGCTCGACTCGATCCGCCACATCGTCGAAGGCGCGCGCGCCCACTTGAATCCCGGCGGCGGCATCCTCATTGAACATGGGTACGACCAGGCTGGCGCCGTGGCCGGGCTGCTCGCGAAGGCGGGCTTCGTGGACCTCGCGTCGATCCGGGACCTGGCGGGCATCCCCCGCGTGGCCAGCGGTAAAATCAGGTCGTGACAAAATCGCCGGTAGGAGCGGACCAGCCGCTCAACCGGCCAACGGAGGTAGTTCCGATGAGCGTGCAAGACACCATTCGCGAGCAGGTCACCAGCCACCCCGTCGTGCTGTACATGAAGGGGTCGCCCCAATTCCCGCAGTGCGGCTTCTCGGCCACCGCGACCCAGCTGCTCAAGATGAGCGGCGTCGACGGCCTGTTCACCGTGGACGTGCTGCAGAACCCCGACATCCGCGAGGGCATCAAGACGTACGCGAACTGGCCCACGATCCCGCAGCTGTACGTGAACGGCGAGTTCGTCGGCGGTTGCGACATCATGCGCGAGATGTACCAGTCGGGCGAGCTGCAGAAGCTGCTGGCGACCGCCGGAAAGTAAAGGGCGGCGGATGCGCCGCCTCGCCGTCCTCGCCCTCTGCCTGGTATTGCCCGCGCACGCGCAGGATGCGCTGGTCTTCGCCGCTGCGAGCCTCAAGGAAGCGCTGGACGAGACGACGGCATCGTTCGCGCTCGGGCGCGCGGGGCGGGTCGAGGTGTCCTATGCCGCCAGCAGCGTGCTCGCGCGCCAGATCACCCGCGGCGCCCCCGCCGATATCTTCATCTCCGCCGATACCGACTGGGCGGACCACGTCGAGAAGAACGGCGCCGCCGTTCCCGGGACGCGCCGCAACATCGCGTCCAACGAGCTGGTCCTCGTCGCCCCGGCCAGATCGACGGTCAAGCTGCGTCTCGCAGCGGGCGTGGACCTCGCGCCGGCGCTGGGCAACGGCCGGCTCGCCCTGGCCGATCCCGATACGGTTCCCGCGGGCAAGTACGGCAAGGCTTCACTGAAGGCGCTGAACGCCTGGACCGGCGTCGAGAAGCGCATCGCCTCCGCGGAAAACGTGCGCGCGGCGCTGGCGCTGGTGGCACGCGGCGAGGCGCCGCTCGGCATCGTCTATCGCACCGACGCGCTCGCCGAGAAGGGCGTGCGCATCGTCGACACCTTCCCGCCGAGCACGCATCCGCCGATCGTCTACCCGATGGTCGTGCTGAAACGCTCTTCCACGCCGGTCGCGACCGCCTTCGCGGGCTACCTCACCACGCCGGACGCGCGCGCCATCTTCGAGCGCCACGGGTTCCGCGTGCCGTGAGCGGGAGCGAGCTGGCGATCCTGCTGCTGAGCCTCAAGGTCGCGCTGGCCGGGCTCGCCGCGAGCCTGCCGCTGGCGATCGCCGTGGCCTTCGTCCTCGCGCGCAAGGACTTCCCCGGCAAGACCCTCTTCGACGCCGTGGTCCACTTGCCGCTGGTGCTGCCGCCGGTGGTGGTGGGCTTCGCGCTGCTGGTGCTCTTCGGCACGCAGGGCCCCATCGGCCGCGTGCTCGAGCCCCTGGGCATCGTGTTCGCGTTCCGCTGGACCGGCGCCGCGCTCGCCGCGGCGATCATGGGCTTCCCGCTGCTGGTGCGCGCGGTGCGGCTGGCGATCGAATCGGTGGATCCGCGGCTGGAGCTCGCGGCGCGCACGCTGGGCGCGAGCCGCGCGCGCGTCTTCTTCACGGTGACGCTGCCGCTCGCGATTTCCGGGGTCGTCACCGGTGCGCTGCTCGCGTTCGCGCGCGCGCTGGGCGAGTTCGGCGCCACGGTCACCTTCGTCTCCAACATCCCCGGCGAGACGCGCACGCTGCCGCTGGCCATCTACACCGCCACGCAGGTCCCGAACGGCGACGCGGAGGCGTTGCGGCTTTCGATCGTGTCGGTGCTGGTGTCGCTCGTCGCGCTGGCGCTGTCGGAATGGATGGTGCGCCGCCACCGCCGGGCTGCCCATGCTTGACGTCGATGTCGCGGTGCGCCGCGGCGATTTCCGCATCGAGGCGGCGTTCGCGAGCGACGCGCCGATCGTGGCCCTCTTCGGGCGCTCCGGGTCGGGCAAGACCACGCTGGTCAATGCCATCGCCGGCATCGTCCGGCCCGAGCGCGGACGCATCGTGGTCGGCGATCGCGTGCTCTTCGATGGCGCGCGCGGCGTCGACCTCGCGCCGGAGCACCGCCGGGTGGGTTACGTGTTCCAGGACGCGCTGCTCTTTCCCCACATGAGCGTGCGCGCGAACCTCGCCTTCGGCGAAGCGCTCACGCCGCGCGAGGAACGCGTCATCGACCATGAGCGGGTGCTGGCGCTGCTCGGGCTGCAGTCGCTGCTGGACCGGCGGCCCGGCGGGCTTTCCGGCGGCGAGCGCCAGCGCGTGGCGATCGGCCGCGCCCTCCTCGCGAGCCCCCGCATGCTGCTGCTGGACGAGCCGCTCGCGTCGCTCGACGGCGCGCGCAAGTCGGAGATCCTGGCGTACATCGAGATCCTGCGCGACGAGCTGCGGCTGCCGATGGTGTACGTGAGCCATGCGCTCGAGGAGGTGACGCGGCTCGCCGATCGCGTGGTGATCGTCTCCGACGGCAAGGTCGCCGCCGAGGGGCCCGCCGCCGAGGTGCTCTCGCGCCCCGAGCTGGGGCCGCTCACCGGGCGCTTCGAGGGTGGCGCGGTGATCGAGACGCGCGTCGCGTCCCACGATCCGCGCTACGAGCTCACCACGCTCACCTTCGCGGGCGGCGAGCTCGTGGTGCCCAACCTGGACGCGCTGCCGGGCGAGCCCGTCCGCGTTCGCATCCGCGCCCGGGACGTCTCGCTCGCCCTCGAGCGGCCGCAGGGCGTCTCCATCCAGAACGTGCTACCCGCCACGGTGCGCTCGCTCGGACGCGAGTTCGGCGCCATCGTGGACGTCGCGCTGGACGCGGGCGGCGTGCCGCTGCGCGCGCGCATCACCCGCAAGGCCGCCGACCAGCTGGGGCTCGCCCCCGGGATGAAAGTCCATGCGCTGGTGAAGGCGGTCTCCATCGATCGCCACAGCGCCGGCTTCGCGTAGGGCATAGGCAGGCGCCTTCATATCTCGTTTTCCCCGGGGATTTGCGAAACTCGGGGAGTGTCGGACATCCTCGCCAGCTTCGTGGCCGCCGCTCGCCTGGTCACGGGGGGCGATCCCAACCTCTGGAGCGTCGTTTCCCTCTCGCTGGAGGTGAGCCTCGCCGCGGCCGTCCTCGCGTGCCTCATCGGCCTGCCGCTGGGCACGTGGGTGGGCGTTCGCGATTTCCCGGGACGCCGGGCGGTGATCGTGTCCCTCAATGCCCTCCTCGGCCTGCCGTCCGTGGTGGTGGGCCTGATCGTCTACCTGATGCTGTCGCGCGCCGGCCCGCTGGGATCGCTCGGGATCCTGTTCACGCCGACCGCCATCGTCATCGCGCAGACCCTCCTCGTCCTGCCGATCGTGGCGGCGATGTCGCGCCAGTTCGCGGAGGACGCGTGGCAGGAATACCGCGAGCAACTGCTGTCGCTCGGCGTCACGCCCACGCGCGCCGTGCCAACGCTCCTCCTGGACCTGCGCTACTCGCTTCTCACCGTGGTGCTGCTGGGCTTCGGCCGCGCGGCCTCGGAAGTGGGCGCCGTGATGATCGTCGGCGGCAACATCGACGGCGTCACGCGCGTGATGACGACGGCCATCGCGCTGGAGACGAGCAAGGGCGACCTGCCGCTCGCACTGGGCCTGGGCATCGTGCTGATCGTCGTGGTGCTGGCCCTCAACGCCGCCGCCTTCGCGGTGCGCGAATGGAGCCTCGCCCGCCATGGCTGAGCGGCTCTTTCCCGTCGACGCCCGCGACGTGACCGTCCGCGTCGGCGGCCACGAGGCGCTCAGGGGCGCGAACCTCCACCTGGACGGCCGCGGGCGCATCGTGATCCTCGGCGCCAACGGCGCGGGCAAGAGCGTGCTGCTGCGCGTGCTGCATGGGCTGATGGCGCCGACGGCCGGCGCGATCACCTGGGCCGGCTCGGAGCGCCGCCCCAACCAGCAGGCGATGGTGTTCCAGCGGCCGGTGATGCTGCGGCGCACGGCGATCGCGAACATCGAATACGCCATGGCGGTGAACGGCACCGGACATTCCGAGGCCGAGCTGCGCGCGCGGGAAGCCATCGAGCACGTGGGCCTCGCGAACGTCGCGCAGCGCCAGGCGCGCGCGCTTTCCGGCGGCGAGCAGCAACGCATCGCGCTCGCCCGCGCGTGGGCGCTGCGCCCGCGGCTGCTGTACCTCGACGAGCCGACGGCGAGCCTCGATCCCACGGCCGCGGCCGAGGTCGAGCGGATCGTCGGTCGCATCTACGCCGCGGGCACCGCCGTGGTCATGACCACGCACAACCTGGGCCTCGCGCGCCGCTTCGCCGACGAGATCGTGTTCCTGCACGAGGGCCGCATCGTGGAGCGCACGCCCGCCGACCGCTTTTTCCGTGAGCCCGCCTCCAACGAGGCGCGCTGGTTCCTGCAAGGAGAGCTGCCTTGGAACACCGCATCCCCCGCAATCTGATCCGTTTCTCCACCGCCTGGATCGTGGCCGCGCTGGTCGCTGGCGGCCTCCTCGCCTCGCAAGCCGCGAGCGCGCAGGAGTTCATCACCGTCGCCTCGACCACCTCCACCGAGCAGTCGGGCCTCTTCAAGCACCTGCTGCCCGAGGCGAAGAGGGCGACCGGCATCGAGGTGCGCGTGGTCGCGCTGGGCACCGGGCAGGCGCTCGACATGGCCCGGCGCGGCGACGCCGACGTGGTGTTCGTCCACGACCGGGTGGCGGAGGAGAAATTCCTCGCCGAAGGCTTCGGCGTGAAGCGGTTCGACGTGATGTACAACGACTTCGTCATCGTCGGGCCCAAAAGCGATCCCGCAGGCATCCGGGGCAAGAACGTGATCCGGTCGCTGGAGAAGATCGCCGACAACAAGGCGCCCTTCGTCTCTCGCGCGGACAAGAGCGGCACGCATGCCGCGGAGCTTCGTTTCTGGAAGGACGCGGGGATCGAGCCCCGGGGAGCGTGGTATCGCGAGACCGGCTCCGGCATGGGCCCGACGCTGAACACCGCCGCGGGCATGGGGGCCTACGCGCTCACCGATCGCGGCACCTGGATCTCGTTCGCGAACCGGGGCGACCTGGTGGTGCTGTGCGAGGGCGACAAGCGCCTGTTCAACCAGTACGGCGTGATGCTGGTCAATCCCGCGAAGCATCCCCACGTGAAGCGCGAGGCCGGGCAGAAGTTCATCGACTGGCTGATCTCGCCCGAGGGCCAGCGCGCGATCGCCGAGTACCGGATCGACGGCCAGCAGGTGTTCTTCCCCGACTACTGGGCCGGGAAGTAGGCCTCCCCCCGGATTGGCGATAATGGCGCCATGATCCGCATCGACATTCGCCCCGTCTGGCGCTTCCGCTCCGGCACCGAGCGCGAGTTCGACTTCCAGCTGGTCACGATCCTCGCGGAGATCGACACCACCGGCAAGCTCACGCAGGCGGCGGAGACCGCGGGCGTCTCGTACCGCCATGCGTGGAACCTGATCTCCGAATGGGAGGGGTTCTTCGGCGCGCGGCTGGTGACGAAGGAGCGCGGCCGCGGCTCGCGCCTCACGGTGCTGGGCGAGCGGCTCCTCTGGGCCGGGCGCCGCGCGCAGGCGCGCCTCGCGCCGGAGCTGGAGAACCTCGCGGCGGAATTCGCCCGGACGCTCAACGAATCGCTGCACGAAAGCGTGCCGGGGCTCGTCACCCACGCAAGCCACGATTTCGCGATCGCGGCGCTGCGCGACCTGGCGATCGCCGGCGGCTTCGGCCTCGAGCTGCAGTACAAGGGGAGCTTCGACGCGCTCGGCTCGCTGCGCCGTGGGGAGTGCGACATCGCGGGCTTCCATGTGCCCGAAGGCCCGCTGGGATCGCTCATCACGCGCCGCTATGCCGAATGCCTGCCGCTCGATGAATTCCGGCTAGTGAGCCTCGTCACCCGCACGCAAGGCCTCATGGTTCGCGCGGGCAACCCGAAGGAGATCCACGGGCTGGACGACCTCCAGCGGCCGGGCGTCCGGATGGTGAATCGCCAGCGCGGCTCGGGCACGCGCGCGCTGCTGGAATTCCTCGCCTCCGCGGCGGGCCTCGACCGTTCGCGCATGCAGGGCTACGAGACCGAGGAGATGACGCACGGCGCTGTGGCCGCGCTGATCGCCGGCCACCAGGCCGACGCCGGACTGGGCGTGCACGCGGCCGCGGCGCTCTACCGCCTGGACTTCGTGCCCGTGTGCGTCGAGCGCTATTACCTCGCCTGCCGCACCGCGACGCTCGACGACGAGCGCATGGCGCAGCTCGTCGCGCTGGTTCGCTCCGAGCGCTTCTCGACCATCGTCGCGACGCTTCCGGGGTACTCCGCCGAGGGCGCCGGCGCGGTGCTCGCCGCGTTCCCGGACACCGCGAAGGCCGCCGCGCCGCGCGCGTGAGCATCGCCGGGCGCCTGGCCGCGCTCTTCCTCGTGCTCGCCGCGCCCACGGCCCACGCGGCGCGCGAATTCACCGACGACGCCGGCCGCAAGGTCGCGCTCCCCGACCGGGTCACGCGCGTCTATGCCGCCGGCCCGCCCGCCTCGGTGCTGGTGTTCGCGCTCGCCCCCGACACGCTCATCGGCTGGACACGCGGCTTCAAGGAAGACGAGGCGAAGTGGATCGCGCCGAAGTACGCGCAGCTCGCGGAGCTGGGCCGCCTCACCGGCCGCGGCAACACCGCGAACGTGGAGGTGGTGCTGAAGGCCAGGCCCGACCTCATCGTCGACATGGGCTCGACCTCGCCCACGTTCGCGTCGCTCGCCGACCGCGTGCAATCGCAGACCGGCATCCCGTACATCCTGCTCGACGGGCGCCTGGACGCGACCGCGCAACAAATCGAGAAGCTCGCGAACGCGCTCGGCGTGCCGGAAAGCGGGCGTGAGCTCTCGGCCTACGCGCGCTCGGTCATCGACCCGATCCTCGCGAAGATCGCCGCCGTGCCGAAGGACAAGCGTCCCACGGTGTACTACGCCCGCGGGCCGCAGGGCCTCACCACCGGTCTCGCGGGATCGATCAACGTGGAGATGATCGAGTTCCTGGGCGCCACCAACGTCGCCGGGCAGGATCGCGGCGGCCTCGCCAACGTGGGGCTCGAGCAGGTCGTGCTCTGGGACCCGGAGGTCATTGTCACCAACGACCCCAACTTCTACCGCGACGTTTGGAAGCTGCGGGTGTGGAGCTCGGTCGCCGCGGTGCGCAGCAAGCGCGTGTACCTGTCGCCGCACCTGCCCTTCGGCTGGTTCGACTATCCGCCCGGCGCCAATCGCCTGATCGGCCTGGAGTGGCTCGCGCAGATCCTCTATCCGCAGCTCTTCCGCTTCGATCTCAAGCGCGACACGGCCGAGTTCTACCGCCGCTTCTACCACCAGGAGCCCACGGCCGCGCAGCTCGACACGCTCCTCGCCGAGCCGGGAGTCGCGCCGCGATGATCGTCGCGCGCCGGCGCTTCCCGCTCTGGCTCGCCATCGCCTGCGCGGGCCTCGCGGTCCTCGTCGCGTGGAGCTTCGGCGTGGGACGCTTTCCCGTCTCCATCGCGGACGTGTGGCGCGCGCTCTGGGCGGCGCTCACCGGCGGCGAGAGCGGGCTCCCGGCGAACGTGCAGGCGGTGGTCACGCAGGTGCGCGCGCCGCGCGTGGCGGGCGCGATCGCCGTGGGCGCCGCGCTCGCGGCGGCCGGCGCCGCCTACCAGGGCCTCTTCAAGAACCCGCTCGTGTCGCCCGACATCCTCGGCGTGACCGCGGGCTGCGCGCTCGGTGCCGGCATCGCGATCCTCCTGTCGCTGCCCATCGGCGCGATCCAGGCGCTCGCCTTCGTGGGCGGGCTCCTCGCGGTGGGGCTCGTGGTCGCCGTTTCGACCTGGGTGGGCGGCCGCGACCCGCTGCTCACGCTGGTGCTCACCGGCGTGGTGGTGGGATCGCTCTTCGGCGCCGGGATCGCGCTGGTGAAGTACGTGTCCGATCCGTACAACCAGCTGCCCGCGATCACCTTCTGGCTGCTGGGCAGCTTCACCGGCGCGCTCCCCCGCGACCTGCCGGCCACGCTGGCGCCGATCGCGGTGGGCCTCGTCCCGCTCATCCTCCTGCGCGGCCGCCTCGACGTGCTCTCGCTCTCCGAGGACGAGGCGCGCTCCCTCGGGGTGAACGTGACCGTGGTGCGGCTCACGGTCATCGTCTGCGCGACCCTCATCACCGCCTCCGCGGTCGCGCTCGCCGGCACCATCGGTTGGGTCGGGCTCGTCATCCCGCACGCGGCGAGGCTCCTCGTGGGCGCGCCCTTCGCCCGTGTGTTGCCGCTCTCGCTGCTGCTGGGCGCGGCCTTCATGCTCGCGGTCGACACGATCTGCCGCACCGCGTTCGGCACCGAGGTTCCGCCCGGCGTGGTCACGGCCTTCGTCGGCACGCCGGTCTTCATCGCGCTGCTGGCGATCTCGTTCCGGAGGTCCGCATGACGCTCGCCGCGCGCGGCCTTCGCTACGGCTTCCGCGACCGCGTGGTGGGCGAAGAAGTGGACTTCGCGCTCGCGCCCGGCGAGATCGCGTGCGTCCTCGGCCCGAACGGCAGCGGCAAGACCACGCTGCTACGCACGCTGCTCGGATTGCTGCCGGCGCTGGCGGGCGAGGTCACACTAGACGGCAAGCCGCTTCACGCGTGGCCCACGCGCGAGCGCGCCACGCGCATCGCCTACGTGCCGCAGGCCTCGGAGTCCTATTTCGATTTCACGCTGCGCGAGGCGGTCGAGATGGGACGCACGGCACACCAGGGCGTGTTCGCCTCCACGAGCGCCCGAGACCGCGAGCAGGCGGCGCACGCGCTCGAGCGCATGGGGCTCGCCGCCCTCGCCGAGCGGCCGATCCAGCGCATGAGCGGCGGGGAGCGCCAGCTCGCCCTCATCGCGCGCGCGCTGGCGACGGAAGCACCGCACCTGCTCATGGACGAGCCGGCCGCGAGCCTCGATTTCGGCAACCAGGCGCTGATCCTCGAGGAGCTGTCCGCCCTGCGCGGCGCGGGCACGGCGGTGCTCTTCTCCACGCACCATCCCGACCATGCGCTGCGAATCGCCGACCGCGCGATCTTGATAAAAGCCGGGCGGGCGATGGCCTCGGGCCCCGCCGGGGAAGTGCTCAATCGTGAAAATCTTTCGGCCCTTTACGGCCGGCCGATCGACGTGGCCACCGTAACCTCCCCCGACGGAACTCCCCGGCGGGTGTGCGTTCCCTTGGGCACGGGGCACCGGTAAGCTGATGATGCAGCCGTTACAAGGAGGGAAACGATGGGCGCGAGGAAGGGAAAGGCCAGGCATGCGAAGAAGCGTGGGAATTTCAGCCTCGCCGGCTACCTGGGCCTGACCGCCCGAGAAGAAGCGCTCCTCAGGCGGCTCGACTCCCCCGACCGCATCCAGGCGTACCTCAACGCGACGCCGATCAACCACGAGCTGGGCGGGGAGACCGTGCTCTCGGTGCGCGAGGTGATCCGCCAGCGCCGCGCGCACTGCATCGAGGGCGCGATGTTCGCGGCGTGCGCGCTGTGGGTGAATGGCGACCCGCCGCTGGTGATGCACCTGGACTGCGACCTCAGCGATTACCCGCACGTGATCGCGCTCTTCAAGCGCCACGGCTACTGGGGCGCGATCTCCAAGACCAACGGCTCGCCGCTGCGCTATCGCGATCCCATCTACCGCTCGCTGCGCGAGCTGGCGCTGTCCTACTTCCACGAGTACTCCAACCGCCGCGGCCACAAGACGCTGCGCAGCTATTCGGTTTCCTACGACCTGTCGCGGCTGGATCCCTCGGAATGGGTCACGAATCCGAAGTCCTGCTGGAAGACGCACGACCGGCTGGTGACGATCCGGCACTACCCGCTGATCACGAAGAAGCAGGAGCGCCTGCTCACCAAGCGCGACAAGTTCGAGCGCCGCGCCTCAAAGCTCGTCGAGTACCCGCGGCCCGAGATCCGGTAAGGCGACGGGCGGCGCAGGATCGTCCGGCGCGTCGCCCAGGCGGCGCTCGTACCAGCCGGTATCGCGCCACGCGCCCAGCTTGTAGCCCACCTCGCGGTAGGTGCCGATGCGCTTGAAGCCCACCGCCTCGTGCAGGCGCACGCTCGCGTCGTTGGGCAGCGCGATGCCGGCGTACGCGCACTGGAAACCCTGTCGCTTCAGGATGCCCAGCAGTGCATGGTAGAGCCGGGCGCCGATCCCCTGCCCGCGAAACTGCGGGTGCACATAGCAGGAAACGTCCACGGACCATTGATAGGCGTGCCGCTCGCGATGCCGGCTCGCGTATGCATAACCCGCAAGCCGGCCGCCGTGCTCGTAGACCAGCCACGGATGCGTCTCGAGGGTTTTCTCCACGCGGCCGCGCATCTCCTCCAACGTGGGCGGCTCGAGCTCGAACGAGATGAAGGTCTCGCGCACCACCGGCGCATAGATGTCGAGCATCCCTTGCGCGTCCTCGGGCCGCGCGAGGCGGATCACGGCAGCGTGAACTCCATGCGCCGCATCGGCAGGCGATGGGCACGCTCGCCCGCGTCCACCCACCCCAGCCGCCGGTAGAAATCCATCGCGGCGGCGTTGCGCGCGGCGACGCTCAGCCGCATCTTCTTCATCCCGCGCGCCTTGAAGACCTTCACCGCATGGTCGTGCAGCATGCGCCCGAGGCCCTGGCCGCGGAATTCCGGCGCGAGGTAGAAGAGGCTCACGTAACCCACGCCCGGCTCGTGGTCCAGCCGCATCTCGGTCTGGCCCACGATGCGGTCCCCGCTCCAGAGGTGCATGTTCCCTTCGGGCAGCTCGGCGATCCGCTTGCGCAGCTGGCCGATGTAGGTCGCGTTCTCCTCGCCCATCTCCTCCTCGAGATGGTCCTCGGTGCCGAAGCTCGCCACGTACATGTCGCGCCTGAAGGCGATGCAGGTCGCGAGGTCGCGTGGGAGGTCGATGGGCGACAGCAGGAAGCGCGTGGCCACGCGCTCGCGGCGCATCACGCACTCCTGCTCGCCGTGCTCGTTCTCCACCGTCTTCCAGCGGGCGAACCCCGCCCGCTCGAAGGCGCGGATCGCGGCGCGGTTGCCATCCTGGGGCCCGCCGATGCATGCCGGCGCGGGCGACGCGCCGAACACGTGCTGGTCGACGAAGTGGCGGATGGCCCGCGCCCCGAGCCCCCAGCCCAGGAACATCTCCTCGCCGATGAAGAGGTCCAGCCCCACGACGCCGGGCTCCACGCCCAGCTTGCGCGAGTAGTCGCCGAAGTGATCCACCGGATACGACTGGATGTAGCCCACGTCGCGGCCGTCGACCACGATGATGTAGGCGTGCACGGGGCTGTCGCGCTGCGTGCGCGGGCCGTACTTCGCCACGACCTCGGCGAACGAACCCGGGGCGGCGGCATACCACTTGGTCACGTGGGGCCGCAGCAACCACAGGAACATCGACTGCATGTCGTCGACACCCAGGCTGCGGAACGCGATCTCCCGGTTCACCTCACTCCACGCGCAGGTCGCACCACATGTGGACCTTGGAGACGAACTGCATCCCCACCGCGACCGCGTAGGGCTCGACGCCGAACGGGACGAAGCCGCAGCGCTCGTAGAGCGCCTGCGCCGCCGTATTGCCCTGGGTGACGGTGAGCTGCACCACCTTCACGCCGGGCCGCTTGCGCGCGAACTCCAGCACGCCGAGCACGAGCTTCTTGCCCACCCCCGCGTTGCGAAGCTTCGAAGGCACGTACATGCCGAACATGTGCGCCTTGTGCCGCGCCTTCTCGCGCGACTCGAACGAAAGGCCCACGACGCCCGCCAGCCGCGAGCCGCGGAAAGCGCCCAGAACCAGCTCGTCGGCGTTCGCCTCGGGCTTCACGCGGGATTCCCACCACGAGAGCGGCAGCGAGGCGCGCTCCGCCACGGTGGAGGTGAAAGCATCGGGATGGAGCTCGTACGCCTCGAGCATCAGCGTTCGGTAGGGGGCGGCATCGGCCGGGCCGAGGCGCCGAACTTCGAGATCGGCAGCGGCGGTCATGTCGGAGGCCATTATGCCTTGCGGAACCGTTGGCGATCCTTGAGCCGCCAGTTCACGAGAAGGAACGCGTTGCCGATGACCACCGCCACCACCAGCAGCATCGGGATCCAGCCCCCGTGCTGCCTCGCCCACCAGAAGCCGTAGATCACGAGCGCCGCGCTGAAGAGGCGCACGGCGATCTCCTCGGGATACATGTGGAACTGGATCGCCTTGCCGCAGAGGGGGCACGCGCGGAAGTGATCCTGCTTGGCGAACTTGCGCCAGTGCAGGAACTTGCCGTCCATCGACCTCTCGCAGTGCGGGCAGTCCTTCCTCACGCGGCGGGCTTGCGCACGAACTGCGCGGGGTCGTAGAAGAACTGCTCCTCGGCCACGCGCTCGCCCTCCCAGCGCTGGTAGGAGAGCTCCTCCAGCTCGGAGGTGGTGCCGTCCAGCCAGACGAAACGGAAGATCCAGCGCATGACGACGCGATCGCCGGCGACGAAGGCGGGGCGCACGCAGATGGATTCCACCGACTTCGCGCGGGCGAGGACGCGGCGCTCGTTCTCCACCAGCGCGCTGCGCGGGCCGCGCGGCGGCTTCTGGTTCTCGCGCATCGTCGCGCCTTCGGTATAGAACTCCTCGACCGCCTTCACGTGGTCGTTGGACTCGATGCCCGCGATGAATCGCTCGATGGTCTCCGCGCTGGGCATCTACTCGCCCTTGGCAGCATCGCGCGCTGCGTTGCGGAGGATCCACCACGAGGCCGCCGCGAACGCGAAGCCGACCAGCCCGAGGAAGGCCCAGAAGAAGGCGAAGCCGCGGACGTCGGAGGCGGTGGCGGGGTCCGCCCCGGCGGGGATCGAGGTGAAGCCGTTGATGGCGACGGCGATGCAGGCCATCGAGAAGATGAAGCCGATGACCATCGTGGCCTGGAGGGAAAGTTTCATGGCGCGAGTTTGCGTTGCCCGCGCGACCCGGGTCAAGCCGGACCAGGGGCGCGAATCCTCCGATAGCTGGCGGGCATGCTCAATCGAAGCGGACGTCGGATATCCAGTTGCGCTGCCGGCGGGCCAGGCGATCGCCGACGCCCTCGCCGTCGAACGAGATCGGGGCACGCTTGAGCGAGGCCGGATCCACGTCGTTGAGCGCATTCACGCTCACCACCGCGTGGGTCTTGCCCTCGATGTCGCTCGTGACCACCGGCACCACGCCGCACTTGCCGCATACGTGGAACACCGCCGTCTTGGTGCCGAACGCATATTCGGACACCCTGGAGCGGTCGAGGAAGCGGATGGTGAGTGTGCTGGCGGGGTTGGAGGTCCAGAGACCACCGTGCTTCATGCAGAAGGTGCACGTGCACGCGCGCGCCGGGATGTCCGCCAGGGCGGAGGGCCACCCCAGGTCGAAGCTGATGTTGCCGCAGTGGCAGCTGCCGCGAAGCAGGCGCGTCTCCGGGGCGCTCATTTGACGACCACGAACACGTGCGCCTGGATGAGGCCGTCGACGGGACCTGGGCCGAACTTCGCTTCCACCGCCTTCGCGCCCGCCTCGGTCGCCTCTTCGAGCCGCGACGCATCGCGCGCCGTGATCTCGTTGCGCATTGGCGTCCCCTGGCAATACGCGACGGAGGGGGTGCGAGCATCCTTGGCGCGACTGCGGGCGGGCAGCGTGTGCACCGCCGGCTTCCTGGTGAAGCCGCCCATCGACAGGTCGCGCTCGACCGTCGCGATGTCGTGATAACCGTGCGGCGTGCGCTT
>Ga0207648_10004326_pt1 | contig 14627 bp, 10 predicted proteins | sample KBSMisM32_FD_184310 | JGI IMG/M metagenome (GOLD analysis project Ga0207648, IMG submission 184310) | Miscanthus rhizosphere microbial communities from Kellogg Biological Station, Michigan, USA - KBS Miscanthus M3-2 (SPAdes) (version 2) | ecosystem: Host-associated > Plants > Roots >...
ATCGGTGACACGTCCATTCGACCAAGCGCGGGAATTCCACGCCTTTGAGCGGCGTTTCATCGTCGCTGGTCCTTGCGCCGAGCGCCAGCAATGGCTCCAACGCTTTCGTAGCAGCCGCGGTATCGCCTTGCGCCAACGCTACCCTTGCCAGCCCCGCGGAAGCGTCGTGCCGCAAGGCGCTTGCAATTTCGCTGGCGCGCGCATGAGCAGCTGCGAAGGCATCCGCCGCCGGTGTGTAACGCCCAAGTGCCAACTCGGCCTCGCCCACCCGGCACAAGGCTGCGGCCTCCTGGTCGCGCGCGTGAACCGCGACAGCAGTGTCCAAAGCCGCGCGCGCATGCACGAGCGCATGGGCATCGTCGCCTTGCCATAACGCGAGCGTTGACAGAGCGCACAGCGGGCTAACCTCCAGGGCTCGCTCGCCGTTGATGCGCATCAGGCGCAGAGCCTCTTCCAACTCGCCACGAGCGCGCGCCAGGTCACCAAGCCCCAGCCAGCCGGCTCCGATGTTGCCGTGCGCAATGGCCTCGTTGCGCCGGTCACCGGCCGCGCGATAGGCGACGAGGGATTGCTGATCCACCAGAAGCGCGCCGACGTCGTCGCTCTGCATCGCGAGCATCACGCCGAGCGCATTCAGGTAGAGCCCCTCGACGCGGCGCAGCCCCAGCGAGCGCGCTTCAGCCAGCCCTTCCTCTGCGAGGCTTCGACCCTCGGTGGGCCGGTTCTGGAAGTCGAGCGACATCGCCAGCAGCCGCTGCGCGAGCAGTCGAATCTCATCATCACCCGCTCGGCGCGCGTATTCGACGGCCTGTCGCGCGGTGGTTTCCATCGCAGCGTAGTCCGCAATCCGTTGCGCCAACGCGCTTAGCCGCCAGGCCGCATGAGCGCGTCGCCGGTCATCGTCCAGCGCTTCGGCGAGCTCACCCAGCGCCTCGATGTCCCTGCGCTGCCTAGCCCGGTCGCCGAGAATCTCCAGCGTGGCCTCTCGCACCTCGAGCAGGCGCCAGCACAGCAGGCGCGTGCCGGTTTCTGATGTCCTGTTCAGTAATGCCAGCCCCTGCTCCACATGGTCCAGCACCGCTTCGTGGGCCATGCGTGTGCGGGCGTGCTCGGCCGCGCGAGTGTGATACTCGGCGGCATTGGCAACATCGCCGGCCAGTTCGAAGTGCCTGGCGGCAGCACCCAGGAAGTCATTGGCCCGCAGCCCGGTCTGGGCTGCCAGCCAACGCGCCAGCTTGCCATGCAGTTCGCGCCGCGTGCGCTTGAGCACGGTCGCGTAGGTCACCTGGTGCAGGATTTGATGCTTGAAGGCGTACTCGCGCAGGTCATCGTTGTTGGAGTCCACGCGTGGCAGTGCGAGTTCGCGGCGCACCAGCGCCGGCAGCGTATCGTTGGCCTTGGTGTCAAGTGCCATCAGTGCCCGATCCCAGAACACCGGGCCGATGATGCTGGCTTGCTGCAGCGTCAGGCGCTCGGGAGGCGGCAAGCTATCGAGTCTGGCCTGCAGGACGCCCGTCAATGTCGGTGGGACCCGGGTCAGCAACAGCCGCTCGGCGTTCACCTTCCAGATCTCGCCGGTCTCGATCGCGCCCTGGTCGATCAGCATCTTGATCAGCTCTTCCATGTAGAAGGGGTTGCCCTCCGCGCCGCCGGTGACGAGTTCGCGCAGTGCAACGGGAACTTCGGGCAGCTTCTTGAGCAGCTCGCTGGCGAGCAACCGGCTCATGTCCTTGCCGAGCGGTTGCAGATCGATCCGCTGATGGACCTTCTCCGCACACCACCTCGCCCTGCGTTCGAAGAGCGTCGGACGGCAGCAGGACAGCATCAACAGCGGCACGTCTCGATCGACCTCCGCTAGGTAGGCGAGAAAGTCCAGGCTCTCGGTGTCTGCCCAATGCAGGTCTTCGAGCTGCAAGATGACGGGTGAAGTATCGGAGCTGCGCCGGAACAGCTGTGCCGCGGCGTGGAAGGCGCGGTTACGGATTTGCTTGGGGTCATCGAGGATGCCCTTGACATGGCGACTCTCGTGCCACTCGATGCCGATCAGATGTCCGAGCAGGTGCGCATGTCCTTCCGACAAGTCGAGACCGTCGTCGTCCAGGAACAGTGGGACGATGCCCTGCTCCATCTTTCGGCGCGCAGTCTCGATGCTGTCGTCGTCGGCGATCTGGAATCGCCAGGCGATAAGTTCGCGCAGCAACCCGAAGGGCTGCCCTTGCGTCTGCGGTGTGGCGCGGCCGCGGAAGAAGATAAAGCGCTCTGGGCGTGCGTCGGTCCAGGCCGCGAACTCGTGGAGCAACCGGCTCTTGCCGATGCCGGCATCCGCCACCACGGTGACGGCCGCCAGATTGCGATCGATGAACAGCCGCTTAAAGGCCTCCTGAAGTGCTTCGAGTTCGGCGTCCCGGCCGATCATCCGCGTCGCCACGCCTTCGATGCCGCGCGTGACAACCCGAAACGAGCGCGGCTTCGCACCGGCAACTAGGTAGCTTTGCGTTGGCTCGTCAATACCTTTGACCATGAGCGGCGCTTGGGCCTCAACCTCGAAGAGGCCACGCACCAGGGCGTAGGTTTCCTGGCTGACACGCAGCCGGCCAGCGGGGGCAGTCTGCTCCATGCGGGCTGCGACGTTGACCGCGATACCGCGAATGGCACCCTCGAGGTCGACGCCGCCTCCGAGAAGCACATCGCCCGTGTGAATCCCCACGCGCACATCGAAACCCGAATGACCGAGACCAGCCTGCACTTCGGCGCCAAGAACCTTGCCGAGTGCGAGCTGCGCGAGGCCACACGCTACGGCGCGCTCGGCGTCATCCTCTCGCGCCTCGTCGGCGCCGAATACAGCCAGGATGCTGTCGCCCGCGTACTTCAACACCTTGCCGCGATGTTTCTCCACCAACGCAGCCAAGCGGTACAACGCCCCGTCCATCACTTCGCTGATGGCCTCGGGATCCAGATGCTGGCTGAGCGCAGTCGAGCCGACGACGTCGAGAAACAGGATGGTGACCTGCTTCAGCGTCTGCACGAAATCGGTAGAGTTCGCTTCCGCGAGAGCAGCCAACTGCGCGCGCAACGCTCCTACGCTCGCGTCGACGACAGCGTCACCCAGGACACTGCGCTGCGCCTCGACGGCGGAGATCGCGGCTTCGAGTTGTTGCTTCTGCGAGGGCATTGACGTCAAGCATACCAACGCAGGGTGCCGTAGCTCAGCAAACAAGTCGTGCGATGCGGGGGTCCGCAACACTCCCGCACTCGTGATCTTGAAAAAACAAACGCCCGCCCTGGTCGCGGCAAGCGCTTGATTAGCTGCTGAAATGTTGGCGCGCCCGGCAGGATTCGAACCCACGACCCGGATGGTTCGTAGTTCGTACTGCGCGTCGTAAGTGATTGACTCTTTAACGCAATTCGCGGACGCCCGTTGTAATGCTCCGCACAACCGTGCAGTACTGTGCATAACGAATCCCGCAGCGGAAATTACTATTGCGTCGCGTTCGACCGCTTGCCATATTGCAATCGTATTTGCTTACGGAGTGCCGCTCCGTCGAACCTTCGCTTTTCCGTTTCGGTCTGCGGTTGCAGTGGAGGCACCTCCACCGGCTGCCCGTCGTCGCCAACGGCGACCATCGTAAAGTAGCAACTGTTCACGTGTCGCTGCGCTTGAGATCGGATGTCCTCGGCAATTACCTTGATGCCTACCTCCATCGACGACCGACCCGAATGATTTACCGACGCCATGAACGTCACTAGTTCGCCCACGTGAATTCGCTCGCGAAAGATTACGTTGTCCACGCTGGCGGTAACGACATACCGAGACGCGTAGCGGCTTGCACACGCGTATGCCACCTGATCGAGCAGTTTCAGAATCGTTCCCCCATGAACGTAGCCTGCAAAATTCGCCATGTCGGGAGTCATCAAAACCGTCATGGTCAGTTCGTGTGATTTCTCCATGGCCAGCCCTCTGCTTCAGCAACCAGTCTATCCGTTGCTGCAGTCGAACCTTGGAGCGTGCCCTGATTCTCAAGCGGTCCTGACGGTTCGCGTCCCTACCGGCTTGGGAACGCGAAGCCCCAGGAACAGCAACCCGGCGAGAAGCACGACGCCAGACAGGAGGATAAGACGCGCCACCGGGCTTGCATAGTTCAGGTCCGCCAAGGTCTTCACGTTCGGGGAAAGGAAGTTCTGGACGTTGGCAATACGGTTGACAAACGCTACGCCGAAGACGGCTGCCGCCCACCAAGGTAGTCGGTCAACAACGTCCAAAAAATGGGCTGCGCCGCCCAAAGGCTACCGCAGGATCTTGCTCAGGAACGCCCGCGACCGCTCGTGCCGCGCGTTGGTGAAGAATTCTCGCGGCGGCGCCTGCTCGACGATCTGGCCCTCGTCCATGAACACGACCCGGTCGGCGACGGCCTTCGCGAATTCCATTTCGTGGGTGACCACAAGCATCGTCATGCCGCCGCCGGCTAACTCGATCATCACGTCGAGCACTTCCTTCACCATCTCCGGGTCGAGCGCCGACGTGGGCTCATCGAACAGTATGATGCGCGGCCGCATGCACATCGCGCGGGCAATCGCCACTCGCTGCTGTTGCCCCCCGGAGAGCTGACCGGGATATTTGAGCGCCTGCTCGCCGATGTGTACCCGCTTCAACTGCTGCGCCGCGCGCTCCTCGGCCTCCGCGCGCGACAGGCCAAGCACCCACTGCGGCGCAAGCATCAGGTTCTCGACCACGGTGAGATGTGGAAACAGGTTGAACTGCTGGAACACCATCCCGACTTCGCGACGAATCTTCTCGACCGCCTTCACGTCGTCGGTCAGCGTCACACCGTCGACGACGATCGACCCTTCCTGATGCTCTTCGAGGCGGTTGATGCAGCGGATCAGCGTCGACTTGCCCGAGCCCGAAGGACCGGCGATCACGATGCGCTCGCCGCGTGCCACATCGAGATCAATGTCCTTCAGGACGTGGAAGGACCCAAACCACTTGTTGACGCGGCCGAGATGGATGATCGGATCGGAAGCGGGCACGGCGGTCACTGGCCTAGTGACGCGTCCAGCGACCCAGGCGATGGTCGAGCCAATGGCTATAGCGCGACATCGCGAAGCAGCAGGTGAAGTAGATCAGCGCCACGAAAACGTAGCCTTCGAAAAAGAAGTTGCGCCACTGCGGGTCGCCGAGCGCGAGGCGCAGCGCGCCGGTGAGATCGTACATGCTTACGACGGTGACGAGCGACGTGTCCATGAACGTCGAAAGCAGGCTGTTGACGAAGCTCGGAATGACGAGCGTCAATGCCTGGGGCAGGATCACCTTCTGCTGCGTCCGCCACCACGAGAGGCCCAGCGCGCCCGCGGCTTCGTATTGCCCTTTCGGCAGCGCCTGTAGTCCACCACGCACGACTTCCGCCATGTACGCGGCCTGGAACAGCACGATGCCGAGCGCGACGCGCGTGAGCACGTCGAGGCGCATGCCCTGTGGCAGGAGCAGCGGAAACACGAACGATGCGGTGAACAGCACGGTGATCAGCGGGACGCCGCGCACCAGCTCGATGTAGAGCGTCGCCATGGAACGCAGCAGCGGCAGCTCGGAGCGGCGCGCGAGCGCCAGAAGGATGCCGATTGGGATCGATGCGCCCATCCCCACCAGCGTCAGCAGCACCGTCAGCGGCAGGCCGCCCCACAGGCCAGTGTCGACGCGGGTAAGGCCGATGACGCCGCCGCTCATCAACACGAAGAACGCCGCCAGCGCGGCACCCCAAAGCCAGCCGAGCCACCGGCGCCAGAACGCGGGGATCGCGGTGACGACGAGCGCCGCGATCACGATCGCAGTGGCGGCGAGCGGACGCCACTGCTCCGCGTACGGGTAGCGGCCGAACAGGATCAGCCGCCACTTCTCGGTGACGAAGCCCCAGCACGCGCCCGCGTGATCGAGCGCGCGGCACGCGGCGTAATCGGCATGCCAGACGGCGTTCCCCGCAAGCCAGTTGAAGGCGGGCGGAAGCGCCCACGCGAGCAAGCCGCCGAACAGGATCGTCGCGACAGTATTACCAGGGCCGCCGAAGAAATTGGCACGCACCCAACTGGACATGCCGGTCGCGCTGCGCGGCGGCGTGCGCGCCGGCAAGGGCTCGACGTGAGCGTGGGGATCCACTCCTAGCGCTCGACGAGGGCGACTCGCCGGTTGTACCAGCCCATCGCAAGCGCAGTCACGAGATTGATCGCGAGATAGACGGTCATGATCATCAGCACGCACTCGAGCGCCTGCCCGTTCTGGTTGATTGTGGTGTTGGCGATGGAGACGACATCCGGATAGCCGATCGCCACGGCGAGCGACGAGTTCTTGGTGAGATTGAGGTATTGGCTCGTCAATGGCGGGACGATGATGCGCAGCGCCTGCGGCAGCAGCACAAGCCGCAGCGTCAGCACGCGCGACAGCCCAAGCGCCCCCGCCGCTTCCGTCTGCCCGCGCGGCACCGCGAGCACGCCGGAGCGCACGATCTCGGCGATGTACGCGGCGGTGAACGTCGTCAGCCCAATCAGCAGCGACAGAAACTCGGGCGTCGCGGCGGCACCGCCGGTAATGCCGAACACGCCGACCTCCGGCACTGCAAGGGTCCACCCGCCGGACAAATCGGGAAACGGAAACTGCAATCCGCTCTTCGACAGGAATACGTACGGGCCGATGCGCAGCGGCTCAGTCGCCGCGGGCAGCAGTTCGGTGATTACGAGGTACCACGCGAACAGCTGGATTATGAGCGGGATGTTGCGCATCACCTCTACGTAGGCGGTGCACAAGCCCCGCGCCAGCAAATTGCGCGACAGTCGGCCTATGCCAACCAGCGTGCCGAGCACGGTGGCCAGCACGATCCCCAACAGAGCGACGCGCAGCGTATTGGCGACACCGATGGCGAACGCACGCAGGTAGGTGTCGCGCGACGAGTAGGCGAAGAGCGTCTCACCGATGTCGAACCCCGCGGGCTGGCGCATAAAGCCGAAGCCGGAGCGGATCTGCCGGGCCGCGAGGTTCTCGGCGGTGTTGTGCCAGAGAAACCAGCCGGCGGCGACCAGCGCGCATAGCGCCAGTGCCTGGTAGATGAGCGCGCGCCCGCGGCGCGTACGCAGGAAATGCGGGGCCAGGGCGGGATCCGGCATCGGCGGTCGGGCGCGGCGGAACGCGGCTACGCCACAAACACGAAGAGCAGAGCGCGGCTCTGCTCTTCGTGCGGGACGTCCGTCGCGCCGCGTCAGCGGATCAGCGCACCGGGGGCGAATACATGAGGCCGCCGTGGTTCCACAGCTTGTTGACGCCGCGCGGCAGGCCGAGCGCCGACTTCGGGCCCATGTTCCTCTCGAAGCTCTCGCCGTAGGTGCCGACTTGCTTGACGATGCGGTACGCCCACTCCTTGTCGAGTCCCAGCAGTTTGCCAGTGTCTTCACTAACGCCAAGCAGCCGCTGGATCGCCGGATCCTTGCTCTCGGCCTTCATCTTGTCGACGTTCGCCTGCGTGAGACCCGCTTCCTCGGCCTCCAGCATCGCGTTTAGCGTCCAGCGCGTGATCTCGAACCAGTCGTCGTCGCCGCGGCGCACAGCCGGCCCCAGTGGCTCTTTCGAAATGATGTCCGGCAGGATCGTGTAGTCGTCGGGCTTGCTCGTCTGCGTTCGGGCGCCGGCGAGGTCCGACATATCGGTCGTGTAGACCTGGCAGCGGCCGGCGAAGAACGCCGATTGGATCGCCTCGGCAGTGTCGAACACGACCGACTTGTACTTCATGTTGTTGGCGAGGAAGTAATCGGCGACGTTCTTCTCGCTGGTCGTGCCGGCCTGCACGCACACGGTCGCTCCGTCCAGTTTCTTTGCGCTGTCGATATTGAGCTTCTTCGGCACCATGAAGCCCTGGCCGTCGTAGTAGTTGATGCCAGCGAAGACGATGCCGAGCGACGCGTCGCGCGTCAGCGTCCATGTCGTATTGCGCGACAGGATGTCGATCTCGCCCGACTGAAGCGCGGCGAAGCGCTGCTGCGAGTTGAGCGGTACGAACTTGACCTTCTCGCCGCTGCCCAGCGCCGCGGCGGCAACGGCGCGGCACATGTCGACGTCCAGTCCTTGCCAGCGGCCCTTGCTGTCAGTGGAAGAAAAGCCAGGTCCCGAGGTGTTGACGCCGCAGATCACCTCGCCGCGCGCCTTCACGGCGTCGAGGGTCTTTCCGGCAAACGCGGGCGGCGCGAGACCGAGTGCTAGCGCGGTGGCGGCTACGAGCGGGACGAGGATGCGGCGTGATGCGGGCATGGAGTCTCCTTCGGAAGTTGCAAGGCGCGGGACCGGCATGGGCGACCGCCGCATATCGACGGATGTAGTGGCCCGTAAATCGGCAATCATTTATTGCCGAGCTTGTTGGTCAATCGTCTGCAGACCCCGCGCCCGTCATAAGGCAGCTATAGGGCGCCCCGCCCTGGAGTTCGCGGATATCTCCGCGCCCCGCCGGCTACGTCTGTCGAAGCCATGATCGTGAAGGAACGCCCTCACCGATACTCCATCATCTTAGCACCCACACCGGCGCCGGCTTGAGGGTGTGGCGAGATAGATTGGCGTCGCTTTGCACACCGGCAAAATTCGCTGGAAGTCGGCGAAAGTCGCGCACGGATGGTTTGTCGAAAGCGGACCGCGAAGCCACCTAGACCGTGGCAAGGGCTTGCGCCAAGTCTTCGCGCAGGTCGTCCACATCCTCGATACCGACGGATAGCCGCACGAGCGAATCGCCGATCCCAAGCGCTGCGCGGGTCTGGGGCGGGATCGTCGCGTGCGTCATGATGGCCGGATGCTCGATCAGGCTCTCCACACCGCCTAAGCTTTCTGCAAGCGCGAAGATGCGCACCGCTTCCAGGAAGCGCCGCGTGCCGACGAGATCGGTGCGAAGTTCGAGTGAGATCATGCCGCCGTAACCGCCGCCGGTGGCATGCATCTGCGAACGTGCGAGCGCATGTTGCGGATGCGACACCAATCCCGGGTAGTGCACCCGCCGGACCTTGGACTGGCTCGCGAGCCACTGCGCCAGCGCAAGCGCGTTCTCGTTGTGACGCTCGATCCGGAGCGCGAGTGTCTTGAGGCCGCGTAACGCGAGGAAACTGTCGAACGGTCCTGCAATGGCGCCCACGGCGTTCTGCAGGAACGCGAGCCGCTCGCGTATCGGCTGCAGCCGGGGCTCGTTACCGACGATGGCCACGCCGCCGATGACGTCCGAGTGGCCATTGAGGTATTTCGTCGCCGAATGTACGACGATGTCGATGCCGAGCTCGAGCGGACGCTGGTTGTACGGGCTCGCAAACGTGTTGTCAGCTGCGGTGAGAATTCCGCGCGAGCGCGCGATGTCCGCTATCGCGCGCAGGTCGGCGATCTTCAGCAACGGATTGGTGGGCGTTTCCACCCAGATGAGCTTCGTCTGCGGCGTCAGCGCCGCAACGAGACTCTCCGGGCGCACGAGATCGACGTAGCTGAACGTAAGCGCGGCACTTTCGCGCCTGACCTTGTCGAACAGGCGGAACGTGCCGCCGTACAGGTCGTCGCCACTGACGACGTGGGACCCTGCGGGAATCAACTCGAGCACGGTCGCGATCGCCGCGAGGCCCGACGCGAAAGCGAAGGCCTGCGCCCCGTTCTCGAGGTCGGCCACGTTGCGCTCCCAAGCAAAGCGCGTGGGATTATGGCTGCGGCCGTAGTCAAACCCCTTGTGGACGCCCGGACTGCTCTGGACGTAAGTCGACGTGGCATAGATCGGCGGCATGATGGCCCCGGTCGACGGATCCGGAGTCTGACCGGCATGGATCGCGCGCGTCGCGAAGCGTTGCGTTTTCTCTTGGCTCACTTGAGCTTCCGTCGGAGATGGTTGATGAGGTCGACCCGCGTGATAAGGCCGTGAAAGCCGGCATCGTCGGCAATGATGGCGACGAGGCCGCGATCCAGCACCTCCTGCAGTTCCTCAAGGGTTGCAGTGGGCGGTAGCGTCGACGGCGAATCGGTCATTGCACTCGCGACTTTGTCACCGAAGTGGGCTGGGTCGGCGTGGACCTTGAGCAGAACATCGGACTCGTCGATGACGCCTGTCAGCTCGCGGTCGGCGAGCACAGGCAATTGCGAGACGTCCGCGAGACGCATGCGTTGGAACGCCGTGAGAAGCGTGTCGTCGGGCGCGACGCTGACGACGTTGCCGTCCTCGGCGCGACGAGAGATCACGTCGCGTAAGTCGCCGTAGTTGCGACGCGCAAGCAGACCCTGGTCAACCATCCACTGGTCGTTGTAGACCTTGCTCAAGTAGCGAGTTCCGGTGTCGCACACGAAGCTTACTACGCGCTGCGGCTCGGTTTGCGCGCGGCAATAGCGAAGGGCGGCGGCAAGCAACGTGCCGGTCGACGAGCCGGCGAGAATCCCTTCGCGCTTTAGAAGCTCCCGCGCCGTCGCAAAGCTCTCCTGATCTGGAATCGAGTAGGCCTCGGTGACACCCGAGAGGTCGGCGATCCCCGGGACGAAGTCCTCGCCGATGCCCTCGACGGCCCACGAGCCGGCCTTGCCGACCACCCCGCTCTTCACGTACTCCGCAAGAATCGAACCGAGTGGATCGGCCAATACGAAGCGAAGCGATGGCTGTACCGCGCGGAAGAATCGCGTCAATCCCGTGATGGTGCCGGCCGACCCGACACCGACCACGATGGCGTCTACTCGATGGCCCATCTGCGCCCAGATCTCTGGCGCCGTTCCCGTCTCGTGCGCGAGCGGATTGGCAGGGTTGTTGAATTGGTCTGCAAGGAAAGCGCCGCGAATGTTGGCCGCAAGGCGCTGCGCCATGTCCTGGTAATAGTCGGGATGACCCTTGCCCACGTCGCTGCGCGTGATATGCACCTCGGCTCCGAGCGCCTTGAGGTGCAGCACTTTCTCCGACGACATCTTGTCGGGCACCACCAGGACAACGCGGTAGCCCTTGGCGCGCGCGACGAGCGCGAGACCCAGGCCCGTATTACCGGCCGTCGCCTCGATGACCGTTCCGCCGGGCTGCAGCCGCCCATCGCGTTCGGCCGCCTCGATCATCGCGACGCCAATGCGGTCCTTGATCGAGCCACCCGGGTTCTGCGACTCGAGCTTGAGGTAGAGCTCGCAGGGTCCGGTATCGAAACGCGTGACCTCCACAAGCGGCGTGTTGCCGATCAAAGCAAGCACGGCCGGACGCGACAGGCTGTTCACGAGCTCGGCACCACCTTGGTCGGTTGGTAGATTCGGAACTCTCGACGGGTAATTCTACTTGTGCAGGCGGGAAGGCATCCCGGAGATGTGATTCGCGCGATTCGCATCAGCACACACGACGGTACCGCGCGAATGGCGCGACCGCTTTCGACTTGTTGCTGCCTGTCGCATGCCTTAGAAGCGGACGTTCCGGAACTTCGCTGAGCTACCCCATTTACCCAAGCTTTTGGGTCCGTTCGACAGTCACGGTCGCGTTTGGGGGCATCTTGCTAATCCTGCAGCCGGGAAGCGCGGTGCTGTACGCAGCTTCGCGTTCGCGTTAATGCGACGTTTTCAGATCCTCACGCGCAGGCTTGCTGGCTCGGCCGGTCAAGCGAAGTCCACCGGGAGCGCCGTCGAATACTTGAGCCGCTCCATCGCAAAGCTGGAACTGACATCCCACAGCTCCACTGAACGTATTAGCTTGCGGTATACAGCGTCGTAGCCGGCGATGTCGGTGACGACGATGCGCAGCATGTAGTCGATCTCGCCGCTCATGCGGTAGGCCTCGACGATTTCCGGAATCGATTGCACCGCCGCGGCGAACTTGCGCAGCCACTGCTCGCTGTGCTGCGTGGTGCGCACGGCAACAAAAGCTGTCAATCCAAGATTGAGTTTCGCGGGCTCGCACAGCACGACCTTCTTGCGGATCACGCCTTCGCGGTGGAAACGCTGGATGCGCTTCCAACACGGAGTGGTTGTCAGGCTGACCGCCTCCGCGAGTTCGTTCAGCGGCCGGTCTGCGTCTTCCTGCAGCAATGAAAGCAGTTTGCGGTCGATCTTGTCCATTGCAGCGACTATAGTAGAAAATTGTACATGATGCCGTAACGAAGGGAAAAATATTCTATCCAAATGGCCAAAGTGTACAAAAGAGGCAACTCCTTTCTCCGTCCGGCCCTTCACAATGCAGCGGATGGTCAAGTTACTGGAATACTTTCGCGAACACCCGGCGTCGGTCGGCGAAACCTATGTCGAACACTTAGGCGTCGCCGCGTCGTTCGGCTTTTCGCTAACCAAAGCCGGCCTCGCGTGCCTGATTCACGCCGTGCTGCCATTCCTGTTCACCACCTACGGTCGCAGCACGATCGCGGACCTGCATCGCCGCATGGTCACCCATCGCGACCGCCGCAACCACGACTCGACGCGCCCCGCCTGAATTTACCCGCCGCGCGGTGAGTAGGCCGGTCCTTCGTTGCTTACGCCTGATGGTTCGAAAGGCGTGAATAGATTGCGAAGCCCCACGTCCCCTTAGCGGGTAGCCGTCTCCTTCCGGTACATTTGTGCCGTCCGCAATAACGTCCGCTTCGTGGTGAATTTCATCGCACCACCGACCGACGGGTTGTGGCGGAACAGAAATTGATTTCAGATGTCCGGCGGCGATCTGCGGCACTTATCGACCCGGATAATCGCGGCATCCAACAGGCGCTAGTGGCCGACCGGCGTGAATGCCTTGTCCGATACCACGTCGATTTCGAGCGCTCGCTTCGCGACCTTGTCCGCAATCTGAAATCCGGCATCGATGTCCATGCGGTAATGAATGCCCCCCAAGATACGCGACTCCGCCGCCTGCCGCGCCATCGACCAGTAAAGGCCGTGCTCATCGGGAAACTGGGTATCGAGGACGCGCGCGATTGCCCCCGAAATGCACGCGTGATTGCTCGGGTACGACGGATGGTTAGGCACGCCGATCGCAAGTGTGATCTGGGGATCAACCTGCGTCGGCCGCGGAACCCAGTACACGTACTTGGATTCGTGGCATGCGAGGTTTGCGTCGAACCCCGCCATATGCATCATGGCGAGAACGCGCGCGGAGTCCGGTTCGCTCAATCCGTGCTGCGCGATCGCGCGCCGCGCGACGGCGTTCCACGCGCCGGCATTGAATGATCCACCCAGGCCCTCCCAGTATTGCGCGATGCGCACCTGCTCGTTTGTGCGCGTATCGGAGATCACACGGACCTCCCGTAGGTTCGCGCGGAATTCGGCCGAGTCGATTGACGGCGGTGGCGCCGCGCGGAAGTCGCCGGCGGTCGTCAAGAAGAACGGCCGAATCTGTCCGAAGTGTGCGCCGAGCGGCGGCCGCGGTGGCTGAAGCCGGCTCGACCACTTGTCGTCGCCCACCGGCAATGCGCCAGACCAGTTCGCGTCCGCCCGATCCGTCTTCGCAAGCTTCATCACTTCGCTTGCGGCTGCGCGGCCGGTTTCCACCCCGACCGTGAACGACGCACGATGTGGTGCGCCGATTGCGGCCGTTTCTCCGGCAAGCCGTGCTGCGATCACCTGCTCCTCCTTCGGGAAAAGCTGTGCGAGAACCGTCGCCGCCGCGCCCGCAACCGCTCCATCGGTCGGTAGGTTCTTTTGCCGGGCGCCGACGATCGCGTCATGAATCGCGAGATTGAGATAAGCGAGCGTACGCAGCGCGGGAAATTGGCCGATCTGGTTTCGCGCGATGAGTTCGCACGCGAAGTCGTTCCATTGCATCGTCGACGTGGCGAGCGCCCACGGCGTTGCACTCGCCGGCTGCGTCGGGATTGCAGGCTGCTGTGCGCAGCCGTGAACGAACAGCGCGACGGCCACAGCCATGACGGTCCGCAGCAGGTAGGCGTGCAGGTGACGCGGGGTGCAGTCAGGTGTCATGACGGCCTCATCGCACGGGGGCAAAATTGGCGCAAAGGACGACGCGATGACAGCGTACGCTTCGCATCGATGCTTTTCCATAGGCGGAAGCGACCGACGACCTCGCGCACGAGTGAGGGTTATTGCGCGCGCCAAGCGAGCATATATCCGCCGAGGGTAAGAAAAGGCCGCCTTGGCGGTGGTCGGGAGCGTTTCGTGAGCGCGCGGTCGACGGCACAACGGGGCAGCCGGAATCGCGATGTGACGACCAGGGGCCTTCGTGGTCGAGCCCGAGACGCGCGAGCGTATGTGGAACCGATACGTTATAAACCGGCTTACACCCGCCAGCCACTCGTAAAACGCATCGGCGGCCAGCCGAGCTTGGGCGACGTCGCGCTCAGCACTATGAGTGGTTTCCTACTGGAATTACCGCTTCTGACCGAAGCGGGCCGTTTTTTGTAACAATCGTTTCGCAAGCGGTGACCAAGTATCTCGAGGAAAACCGCGAAAACGGTCGATCGGCGACGACGCCTTACACCTACTTAGCTCACCCGTATATCGGGTCCTTCCGCTTTCTGTACCGGGGCGGTCCGATCGAGACGATGGACAACACGGCGTGGCAGCAGGCGCGCGTTCGCGCCGGACTGCGGACGTTTAGATCGTCCGCATGAAATTGCAGCGGGACCTATTCACGGTAGCGGATCAGTGCATCGTCCAACTTGTCCTTGAGCGGGCCTAGCCAGGGCTC